>Ga0163179_10000132_pt1 | contig 52410 bp, 54 predicted proteins | sample AtlANTMetagenome_FD_109643 | JGI IMG/M metagenome (GOLD analysis project Ga0163179, IMG submission 109643) | Marine eukaryotic phytoplankton communities from the Atlantic Ocean - Atlantic ANT 2 Metagenome | ecosystem: Environmental > Aquatic > Marine > Oceanic | place: North Atlantic Ocean... | reverse complement strand
TTATATTTATTCATTTTAAAGGTGTATATTTATTAATTAGTTTATTTTTAGTTTATAGTTTAACACTTGATATCTCAATATCTTACAAGATATATTAAAATATTAGTATTTAATAGTGTGACATTAGCATTATATAGTAACCTAATAATAGGCTATTGTCATAGTTTTATTAATTATGCTTGAGTAATATCAATTAGTAAATATGATTCATCAGACAAGTGACAAGCGACATGAGCGAATTCTATATTAAAAGATATTAGTTCTACTATAGTATCTAGAAAGTCTGAGTTATAAGAGTAGACGATGAGGTAATCTTCAGTTTTCCAGTTTAGTCTTTCGTATAATTCAGAGTAATCTGAGTTGTCGATTAAATATTCTGAGTTTCTATTTAGTTGAGGTAATTTAGTTAAATCTAGCATATTTATTTATTTTATTTATATTAGTTATTATATTTATATTATCTATTTATAGTCGTATTTAGTTTGCATTACCATACATAGTTTTTAAGGCTATGAAATGTTCGAAGGTATTGACCATGCACACAGTATTCTGTTATAGGTTTGAATACTATTTGAGCATGTCGGTTAGTTTTCATAATATCGAGATGGTCTTCACCAATCAGAGCTTCGATCATGAAATCTATTACGAGATCGAACTGAGTTGAGGTCATTGAGAACAGTTGATAGTCTGTGAAGTGTTGAGCTGCGTCAGCTCTTAATTGATCTAAATTGAAGTGATTCATATATTTATTTTTTAAAGTTTGTGTTGCATAAATTCATATTTGATAAACCAGTGAACAGTGAGAACTAACTGGACTTTGAAACTGAGTTACTTTACTTCGCCCAGCTTGGTAATTTATTAGTATTAGTATAATTACCATACTTAATGAAACAATTCATACTCAATAAACGATCTTGGTTTTTAGCAAACACTTTATCGTGATCGTAAGAAAAGCTTTCGCCTTTTTTGTTTGTGAAATGTATTACTAAGTTTTTACCAAGTAAAGAGTTAGAAAGAATGAATCGAGTTTTTTTAATTGTATTAATCATATTATTTATTTTTATTAGTTATTTATTTATATTTATATTATCTTAATGAAGTCGTATTTACATTGTTATTTTAATTAATTGATAAACGAAGTTTATAATGTTAACGATGAAAAGAACGAGTGCGAAGTTGAAAGTTATTAATTTAATTTTATTCATATTATTTATTTTTTATTTATTATTATTATATTATTATTATCTTGTTGAGGTCGTGTTTACTTAGTAAATTTATTTATTAATTTTTTAATTAAATCTATTATTTCTACGAGAATGTATGGAGTTAGAGCTAGTAGAGCTGCAATCATCATTATTATTAAATCTGTCATATTAAGTTATTTAAGTTATTAAGTTATTATATTATTATTATCTTAATGACATCGTAGTTACTTAGTTCAAAGGGGAGGGAGGGGGAGGGGATAGGAGGGGTGGGGGTGGGGTGGGGTGATGAGGTTGGGATGGGGATTGGATAGACAGGGGAGAGGGGGAGAGGGGAGAGGGGATAAGGACAGGGATAGGGATAGGGATAGGATAAGATCGAATGGATGGATCTGATAGGATGGGAGGGGTGAGGGATAGATAGTAAAAGGTGAAAGCCTAGGGAGGGGAGGGGATGGGAGGAAAAAGGCCAAAAAATATCGTTGTGGGTTTTAAAACAAAGGCGGGGGTCAAATGGGAAAAGCGTTTTCCTAGTAGTTGGAAAGATAGGGGGATAGGGGTAACCCCTAACTTCTATATATCTAATATTTTGTAAAAAACAGTAAATACCTGTGAATAGCTACTAATGTACACAAAGAAAAATATTAATACTAAAATAAAAACAAAATGGCCGATTTTGATTATAACAACGAATTTGTAGAAGATCGTTACTCGATGACTGCAAAAGAACTTAAAAAAGTCACTAATAATAGTGCTACAGGTTTAAGTGGATTAACAAATGTATTAGCTGAACATAAAATTCCAAAAAAGAACGATGGACTTGGAGGGTTTGATGATAACAACGAGTTTGTAGAAGAACATTATACATAAAAAATAGACAATGGCAATAATATATACATATCCAGCCGTTACTGACTTAGATATTAACGATACTATAGTAATTTCTCAAGCAAATAATAAAAACGCTACGAGAAATACTACTCTAGGAGCTCTAGCTGCATGGTTAGGTGGAGGAACAGTATTTGCAGATAAAGCCTGGCAAAAAATGACATTCAGTTCTAACGGTGTCCCAGCTTCTTTATTTCCAGAAGTAGTTGCAGATGAAGTTGATTCAACATTAAACTTCACGTCAGCCGGAGGATCTATTACATTCACAACATCGTACGATGCAGTAACTAAACAGTACACTGTCAACATGGAAGATCAAGGGTTAGATGGTAATATTGCATCTAGAGATCTATGGTTTGACGGAGACTGGACAACGAATTTATGGAACAACGTAACAGAAACATTACACACGTGGACGTTAGGTACGAGATTACCACAAGATAGCGCAAGTGCTTTAGAATGGGATACAGTAGTAAAGTTTGATTCTGGTCAAATACAATTTGGAACTAATCCTGTACTTGCTGGTTTACCTACTAACAATTCATCTTGGTATATTCCAATAAACAATAATAATCAAGGACTAAGAAATGTACATGTAGGTGGAACTAAAGGCGGTACTATATTATCTAACCACAAATTTGATACAGATTCTGTTTCTTTAGGTTTAAACGCATTAGCAAACTCTGGATTAATTAGTTATGAAGGAGCTATATTATCTTTAGATCTTAGTGGTCTTCCTGACGGAACAGGTTACGCAGCATCGACAGGACCTACTCTTGTGACTACAACATCTGGATCAGGTGAAGGATTAGAGATAGAATGGATACTTGATGGTAGTCCATTTGGGAGAATAGGTAATATAACTATTGTATCAGGTGGAACTGGCTACAACGTAGGAGAAACTATAACAGTTCCTGGCGGTGATAATAACTGTATTGTTTCAATAGCGTCAGTAAGCAATGTTGAGAACAACAATGAAAGTGTAGCTATAGGTAATGACGCTCTTAAACTATTTGGTACCTCAACAGTATTCCCTACTACGTTTAACTATCAATACGGTCAAAACGTTGCTGTTGGTTTTAATAGTTTAACTAACAACACTGGTGTTGCTTTAGATGGTCTTGGAAATGAATATTCTGGATCTTTTAATGTAGCGATGGGTGGCAGAAGTTTAGAAGATTTAGATGGTGGCGAAACAAACACAGCTATTGGACATAATGCTGCTTGGGTAGCAACAGTTGCTTCAGGAAATGTAGCAATTGGATTTGAAGTTGCGGATGGTGGACCACCTAGTTCAACTGTTCCTTCCGCTGGATTGATAAACGGGTTCAATAATGTGCTAATTGGTCAACATGCTGATGTTAGTGATGCCATAGAATCTATTGCAATAGGTCAAGGAGCTCAATTAATTCAAACTCCTACAACTTTTCCAGATCAAAGTTTGGTAATTGGTACTGATAGCGCTGCATATGGCGCAGGAAACGTTAGTATTGGTGCAAAAACAAAGGTTTTAGGGCCAATTGCAAGCCCATTTGATCCAGAAGATGGTAGATACGTAACAATTGGTGAAAGTATTGAGTTTTTCCCTAACACTTTTGGAGCTGGACAGTGTTATACTACTGTTGTTGGTAACAAAGGGGTTAGTTATGGCTCTTTTAATGATCAATTAGGTAATTATACAATAATAGGAGACATTGGTTTTCAAGAAAACTTCGATAATGTAGTCGTTGGTGGTGGATCTGCACTTGCAGGAGGTAGAAATGTGAGTATTGGTACAGATGGAAGAATAGGTTTTAATGCAACGTATTGGCCAAATCCACCAGTATATAGTGGAGTACCTATTTTAGATTCAGTTGGTCTAGGTCACAAACATACTATCACTACTGATGCTACTTTCCAAGTAGCTTTTGACAACGGTGGTGCTCCAAACCCATCAATAGAGCTTGTGTCACCAACAAACGGAGGTGGATTACCTAGTCAAATACAAGTAGATAAAGATTTAACTATAACTGGATTTAATAACCCCAGTACATCACCATCGCTAGACCCAAGCACTTGCTTGTTTGAGTTTGAAAGAACACAATTCTTTGGTCAAACAATAGCCTCTCAAAACACATATATTAATGTAGGTGATTTAGCTACTGTAGCACCGAATATGGATTTAGGAGATATAGTATCCATATTCGTAGATGGAACATTAATTGGTCCAGCATCGTTTACTTTAGACTTTCCTACTAATATAGCACCAGGTACTTATATAATGACAATTAGCCATCCACAAAGTGCGGCATGGACTTTAAACTTTGGACCAGGAAATTGGAAATGGCCAGGTGGTGTGGTACCTACATTAACACCGGTTGGAGCGCCAGGTACAGTAGTAGATGTTTTAACTTTTATTTGTGATGGAAGTAATTTATATGGTGTAATGCAAAATGGATTCCAATAAAAAATAAAACATGAGTATAGTTTTTCCGGTAACATTTTTTAAAAATAACTCAGTTACTCCAAGTAGTAAGTTTGCTATAACAGAATGCAATAATCCTGAAGTAATTTTATATACTGAAAGTCCTTTAGGAGAATACGCAGAAACCGGAGCTGTTATCAAAGTGTCGGAAGTATGTTGGAATGTAGAAGAAATAGAAGAGTTTCCACCTGGAGCAGAAATTATAGAGGTAGAAGAAATAGAAGGAGAATTCCCTGCTGAAGATGAACCAGCGGCATGTGAGTGTTGTCAAAATGGAGATACATACGAGATTACTACGTGTGGTGGAGAAGTTGCAGGAGTAGTAAATTTAACAACGTTAGATGTTTCTATAGGAGATGTTATTAAAATTGAGGAAAGTGAAGATTGTTATATTGTGAGTACAAAAGTATGTACTCCACCAGATTTAGTGTTCTTTGAAAAAATAGAATGCTTAGTTGATCCTACTGAGTGCTGTGAAAGCTGTGGAGAAGAACCACCAGTAGAAACTCCTAAGTTAACTATTGGAGAAGAAGAAGCGCAAGCAAGTAATGATTGGAGTTGTCCATCTGGTGAGTGTCCTTTTTCAGAACCACCTGGAACAGATTTACCTTATCAAGTATTGAGTACAGATCTTGATGGATGGTATTGGACTAGTATACAAATAGCGGAAGACGCTCCTGAAGGTATACCTATGAACGAGGCTTTTGAAACTGAAGGGTTTTTTGAACCTTTCGATGCTTTAGCTGGAAATGGATTACTGATAACAGATTCCTCTGTTAATAGTTATTTACCAGCTTTCAACTTTAACGGTATTGGAAACTTAGTTCCAGGAGCAATTTATCAAGTAAACATAAAACAAGCTTCAAAAATAAATCCAGAAGCATATGAAGGATTAGAAGGAAAAATCACGATAGTGGAGTAAATAAAAAAAGATGAGTAAGACAGATAAAGAAATTTTAGATAAAGAAAAAAACATAATAATGCCGGTAGCAAAAGCTAAAACAAGTTTTGTAAGAAAGGTAAATTATGAAGATAAATCTGTGATTAGTAAAGATGTACCAAAAGAAGGTATTAAAAAATATACTCGTGAACCACGAGAAAAACAGGTTGTTAATGACAGATTTAAAAAAATAAAAAAATAACCTAAAACAATAAACCAATGACATTTTTATACCGTACTCAATCGTGGAGTAGTACCCCACAACACCCAGACCAAGAGATGGTCAAACTTTGGAACCATGTTGCTGAAAAAAGCAATTGGCGCATTGTGCAACTTCCAAATGGATTTTTCCAAACCGAATACAAACACCCAGAAGAAGAAGATTTATGGGTTGATGTTACTAGAAGGGAAACAATGAATGGAGCGGAAGCCGCTATAGATGGATCAATTGAACATTACACAAAAAAATTAGAGTTTTTAAAAGGACCTAAAGTAGTTAAAACATTTAAATAATAAATTATGGGATACTCAAAAACTAAGCCTAAGACTAAGCCTAAAACTAAAAAATAACCACAATAAAATTTAATTTAATCTAATGAATGAGACAATAGTAAAGCATCTTAACTTCGGTGATGATGCAAAGGATAAAATATTTCAAGGAATAGAGAAACTCACTAAAGCTGTTAGCTCCACTTTAGGGGCTAACGGCAAGTGTGTAATACTTGAAGATAGCAAAGGTGATCCACAAATCACTAAAGACGGTGTTACTGTCGCAAACGATATTATATTATTAGATCCTGTAGAAAACATGGGGTCTAAGCTTTTAAAAGAAGCAGCTCGTAAAACAGTTAAGGAAGCTGGAGATGGAACTACGACTGCCACGGTTTTAGCGCACGCAATACTAAAAGAAGCATATAGCGCGATAAAATCGGAAAATTCGCGAGAATTAAAAATAGGTATACACAACGCAGTTGATAAAGTAATAGCTTATTTAGAAAAAATTTCTAAACCTGTCACTGGAGATAGAATAAGTCAAGTGGCTACAATATCTTCTAACAACGATAGTGAATTAGGAGAGTTAATTGGAGAAGCTTTTAAAAGTGTAGATGAGACTGGTGTAGTTAGAATGCAAACACATGAAGATCCTTCTACGGTTATAGAAAGCATTGAAGGAGTTCAATATGAAAAAGGTTTTGTTAATCAGCACTTCATAACGGATTCTACTACAGGAACGGCAGAATTAGAAAATCCTTTAATCTTAATAGTTAATAGTAAGATAGAAAATATTAGAAAAATTCAGTCAGTTTTAGAACATGCTATTACAAATAAAGAATCATTGTTGATTATTGGAGATGTAGAGCATGAGGTGATAGGGGCTTTAGCAATGAATAAAGTTAAGGGTAATATCAAAATAAACGTAGTTGAAGCACCTATATTCGGTGTGAGTAGAAAAGAAACTTTAGATGATTTAGCAGCATTGACAGGAGCTACTGTTATAGATGAAACGCTAGGTGATGATATGGACCTTATTCACGTTGATCAACTAGGTACTTGTAAGAAAGTTACTAGTACAGCATATAATACTTTAATACAAGTAGAAGAAACTCCTGAAGTTGTAATAGATCTTATTCAATCCCTTAAAGATAGAATTAAAAAAGAAAAGAACATTAATTTTATAAAAAGACTAGAAAAGAGAGTATCAATGTTGTCAGCTAAGCTAGCTGTAGTTAAAGTAGGTGCTAACTCAGAAATTGAATTAAAAGAAAAAAGAGATAGAGTAGAAGATGCTATATGTGCTACAAGAGCCGCTATTAAAGAGGGAATAGTTCCTGGTGGAGGAGTTGCATTACTTAATGCAGCAAACAATATAAAAGCAAAAAGTACAGGAGAGCAAGTATTGCTCAATGCAGTATGTGCACCATACAGTACTATACTTAGAAATGCTGGAATGGTAGAAATCTCGTTACCTGAAGGAAACGGAAGAGGTTTAGACGTGGTTACAGGAAAAGCGGTTAATATGGTTAAAGCCGGAATAATAGATCCATTACTGGTAACTAAAAGCGCTTTAAAAAATGCGGCTTCTGTAGCTACTACTATATTGTCTACTGATTGTGTAATTAATAATCTAAGGATGGATGAAAGCAATAGGTAAGAACATAGTAGTAAAAGAAAAAAAAGAAACTTCTAAATCTACTAAAGGTGGATTAATATTGGGAGAGAAGCAAAGAGAAGACGTAAGGTATAGGGAAGGAGAAATAATAAAAGTTGGATCTGACGTAGCGGTAATAAATGAAGGAGATAAAATCTACTTTGATAGACACGCAGGTTGCGATATAGAAATAGATGATAAAATTTTAAAAGTCATCCAAGAAAAAGACGTAGTAATTATACTATAAATTATGCAAGGAATAAAGAAAGACATACAACTAGAGAACGAGATACGTAGAAACGCCGGTGGTGGAGGCGGTGGTACTCAAACAGTGTTAGATGATTTAGTATTAAATAACACAAACGAGACTACTACTAGTGTAGCAATTTACGGTATAAATGTTATTACTACCAGTACTAATACAGATAGAGCATGTAAATTACCCGTAGCTACAACAGGTCGTTCAACTACTTTTATAAACAATTCTTCTTTGCCAGTGCTAGTATTTCCTTCTGCTTTAGGTGGAAGTATTAATAACACTGTAAATGGAGTTGCTACAATTCCTACTGATGGGAAAGCTTATACGTTTTATTGTATTGAAAATCCTCTTCCTGGCGCTTGGACATGGAGTCCACCTGCTACCACTCAATACGATAGTGGAGAAATAGTTTGTGATACTATAGCTGGAAGTGGTGTTGGTCGTTACAACGTAGCGATTAGTAATAACTATGCTAAAGAGTCAGATGGTGCGGGTAGCGCAAGTACTTTTTGGGTGTTTGATTGCCAAAACAGAGATTTAATTGGAGAAGATGCACCTGATTTTTTACCTCATTCTTTAGGAGATACTCATGGGGTTTCTGGTACAGCTTTATCAGCAGATATAATGAATATTACTAAGATTAAAGTATATACAAATGCATATGTGCCTGGTGGTTCTCCTATGTTTTGTGGTATGGCTATAGGTTGTGGTTTTTCTGTTTATGATAGTGATCAACCAGGAGGAACGTTTATTACTAACGGCGCTTCGTCAGCGACAAGTGGACCGAACAGTAATAGCAGTACTTGGGAAACTGTTCCTGGTGCTACTTTAACAGCAAATACATTAGCACCTAATATTGGGGATCCAGGTACACAGTATATAACTATTAACGCACCTGATTGGTCATTAATTGCTAATTATATAAATCTTGGACCACCTCAATATATTGGACCAAGTGCTACTCCAGGGCAATTTATATGGTATGCTGGAGGTTGGCAATTTTTTATTCAAAGTCAAAATGATTTTACAGACTTTAAATATCGCTTTATATTCGAATATAACTAAATGAAAAGATTAACATCAAAAGATGTAAAAGAATTAAATTTACTAAAGCATTATAGAATAATAAGGAAGTGGGCTGCTAAAACAAACAATTTAAAAGAAGCAGATTTAGAGTTATTAATATACTTAGAAGCTACAGACTTATTTACTAAACAAGATTTTAAAAACGGTACACACGCATACAGCTGGGATAACAGACGCTGGAACAGATTACTGAAGGAGGGATGGATAGTGGTATGGCGCCAAAGAAACCGCACCACTCAGAAGTATCATATATATAAAGTTTCTTTCAAGTGTAAACAGCTGATAAACCGAATGTACCGTATAATATTAGGGGAAGAAGAAATTCCCACAACAGAACGTTCCAATCATTTAATGAAAGGAAAAACTTATAGTGATAAAGTATTAGCCACTACTATAAAAAATATGAATATTAATAAAAAAAGTTATGGATAGATTTGAAGATCCCAACAACTCACTGGAATATCAAAATGAATTATATCCCCAAGCTAATGCTGGGGTAACAGGAGGAATAGATCCTACTAGTGGAGAAGAAGTAGCGGGTAATCCTGAATTAAATATACCTGGTTCGTATAGCAGTGAGTTTGAACCAGTATTAAATGTAAGACAAAGCCCTAAAATGCTTAGTGGTATTTCTACAGGGAATTTAAATCCTAAAATACCTGGAAGCTTTAGATCTATAAGCGGAGCTGATGGGTTAGACGATGTAGATTACACCGGATTAGTTTAAGTTATAAATATATAAAAATGAAAAAAGCACAAAAACCAGCAGGTAAAGTAAACATAATTACCCAACCTAAAGTAAAAAACATTCCTCTTCCAGGACAAGAATATCCAACTTATAAAGGTAACGCTGTATTGCGTGCCAACAAATAGCTATGGAAGTAGCTGATAGCTTAAAATTATACGCTGTAAATACGGGAGCATTCATGGTTAGTTGTTGTGATTGGTTAGAACCAACATTAAAAGTATTGTTGCTAGGAGCAACCTTAGGATATACTTTACACAAGTGGTATTTATTAAAAAAAGATAAAAACAAATAAAATGGCATACGGAGATTTTAAAGAAGTACAAGGAGTTGCAAGTGGAGATGGTGCTTTAGATGCAAAACCAACATCAACATACGTAGAAAAATATGAACAAAACTCAACAGATGCAATATTAGATAGTGACATGTTTAATAAAGTAATCTCTAATATTGAAGAAGAAAAGAAAAAGAAAGATCTAACTCAAGAATTTGTATATAGCAAGGGTCATTCAACTAGTAAGGCATTTGAAAATGCGAGTTCTGATGAGAAGAGAAGGATGATCTTAGACAGAAGATATTAATCATGAGAAATATAAACAAACTTATCGTACATTGTTCTGCTACTCGAGAAGGTCAAGATGTAACTGTTGAGACAATTAGGAAATGGCATGTTGAAGGTAGAGGTTGGTCTGATATAGGTTATCATTTTTATATTGATATTTATGGTAAAATTCATAAAGGTAGAGATATAGCTAAAATGGGTGCTCACTGTAAAGGATACAATAGAAATTCAATAGGTATATGTTATGCGGGTGGTGTTGAAGAAGACGGTAAAACCCCTGCTGATACTAGAACATTTGAACAAGAAGAAGCACTACTATGCGTGCTTAGAACATTAAAAGCAATGTATCCTGATGCGAAGATACATTCACATAGAGATTTCGCAAACAAAGCCTGTCCTTCTTTTGATGCGACAGAAGAATATAAAAACCTATAATACAAAAAATATGTATAATTTTAAACCTCTTTTAGAAAATAGAGCACGAATAAGAAAAAATAAAGCAGATTTAGATACTGTTGAAAAAATGATGGGATTAGAAAAACCAGAAGGTGAATTAAAGAGAAAAGGAGATTTACCAGCAGAACTTGCATCACCATTTGCAGAGGTTGAATACCAAATGGATGGAGATGTTGCTAAGTTAAAAGTAGAAGAGCCAGCAGCAGAGAAAAAAGCTGAATAATAAATTTAAAATCTAAAACAATGAATAGATACGATAAAGATATGATGCACAATAGAGAGTTAATCTCTGATGCTAAAAAGCAATTACACCGCGCTGATTTAAGATATAAAAAAGGTGATAAAAGCGCGAAGAAAACTATGATCCATGATAGAGAATTGATATATGATGCAGGAAGAGAGATCCACAGAATAGACGATCAAAAACATTGTATTCATAAGCACATGGGTGGCAACAAACACTAAGCCATGGCAAAGAAAACTATAAGTGAAATAAGAGAAGAACCTGGTAGTTCAAATGCTGGAGAATATCCTAATGTAAAAAAGGGAGATTTCTGTGGTCCAGCAGGAGGAGCTGCAAAAGGTACTTATCCTGTAAATACTAGAAAACGAGCTAAGTCAGCTCTTAAACTAGCACATAACGCTCCAAATCCAGAAGGAATTAAAGCGTGTGTATATAAAAAATATCCTGGTCTTAAAAAAGGTATGGATAGAGGTAAAAGATCATAATATGGAAACTGTAAAAAACATTGTTAATCATCCATTGTCTAAAGCTGTAGTTTGCGGAGCAATAGGTGGTTTAATACTAGCACATGGACACTCTATGATGAGTGGCATGGCATTTGGTATTGGTGTTAGAGAATTTCTACTAGCACTAAAAAAATAAAATAAAATAATTAAATTAAATGGAATCACCAAGAAAAAGAAGAAGCAGTGAATCACAAGAACCTAAAAAATATTTAGGAACTAAGATTTTAGAATTTAATAAGAAAATAGGATTAGATAAAGCAGCTAATAAAGTAGCTAAAGCGGTAGGAAAAAAGGATTGTGGTTGTAAAAAAAGAGCAAGAACAATAGATAACTTACACGAAACAGTATCTAATATGTTTCAAGGAAACAAAAATGGAGAAGAATAAACCTAAGAAAAAGTTTAAAGATACAAAAGTTGGTAAATTTTTAAAAGAAAAAGCACCAAAAATTTTAGATTCAATAGGAGATGTACTTCCAAATAATGGAGTATATGGAGTTGTTAAAAACTTAATAAGTCAAGACGATGAAATTGCTCCAAAAGATAAAGAATTAGCATTAAAGTTAATTGACCAAGATGTTGCTGAAATGAATAGTGTTTCAGAGAGATGGCAATATGATATGAAGTCTGATTCATGGTTAAGTAAAAATACAAGACCATTGACATTAATTTATTTAACAGTATGCATGACGTTGTTTATAGTTTTCGATTCTATCGATTTACTATTCGACATGAATGCTGCATGGATAGATTTATTACAAACATTATTAGTTACAGTATATGTAGCATACTTTGGTTCTAGAGGAGCTGAAAAAGTATTTATAAATAAAAACAAAAAATGAGTACAATAGGAACAACATTAAAAGAGCCAAGAGTATTTGCACACGATGCTATAGCGTTGGCAGACTTGACTGGATACCCTCCCACTCCAGCTGCTACTTTTACTATTATTGATGGAGGAACAGATTACGCCGTAGGAGTTTTAGGAACTACTACTTTGGATGGTGGAAAATTTGCAAATGTAAACATAGTGTCAGTTGGCGCTGTTGATCAAGATGTTACCGCTGTTAACTTAGCCGGTGGAGACGGTGGAATAAACTATACCGTAGGAGATAGATTAAGAGTGTCTGGAGGAAATTTTGATTGCATATTAGAAGTTGCTACTGTAGCAGCTACTGGAAGTTGGGCATTTGGAGATCCTATAGTTGCACCACAACCTACATTTAACACCGTACCATATTGGGAGGAAAAAATGTCTTATACATACACTACAAGTGTAACTGGTACAAATGTTTTTCATACACCAGGACCAGGTGCTGCGTTGTACGTAGGAGCTGACATGGATATTACTGTTATAAATGAAGCAGGTACAGAGGTAGAATATAAAGGCGTTGCAGCGGGAAGTTTTTTACCTGTGTCAGTGCTAAGTGTAGTTGCTGGACCAGGTGATTTAGAAGACGTATTAGCTTTATTCTGATGAAGATAGGTAATAAAAATACAATACCTGCAATATCTAATCTACCTGGCCAAGGCAACCCTGGAAGTGGACCTGTTCCACCAAGTGGTGGTTTTGTAGAATTACAAGCAACTCTTTTTTTAATGGCGCTAGAATCAGCTATTACTAACACAGTCCAATTAGAACAATAAAAAATTAAAACATGGCAAACGCAAAAATAAGCGATGGTAGTGTATTTGTAACTACAATAACAGATATAACTGATATAGACGGTTTTGCTGCTTATGCAACAGCATCAGGCACAGGAAATGCTGCTATGAGTGGTAGTCAAATAGTTACTAGCTTAGAAGCAAATTTAGATTTAGCTAATTTTACTACAGGCATCTTACCTGTTACTAGAGGAGGCACAGGAGTAGGAACATTAGCAGATGGGCACTTATTATTAGGTAGTGGAGCTAATGCAATTTCAACTTTAGACTTAACAGCTAAAGGATCTCTTGTTGTTGGTGATGGAGCTATTGATCCTACAGCTTTACCAGTAGGAACAGATGGACAAGTATTAACTGCTGATTCCACTGAAGCAAGTGGACTTAAATGGGACACTGCTAGCGGCGGCGGTGATAGCGTTCAAACACTAAGTACATTAACTTGGGATTATAATAACGGTAATAGTGCTATATTTACTCCTGCTGATAATGGAACAGGTCCTATAGATGTTCTAATACCTAGCAACTTTCCAAATGGAGCAAGGGGTTCATTAAAAGTTCTACCAACTAACACTATTAAGTTTGGCTTGTTTGCTAATAGTAAATTACCAAGTAGTCAAAATGTTTTACAAATATCTGGTGTAAATCCTACTATATTACATTATTTTTATGATGGTACAGATTTTTATTGGTTTTATGATATAAACTATATAGATCCTATAAATCAAAGTCCAGATCCTACGGAACCAACTGTAGGTGGAACTAATCTTTTAGGTTTTTGGTTTCCTGGTTCTACTGCTCTTGCTGATGGAGCGGGAGTTCCTTTAGGAACAACTTGGGACATTTCGCTTCCTAGTCCAGGTCCTGGATTAATTGGAAATCTTACTCGAACGGGAAGTGGTGTAGGTGCAGCTGGAATGACATATAGTGCTAGAGATGAAGTGGCTCAAGAAGCTCCTTATTGGGACTTTATAGGAGATGCCGCTTGGGAATCAACAGTAGCTACCCCAGGAGGTGGAGCTAGTATAGATGATTGGGGTTTAACTTTTTATTTTAGAGCAACATCAGGCACTTCAACAACTAGTTATGAAGGTATAGCAGATCCTAACACAAATGATGACGAAGGTTTTTATATGTATCAACGTGAATTATGTATTTCTGAAAGTGGAATTACATTTGATGGTATTCAGGGAAATTTTCCAAAATTTACCTCAGGCAATAATTTACAAGATGAATGGGTATTTTGTCACATAGATGTACTATTAGGAGCTAACTTAGTTCTTTGCTACATAGGAACTCAATCAACTTTTAATGCAAGTACTAATCAAGGTGGAAGTGGAACCATTACTGGTGAAGATGGCAACCCTATTACCTTAACACCTGATGGATTATATATAGCGTCTACTGGTTTATCCTATTTAGCTGATGGTGGTATGAGCACTATTATATATGGAGGAGCAAATGGTGGTGGTGGTACTATATATGAATTCGAAGGCAATTTAGGTTTAGCAGCTTTTTACAACGGCCAAATAAGTGCTTCTCAAGTTAATGGCAACTGGAACGATACAAGAGAATTTTATTACATAAATTAATAAAAAAACAACAACAATAATTAAATTTTATAAAATGAAAATTAAAGAAGAACAATTAAAAAAAATAAACGAACAGCAAGAAGCTATTGCAGCTCTTTTAAGTAAAATAGGATATTTAGAAACTCAAAAACACGGGTATCTTCACGAAATGGTTAGTATTAACCAGTCGGTAGATATGTTTAAAAAAGAACTAGAAGAAGAATATGGTTCTGTGAATATTGATCTAAACACTGGTGAATACACTGTAATTGCAGAAAGTGATAGTGAAAAACCTAAATTAGAAGCAGTAAAAGATGTCTAATAAAATTAGAAAAATAAGTATAGGTTCTGATTATAAAAATGAAGCTATGCATTATTCTGTAGGGCAAGAAGTTTATGGTGGTCATATTATATCCGATATACTAGAACCAGAACAAGGGGAATATATGATATATATCAAGAAAAATGATGAAATTCTTCCTTGGAAAAAGTTTAATTCTAATATGGCTATAGCTATTGAATTTGACTTAGCTTTTTCATGAGAAGCATATATGATTTTGTAATAGAACCTTTAGGAGAGAGATATAATAATACTAAAAAAATTTCTGATTCAGAGTTAATTTTAAATACTAATATTTCTAATTTTAAAAGTGTTAATAAACTAGCTAGAGTGATATCAACTCCTCTAGCTTATACCACTGATATTGAGAAAGGAGATATAGTTGTAGTTCATCATAATATATTTAGAAGATTTCATAACATTAGAGGGGAAGAAGTTAATAGTCGTTCTTATTTTAAGGAAAACTTGTACTTTTGTGCCATTGATCAATTATATTTATATAACAAAAATAATGAATGGATAAGTTTTTTAGATAGATGTTTTATTGCTCCAACTAAAAGTAATGATAAATTTACTACAGGAAAAACTAGTATTCAAAAAGGAGTAATTGTTTATGGTAATCCCAAGTTAAAAGAATATAATTTAGAGGTAGGAGATTTAATATCTTTCAAAAAAGATAGAGAATTTGAATTTACTATAAATAACCAATTATTGTATTGTATGAAATTAAATGATATAGTTGTTAAATATGAACACGAAAGAAACGAAGAGGTTTATAATCCAAGCTGGGCACGAAGCAGTGAAGGAATTAATAAAAGTAGCGAAAGAGGAGATTGTGGATACGGGGGAGGATGTGTCTGCGGACCGACTAAAGAACGCAGCTGCCACTAAGAAACTAGCTATTTTCGACGCTTTTGAAATTCTACAAAGAATCGAAGAAGAAGAAGAACTATTAAAAGAAAAACCTGTAGAAGAGGTTACTAAAACACCTAGAGGTTTTAAGGGTTTTGCAGAAGGGAGAAGTAAGACATGACTTATGTACCTACATTATCTAAAATTGTAAATGATGTAGTTAATCCAAAGCTTTTAAAAACAAACAACCGTTTAAAGAAGTGGGAGTATGGCTATAATTCAGACTATGATTTCATAGTAATAAGTAAAACTGGACAAATTGGAGAGATCATTGAAATTCAAAACCTGCGTATTGCACTACCAGCAGAAGATGAATGTTTTAAACGAAGCGAAAATAAAGAGGAACAGTACTGGGAAAAACAAGAATATCCTAAAGAATTAAAACGAATTAAAAACCGTTTTGATTGGGAAAAATATCCTCAAGATTTCCGTGAAGAATGGTGGGATTATATAGATGAAGAATTTAAAAGAAGAGATGAAGGACACTGGTTTTATAACAATGGTAAACCTACTTATATTACTGGTACTCATTACATGTACTTGCAATGGTCAAAAATTGATGTTGGAGCTCCCGACTATAGGGAATCAAACAGATTATTCTTCATCTTTTGGGAAGCCTGTAAAGCCGATACTAGATCCTATGGAATGTGCTATCTTAAAAATAGAAGATCGGGATTTTCGTTTATGTCATCAGCTGAACTCGTTAATGAAGCAACCATATCATCCGACAGTAGATACGGGATTTTATCTAAAACTGGTGCAGATGCTAAAAAAATGTTCACAGATAAAGTTGTACCAATCTCGATTAACTATCCGTTTTTCTTCAAACCAATCCAAGATGGTATGGATCGCCCTAAAACCGAACTGGCATATAGGGTTCCGGCATCTAAACTTACACGTAGAAAGTTGGAGATTAATGAAGAACTTAGAGAACTAGAAGGATTAGATACAACAATAGATTGGAAGAATACTGGAGACAATAGCTATGATGGTGAAAAGTTAAAACTATTAGCGCATGATGAAAGCGGTAAGTGGGAGAAACCTGACAATATTAAAAACAACTGGAAAGTAACAAAAACCTGTTTAAGATTAGGTAGTAGGATTGTAGGTAAGTGTATGATGGGTTCAACATCTAATGCTTTGGACAAAGGAGGACAAAACTTTAAAGATATATACACTGGTTCTAATGTTTTAAATAGAAATAAAAACGGTCAAACTAAAGAAGGTTTATATTCCCTTTTTATTCCTATGGAATGGAATTATGAAGGTTTTATAGATAAATATGGATATCCCGTATTTGATACTCCTAAAAACCCTATTAAAGGTATTGATGGTACTTTAATAAGAATAGGGGTAATTGAACATTGGGAGAATGAAGTTGAAGGATTAAAACAAGATCAAGACGGACTTAACGAATATTATAGACAATTTCCTCGTACAGAGAAACACGCGTTTAGAGATGAGACTAAGGAATCTTTATTTAATTTGGTTAAAATATACGAGCAAATTGATTATAATGAAGAACTAAATAATGTCGCGGAAGTTACTACTGGAAGTTTTCAATGGCAAAATGGAGTAAGAGATACTCAAGTAGAATTCATGCCTTCTCCGACAGGTAGGTTTAAAATTAGCTGGGTGCCACCTAGATCTTTACAAAATCAAGTGATTATAAAAAATGGATTAAAATATCCTGGCAATGATCATCTGGGAGGATTTGGGTGTGATAGTTACGATATTAGTGGAACAGTTGATGGTAGAGGATCAAAAGGTTCTTTACATGGTCTAACTAAATTTAGCATGGAAGATGCTCCTTCTAATAAGTTTTTTTTGCAATACATTTCTAGACCTCCAACTGCTGAAACATTTTTTGAAGATGTATTAATGGCGTTGGTGTTTTACGGAATGCCAATATTGGCAGAAAATAACAAACCAAGATTACTTTATTATTTAAAGCGAAGAGGATATAGAATGTTCTCTATGAATAGACCAGATAAAATATGGAATAAACTTTCTATAACCGAGAAAGAAATTGGTGGCATTCCAAATTCAAGTCAAGATGTGATACAAGCACACGCCGCCGCAATTGAATCTTATATTGACAATTACGTAGGTTTTAAAAATGATGCATATGGTGATATGTATTTTCAAGAAACTCTAGAAGATTGGGCAAAATTTAATATAAACAATAGAACCAAGCATGATGCTTCTATTAGTTCTGGGTTAGCTATAATGGCTTGTAATAAAAACAAGTATAAACCACTAGCTGCTAGAACAGTTAGAGAAGTAAACTTAGGAATAAAGAGATACGACAATGATGGAATTCTTTCAAAAATAATTAATAAATGATTTATACGAATACTAGAAGTTCATTTCCTGATCAGGTAGTACCTGAGGCAGAGAAAATGAGTTTAGAATATGGATTGTTAGTAGGACGAGCAATAGAAAGTGAATGGTTCAGTCAAGGATTAGGAGGAGAAAGATATTCTTTTAACTATAATATTTTTCACCAAAGAAGACTGTATTCTCGAGGAGAACAATCAGTACAAAAATATAAAGATGAACTTTCTATAAACGGAGATTTATCTTATCTAAATTTAGATTGGAAACCAGTTCCGGTTATTCCTAAATTTGTTGATATAGTAGTTAATGGGATGAGTAACAAAAACTACGAAATAAAAGCTTTTGCTCAAGACCCAGCGTCAAGACAAACTAGAACTAAGTATGCAGAAAAAATTGCAAAAGATATTGCAACAAGAGAGTTTACTAAAGCTGTAGAAAAGTCTCTTGGTGTAGATATAAGTGAAACTAGAGGAATGGAAAATGTTCCTCAAGATGAACAAGAGTTAGAAATTCATATGCAATTAGATTATAAGCAATCTATAGAAATTGCAGAAGAAGAACTAATTGATAACGTATTAGAAAGAAATAAATATAATTTAACAAAGAATAGATTTAATAGAGATTTAGTAGTTTTAGGAATAGGTGCAGTAAAAACTAATTATAATAGATCTAATGGAATAGTGGTAGAATATTGTGATCCAGCAAATATGGTTTGGTCATATACTGAAGATCCCAACTTTGAAGATATATATTATGTAGGAGAAGTTAAAAATATATCTTTACCAGAATTAAAGAAACAATTTCCGGATATAACTTCTCAAGAATTACAAGAAATTCAAAAATACCCTGGAACAAGAAACTATACTAGAAACTGGTCAGGAAAAGACGACAATAACACTGTTCAAGTATTATACTTTGAATATAAAACTTATGGTGATCAAGTATTTAAAATAAAACGTACTGATAGTGGTTTAGAAAAAGCAATACAAAAGCATGACTTTTTTAATCCACCACCTAGCGATAATTATGATAGAGTTTCTAGATCAATTGAAGTATTATATCATGGAGCTAAAATATTAGGTCACCCAATAATGTTAGAGTGGAAAGTTGCTGAAAATATGACAAGACCATTTTCCGACCTTACTAAAGTAAACATGAATTACCAGTTATGTGCTCCACACATGTATAAAGGTAGAATTGAATCTCTAGTAGAAAGGATGATGGGATTTGCTGATATGATTCAATTGACTTCATTAAAACTTCAACAAGTATTAGCTAGGACTGTTCCAGATGGAGTTTTTGTAGATGTAGATGGATTAGCAGAGGTTGATTTAGGGAATGGTACTAATTATAATCCAGCAGAAGCATTAAACATGTATTTCCAGACTGGTAGTATCGTAGGTAGGTCTATGACGCAAGATGGTGATCTAAACCATGGCAAAGTACCTATTCAGGAGTTAAATAGCTCATCAGGACAAGCTAAAATACAGTCTCTCATACAAACATATCAATACTACCTTCAAATGATCAGAGACGTCACCGGATTGAACGAGGCGCGTGATGGTAGTACTCCAAATGAAGAAGCTTTAGTAGGTTTACAGAAATTAGCAGCAGCTGCATCTAACACTGCTACTAAACATATATTAAATGCTAGTTTGTATTTAACATTAAGAGCTTGTGAAAATATATCATTAAGAGTTGCAGACTGTTTAGAATTTGATTTAACAAAAGAAGCTTTGATAAATAGCATTAGTCTTTATAATGTTAAAACTTTAGAAGAAATTCAATCTCTACATTTATATGATTTTGGCATTTATCTTCAAGTAGAACCTGATGAAGAAGAAAAAGCAATGCTTGAGCAAAACATTCAAATGGCTTTACAGCAGCAGTCAATAAACTTAGAAGATGCTATTGATATTAGAGAAATAAACAACTTAAAATTAGCTAATCAATATTTAAAGCTATTAAGAAAGAAGAAAGCTAAAGAGGATATGGCCAAACAAAAACAAATGATGGCTATGGAAGAACAGAAGAATGCTAAACAGGTTCAAGCGGCTGCTACTGCTGAAATGCAAAAACAACAAGCTTTAGCACAGAGTGAACTACAAATAGAACAAGGTAAGTCACAGTTTGATATTCAAAAATTACAAGCCAAAGCTCAAATAGATAAAGAACTAATGACTATGAAGTTTGAATTTGACAAACAGTTAAAGCAAATGGAAATAGGTGCTGCTACTACAAAGGAAGCAGAGATTGAAGATAGAAAAGATAAACGAACTAAATTACAAGCTACACAACAAAGTGAAATGATTGCTCAAAGAAAAAATGGTGGATTACCAATGAACTTTGAAAAATCACAAGGAGATCCATCTGAGATGGGTGGAGATCCACCTTTATTAAATACTGGTGAGGGAATGACTCCTCCGCCTGGGCCCGGCGCTCCAATGATGCCGCCACAATAATTATATAATATCATATCATGGAACAAGAAAAACCAGCAGTGGATACTAAGGTAGAACCACTCAAAGTAAAAAAGAAACCTAGAAAACTAGCTAATAAGAAAACCGAAGTAGCTAAAGTAGATTTAACTAAGAAAGAAGAAACAGATGCCTTACAAGGGGAAACAGTTGAAAGCGTGCAAAGCACAGGAGACAGCAGCGAAGAAAGCGGGAAAGATACCCAAGTGGAAGTGTCACACAAAGACAAGAATACGGAAGAACCAGAAGTAGTAGTAATAGAAGAAATAACTTCTAATGCAACTACTGAGGAAGTAGTTAAAGATATTAAAAAAGAATTAAAAGAAAAACCAGAATTACAATTACCTGAAAATGTAGAAAAACTTGTTAAGTTTATGCAAGATACAGGAGGTAACATGGAAGATTATATAAGGTTAAATGCTGATTATAGTAAAGCAGATGATTTAACTTTATTAAGAGAATATTATAAAAAATCTAAACCACATTTAGATAAAGACGAAGTTGAATTCATGATTGATGATAAATTCGCTTATAATTCAGATGTGGATAGTGAAAAAGAAATACGTAAGCGAAAGCTTGCGATTAAAGAAGAAGTTGCGAAAGCTCAAGGCTATTTGGACAAGATGAAAAGTGATTATTACGATGAGATCAAAATGAGACCAGGTATATCACAAGATCAACAAAAAGCCATGGACTTTTTCAACAGATATAACAAAGAACAGGAAACTGCTCAAAAGAGACGTGAGGATTTTGTTGACCGTACTAATACACATTTTTCTGATGAATTCAAAGGTTTTGATTTCAGTGTAGGAGAAAAGAAATTTAGATACAAAGTCAACAACCCTTCAGATGTTGCTAGTAAACAATCAGATATAGAAAATTTCGTTAAGAGGTTCTTAGATGAAAAAGGCGATATTGTAGACATGGCAGGCTATCACAAAGCTCTTTACGCGGCTAGAAATGCTGATTCCTTAGCTAATCACTTTTATGAACAAGGCAAAGCAGATGCGATTCGCTCTGAATATAAAAAGTCTAAAAATATAAGTGATGGTTCAAGACCAACTAGAAGTGGAGACACTGATATAAGGTTTAAAGGAATGAAAATTAAAGCAGTAAACGGAGTTGATAGTTCTAAGTTAAAAATTAAACGAAAAACGTAAATTAATAAATTATGAGTTTTACAGCTATGCATGCGGGGTTACAACCGTACCCGGAGCAACAAGTATTATCAAGTAATTACCTACAATGGACAGATGTAGGTGGTGGCGGTGCAGGAACTGATTTTGCAGATTTTGCTCAACAATACTTGCCGGAATTATACGAACAAGAAGTCGAAAGATTTGGTAATAGAACCATTTCTGGATTTCTTAGAATGGTCGGAGCAGAAATGCCAATGACCTCAGATCAAGTAATCTGGTCTGAACAAAATAGATTACACATTGCTTATACAGACGTTTCAGAAAACGCTGGTACTTTCACAGTAAACAGTACAGCTGATCCTTTAGCAATTAGAGTTAATAATACAATTGTAGTGTACGATCCAGTTAGTGGAGTTACATTAAAAGGTATTGTTAGTTTAATTGATGATGGAGCTGCTGGTGGTTTAGCTGCGAATGAGTTCAACGCTGTTTGTTATACAACTGCTGGTGGTGGTTGGGGCGCTCTTGCTGGTGTAGCAGGACTTAGACTATTTGTTTATGGTTCTGACTTCCAAAAAGGGACAGACGGAATGTTAGGTGCAGTTGAGCCAGTAATGACTCAATTCAATAACAAGCCTATCATCATTAAAGATCAATACGAAGTTAATGGTTCTGACACTGCTCAAATTGGTTGGGTTGAAGTTGCAACTGAAGACGGAGCTACTGGTTTCTTATGGTATATTAAAGCTGAATCTGAAACTAGATTGAGATATGAAGATTATCTTGAAATGGTATGTGTTGAAGGTGAAGTTGCTGCAAACGCTGCGTCAGTTGCTGCTGGTCTTTCTGGTGGTGGTACACAAGGTATGTTTGCTGCATTAGAAGACAGAGGTAACGTATATGCTGGTTTCGCTGGTGCTGCTGCTCCTGGAGCTGGTGCATTAGGTGATTTCGATCAAATCCTACAACAATTAGATAAGCAAGGTGCTATTGAAGAAAACATGCTTTTCTTGGATAGAGCTACTGCTCTTGACTTTGACGATATGATTGGCGCTCAAGCTGGTGGAGGTTATTCTTCAGTTGCTTCAGCTTCATATGGTTTATTTGACAATTCTAGTGAAATGGCATTAAACTTTGGATTTTCTGGGTTTAGAAGAGGTTCTTATGACTTCTACAAAACTGATTGGAAATATCTAAACGATGCTTCTACTAGAGGAATGGTTGACAATATCAAAGGAGTTATGGTTCCTGCTGGTACATCAACTGTTTATGATCAAATGATGGGTCAAAACATTAGACGTCCTTTCTTACACGTTAGGTATAGAGCTTCACAAACTGATGATAGAAGATTAAAATCTTGGATCCTTGGTTCTGTTGGAGGAGCATACACATCTTCTTTAGATGCAATGCAAGTTCAATACTTATCAGAAAGATGTTTGTGTGTTCAAGCAGCTAACAACTTCGTATTATTTACGGCTTAATAATTATTAACATTTAAAAAATACAAAGTTATGCTTATCAATTTCATAAACCCAAATACAGACACATCAGAATTATCTGGTGGTAGTGGTATACAAACTGGTGATGTTATAGTGGATGTTGACATTCCTATATTAATCTCTGGTTACTCTGATAGTAATTCGTTATCATCGTTTGATCTTGCTATTCAAGATCCAACTGGTGGTGCGGCTACAACTCTAGAGATTCAATTTGATGGCGATATGGGAGCTACGCTTCCACAAGCTGCAATTGATGCTCTAAACGCAATTTTAGAAGCTGGTGTGGCAGATCCATATCATATTCCTAAATTTGCTGATGTTGCTGTTCCAACTGAATACTTAGAAGCTCCAACGCTTTATAAGATCACTGGTGTAGAGATATCGTAGATTACAATTAATAAGACCCCTTTAATTAGGGGTCTTTTTTAACTTTTTAATTATATTATATTATGTCAAAAGAAACAAAAGATTTAAAAATAGAAGACACGTGGGAGATAAAAGATAGAACTTATTACTTATTAAATAATAAAAGTCCTTTAAGTTTCACTTTACCTTCTAAACATACAAGAAGATTTCCTTTATTATATTTCGATCCAGAAACAAACATGCAAAGAGAAATTAGATATGCAACTAATCAGAACTCTGTTTTTGTAGATGAACAACAAGGGCAATGTACTATGAGACACGTTATATTTAACGATGGCGCGTTGTTTGTACCTAAAGAGAAACAAAGTCTTCAAAAGTTACTATCTTTGTATCACCCATGGAAAGGGAAAAGATATGGAGAAATAGATGATGTAAAAGAAGCTGTGGAAGATTTAGATTTATTTGATATCCAATTAGAAGCTATGAATGCTGCTAAAGGAATGGATATAGATCATGCAGAAGCTATATTAAGAGTGGAAGTTGGTTCAGATGTAAACTCTCTTTCTACTAAAGAAATAAAAAGAGATCTTAGGGTATTTGCAAAAAATAATCCTAAAACCTTTTTAGCGTTAGCGAACGATGAAAACATACAATTAAGGAACTTTGGTATAAAAGCAAGAGAAGCTGGTATAATCAAACTTTCTCAAGATCAAAAAACATTTTCATGGGGAAGTAATGGTAAAAAGCTTATGACTGTACCATTTGATGAAAACGCGTATAGCGCTTTAGCATCGTGGTTCCAGACAGATGAAGGATTAGAAGTGTATAAGTCAATAGAAAAAAAGTTTAGTTAAATACTCACTAAACATGTAATCTTAATAAAGGCGGCTATTATCGCCGCCTTTATTATTTATAGTAAAACAGGAAATATGGCAATAAGTGTAGATACAGTGTACAAAACAGTACTACTAATTTTAAATAAAGAACAAAGAGGTTTTATAACACCTGTTGAATTTAATAGTTTAGCTACTCAAGTTCAGTTAGAGATATTTGAAAAATACTTTGAAGACTTTAACCAACAATTTAGAGTAGCTCAAAACAATAGTGAATATGGTAATAGATTAGATAATCTAGACGAAAGAATGTCTATATTCAAAGACAATGTTGCTTTAAACTTTATCAATTTATTTCCCAACCCGTCTTATTACACTTTACCTAGTAGTATTTATTATATAGGAGATTTGTTTTTTCAAAATGAAGTTACAGGTAAATCTTACCTTATGGAGAGGGTAGATCCAGGTCAAGCATTACTTCGTAACAATTCTAACTATACTAAACCTTCAGCTATAAATCCTATATATACCCAACAAGGTGGATATAGCGGTGGATCAAGTCCTGGTTCGCCTAGAATAGATATATATGGACCTGATAATGGTGTTTTAAATTTAAATTCAGTTCGGGCTTTATGTATTAGAAAACCTCAAGATCCTGTTTGGGCTTACACAGTTGGAACTTTAGGACAATATGAATACTCACCTATACCAGGAGGTACAGTTATACCAACCACTGGTCCCGTAGATTTTGATCTTCATGTAGAAGAACAAACTGATGTTATTATTCAAATATTAATGTATGCTGGAGTAGTAATTAGAGATCCACAAATAGTACAAAGTGCAGCTCAAATGGTTCAACAAGAAAATATAAACGAAAAAAGTTAATAAACTATGGCAACACCAAATGGAGGACTAATTACAGAAACAAACGCACAATATTACGCAGGTCAACAAATATTAGAATCAAATGGTATTCTAGGAGAAACTTTTTATTTTGACTTTAACACTATCTTACAGTTAGGAAGCTTTAATAGTTATGATCCAGCTTCTCCTGAATATGCTCTTAATAATTTTAAAGTATATACTTCTCCAACTGGAGTAGGTCCTTTTGAAGGTGTAGGAAGCACTTGGACAGAATATATCGGTGGGTATACCATGGAAGGTAATACATTAAAAGCTGCGCCTGGTCCCGTTCCTGTAGGTTATATTGGATTACAAATAAAGCAGCAAGCACTATGGAACAACTATGGTGGCTATGAATACGTTAGTTTAGAAGAAGTTGTAAATAACTTCATGATGATGTATGTTGGTAAAGACAAAATAATATCTCAAACACCAAGAGGAGATGTAATTTTCCATGCAAAAAGAGGATTACAAGAATTTTCTTATGATACATTAAAAAGTGTAAAAACTCAAGAAGTTAGTGTGCCATCAAGTTTATCTGTAATTATACCTCAAGATTATGTTAATTACGTACAGTTGTCATGGATAGACAGAGTTGGTGTTAAACATATAATATATCCTACTGATTTAACTGTTAATCCAACAGATACACCTTTACAAGATAATACTCCTGAAGGTGTTCCTATTCAAGATAAATGGGAAGAAAATTTAGAAGGAACATCATTGACAGATGAAAGATGGAAAAACGCTCCTAAAGATTTAAGTATTGAACCTTTGTTTGATTATGGGTATGCTGATTCCTGGTATGGGTATAGAGATTTTGCTTTACTAGGTCAACGTTATGGATTACACCCAGAAACAGCGAACATTAACGGGTGGTTTACTATAAACGAAAGAGAAGGAAAATTTTCATTTAGTAGTAATTTAGCAAACAAATTAATAACAATTGAATATATTTCAGATGGACTAGCTTACGAAGAAGATACTAAAATACCCAAAATGGCTGAACAAGCTTTATACATGCATATTCTTCATGCTATTTTATCTACAAGAACCGGAATTCAAGAATATGTTATAAGAAGGTTTAAAAAAGAAAGATCAGCAGCATTAAGAAATGCTAAAATTAGATTATCTAACTTAAAGCTTGACGAGTTTGTTCAAATAATGCGTGGTAAATCAAAATGGATTAAATACTAAATATAATGCCAGAAATTAAAAATACATTTCTTAAGTCTAAAATGAACCAAGACTTAGACGAAAGGTTAATTGAAAAGGGAGAGTACAGAGAAGGAAAAAACATTTCAATAAACAAATCAGAAGGTCCCAACGTAGGTGCGTTAGAGAATGTATTGGGTAATACAGAAACTAGTAAATTAGGAAATAATATCCAAGATATAGGTTCTACTGGAAAAAATTATATTCAAAGAGATTCTTATGAACCACTTAGTCCATTATATCCACCTGGTGGATTTCCTATTCCTTGTCCTTCTTCTACTAATGACGCTGCGGTAGATCCTAATTCTTTTGTTAGAACTAAAATGGAAGTGATAGGTAGTTATGTTGATACACAAAATAATAGAATATATTATTTTTTAACAGATTACACTGATTGTAGTCCTCAACTAACTGCACGAGCACCTAGTGATTTTTACGAAACTGTGTTTGGCTACGTATCAAGAGGAGCTATTTGTCAAATAGTATGCTACAATACACTAACACAAGACACTACTATTCTGGTTGAAGGTAGTTGGTTAAATTTTTCTACTACAAATTATATAACAGGAGTAAACCTATTAGAAGATGTACTAGCATGGACCGATAACAGAAATCAACCTAGAAAAATTAATGTAGATTTTGCTTTTGGCGCTCCGGCTTGTTCAAGTAATCCTTATTATCAAAACGAAGATCACGTGTCGGTTGCTAAATATGCACCCGTAGAAGTCATTGATTTTCAAAGTCCTATTCCTACTACAGCTTTAGATATAGAAGACAAAGAATCTCTACTAAAAGATAAAGTTTCCCAATGGAATCCTCCTCACTTTTTAACAAGTATTTCTAATTTAGCTGGCGCAGGTGCTGGAGATGTTACCTTAAGTGACGCATATTCGTTTGGTGTTCCATCCTCTAGTGACTATTTATGGGAGGGTAACGGTTATTGTATTAAATGTACTAATGTAGATAAACCTAATTCACCAGATGTTTTTATACAAAGCTTAATAAATCCACCATTAAATATTGTTAGAACAGCAAACATAAATAATAATGCTGTTATAGTGGATGTTACTACACCTACTTATAATTGGGAAGTAGGAGATAAGTTAAGATTTTGTTATTCTAACGTTGATTTTGATTTAACGTTTCCAGGTGATGAAAACTATTTAAAAGATAAATTTCCTAGATTTAGTTATAGATTTAAGTATGATGATGGAGAATATTCATTAATGGCTCCATTTACTCAAGCTGCTTTTGTTCCAGGAAACAATGGCTTTTTTATAAATAATTTTGATTATGATGCTGAATTTTTAAAATTAGAAGGAGTAGCACCTGATGATTTAGCTGAACCCGTGGATAACTGTAGTGTAGGAGATGAGAAAAACACTGCTGAGACCGGTGTAGTTGATTTCATGGAAAATAAAATAAACTCTATAGGTCTAAAAATAGATTTACCGACTACAGTTGATAAACTTACAAGCGAATACAAAGTTGACGAAATACAAATACTTTTTAAAGATGCCAATGAGCAAAGTATAAAAGTAGTTGAAGATATAAGCAGTGAAATATTCAGTCAACCACCTAGTTTTGTAGTGTCAGGAAGTGCCTGCGGAAATAATTATTTTGATGAACTAACTACTCTATATATAGAAGAAACACTTGGCGCAATGGCTTATGCGTTTTCATATTTAAATAATGGAATATACACAAATTGTGGTACTGATACTTACGCTCAGCTATTTAGAGAAGATGGCATAACTCCTTTATTATCTATTGATGGAGAACCGATTTATCTTACAAGTATTTTTCCTCCAACTGGCTATTGTTACCCTGACTGTGAAGACGCTTTATGGCAAATAGGATTTGAAGCTATTACTGGAGGGGCTGTAGAATTACCTGTAAACGCTTTGTCAGTAGGTGAAAAAATAGTTATAAAAGCACAATGTTATCCTGATCATTATATTTTTGAATATAACTCTATAAAACCTTACAAAGTTCTTCCTGAAGCAGATTTAATTAGGGTTAGCGATAGAGTTCCTGTAGCTGCTTTGAGTCAAGAGATCGTGTCTAATAGAATAGTTTATGGAAATTATTTAGATAAACATACTTCTCCTTTATATTTAGACTATGAAGTTGACATAAACGTTAGAAGAGGAGTTCAGTATGAAGACTCAGACATGAAGGCGTTGCCTTTAAGTACTTTAAAACAAAACAGAACTTATCAAGTTGGAGTAGTATTACAAGATAGATATGGTAGAGCTTCTAGTGTAACTCTGAGAAATCCAGCTCAGTTAATCACAGACAGTTTTTCTAATGACACTGTATTTGCTCCATATTCATTTGGACAACCAGATCCAGTTCAATGGTTTGGGAACTCATTAAAAATAAATTTCAACAATCCTATTCCATCTGACGGTATACAAGGTTATCCTGGTCTCTGGAGTGAAGATAATCCTTTAGGTTGGTACAGTTATAAAATTGTAGTAAAACAACAAGATCATGATTATTATAATGTTTATGTACCAGGTGCTACAAGTGGGAAAATTACATGGGATCCTATAGGTGATGATGGATCAGGAACTGGACCAGGAGCAAGACATCAATTAGAGCCAAGATATATTAATACCACAGTGGTTTCTAATATTTCCTTATTTGGAGATAATATAAATAAAGTTCCTAAGAATTTAAATGACCCAGGACCTGTTCAAGAAGTTTTTGGATCTGAAGAAGTACTATGGAGTATTGTAATGCCTAATTATATTGAATCAGCAATTATAAGTAGTCCTTTACCTTATCAAATGTCTATTTGGGTTAATCAACAGTTTAGCCCTAACTCAGGTGTTTCATATAGTTATAACTACAATAAAGTTAACGTAACAACTCTTCAACCGTTTAATACTTTAGGAGAATGGACCAAGAATAAAAGAGATACAGATTTAGCAAATCAATTTTATCCATATTATTTAGAAGATGTTACAACGAGAGATGAAAGAGTGCCTGTAGATCCTATATTTAAAGCTGATGATAATCCTTATGTTGCTGAGTTAAGTACTCAATATCAAATTGGATTAAATAAAAATGATCAACAAAATTTCCCTGTAACAGCACTTAAACCTCTTTCATTTCCTCCTTTATTTAGTAATGCTCTGACAGTGTTTGAAACCACTCCAGTGCGTTCTAATTTAGAGATTTACTGGGAAACATCGTCTAGTGGACTAATTAGTGATTTAAATCAACTAATTGATGATGGGTACGCTCCTAACGGAGTTTATTCATTACCAGAATTTACAAGTAGCAGTTTGTTTACTTGGTCTGAATGTACAGTACCTGGAACTGAAGTAACTCCCAACTCGTTTGAACCTTTTAACGAGGCTGGTTTTCCTTGTGCTGATCCCGCTGCTACATGTGCTTTATTACAATCAAACAATGGTGATTTTTTACCTGCAGATTTAATAGATGTTTTTGAAGTTTTTATAGATTCGTATGGAGCTAATGGACAACCTTTATGGAAATTAAGATTAAAGCCAGGAGCAGATCCCAATGTATTCATTGCTAATGATCTTAGCACTAACCCTCTACAATTTATATTTTTAAGATTAATAATTACAGCAAATGGAACAACAAAAGCTTTTGATAGAGATTTCTTATTAGACAATTGTAGACCTGTAGTTACTGTATATAATGGACAATCTCCTCAAGGTGGTGCTACACAACTTCCTAATGGAGGTGCTCTTACTATTGAGAGTGATATAACATGGCAAGAAGCTGTAAATACATGTAGTGGAGATGATGGCGATGTTGAGTTCTTTACAGTGAGATTTGAAAATGGTTCTTATACTGAAGTCTTGAGAAATACTGAACTAGTATATGATTGGGAGATAAAAAGCGTAACAAGCTCAGGTGCTTGTGGTCCTTTAGCTGGTATAAACAACACTGATTTTTACACAGAAACTTATGTTGAGCCAAGTGGTAAATATACAGAAGTTTCAGTATATCTAACTCAAGATGTAACTGAACAAATATATGGAGAAGGTGGATGGTTTGGAATGGAACAAGACGCTTGGGATGGAGATCCAGCTAACTTAACTAGTTGTTCTTGTTGTGCTAATTTTCCGGATTGTATTGGGCAAGAGTTAATATTTAATTTTGGGGTTGCTGCTGAAGACGCAAATGCTTCTGGAAGAGGAGATGAAACATATTGGGGATATACCGCAGATGCTGGAAATCCTAATGCTACTGTAAATGATATTATATACACATTCCCTCACCCAGGTGTAAATGCAGATGGTTTCCCTTGTCCTGAAGGATCAACAGATCCAGGTGTTGGATTTGCTGGTTGTACTGGCGACTGTGGTGGCGGTAGTGGTTCTGGTGGATGTGATGATTTAGATCCATGTACTGGTGAATGCTAGGTAATTAAAACTAATAACAAGTAATTATAAAATATGGCAGCAGAATTAGAAGTATCTTATTTTAACACTTTCTTACTGAAAAGAGTAATTGATTCTTCTCCTAATAAAAATTCTATTTATACAGGAGTTCCCTGGGAAGGAGTTAATAGCACTACAACATTTTTAAATAATCAAGGAGCATGGCCTCCTTTTCCGGTTGATGCAGATACAAGTGCAGGAGATTCTAACTGGGTTGTTGAAGAAGCAAGAATACAAGGAGGTTATAACAATAATATAACAAGTTTAGGTGTAAAAGCTCATATAACTGAAGACGATAATAATCAACAAAGATTATTTAGTGGGTTAATTTATTCAGGGATATTTAATTCTAGAACAGGAATTAACGAATTAAACGTTTTTAGTGTAGGTCAAGAAATTACAAGAAGTATAGATCCAGCTTATGGTAGCATACAAAGGTTATTTGCAGAAGATACAAACTTAAGTATATTTCAAGAAAATAAAGTAAGTAAAGCTTTAATAGATAAAGATGCTATATATGCTGCTGATGGGGTTCAAACTCCAGTTACTACTCAGAACTTAGTTATTGGACAGATAACTCCCTATTTAGGTCATTGGGGAATTAGCAATGATCCTAGATCTTTTGGAACGTTTGGATATAGAAAATATTTTGCAGATAAGAATAGAGGTACTGTGATGAGATTGTCTAGAGATGGATTAACTCAGATTAGTGAATATGGAATGAAAGATTTTTTTAGAGATCGTTTAGCTGAATTATCTGATACAAATAAAACTTTTTCTTTTACCGACACGGTTACTGCAGGAAGCGGAATAGATTGTCTTGCTGAAGGTTTTAATTTAGAAACAGATGGACAAAATCTAGAAAAAGGTATGACAATATCTTATTTAGATCCTATAAGTTTAAATTATGTCTCTACTAACGCATATGTTAAAAGTTGGAGAAATTGGAATAATGCAGGTGAGGTTAATTGTTTCGTATTTACCAGTGAAGATATTAGTGCTTTAATATGTGGTATAGCACAAGTTACTATAAGATTTAATAAGGTTGTTAAAGATAGATTAGTAGGTGGTTGGGATATACATAATAGTAATTATGTATTATCTATTCAAAAGCCGTATACTTCTCCTGATCCAGACTATAATGTTGATTGGGCAGATTGGTTAGTTGACAACACAGTTCCTCCTACATCCACTATAAAAAGATGGACAAATGATTATTACACATTAACATTTGATGAAGAGGCAAAAGGATGGACTAGTTTTTTCAGTTATGCTCCTACTTCCGTAGATAGTTTAAAGGCTAATTATTTTACAACTTTTGATGGTTTTGCATGGAAACATTACGTTTCAGATGCAATACTTCCTAATAACAGAGGTACTTTTTATACTATGAGCAACGATGCTAGTATTACTTTTATTTTCAATCCTGCTCCTAGTACTATGAAAAACTTTCAAACTGTTAGTTATGAAGGAAATAGTGGTTGGGAAATAGATTATTTTGAATCAGATTTAGAAGGAATGGATACTTTCTTTGAAGTTGTAGATCCACCTCCGGTTCCTGTACCACCGCCATTATGGCAAGAATATAAAGATACTTCTAGCAAAGTATATAGTTACTATGAAGGAGAATATGATACAGCAGGAAACACACATTTAACAGGTGCTTATTTAATACCACCTATATATCATGCAGGTTTCGATAGACAAGAAAACGACTATGTAGCAAACTTAGTTAACAATAGCACGGCTAGACCTGAAGAAATAATATGGGGATCAGCAATGTCTGGGATTAAAGGTTACATAGCAAGAGTTAAAATATCTACAGATTCACTAACTGATCCAGGTGGGCCAAAAGAACTATGGACCGTAGGATCTAATTTTGTAGTATCTTCTCAATAACATAAAATAAAATGCAATTAAATATAAGACAATTAACTGAGTCTGATTGGCAAACTTTACCTACGTGGTGGGAAGGTTGGAAAGATTGGACTACTCCAAATAGAGATTCTCTTCCAAATAATGGTTTAGGGGGTCTGATGGTGGAAAAAAACAATAAACCAATTTTAGCAGGTTTCATATACACAACCAACTCCAAAGGAGCTTGGGTAGAGTGGATTATTTCTGATCCTGAATATAGGGAAAATGATAGACAAGAGGCTTTAGAATTGTTTATTGCTGGAGCGGAAAACGTTTGCAAAGCACAAGACATTAAATATATGTTATTTATAGGTCGACATAAAAACTTGATAAACACATTTGAAAAATTTGGATGGCATGTTGATAAAAAGCCATCTTATGAACTAATGAAAAAAATACAATAATATGGGAGCAACAACAGCAGTGATAGTAGGAGGAATGGTTATATCCGCAGCAACTGGAGCAATTGCAGCAGCCGACGCTGAAGGGCAAGCTGAGTTATCACGAACTGATCAAAATACATTAAATAATGCTATTACAGACGCTGAAAACACTAGGCAAGATATAACAAATCCTTATGCTAACATGACAAATCCTTATAATAATTTAAGTGTTGCTACTGGTGCTGCTAAATTTCAAGCTGAACAAACAGATATAGCATTGGCTAATACTTTAGACACATTAAGAGCTTCAGGTTCTGGATCTGGAGGAGCTACCGCATTAGCTCAAGCTGCAGCAAAATCTAAACAAGAAATATCAGCAGATATTCAAAAACAAGAAAAACAAAACGAAGATCTTAGAGCAAAAGGTGAACAAGACCTACAAAAAATGCTAGCTGAAGGAGAAAAATGGATGTTTGATCAACAAGAAGAAAGAGAGTTGACTCAGTTAGACAGATTGCAAGCTAACTTAGATCAAGAAAGATTAATAGAAGCAGAATCTAATCAAGCAAAGTGGGAAGCTATTGGAAATATTGGAGGCGGTATTACTGGTGGTATTGGTGCTTTAGCAACAGATGGAGGATTAGGTTAAAATTAAAATTTAAAAATGGGAACATATAGACAACCAGATATAATTAAAAATTCTACAGGCCTGCAAAGTATGACAGCTGCGCATGCTAAATTTAATGATGATTTACTTAAGACATATGATTCTATGGCTAAAGCACAAGCTGGTAGAAGGGCTCAAACTCAAAAACTTCAAGATGAATTGGAGAAGAGAAAGATAAAAGATTATGATGAGTTTAATAAGTCTTTAGAGGCGGCTGGTATCGATCAATCAGATAGTAGTGTTATGGAGACTGTTAAAGAATTAAGAGAAGAATACTGGGAAAAAGCTGGATCTTTGGATAATGCTGACAAAGATTACATGTCTTACTTAAGAAGCTTGCCTGAGCAAATAGCTAACGGTGTTCAAGTATCTGATGCTTTATTTCAAGATTTTGATAAAACTTTAGATTTTGAACAAGGAACTCCTAACTCAATAAATTTAGATCAAGTAGACCCTGCTTTATTAGCCATTGCTATAGATAAAAAATACAATGGTGGTAAAAATATTAAATTTAAAATAAATAGAGATCCAGAAAGTGCTGACTATATGAAGGGATTTTGGACTGTAGATAGAGCATCTTTGTTCGATCCTGACACAGAAGAATATGTTGTAGATATAGATGGAAGTGGAGAGATTGATGATTGGGAAAAAGAATACACTTCTGAAGGTTTTGGTGGTAGTGAGTTTAAAATAAGCAACTCAGGATTAATACAACAGTTTGGAGATCCAAAAAATAGACCTCAATTTTTTCCTACGTTAGGAGATATGAATATAACCAATGATATTGTTATGGAAGGTACAGATACTGTTCCAGGACTTAATGAAATTTTTACAGCAGAAACTATTACCGTATATGACCCAGCAACAAATGAAGATGTTCAAACAAAAAGTTATGGTCCAGCAAGAGAAAAATTAGCTGAAAATTTAGTTAATTATAATTATACCGCTACTTTAAATGATAAAAAATATTCTACAAGTGTATGGGGTCAATCTTTAACTTATGCGTTAAATGGATTAGAAGAAACTAACAGGAAATTAGAAGCTGGAGAAACTTTAAATGCTGTAGATGTAGAATTAAGAAAAACGTTTTATGGTGACGATCAAGTATATCAGCAAGGTACAGATCCTATAGATCAATTTAAAGAAGGAGGAACAACCTCTTTCGGTCCATATATTGGTTACATGAATAATAGTCAAACTCAAAACAACAATCAAGTTCAGTGGCAAAGAAAAGTTTTAGGCTTAGGTCACAGTCAAATGATATTAGATAATCCTGCTTATAATAAACAAGATGTTGAACATTCAAGAAAACCTCACAAAGCAGGAACTAAAAAGCAATACAGACAGACTTCAGGTGAAAAAAATCAAAAGGTTTGGCAAAATCGTTATAATATAAACTATAGTAAAGCAAAAGATTACTATAGTGATAATGATAACCTTGGACCTAATGTTGCAGGTCATCACAAAAAAGGAGATGCTGTTAATGATTTAGTTAAAACATTGAACACACAAGTGCCTGGAGGTAAAACTGGTTATTATGTTGGTTCTGATTTACTATTAGCTCCAGGTGGAGGTAAAACCATACAAGAAATTGCCACAATGAGACAAAATGGTAATAATGTGGGTAAATACTTTACAAAAGCTGCGGCAGATAAATTTGGTTTTGGTAGTTTAGATGAAGCTATTGATTGGGCTATAAACGAAGGTAGTACTACGGTTTATAACACAGATAACCCAAGTAGTATTCAAGATGGTGTTGTAGATGCTAGTCTATATGATACACCTGAAGCGTTAGCAACATTAATGACAGATGCAGCAAAAATAGCTCCCCAACAAAGACAAAGTCTTAATACTCCTCAAGCTCAGTATCATGCTTTCGTTCAAGATGAAATAAGAATGAAAATGAGGACTTTAACAGGAACTAAAGCTGAAAAAGCAGCTGCAATTAAAAAGTTTAAAAAAGATAATTGCTTAGCTGATTACAGCACTAGCCAAGGTAAAAAATGTTTTGCAAAATGGCAAAAAAACAATCCTTAATCTAATATTATATGGCAGAAGATCTAGAAGTAGAAGAGTTTGTAGAAGATAATACTCAAGCTGACTCACCGTGTCCGGAGTGTCCTGATGGAAGTTCACCAGGAAGAGATCCAGATGGTAATTGCTTACCATGTGCTCCGGAAGGAACCGTAGTAACTAAAGACGAACGTGGACAAGAGGTTAGTGTTAAAAACCAAGCTGTAGCAGATGAAATAGAAGGGAAAAAAGCTTTAGCTAGATTAGATAAAGCTGAAGGTAAAAAACCTGAAAATACAGCTCAAGAAGGTTTAGATGAACTAAACACGATTGTGGAAAACGTTGAGAGTAAAGTTGGGGATGATGCAGACTATGAACTAAATGACTGGGAGACAAACTTATTAGAACTTTCTACTATGCAAGATGAAGAAGGTTCTACTGTTGTTTTAGATAATGGAGAAAGGGTTTATAACCCATTAAACGAAATAAATCAAACTAAACTAAAACAAGTTATTTCACAGGCTTCAAATGGAGTTGCAGTTCCTGCTTCTCCAGAAAATCTAGGTTTATTAGAAGGTTATGGGTATACTTTTATTGAAATAACGCCTGAACTTAGACAAGCAGGTGTAACTTATGAATATATATTAGAACTAGGTAATATAAATAACTCTCCTAATAAAGTTGAAAAAATTCAAACAACTAGTTCTTCAGAAGACCAACAAAAAACTTTAACGTCGCAGGGAGTACAACCTAGTGAGTTAAGACAACAAAGTGAATCCTTCCAAGAAGATGTTCAAAGTCAACTTCCTCAACCAAGCGAAGAAGAGGTTACTGCTAATTTAGATATTTTAGCTTCAACTCAGCAAATGACTGAGAACGAAAAGTGGTTTATGATACAGAACAATGTTGGGGTAATAAACGACTATCGTCAAGAAGAAGGTAATGAAGCAATAATTATTGATCCTGATGGAAATATTATTGGTATGGCTGGTGTTCCTTTGGGAAATAATAATGTTCCTCAAAGAATGCCTGCTAATGTTTTAGACGAGATTACTCAATTATTAATTAGTGGTCCTGACGTTATACAACCCAGTAGAGAAACATTGTATTATTTAGGGTTAGTACAGTTTCAAGATGAAACATATATGAGTGATAAAGACAGAGAAGCTGAAGAAGAAATGCTTACTAGTCAAACTGGATTCACTGAAACCCCACAAGAAGGATTAAATAACTTGCTCATAGAAACTTTAAATCAACCTAGATTTGAAGGAGTACTTCGGTATGTTATAGATAATGATGCGCAAGTTACTAGAAGAGATAATCTTTATAACATAATGGGTGTTGATGAAGAAGGAGAACTAACTAAATCAAGACTTAATGGTACTACAACCATGTTTAATGGTAAACCTTTTGATCCCGAAAAAGGAACACCACTACAACAAGCAGCTTATATTCAACAAAAACAAACTATAAAGTCAATACAAAGATCTTTCCTTCCTGTTACTTGGGATTTAGAATATGCAGCAGACATGAAGTATAAAATGGCTCATGCCTCAAGCGTAGAAGAATTTGAAAATTTACAATCAGAATGGAAATCATATATTCAAAAACAAGATGTTGATGGTGTTGAAGAAGACACCGAAATGCTTTATAATCCTCAAACTGGTAACTTATTTAGAAGAGATGAAATAGATCCGGAAGATGTTACTAAGTATAATCTTATCCCACTAGAACAGTTTGTACAGTCAGAATTTAGGTTTACTGATGAAGATCAACTACTCGAAAACATAATGGATCAATCCTTTGATGTAGTTGCCGCGGCAAAGCTAATGTCTGAATCAGGTAATTTTGGATCTCAAATGACTGCGTGGAATAAAGATCTTCTAAAGGTAATTGATAAAATAGCAGACCAAGGGAGTTTAGAGGGATTAGTCCCATTTGTACTTGGAGCGGGGGATAATGCAGGCTGGGGGAAGTTAAAAAAATTCCATTATCCTGACAGTCCAATTGAACACCAATGGAATAATTTAATAAACAAACTAACAGTTACATCTAGAGCTTATTTAATGAACTTTGATCCATTAACCTTAGAAAGAGATGGTACAGTAGATGGTTTTACAGATAGAGCTGCTGAATGGTTAGGAGTGGATAACGTATCTCCTGATGAAGAAAAAACTGTCTGGGCTAATCATTTTCAAGAAGATTTTCCAGAGTTATGGAACAGTATGACTAAGGTAGAAAGAGATGCTTTTTATGAAAGTAGCGCATGGAGAAGCTTTGGACAAGGAAGTTTTGATTTTGCAATTATAGCCGCAGAGTTTTTATTAACGAGAAAGTTAGTTGGCGGTACCTTGACTAGAGTACTTTACGGAGACGCAAAATATGGTTACACAGGTTTAAGAGGAGTAGCTACTCAAGCTAAAACTGGAAGTAGTTATAGCGCTTTAGCAACAAAAGTTTCAGCTGGTAACGGTGGTAAAGCTACTAAAAGTATGATTGACTGGAGCATGTATTATGCTGAAGAAGTAGGTATTGTAGCAGCTAATGATGTTATATGGCAGGAAGAAATGAATCCATTTTATTTTCCTATAGGTATCGCTACTATGAGAACGGTATTGAATAGAGCCCCTGCTGGTTTCTTATCTAAGCTAGATGATCCTAAATGGGTTAAAGCTAATCCTGCAAAAGCCAATCAGTTAAAAAAAATACATAATGTATTAAAGAAAACGGGGTTTCCAGCAACTATAGAAGAGTTTGGAGTGCAAAGTGAAGCAATACTTAAGGGTGGTCTTGTTTTAAAAACTGGTGGTTTTTTTGAAGGGCTTGGGCACGCTGTTGAAAACCCAGATGATTCTGGTTTGATTGCGGAAGCTTTTTTAAACTTTGTTGATCCTAAAGATTGGGCTAATACAATGGGGTTTTTAGTTGCTAATAGACTACTTTTACCAGACAAAGCTAATAGGGCAATGTTTAATAAATTTAAGCTCGATGCTAAAAGATTATTAGATGTTGACAGAAGAAGCTTTGCAAGTACTCTAGGTGGCAGTAGAAAGTCTTTCTATGATCCTAAAACTCCTTTAGGCACTAGAACCAACAATATTGATAAAGCGGCTTCTAAAGCAAAGAAGAACAGAGGACTTAATATTGGTGATGAGAGTAATTCTGATAGAATTTACGAAAGCATTAAAAACGATTTTAAACAATTAGGGATTTCAATTAGTGAGATAAAAGGTAAAAGTTTGCAAGAGATTGGAGAACTAATGAGATCTAAAGCTAACCAGAAAAATAATGGAGAAGGGGCTAGTAATCCTGACATAGCGGCAATGACAAAAATTTACGACTTCTTACAAGGTGGAGGAGTTACTGTTGAAAATCTAGTTAATCACCATGAAATTAGCACTGCGCAAAACTTTTCTCACGCTGTTAACGAGACTCAAGCAGCTATACACTTGTATGATAAAAGCACTGCTGCAGGAGCATATGATCCAGATGACTTTGCAAAAACAGCTGTTGGCCAAAAACAAGGATGGGTACCTAGTTCTAGAGAGTTACAGTTTATAGGTAATACTAGTAACAACGCTTTAAAAGTAATGTTAACAGAAGCAGGGTGGACTGAAACTCAGATTTCACAATGGTTAGGTAAGTGGACCGCTGTAGCGGAAAATATACAAGCTGCCACTTTTAGATATGGTTTTAAAGCTGGTTCTCCAGAACAACAACAGTATATAAGAAATGAGCAGAAATATACTAATTTAGTAGATATATTAGATGTAGCTAAAGAAGAATTTAAAAACAACCCTAATAGTGTTAATACCTTAAACCTTGAAATGGCTCAAGGAAAAGTTGATGCTCAACTACAGAAACAAATTGACTTAATAACTGAACAAAAGAAAAAGACGAAAGAAGAAGGAGAAAAGCTACTTGACAAAGCCCAAGAAGAAGGAACAGAGGTTTATGAAACTACAGCAGAAGTAGTAGCAAGAATTGATGAATTAGCTGCAAACGATCCAGCTATGGCACCAGAGTTAATGCGCTTAAAAAGAAAAGTTGAATATGGAAAACAATTTACTGTTGAAGATAATCAAAAACTAGATGATTTAGATTATGAAATTGAACAAGCTGATTTAGCTGGAGATTTAGATCTTTTAAAAGATTTGCAAGCACAAAAAAAATTTATAATAGATAACGCAGCAGATGTAGGTTCTAAAGGATTCTCATTTAAAGACGCCTCAGGAAACAATATAGCTATAGTTGACAAAGAGTATATCGGTAACGAGCTTAAAACCATGATGAACGCGAGAATAGGGGATTGGGCTACTGGTCAACATGAAAATATTCACCATTGGGTTAATGACATACTTCGTCAAAAAGGTTTTAAAACAGCTGAAGGTAAGTGGGTAAGAGGTGGCCAAATAAAAGCTAGAGAATTTGTAAAAAAATTCAAGAATCTTCTTACTGAACCTCAACGAAAAATAATCTTACAACGTTTATCTAAAGATGGTAGTTATCAACGAGACCCTCAGGGTAGTATAGAATGGTTAAACTACTATGCTGAAGCTTTACTTAAAGGAGAGTTAGATTACGGTTACAATGACATTGAGCAAATGGCTGAGTTAATTGGATCAGAACTTAAAGCAGGAGCTAAACAAATGGGTATGTCAGATGCAGAGTTTGAGTTATCTCCTGAAGGTATGATGAACTTTCTTTTGGGCTATGCTGCAGATACACGTAAAGGAGGAATGTCTTATAGAAACAAGGTAATGGCGGTAATGGCTGGTAAAAAAGTGGATCTATCTGACAAAGATGTTGAAGAGGTTGAAGCTACAGTTGAGGATCTTGAAGGTAAAGTTATTGAATGGAGCGAAGAGTTAAAGGAATTTGAAGCTAAAAAGAAAGAATTAATAAAAGAAAAGTCTAAGGCTAGTCATCAGTACATGGCTGGCGATATGACTAAAGAAGATTATCAAGACAGAATAGATGGTTTGAATTTGAAAATCAAGTTAGCAAAAGATATGATTTCAAATGTTTCTGATAAAGATAGCTCGTTAGAGATAAGAATAAGAAACGCAAAGAATATGGAGATAATAAAAGATCTAAGTATTCCTCAATTTGATTCTAGAAGAGTTAGAGCTGACAACCAGTTATTTGAAGATAACCAAGGTATTTTGCAAGCAGAAAGAGCTAAATATAATCCTAATTTAGGAGAAGGTATTACTAGATCTGACTGGAACGCGGAGATATATAAGTATTATACTGATGCTGTAAAAAGCTATAACCCTAGTAAAGGCGCTTTTTCAACTCATTTACAATCTACTTTAAGCCACAAGTTAGGAAATTATATTGATAAAAACCTAGACAAACTAACTAAAGAATCTGGTGAGTACTTTCCACAAAGACCTGATCAGCAGGCAAGTTCTAGTGGTGAAGAAATGACAAATGCGTGGGATATAACCATGCAGCAAATTGATAAAGGTTATCTAACTGAAGGTTCTCCTGAGTATACTTTAGACTACAATATTGAGGGACAAAAAGGTTCTATATCAAAAGGAAACAATAGAGATCGAAGTCTTTCCGGTGTAGACGCTGAAAAAATACTATCTGAAGAATTTAATATGAATACCAATGAAATGATTGGTATGGTAAATGAGGCTTTAGGTAAATTAGGTTTGGAAGATTTTACAATGAAAGGCTTGCATACTGAAAAAATAACTCTGGAAGATGGAACTGAAGTTCCTTTAGGAAGAGCTTTAGAAATGAGTATTAGAGAACAGTTCGGACCAGAAATACATACAGCTAAAGATGGCGGATTAAAATGGGGAGCAAAAGAAAAAGAACATTGGAATACTTTTTTAAATGAACATTGGGAAACTATATATCAACTTCTACCTGAAAATTTAACTAGTGAATCTTTTACTACTAGAGGAGGTCAAACTACTGGAGTAAGAAATGTATTGCTAAACGAATTTTATACTAAAAAAGATCGAGTAGGGGCAGGACAAGGTTTTTCTGACAAAGGAGTTGGTTCTAAATGGCAAGAAAAAAATCCTGTTGATTTTAAAAGTAATATAGATAAAGAAAATTTTATTGCTTTCGTAATGGGAGGTAAGAATAGATTGGAAGCTATATTAAATGAAATGGCTAAGACAACTGGTAACCAACTTGCTAGACAAACTAAAGACGCTCAAACCCAACAAAAAATATTACAACAAGGTATAGATAAGCCCGAATATGAAAAATATACTGAACAGCAATTCTTAAATAATATTGAGGCTCAGTTAAGATCTGGTATGAGTAAGATGGCTGATTCTGAAGGAAGAGTATTGTTTTCAGAAGAAATGCAACAGAAAGGCTATGATGAAGTAGCTGAAGCAGTATTAGTATTCAATGATTACAACCAAAAACATAAACCTGTAAAAGGTAAAAATTTCTTTGAATATTACAGGGATTGGAAAGAAGGTGATCGTGAAAATATTCCAGACTCCATGTTAGCAGATATAATGCAAGTGGATATGGATATATTACAGAAAACTCAAACAAAAGCAGGTTCTAAAAGATTTGGACAAAAGTTTACTGAGTTTGTAGGTGAGGAAGAAAACATAAAAAATGTTGGGGCTAACTTCAATAGAAATGCAACTGAAGTAAAAAGCATGCTCAAGCGTCTTGATAATCAAAAAGCAACATTATACTCAGAGAAAGATGGTAAAAAAGAATGGGATGAAAAACGATTAGAAAGATTTGATAAAACACACCAAGAGTTTTTCGAGTTCGTAATGACTTCTTTTCCTGAATTAAATAAATTAACTCAAAAAACAGGGAATAGATATGATATAACTAAGGGTAAAGAAATGATTACTCAGATGTTTGGTATCGGTGATAGAACAAGTGGAAATAAAGAAGTTGGTTTATGGTCTGAATGGTTTAAACCTGAAAACTTTAAAGAAGCTTTAGATAATCCTAACGTATCTCAAGAAGCTAAAGACTATTTTAACGCTATTGATTGGAGTCAAATAACAGCTAATAACATAGGAGCATTTGGTAAAATAAAAAGTATTTTACAAGGAACTTATGATTCAAAAACAGGAGAGTTAAAAACCAAACCTAGTGCTGATCAACAAGAAAAAATTAACGCTGTTGCTAAAGAACTTAAACCTGAAGCCCAACAAGCTTTAGGAAATCTTTATAAGTTTTGGGCAACAATGAAAAATGATTTTGTCGTAAGTAAAAACAACGGTGGTAAAGGTGATATTGCTGAATTAGAAAATGCTTTGAGTTTTGTTAAACATCTAGAACAATTCAACTCTAATTTAGTTTATGGACCAAGATCAATGTACAATACTAAATATTTCTATGTTACTGAAGGATATCAAGATTTTAGCGTAGATAATCCTATTTATAAAGAAAGATATGAAGATGTATTGTATCAATATAGAGATGTTGATGCTACTCAACCAATTAAGATTGGAAAGAAAACATATGACAACTTATTTAAATATGCTGAATACGCTGCTAAGGAATGGGCTAAGTTTAAAGGAGAACATGTATACGATTCATCTAATCAATCTTATCAAGGTTATGTTGATATATTAAAAGGAAACACAGCTGATGCTCTTAAAACTAAAGATTGGGACTTAATGGTTCAAGTAATGTCTCCAAAAAGAAATTTAGATCGCATCGATAATCTTTATGGTAGTACTTCTCCTTATAATTATACTAGGTTTGTTTCTGAAAATAAATCTATATTAGAAAACTATATAGATCCAATGACAGGTGAAACTCTATTAGAAACTGTTAGAATGAAAGCTGGAGAGCGCGTGGATGAGATAATGAACAGAGATGTAGATATACAAAAACTACTTGAAAACCCAGCTTTTAAAGATAAATTTGATGTTGTAGCTGTTACAGATGCATTTAATAAATATGATCCTACCTCAGTTGCGTTAGTAGAAACTTTACTAAATGCTATTAAAGATCCAAAAGCTGCAGAAGCTAGTACTGAAGCAGCTAACACTCAAGCTACAGAAAGACTTAATGAGATGGGTGTTGATGTTGAAATAAAGGGTTTAACTGAAACTGAAGCTAACCACGTAACACAAATGAGTGAGGAGTTTCAAAATCATGAAGGTACTGTTGATAAAAAACTAGGTATACCAACTAAAGAAGTTAATGCCGAAGTTGGAGTGTTAAATGGGGTAATGGAAGAAGTTACTGCGGAAATGTCAGATTTTGATGATGTTTTAGGTTCATCAGATACTATTATAAAATACACTACAACAGACGGAGTTGTACACGAAATTACTCAAGATGTATTTAATGCCAAAAAATTAGAAATAGAAAGTGCTGAAGATTTTGTAGCAGACTCATGGGATTATGAAGGTTTTAATAGCATGGACACAGCTGTTGAAGGACCAGATTTTCAATATCAATTAGATACCTGGAATAGACTAGTTGAAGAAGGAAGACCAGAAGACTACTTTTTAATTACCGCAAGAGGTCCAGCAGGAAGAGCAAACTATGTTGAGTGGATGAACAACCACGGGTTTAAAGGTTTTACTGAAGACAATTTAATTACTACTCAAGGAACGTTAATTGAAGGGGCTAGTGATCACGTATGGGACAACAAAAAGGTAATCATGGGGTTATTAGAACTAGTTTCTGGTCAACGTGGTAAGTTTTATAATAAAATAAATATATCTGAAGATTATAAACCTACTATAGAAGCTTTTGAAGTAGCTTTAGATCAGTTAGGTTTAGCTGGAGAACAAAGACACATTATTGAAGAAAGTTCTGAACTGTTTGGTTTAGAAGACAAAACTAATGCTGTAGATATACTGCTAGAAGAAAGCTTTGGAATAGACAGAATTAAAGAATACTCTGCAGTAAGAGCTCATCAAATAGGAGAAAAATCTGGAAAAAGAACCGGTTTGTTAGGACCTCAGTATCAAGATATGGAAGGTTTATATTACGGGCTTATTTCTCCTGGTAAACAAGGAGAGGCTCAATTAAAATACTTAAATGAAAACCATTTAGATGTTTATCTTGATAATCAAATGAAGCATGAAGGAGAAACTATAAGAATGGGGAAAGAGTATAATGTTCTTAGAGAAGAAAATAATACTATATTAAAAGACAAAGATAAAGTTCTAAAATTAAAAGGAGTAGGTACTGAATATACATTAGAAGATGTTATCAGGATCGGCGCGTGGCAAGCTGTAGGTACAGAAATAAATGGAATCGCAAAGTCTGATTTAACAGCTATAAATAATTATTTATCAGAACATCCAGAAATAGCTGCTTTTTCTCAACGATTAATAGGTGTTAGTAAATTAGGCACGTATGAAGGTATGACTAATGACGCTTCTTGGAAAGCTGGTAGTATCGAAGGAGATTTATATAGTACTCTTAGAGGTTCAGTTAGAGATAATGTGTTTCAACCTTTCTATATAGCAGACGCATTGCTTTTCCCAGAAAGAAATGAAAACAAGATACGAGTAGCTAGAGGAAATGCTTTTGGAGATGAATTCAACACTATGAGACAAACCATGAGAGATGGGACTAATAGGTTAGGTCAAGGTAATATTCAAGATCAAAAGTATTTAAATTACTTCACACAGTGGCAACAAGCGGTAATGAGTGTAAACTTTAGGTCAATGGCTATGCAAACCACTTCGCTTACTAACTTTATTAATGTATCAGATAATAATATATTTGCAGCTGGTAAAGCTTTTGCTAATCAACCTAGATATTGGAAAGATGTTGCAGAAATTTGGAATGATGATTGGGCAAGAGCTAGAAGAGGTGGTGGAAATGAAATAGCTTCAGCAGAGATAATTGAACTATTGAAAACCTCTAAAGGTAATAAAATGCAAACCTTTTTAAATTATATGTTAGAAAAAGGGTATAAACCTGCTCAAATGGGTGATATTGCAGCTATAGTTTTTGGTGGTGCGCCATTGTTACATAATAGAACTCAAACTTATATTAAAAAAGGAATGAGTTATGAGGACGCGAGAGCTAAAGCAATGAAAGATGTTTACAAAAAAGTACAACGAAATCAGCAATCTCGTCTACCAGGTTTCTTAGGTAATTGGCAAAAGAGCATGAGAGGTAGAATCTTTGGTGGATTTCATACTACACAGTTTGCTTATGCTAGAGAAATAGATAAATCTTTAAGAGATATAAAAAATGGAAGAGGTAGTTTAAAAGAAAATCTATCTAAAGTTTTAAATTATGGAGTTCTTCAACCTGCAGCTTTTGCAGCTGGACAAGGAGGTTTATTTATGCTATTAGCTGGTGGATATAGTGAAGAAGAAGCTAAAGAAATGATGTTGTTAACTGGTAGAACAGCAGGCGGAAACGTTATGCAAGGTTTTGGAATGCCAGGAATACTATTAGATGTTTCACTACAAGCTGGTGAAGAGCTTTATAAACAATATCAAAAAGAAGGTACATGGCCTGGTCCTGATTATTCTAAAGCTTTAATGAAGTTTTTAAATTTATCTCCAGCAATAGGAGGTAAACTAAAACAATTTTTAGGAGCTGCTAATGCTATTAAGTACCAAACTAGTGTTACTAGAAATGGTAAGAAATATACTATAGATTATAAAGTTTACGATCCTAATAATCCTAAATTTGAAGCTGCAACTAAAAGTCTTCAGGCTATTTTTAATATTCCAACAGAGAACTTTAGAAAACTATATGCCAACGCTTGGGCTATAGGTTTGAAAACTATGGATCCAGCAGCTTGGGATGCGGGAGATATTTTAAAAGTTAATGCTCTTATAATGGGCTGGCCAGAGTGGCAAGTTACTAATCAAGCTGATAAAGACGCTAAAAGAGCTTCAGAGAAAAAACAAATATTAGAAGAAAATTCTGAGCAAATGATGGAAGATAGATTTAATAAAGATAATTGGGGAGACAAAGACGATAAAGACCCTTTTGACAAAGCAGATAACTGGTAACAACATATGAAAGTAAATGAGAATACGGAGTTAAAATTAGATTTAAAAAGCGTAATTAAAATAATAGCAATCACAGCTACGTTTGTAGGAATGTATTACACTTTACAATCTGATATTGAAGAAGCTAAATCTTTACCTCCTGCGGTTATAGACAGAATTGAATATGATCTAAAACAAGAGTGGCAAACTAATCACATCATGAAACTCGAAGATGAAATAGACGAACTTAGAAGTTGGTGTAGAATAATCGATAAAGAGTTACATGTAAAAACAAAAAAGAAATAATGGCTAAAAAGAAAAAATCTTGTTGGAGAGGATACAGAAGAAAAGCTGGTACTAAAAGACTAGCAAAAGGTAGTTGTGAACCTATACCAGGTTATAAAAGAGGAAAAAGAAATAATGGCTAAAAAAAGTGTAGACGCAAAATACGAAGCGCGTAACAGGAAGATGCGAGCTAAACATAAAAAAGAAACAGGTAAAACATTAAGTAAAAGACACACTAGTGGCACTGCACCTGCAAGAATAAAATTCGCTTGTAGATTTAGTGGAATGTCAGGTGGAATGACTAAGCCTAATGGAGAACCTACTAACTTAAGAATGGCTTTAAAGAAATGGGGTTTTAGCAGTAAAGGTGAAGCTAAATCGTTTTGTAATAAACATAAAAAGAAAAAGAAAAAATGAAACATTTATTAACTTTAATATTAACTTTACTTATTATATTAGGATATTCTCAATGTGATAATGGTACTAATTATTATCCGAGTAGTGCTTATACTCCGAGTGATAATGTTTGGAGCTCGGCTACTTCTGCTAATTGGGCTGGTGAAGTTATTAGAGTTAATGTAGTTTCTGGAGACGACTATGAATTTTCTACATGTTCAGGTTATGGTGGAGTAAACGCTTCGTATGATACACAGTTAACCTTAATAAATGAATTAGGAGCTGTTGTTGACTTTAATGATGATTTTAGCGGATGTTCAGGATATACTTCTTATATAAAATATACAGCTACTTACACAGGTGTTTTATATGTTCATTTGAACGAATACAATTGTGCTACTAATACTAGCTCTACAGAAGTAATGATATACAAAACTCCTGCTCCTAACAACGGTGGTGGTGGTGGAAATTCTAATGAAGTTACAATTGGAGATCCAAATTCTACATTACAAAATGGTAGAGTTCCTGCTTATGGGTATTATGATTATAGTTGGAGTGCTTCTATATATACCGCTACCGAACTTGGTAACACTCCTTTAAATATAGAAAAGATTAGTTGGAATGTAGCTAATAGTGTTTCAATGACCTTAAATAATCAAGAGATATGGATGGCAATGACGCCTGATGAGATATTTAATGATGGTACTAAACCTGAACCTGGAAACGGTCCATGGGATGGATGGAAAAAAGTATATGATGGAACTTTAAATTTTGTACCTGGTTGGAATGAAATAAACTTACAAGGACTTTATGGTTATGATGGTGTTCAAAATCTATTAGTTGAAGTTGTTAACAATCATGGATCATGGGCTTCTAGTTATCCAGAGTTTCAATATACAGCTAAATCAAATTCAGTTGTATATAACTATGAAGATGGTACACCTCCATCTCCTATTGGTTATAGAAATTCTTATAGACCTAACACGATATTTGGTCACCAAGGTGGAGGATCAGCTTTACCTATAGATCTTATTTCTTTTAATGCAGAACATTTAGGAGGAGAATTTCACCCCATTGTTTTAATAGAGTGGATTATTTTATCTCAAGTTAATAATGATTACTTTGAAGTTCAAAGAAGTGTTAATATAGAAAACTGGCATACTATAGGTACTGTGACAGGAGCTGGGAATAGTAATAGCCAAATGTCATATAGTATAATAGATGATAATCCACTATATGGAACTTCTTATTATCGTCTGAAACAAACTGATTATGATGGACAATACGAATCATTTCATCCCGTGTCAGTCTCAATCAGTTCAGAAGAAAAACCTATAAAAAAATTAGTAAACTTAATGGGTCAAGAGGTTGAAGACGGGTATAAAGGTATAGTAATACAAGTTTACCAAGATGGTACTTATGTAAAAAAATATAAATAATATGGGACATAGAAATAAAAAAATGGAAGGAGACTGGGGAAATTTTCTTAAAAGAAAAACTCATGGCGTTGAAATTGATGGAAAAGAATATCAAATGAAAGCATATAAAATACCAAGAAGTAAAAAAGCAAAGTCTAAAGGGAAATTAGGATTGTTTGGTATAAAAGATCCCGTACATAGAGAAATGTATAGAAATATAAAGTAGGAACAAAAATAACTGGGCACCATACCCAAAGTTCCTGTAACCAAAAAAGGGGATCTCAATACGAGGTCCCCTTTTTTAATTTGACTAAATTTATATTATTTAATCTCACAAGCTCCACCAGCACAAGCTAGTTCACCTGATAAGTCTGTGTTATCTTCATTTTCTATTATTTTACTAAGATCTACTTTAGTTAAGTGTTGTAACCTATTTATATAAGCTCCTTCATCTACGTCTTCAAATGGTGCTTGAGTATAAGTACCTCCATCAAATGGTAGTACAGATAAACCATTATAGTATTCTCTATTATCCCACATCCATTCACCAGCATCAACCCATTCTTCAGGTTGTAAACTTACAGTGGCTGACACATTATGAGTATTAGATCCTTTTCTATGGCCTGGTTTAACCCATTCAGTTGCTATCTTTTTAACTCTATTTAAAAGATCAAATGGAGATTCAGTTCTAAGTATTGAACCTTCAGGAGCTTTCTGTGGTATAGATATCACAGCGGTATCGTGAGGTCGGAAATATTCATCTTCAATTAACTCAGGATGATGTTCAGCTAAGTATTTATACATTGATTCGTTCTTTCCAACTCTGATCCTACGGATGTAATAATCATTGTGCCATGCGTGAATACCAGATGAAGTTCCTAATGCCAGAGACGTTGTCCCAGCAGGCTTCACGGTTGTACATCTTGCAGCTTTATTAATTCCAATCAGCTTCGCGACTCTTGTGTTTTCTCTTTTTACTACTTGAGCGGCTTTCCCCATGTCGTATCCTAACACCGTGCCACTCCCGATCCCCGTCATGCTCACTCCAATCAGTGCATCTTTTTCGGTTGTCTCTTGCCATATTTCTCTTAAATAGTGAAAGTCTGTATAGCCAGCTTGTAATGTTCCAATGAACGCAGCAGCTTTCACTCTATTGTTTAAGTCTTCTTGTGATTCAATATCACTAGCATTTACTTCACATAAGTTACAAAACTGATATGGTCGTAAAGCTATTTCACAACAAGGATTAGTTCCCCAATCTTTGTCGTTGTTAAAGTATATACCTGGTTCACCAGCTCCAGAAAGTTCTACACGCTTCCAAAGTTTCATAAAATAATCTTTAGTAATTTTATGTCTCATCAACACAGCAGAATTGTTAGCTCTACCTCGTTGTGGATTAGTTTCCCACCAATTGCCAGATTTACAAGCGATCATTTCATTATCATCTGCGGAAAATAAAGATATCAAAGCAGCGCGTCTAATACCACCTGCTAATACAGCGTCAGCTATATAACAAACAATGTCATGTACTTCTACCGTAGTTAATTGATCTCCATCTTCTTTAGCTTGTAATATACCTTTAAGTTTAACTAAGCATTCCTTTAAAGGTTGTGGGCCAGGAGCTTTACCTCCTGACGTCACTAGTTGAGCTCCTTTAGGTCTTATGTCTGAGTAATCAAAACTAATTCTTGACGATCGTCTATCACCCATATAAGACTTCATTAATACTTTAATAGCATCAGCCCATCCTTCAATTGAATCACCGATAAGAAACCTTCTCCTACGTTTTTCATAAGGTTTATTTATAGGAGGTAGTTTACTTACGTGGTGGTTCTGAACAGAATACCCTACTCCAGTTCCTCCAAGAAGTAAAAACATTACTTCATGAAAGGAATCTACATGGTCAATAGGGAGATAAGCGCAGTTATATACTCGGTTAGGAGATATCTCAATTGGCTTACCGCCGAATTGAAGACTACGCATACTTGGTAAAACCTTTTTTTCATATACTAATTTATAAACATCATTTATTTGATCTTTTAGTTCAGGATATGTTTTAATATGCATTGCTTTATTTCTATCTACTAATTCTTCCCAGGTTTCCCTACGTTTTTCATCAGGTAGATACTTAGCATATTTCATATATACTGTAATATTAGATAAGATTTCACTCGCTAGTTCCATTCTCTTTTGCTTTCTTTTTCTCTTCTACATTTTCCTCCATCTTCTTTTTTAATTGATCGATGGCGTCTTGATAACCTGGCATTAACTTTACGGTTTCAAGTGTTCCAACACCTAATTCTCTTAGATGTCCTATTTCGTTTATAATTTGCTGAAGAACTCTAGTCGATGCTTCGACTTTATTCTTCATTTCTATTAATGTCTGTTCTTTCACGATAAATATTTATACACAAATCAATTAAGGGTAAGTAAAACACATGGGATGTTCTGTAATCACCTTCTTCAGTATAACCATGATAGGTTCTCATACCTAGAAGAATACCAGGATAAAATCCTACACTTAGGTCCCATTCCATTATTTATATTGTTTTTCAAATTCTATTAATTCTCTATATTTCAAATATCCTTTTTGTTCAATACTCCATTTAATAAACTTATCAACTTGTCTATTTTTGTATTGTATCCTTGCTATTGCTTTTTGTTGGATAGGATTAGGTTTATAGTTGCGTCGCACTCTGCTTGATTTTGTGGTTTGTAAATTGTAAAACCAGGCAAATACATTTGGACATATCTTTTAAATAGTTTCCATCTAATTGGAAAAGATTCATTAGGTCTACCTTTACATTCTATTATAAAATCTCTACCTACAAAATCAGGAGTATATTTTATTCCTAAAACATTTTTATCTCCTCTATTTTTATATTCTCCTTTGCTATTTGCACATCTCTCATATACATCACTTTGAAATTTAAAAGTGTGTATTAGTTCATACGTTTCTCCTTCGTATTTAGCTTTTATATTAGCTGCTTTTAAAGCTTTATACATATAAGCTTCTAGGCCAGAAGCGAAAGAAAGACCATCAACGACGGTTTTCTTTGCTCTTACTGGTCCTTTTTTCTTCTTTTTACCCCGCCACATCTGTCACGTAATAAGGTATACCTGGGTTGAAACTACCTGAGCTAGCTTCTTGTAGTTCTTCTTTAGCAGCTTGAATATATAATATTGCATCCATTAACTCTTCTTGAACATC
>Ga0163179_10000131_pt1 | contig 52850 bp, 41 predicted proteins | sample AtlANTMetagenome_FD_109643 | JGI IMG/M metagenome (GOLD analysis project Ga0163179, IMG submission 109643) | Marine eukaryotic phytoplankton communities from the Atlantic Ocean - Atlantic ANT 2 Metagenome | ecosystem: Environmental > Aquatic > Marine > Oceanic | place: North Atlantic Ocean... | reverse complement strand
CACTCCGGAGATGCAATTGATCCTAGCATTACAACTGATTGGCTCACTCTTGATGATGATGATGGCGACCTTTCAAATGGTACGCCGCATTCTGAGCAAATCCTTGCAGCATTTGCTCTTCATAATATGGACGATTGGCCACCTCCAGCAACTTACGCTTGTTGTATAGAGGAAGAATGTAATGAATTAACAGCGGTTGATTGTAGCGATGCAGGGGGCGTATGGCGCAACGGTTATTACTGTAATCAAGTGAGCTGTATTCCGCTTGCAAATGATTTTTGCAATACTGCCCAGCCTATTTCTGATGGTGATTGGGATTTAATGACACTCGGAGCTTTGAGTGATAATGATCCCTATAGTGACGCGCAATGTACAGGAACATATCTTGGTCAAATGTACGCGGATGTCTGGTTTAGCTATATCGCTTGCGGCGATGGTTCAATGGTCGTAGCAACATGCGATCAGGTCGATTTTGATACAGATCTAGTTGTGTATGATGGGGAATGCGGCACTCTTAATCAAGTTGCGTGTAATGGGGATGGTGAGGGCTGTAGCAATTATTCATCTTCCGCCACATTTAATGTAACTGAAGGCACTCAGTATTTTATTCGTATCGGGGGCTGGGATAGCTCTGCTGAAGGCATGGGTTTGCTTACTGTTGATGGTCCTGGTGATGGGTGTGATGTCAATCCATCCGTTGAAATTACATATCCTGATGGTCGACCAGAATTGCTTGATCCAAATGGCGGGACTGTTGTCAATATTGATGTTTTAGATGGAAAATCATCCCCCATTGGTGGTCAACTCTATTGGAATGATGGTTCTGGATGGAGCTCAGTTTCGCTAGATAACTCTTACGATGCGATATTCCCATCACTTGATTGTGGGGCCTCGGTTGACTGGTATATTTCAGTTGATTCAGCTGATGGAGAAAGTACGTTGAGTCCTGCATCAGCACCGAGTTCTACTTGGAACGCTTTTGCTTATAGTGGAAGCGAAGTAACGTTTAATGACAATTTTAATAATGATCTTGGCTGGGACGTTGATAATGGTGCAGGAGAAGGTAACTGGGTCCGTGGTATCCCTTCAGAGGGCGGCGATCGCTGTGATCCTGGTTCTGATGGTGATAGCTCAGGGATGTGCTATGTGACTGGAAATAGTGGTGATGAAGATGTCGATGATGGCACAACGACGTTGTATTCTCCACCAATGGAATTTAGTAATGGCGCAATCTTAAGTTACTCACGCTGGTACTCAAATGGTTTGGATTGCAATGGTGCCGAGCCAAATAGCGACTATTTCTATGTAGACATTAATATAAATGGCACTGGCTGGGACAATCTTGAAACAGTTGGTCCGGTTGTTGAATCAAGTGGCGGTTGGTATGACGTCGAGCATGTTCTCTCAGGCAATGGCACCATACAAATACGATTCGCTTGCGGCGATGAAGGTGCAGGTTCAATCATAGAAGCTGGAGTCGATGCAGTTTCTGTAAAATCTAATTACTGTGAAGATACGACATGCGAAGGAGACATTAATGGTGACTCGATTGTTGATGTGACTGATTTACTTGAAGTTGTTGGCAGTTGGGGTTCACCGGGTGGATCTGCAGATGTTAACGAAGATGGTATCGTTAATGTTGCCGATCTTTTGGCCATCGTTGATGCCTGGGGATCATGCCCATAATCACTGCATTATTCTGAATTTAAAAGCCCCAATCAATTGATTGGGGCTTTTTTATGTGTATGTTCTATTTAATGCCGTGTTTGATTGTGAATGTAAAGTTAATTAAAAGATTCAATTTTATATTTGTACTGTGATTAATCTTGTTGAACATTAAATAAGATTCTTTTGTATCCTAAATTTGTGAAAAGTATGAATAATTACAACGAGGTGACTAGTTTAATAGAATCGTGGTACTCGAAGAACGCGCGAGATCTGCCTTGGAGGACAAAATCTTCGCCGTGGGGGAGATTAGTCAGTGAGTTTATGTCACAGCAAACGCAGATTTCTCGCGTAGCAGAACGCTGGCCGCAAATGATGAGATTATTCCCGACACCTTTAGAAATGTCAGTAGCAGGTGAACAAGAAGTTCTCTCTTTGTGGCAAGGACTGGGCTATTACAGGCGAGCAAAGAATTTAAAACGAACTGCAGAAATGATCGAAAAAGAATTCTCGGGGGAGGTGCCTTCTGAAGTACGTGAACTACTCACATTGCCTGGTATAGGAAAATACACTGCAGGAGCAGTCGCCTCGATTGCTTTTGGAAAACGAGTGCCCATCGTTGATGGCAACGTTCATCGTGTTCTATGTCGATTAAACAATAATGCCAAGGAATTAGTGCCAAGTGTATGGACATGGGAAGAAGCAGAAAAAATGGTCAAGTCGTGCAATGACCCTAGCATTCTCAATGAGGGATTGATGGAATTTGGTGCGACGGTATGCTCTCCTAAATTGCCGCGATGCTCAGAGTGTCCTTTGATGAATTATTGCTGTTCATATGAATCTGGAACACAGCATGAAGTACCAACGCCTAAAAAAAGCACTAAAAAGAAGAAGTTGTATCACTACGCAGTAGTAATTGAGAGCGATTTGGGAATTGCCCTTAGACAAAGGCAATCCGATGGTTTGTGGGCTGGAATGTGGGAAGTACCAACGGTTGAATCGGAGGTTGAACTTACAGACATGGATGTAGCAATCAACTTGGAATTGCAACAACCAATTCATAAGATTGGTTCATTTACCCATACACTTTCTCATCGTCTAATTTCATTCGTTGTGTTCCGGTGTTCAGTTAAGCAAAGCATTAAATTTTCTTGGTTTAGGGGAGACTCTCTGCTTGAATTGCCACTTGCCTCTGCCCAAAGGAAAGTCTTGAATGTACACTGTGAGGCATGAATTTTAAATATCTAATAGTACTTCTGATTACATCCGTTACTTCGGCGCAACATCCTAAGGATTTTGTCACAGATGAGGCACTTGCTGTTCTCTCTATAAAAAATACTTCAACTGTGACTTCAATGTTGAAAACATTGAATCAAAAAACAGCGAGCGAATTGGTTGATGTAAATATTATTCAAAACTATTTATCACAATTCATAGCTAATCCACAATCAATTGATATGGACTCAGAGGTGATGGTAGTTATTGAGCCAACGAAATTAGCGCCAGGAAAGAGGCCAACAGGTATGTTTGGGCCAATGCCTCATTTGGTATTCATATGTAAACCTAAAACAAGCGCGAAACTTCAAATTACGGGGTCTCTTCAATCTTCGCAAATGATTGATGGATGGTTTATCGCTTCCAGTGTTGAAGATGCAGTAGTTACATCAGGAAATGCTTCGCCTATTCTCGATTTAATGCCCGAAAATGAAGTCAGCCTTGCGATTCGATTCGGAAAACTATGGAGCCAATTTGGACCCATAGCCCAAATGACTGGAGGTATGGCAATTGGGACAATGAATAAACCTGGCCCCGATGGAGTTATTTCACCAGAGACAAGGAAAATGTCAGCAGCTTTGGGGCAGGCATTCCGATCTTTGACTGCTTGGTGTGCTTTAGTTGATTCGATTGTGCTTGGTTTCGATTTCGAGGACTATGAAATGGTTCTTGACGGGAAGATGAATATGAAGGAGGCTCTTGATGTTTCAATTAATAATGAATCTCTCATTGAAATGGCTTCAATGCTCTCAAACAGTTCATTGCAATATGGCATGTCAGAATCATGTACAAAAGATCTGATGTCTTTAGACATAGATATGATTCAGGATCTCAGTACGGTTTATGGCTATAGTGTTCCATTTTTTCTTATAAATGAATTGAAAGATTCATTCGATTATTTCAGAGACAATGTTTTTTCATATCAGATAAATCCAAAAGATGGTTTAACTATGTTAGCACTCGTAGATGTAACAAACCAGTCAGAATATCTTGACAAAATGTACGATATTGTTACTGCTTCAATAGGTAGATTGCTCGAAATATATCATGTGGGGCTTTCTGAAATAGATGTACCTTATGCGTGGGATATTAATATGATTTCTGCAAATGATTATCAAGCTCAAGTCATGAATACAGTGATTCCAAAAGGTAACCAGTTGCGATTCCAAAAACAAGGGGAGTCACTTGTTATGATGTGGATGGGGCCAAAGGAATGGAATTCTCTTGTGCAAAAACGCAATTCCCCATTGGTTCAAGTCTTGAGTCCTTTTAAAGATAGCGTGCAGATCAACTATGCTATGGCAATGGATATGAGATCTCTTGCTGTGGGTATTCTTGAAATTGCTGAAATGGATTTAGAAATCGATGATGTGAAACTAGCATCAGGACCGACCGCAGAATGTTCTTTGTTAATCGGTATGGACTCTGAAGGTTATATGTGTCACAGTGAAGTAGATCTGTTTGGTTTGATGTCTCTTAGTGATATCATGACAGAAAAGTGAAAGCTAACCTTCTAAGTCGACTATTTCTTCAGCTTCAATGACTTCTTGATCTTCAATGTTTGGTTTGGCGTCTTCGGGATATTTTATTCGTGTGTGGTAGATGGAGTTGAGTCGCAGAATAATAGCATCTTCGACTTTGGCTAATTCGCTAAAAGTGAGACCGCATTCATCGTATTGGTGATCTAGTAATCGTTTTCTAGATAAATCTCGAACTAATGCTTCAATTCGACCTGGGTTAGGGTCAGGTAAAACGCGAGATGCTGATTCAACGGCATCCGAAATCATGAGTATTGCAGCTTCTTTTGTTTGCGGTTTTGGACCAGGATATCTGAATTGCATCTTATTAATTGGATCACCATTTTGTTCAGCTTCACGCATCGCGGCATGATAGAAATATTCAACAAGAGTCGTCCCATGGTGTGATTCAATAAAATGAATGAGTTCTTTGGGGAGGTCATATTCTTTTGCAAGTTCAATGCCATCTTTGACATGCCCAATGATGACAAGAAGGCTCATCGAAGGTTTTAGATCTTTATGTCTGTTGTATCCAGTTTGATTCTCTACGAAATATTCAGGTTTATTCATTTTTCCAATATCATGATAAAGCCCACCAACGTACGCAAGAAGTGAATCGCCTCCAATCGCTTCAGTCGCTGTTTCAGCGATATCTGCTACTTGTCTAGAGTGATTAAATGTTCCTGGCGCAAGTTGCTGTAACTGTCTTAATAGTGGGTTTCTTGGGTCACGATAATCAGCGAGTGTCATTCCTGTAGTGATGCCAAAAACCTGTTCAATATTCTGCAAAATTCCTAATACAAAGAAGCCGACTACGAGCGCTGAAAAACCAGCAACGATTGAGTTTGTGACAACTTGTTTCCACGCGAGCGATAAATCTGGTATCTCTGCTAATCCTAGGAATAGAGCACCAATCCCAAAGGAAAATGCTGTAATTGCGGATGCGCGTATCAGCGTCTGTCTATGTCGAACTTCCTTCAGCTGCCCAATCATCATGCCACATCCCGCGATGAGTAAGATGAACCATCCTATTGATTGCGAGAGTGCCATTGTGACAATTGCACATTGCATGAACGCAATAAACATGCCCATGCGCTGCTTGTACGCAAGGCATGAAGAGGTTACGGCAAACAGTGTTGGGATGATTGCGGCGGCATAGATAAATGTTGGAGCTTCTAGTGTTACAAGAATGGATAGGCCTAAGCATGATGCCATTAACATGCAAAGTGCAAAGAGACGTAGAGAATTTTTTGCAATTCGTGGATATGTAATTGTGGTGTAAGCACCAATAAAAATTGAAAGCATCGCAAGCAATCCAATAGAACCAATTCGTGGTAGCCATCGATCAATAAATGGTGCAGTGTTACTAAAATGATTTTGCTCAACGAGCGCATCTTCATATTGAGAAGCTGTAATAACATCACCTCGCTGCCAAATGATTTCACCTTTTCGATAATCTTTGACAACAGGTTTTACGTCCTCTGCAGCACGTTGAGCTCGAGCAGTTGTTTCCTCTGCATTAAGTAAGATGCTTGGTTGACGGTCGCTAATTAAACGAGACTCAATCAAACTTACAGTCGATTCAGGAAAACCAGCTCGGCTGATTACTTCTGCTAGACGTTGTTCTTTGAAATCGCCTTGTTCAGAAGGGAGAGCAACGGCCTCCGCTTGGTAAGGAATAAGGTATTTGCCTGAGATTTCAAGAAGAGCTCTTTGCGCAGCTGGAGTGGTTGTGAAAACTTGAAACTCTTCACTTGTTAGAAGTGGGATTCTTCGTTGAAGGTCGCTAATAATTCGAGAGACGTACCTTTTCCATGACTGGGTTGCTTCTCCTTCTCGCGACATGCTTTGGAGTGCCTCTAGTGTCTTAGCTGTAATTGAAAATTGTTCAACAAGTTCTTGATTTAATTCTTCGACGGATGTCATTCCATACACAACGGTTGGCAAGCCCATTAGAGAAGCCGTAAGTCGCTCAATAAAAGTCCCATTAATTGTGTAAATACGTGGTGAAGAATCTCGTGCTTCTGCTTTTTTTATTTCTGTTGCAGCAGTATCTTCCAGGGTAAAATCAATCCGAGTTATTCTTGTATTCGAAGCAATTTGTCCATCTCGGACTTTGATTTGCTCTCTTGACCATGTAGCGATTGTGGCAACAGTAACAAGGAAAAGAAAAATTATAAAACAAGTCCTTAGAAACTCTGGTTTCTTTAGCAGTTGATTGAATGTGAATGAAGGCTTGGGTACATTCCGCAATACAGAGTCTCTTCTGCTTTTGCTCGCATTCTTATTTCGATGTCCAGTTGTTTTTCCCATATGGTTGCTGATTAAATATCGTCAATTAGAACAGTTCTAGGTTAGTTTGCAGAGGTAACAATACATTGGGGGAATCCAGTTCGATTTTTTTCTCGGGAAGCCGTATTTCTCGAGGCAAAGCGTCCTGCTTGTACTAAATAGATGGTTCTTCCCGTTCTATCATTACTTTTTATAATCGAAGGTGCTGGAATTCCCAGATTGGTTAGTTTTAATTTTAAGCTACTTATAGCTGCTTCTGCATTTGTTTTGTCTCGGTATGCTCCGAATTGAAGAGTGTATTTGTTAATTGCAGAAGTATAGGAAGGGTTTTTGGTTCTAGCGAGAGCTTCCTGCTTGTCGATTCCTGCAAGATGATAAGATGCTTCTTCAAAGGCTTTTTGTGCTGCTGCAAAATCACCTTCATTGGTTGAAATAATGCCAAGCATTGCTGTGGCTTTGCCACGAACATCTTTCACCGTAGAGGACGCTGCTTTGTTGAACCAAACTCTCGCCTCTTGAAGATTTCCGCGCTTAAACTTGCATAGTCCAACCATATACTGTGACTGTGAAATCTTTTCCTGGGCCTTTATAGACTTTTTAGCCCAATTTTCAGATAGTAGCCATTGTTTATTTTTATATTCAGAGAGTGAGTAATCAAATGCACTCTGCTTGGAATCGCAGGAACAAATTAGCACAAAAAGTAAAAGTGATGAGATTTTTATTAGCATAAGAACTGTTACTAATTGTATGGTACCCGCAAGGAATAGGTATAGATGAAACTTTTACGGTCCATTTACAAGTCTTGGAGGAGAAATGCTCTGCGAACGCTCGTGGTGGATGACTTCAGGAGTTGGAAGGGGATTGAATTACAGATTGCATCATGGCACATCGCGAAACAAATCAAAAGCGAAAAGCCTCATGTTGCAATTCTACTTCCTACTTCAGGCTTGTTTCCAGCCACCCTTACGGCAATTTGGTCAAAAGGCAAAACTGTAGTTCCGCTTAATTATCTTCTCTCCAAAGACGAAATAAATTACATCATTAAAGATAGTGGTGTCGACACCGTTATTACCGTTGGTCCCATGTTAGACTTAATCGGTGATATGCCAGAAGGCATTACGGTGATAAGATTAGATAAATTATCTTTTAAGGGGATCCCTCCAATACGATCATCAGTACGATCATGCGGAGATTTCCTCGCCGCGTTGCTTTACACTTCAGGAACGTCAGGTAAGCCTAAAGGTGTCATGCTCACGGCGAATAACCTGGCTTCAAATATTGATCAATGCAAGCGGTGGGCTGATTTTTCAAAAAGAGATGTATTCTTAGGTTTGTTGCCTCAATTTCATAGTTTTGGTTTTACTGTCAATACGCTTGTGCCAAGTTCAATTGGTGCGCTAGCAGTTTACACTACCCGATTTAATCCGCGCAAAGCAGTTGAACTTTTGCAACAGCACAAAGCAACTGCATTTTTAGCCATTCCATCAATGTTTAATGCAATTTTAAATACAAAAAGTTCAAGTTCAGTTGATTTTGAAAGCATCCGCTTTGCAGTTTCTGGTGGCGAAGCATTGCCAGATTCAGTTTATCAAGGATTTCAAAGCAAGTTCAATGTGATAATTAACGAAGGCTATGGATTGACGGAGACTTCTCCCGTAACAAATTGGTGTAGACCACACGAGCAACGTCGTGGAAGTGTTGGCATGCCTATTGTTGAGGTTCATGAGCGAATTGTTGATGAAAATGAAAAAGATTTGCCGGCAAATGAAGATGGTGAAATTAGAATTTCTGGACCAAATGTTATGAAGGGGTATTACAAGCTTCCAGAAGAAACAGCAAGAGCCTTTGACTCTAAGGGGTACTTTAGAACAGGCGATGTAGGGCATATGGATGACGATGGTTTTCTTTATATAACTGGTCGAATTAAAGAGATGCTAATAATTAGTGGAGAAAATGTTTTTCCTCGCGAGATTGAAGAGGTTCTTACAGGGCATCCATCGATTTCAGCTGCAGGTGTAATTGGAAGACAAGATGATTCTAGGGGTGAAGTTGCTGTGGCATTTGTAGAACTTATTGAAGGTGAACAGTTTGATGAGCAAGCAATTCGGAGTTGGTGCCGTGAAAAAATTGCTCCTTTTAAAGTCCCTAAGACAATTACTGTTTTAGAGCAATTACCGCGTAACCCAACAGGTAAAATAATGCGACGAGAATTAGTCGCTTACCAGGACGAAGTCAATCAGTGAAACATAATATTACATTGGCGCACAGCCCCGATCCAGATGATGCATTTATGTGGTGGCCTCTGGCAGACATTGATGGTTCAGGCCCATCAATTGACACAGGACATTTTTCCTTTGAACTCATCATGAAAGATATTGAGACTTTGAATGAGGAAGCTGAACAGGGTATTTACGATATAACTGCGATAAGTATCGCGCATTATCCAACAGTGGCGTCAATTTATGATTTGACATCTTGTGGCGCATCGCTTGGTGATGGCTATGGACCAAAGGTTGTTTCTGCAGATGAGGCAACAATCGATTCATTGTTAGACAGAGATCTAATATTTGCAGTTCCAGGCGAACGCACATCCGCTTTGGCTACTCTCAGAATAGTTGCAGGTGATCGTCCATTGAAATGGAAAGCTGTCCCATTTACAGAGATCATGGGTTTAGTTAGTGATGGAACATTTGAAGCTGGCGTAATCATTCATGAGGGCCAGTTAACCTACGAAGAGTACGGGCTTCATGAAGTATGCGACTTGGGAGAATGGTGGTGCAAGCAAACAAGCCTGCCATTGCCGCTTGGAGGAAATGCGATTAAACGCGATTTGGATAGTCGGTTGGGTAAAGGTGCAACAAAAACTGTTTCTGCTTTATTGTTACATTCTATAGAGTATGCGATGTCTCATCGAAAGAGATCTTTAGAATGGGCAGCAAAATGGGGTCGAGGAATAAATCTTGAATACACGGATGAATTTGTTCAGATGTATGTTAATAAATGGACATTGGATTTCGCTGAAAGAGGCAAGTCAGCAGTCAATGTTTTTCTTGAACGTGCAGCGGCTGTTTCAGCAATAGAAGAAATTAAAGAAGTCAGATTCGTTTAACAGTTCAGATCGCCTTCACCAAGAAGGTTGAAACCTTTTCGAAGTAGCAACTGCCCACCGAGTGTTAGATCATCAATAGCAACAGCAATTGTCGAATCGCCAATAGGTGATTGTCGAATTAGAGAGTAGATGAATGATATATTCAGTTCTGCGCCTAGCAGATATAAACATAAATCTGCTAGGGAATGCGATTCATCGATAACAGTGACAATGACATCAATTTCAGAGAATGCAATGCCAAGTTCTTTTAATAAAGCGCGGGCGGCATCTGAATCGTCTGGAATCATCCGAATTACTGCATGATCAGAAGAATCAATTACATTTAAACCAACGACATGAACATGTGAAGCATCATCAAAGTGGCGCAAAAGATCCAGAAGTCTGCCTACACGGTTTTCAAGAAAGACAGAGAATTGTCGAACGGATGGAACGGAATAACCTTGCATTGTTTCTGCGGGAACTTGTGACATGGTGAGTTACTTAGATTTTAAGGAGGGTGTTAGTTTTGGTACAGTTGTATTTACCTGGCTGGACACTTTTTCAGGTGAATATGCATGGTCGCGCTTCCGAATAATTTTGATTGAAATAATTTGATCATCTTTTTCAATACTGCGAATAGTGCTGAGTCCAGAAGTCACTCGTCCGAAAACAGTATGTTTTCCATCGAGGTGAGGTGTTGGTAGATGAGTTAAAAAGAACTGGCTTCCACCGGTATTTGGTGCGGCAGTTTTGGCCATCGATAGTGAACCAGCAAAGTGTTTTCGATGATCTGGAAGAGTATGTTCATCTTTGATTTTGTATCCGGGGCCACCTTGGCCTGGCTGACCTTCAGCACCTTTGCGACTGTTTGGATCCCCACCCTGAGCCATGAATTTTGCAAGCACTCTATGGAAACCAGTTCCGTTATAGAAGTCGGTATCAGCAAGTGAGATGAAATTAGCAACAGTGTTTGGAGCATGGTCTTCAAATAAAGTGATTTCTACGTTACCTTTTGAAGTTTCAATGACAGCAAGTGGTAGGTCATCTGCGACCTCTTCAGTTTCACGAATGATTACTTCTTCAGCCCATTTTGATTCTGAATCTTTTGAACGGGTTTTTAGTCGTCCGACCCTGGTTGAGAGTGCAGGATCTTTTGCGAACGCAACATTGTCAATTGCTTCAAACGCTGCAATGGAATCTTCAAAACGATTGTCGGAAAATAGTAGAGAGCCATAGAGCTCTGCCGCAATTGGTTCTGCAAGATCATCTTCATCCAGCCTTTCCAAAGCAATAATCGCTTTGGTGAATTGATTGTTAGATTCAAGTGCTCGAGCCCACTCGATTATGATTGCTGGAGAATTCGGAAATCGTTCGACAAGATCATTAAAGATTAAAACTGTATCCGCATCATCTTGAGCAAGAAGAAAGCGGCTCCATGCGAGTGCAACGGATTCATTCTCTGGTTGTAGTGCCGCGAGTCTTTCAAAGATATATGCTGTTCGTTCATTATCACCTAACCATATATTTAATTGCAGTTCAGCAGCAAGAACCGTTGCATCCTCATTGCCTTCGTCCTCAAGCCATGCCAATATTTCATCTCGAAGTGATTCAATTGTTTTAAGATCGCCTGGCGCAAAACCACGCTGGTTTACAATAGATGTTTTGATCGCATTACATTTTGCGATTAGTTCTTTTCCTGTATCAGTGGAAAATGTAGAAAATGTAAGAAGTAAAGAAATGAAAGTAGATATCAACATGCGGATTCCTGTAATAAGTAAAGTTTTGTGAAGGATATCATTACGGTGTTTAAGGTTAAAGTTTCTTGATAAAAATTAAAGAAAAAGTACGTATTTTGTAGATTTATGCGTTAGTATTCTTAATCCAAAAACGAAATATTAATTTGCCCCCAGAATGGCTCGGTGTGGGTCTTTGACCCCGCCGGGCCTTTTTTATACAAAAAATCAATAACGTAATTACTGCATTAGTATTTATCTGTTTACCTTGAGACACTCTATCAATTGCATTTTTATTTCTCATTTCAGATCATAAGAAATCAAGAATGAACAAATATAAAAAATAAAGGCCGGGTAGACGCAAGCGCCATACCCGACCCTTTCGGGGGTAATGAATATATTTTTATTATAGCATTTTATTGACTCGTGTGTCAAAAATAAACTTCTAGAGTTTGGGCATTCGGATTGCGGCTGTAATAGCGATTCCAAGCGCATCTGCAACATCTGATGGATGAGGGGCAGTTTTAAGTTTCAGTATGTTTGATACAGCTTGTTGCATTTGTTCTTTTGTTGCTCGTCCGTTTCCCGATATAGCTTTTTTGATTTCTGCTGGGGTTAATTCAACGAGTGGTAGTGATGCTCGCTGTCCAGCAAGAAGAATGACGCCTCTTGCATAACCAAGAATTGTGGCAGTCGAAACTTGTCTTTTGTGTGTAAAAATAGTTTCGACTGCAATAAACTCTGGCTGCAATTCCTTGATTACATCTTGAATATCATCAAATAGTTCAGAAAGACGAAACGAAACAGATTGTGTAACATCAAGTTTAATCGCACCTGCTTCTATTAGTTTTGTTTGATTTGACAACCGGTTAAATTCAATGCAACCGTAGCCTGCAATTCGCAATCCAGGGTCAATTCCAAGAACTCTCATCCGTTGAAAATGTCCGATTCAAGCTGGCCATCTTTGAGGCGAATTGTCCGTTGGCAACGCCTGCCTATTGCTTCATCATGAGTCACCATAATTGTGGTTAATCCATTTGCATGCAGTTCACCAAATAATTTCAAAACTTCTTCGCCAGTTTCAGAATCTAGGTTGCCCGTTGGCTCGTCGGCGAGCAAGATTGAGGGGTTTGTTACTAGCGCTCTCGCGATTGCAGCTCTTTGTTGCTGGCCACCAGAAAGTTCTCCAGGCTTGTGTTCAATACGATTTTCAAGTCCTACTTTTTTGAGTATTTCAAGCGCTCTTTTCAAGCGCTCTTTTTGTTCAATCCCTTGGTAGTACAGTGGAATTTCCACATTTTCTGCGATAGTCAATTGCGGAATAAGATTGAACGACTGAAATACAAATCCGATTTCTTGTCCTCTGATAGAAGAAAGTGAATTGTCATCTAGGGCTGAGATATTTTTTCCATCGAGCTCATACGACCCATCTGTTGGTTGATCGAGGCATCCAAGAATATTCATCAGGGTACTTTTTCCAGATCCTGAAGAGCCCATAACTGCAAGAGATTGGCCCTTAGGAACGGCGAGATCAACACCATTTAGAGCATTCACGAGAATACTGCCATCAGGCTTGTAGTAGATTCTCTTGATTTTTTGAAGTTTTACAACTGTGGGTACTTGAGGCATGGCTACATCGTACGCTCTGCTTTACACTTCGGGTATGACTTCCCAAATTTTTGATAGCTTTACTCAGACCTATAATGTTATTCCTGTAGTCAGGCGCATAATGTCAGATCATTTAAGTCCAGTTCTTGCTTATAGGCGCTTAGTCGCAGCTGACGATCGCACCGCTCCAAGTTTCTTGTTTGAATCTGTAGAAAATGGTGATGAAATGGGCAGGTTTTCTTTTCTTGGATCAAGTCCAGCGGTTGAAATTATTGCATATCAGAATCAAGTTACGGTTCGTCGAAATGATGGCAACGCAGAAGAGAACATAATTTGTGAAAACCCCATTGACGTCGCAAGAACTATTTCAGAAGGTTGGGTCGTTTCAGAACCAGTTGCGTGCCAAGAGTTAGCATTGCCGAGTTTTACAGGTGGTTGGGTAGGTTTCTCCGGCTACGATACCGCGCGTTTTAAAGAAATAGACGTCCTCCCATTTTCAAGTGCTCCAAAAGATGACAGGGAATTGCCTGATTTACATTTTGCTCTTTATAAGACAGTAGTGATTTTTGATCACGTCGAAAAAATAGTTAATGTTGTCCATAATGCAATGCAAAAGAATGAGAGTAAACTTTCTTGGAAAGATGCAAACGATGAGCTCGATAAAGTCGTTGCTCTTTTGCAGAAAGATGAATGTAATATTCCACTTGGTACAATCGATTTGGATTTATCTAGTCCTCCGCCATTGCCTACTAAATCCAATATGTCAAAAGTAGAATTTGAGTCTGCAGTGAACACTTGTAAGTCCTACATTGCTGCTGGAGATGCATTTCAAATAGTTGTTTCTCAACGCTTTGAACACCGTTCCATAGTCGATCCATTTGAAGTTTACCGATCCCTCAGAGTGGTCAACCCAAGTCCATATATGATTTATTTGCAGGCCGAAGGTTGCATTTTAGCTGCATCTAGTCCAGAGATTCTTTGCCGAAGTCGTGGAAGACAAATTATTAATAGGCCATTGGCTGGAACTCGGCGAAGAGGAAAGACTACAGATGAAGATTTGGCCTTAGAAGAAGAGTTGCTTGCAGATGAAAAGGAAAAATCAGAACATGTTATGCTCGTTGACTTAGGCCGTAATGATTTAGGTAGTGTTTGTGAATTAGGTTCGGTAAATATTGAAAGTGTGATGGATATTGAGCGCTATAGTCATGTGATGCATTTAAGTTCAACAGTCACGGGCCTACTACATGAAGGGAAAGATTCATGGGATGCCCTAGCAGCCACCCTCCCTGTTGGAACTGTGAGTGGAGCACCTAAAATTCGTGCAATGCAGATTATTGATGAGATTGAACCATCAAGAAGAGGTCCCTATGCAGGCGGTATTGGAATGATTGACTTTAGTGGTGATATGGATATGGCAATTGCTTTGCGAACGATGGTCATACCGACCAAAAAGTGGAATCAAGATGGTTGGAGAATCGATATACAAGCAGGGGCTGGAATTGTGATGGATTCCGTGCCAGAGTTGGAATGGAAAGAGACGATTAGCAAAGCGGCCGGTCTTGGCAGAGCTATTGAACTTGCACAATCTGCGTTTAGTCAATCGGAATAATTGATTGGAGTACGATAGACATATGGATTCGAGAACACAGCCGTTTTGGAAACAAAGACGAAATTTGTTAGTGTTTTCTTTTTGTGCGTTTCCATTTCTTTCCTTTTTTCTCCTTACGAGGCCTATTTTTTTAGCGCTCATTGTCGAAGCGGCATTATTTAGTGCTATTGGCGCAAAAACAACTGTGAGTGGCGCAAAATGGGATTGGTCGGGTGCTATTTCTGTAGATAAAATAACTATTAAATCGGATGCCGTCCAAGGGCTCGCTTCTGAAGTTGTTACTTTTGAAGCTAGTACTATTCGATTCGATTCGATTTTTCCAATTTTCAACCGGAACATCAAGGCGGTTGATATACAACTCATACGATTGCGATTAGCAGAGTCAACAGAAAATTCAGGCACTTTTAATTTTTCAAATCTTTTACAGACTGATTTTTCTTCTGAAATGAAAAATAGCAATGACACAAAAAATACGCAAGCGCTAGCTCCTCAGTTGAATTTACATGCATTCATAATTGAGACTGGTTTGATGGATGGTAATGATTGGATTGAGGATAGTAAAAAGAAATTCGATGTTGCTGGAACTACGCAACTTGATTCACAGTTTGGTCTTGAATTAATTGATGAGTCTCATTCTGTGGATATTAATTTGAATATTAATACCGATTTTTCAGCTATTGACGCAACGATCGCAAAGGTGAAGTTGGATCATGATGTTTTTGATTTGCTGCCAAGGACCGCTAGGATTTGGTGTGAAGAAACGAAATTGAAGGGTGGTTTTAATGAATTGCAGGTTTCATGGGAAATATTGAATGGCATTAAAATTTCAGCAATTATTGACTCACTCTCATTTTTACTTCCCCAGCAACATGGTATTCCGTGGGCAACATATGTTGAAGGGAAGATTGAAGATATAAGTGGTGATGCATTGCTCGACGTAGAGCAAGGGACAATAATTTATGATGGGCAGGAACTTATTCTTAAAGGGATTGGCGGGACTATTCAGCCACCCAATGCTAATGCTGATGAGAAGTTGCAGTTTTCAGGCGAAATGAAAATTCATGATTTTGAAAGCGCTGGCGAGAAGGAGGCAAATCAATGGATGGCTTCGATGCTTTCAGAGGCACCATTTTCAGCAACATTTACTCTTGATAACTTTAGCTCCACAGAGTTTCAAAATGGTGTAAACATTACAGTGCCAGAGCCAGCTGCGCAAATTCTAAAGTTGTTTCAGTTAGAAGCTTGGGAAATGAATTCTAAGGTTAATGTTAATAGGAAAGAACATGCCAGCAAAGTTGAAATTCAGGGGCAAATATTACTGAATGCAGGGTCTGGGATGTATGAAGGGTTCCCCTATCCTTTGCATGACATTTCTTCTCGCATTGAATTTCAACAGAGCGACATAAAAATTGTTTATTTGAATGCAAAAGGTAGCCAAGAAGCACCGATTCATATTAATGGTTCAGTAATCGCGGGCAAAGAGGAATTACGAGTAGATTTGAGTTTACATGCTGATGGTGCTCCGCTTGATGGAACGTTGCGTGGCGCACTTTCTGAGCCTATTGCTCGCATTATGGATAAGTTAATTGATCATGAAGCGTATGATCGTATTGCTGATGATTTGACTTCGAAACGAGCAAGTGAGTTTAGATTGGGTGGCAAATTAGATTTAGATTTGAAAATTTTTCACGACAGTCTTATCGATAAAGGAGTAGATTTAACCGGTGAAGTTCGATTTGAAAACATTGGCATAATGCATAATAAATTTCCATTCCCCGTGATGGTACGTGAAGGTGGCGTCCGTCTTGAAACAGATGGCTTATACATACCTGAAGATAAATTAGTTCGTTTTAATGGTCTTGAACATGGTATGGGTGAAATGACGGGCTCAATTCATTTTTTAGAAGACGGAAGCGCAATCCCAGATTTAAGCCTTGTACTTTTAAATGAGAATGTCTCATCGGATTTGGTCGCAGCGGTTTCAGATTCTGCCGGGGAATCTCATGAACTTGCGGCAGGCATTCTTGGGGGATTAGGATTGCATTCAAAACTCAACGTGTATGGCACGATTATTGGAGAGAGTAGTGGCTTGATTGGAACACACTTTAGGGTTGACATCCTCGATGGGGTGGCAAAACCAAACGCAAGGCTTGCAGATGTAATTGGTGCGAATGGACAATTTTGGCCTGATGGATTTGAATTCTCTGAAATTGAAGCGGAGATTTATATTGATAATGGGGTAGTTTCAATGTCTGGAGTAACATCTAGGTGTGGCGCGGGCTCTGTGCAAGCATCTATGAACATTGATGGCGGTGAATTCAACCTTGATATCAATGGCGCTAATTTGCCTATTTCATCTCGTTTTATTGATGTGCTGCCTGCTTCTGCTACCACTAAATTATCAGCACCATGGAATATTATGAACCCATCTGGTTCTATGAATGCGAAGATTCGAATGAGCCATGCAATGGATCAATTTGCTCTACACATGGAAATTGAGCCAACTTACTTTTCTGTAACAGATGGAAATTCTGAAACTTTGATGCGCCTTTCAAGCGGCTCTATAGTTGTTGAGAATACTAGTGTCTTTTTTAATGATTTGGAATTTGTACTTACTGGGCAAAATTCGAGTCAAGGGGATTTGAAAATTGGTGGTTCAGTCCACGCGGAAGAGGATGCATTTGGATATGATCTTGAGGCGATTTGGTCGGACGCCTTGATAGAATCATCATTGTGTAAGGCCATTACTACAATTGTTGGAGATGAGTCTGGAAGCCAATATTACGATTTGATTCAACCTGCCGGACTGGTCAATGCTTCGTTGCTAGCACAAGGTGATGAAAACAGTAATACGTATTCGATTGATATTTTCCCAAAAAATATTGAGGCGACATTTCATAAACGAAGAGCAATGGCACAGTTTGATTCTTTTGACGAAAAATTAAATGCTATCCGTTTTAATAATGATGGAATTACATTTAATAATCTCTATGGTCAATTGGGTGAAGGCGCTTTTGCTCTTAATGGATCAATTAATTCAGGCGATACAATACATGGGCTTTTTGATTTCACATGGGATGGCCCAACTGGCGATACAAGTATGTTTGCCCTCTTGCCAAAAGCTGTTGGCGATACGCTAACGGCTGTAAATCTTTCTGAAGGAACGAGTTTACTTCCAGATGGCATTTTAACTTTTAGTGGTGAAAGCTGGAGTGACCTAGTAGTTGCATTTGCAGGCAATATTAAATTTGATGGTGTCTCAATGGATGTAGGTGTGCCACTTGAAAAAATTATTGGAACGACCAGAGTATCTGGTCGTTACAGCGACGAGAATCTTTCAGCATTAGAGATGTCAATAGCATTTAGCGAACTTACTACTTTGGGTAGAGTTATTACAAATATAGGAGGAGCGCTTGAATTTGAACCGGACAATGAACGTTTTCAATTTAAAGATATGCGTGGAATATCTTCGAGTGGTGGCGTCACTGTAGGAGGTTGGATTGCATTGGATGAAACAAAAAAATATGAGATAGAAATTCTTCTTGCTGGCGTGGAACTTGATTCTGCAAGCAGTGAAAATGTTGTCGCCTCCCTTAAAGGTGATTTGAGAGGTTCTATCTCCATATCGGGGATTCGAGGAGATGTTCAGTCGAAACGAGGGGTAGGCATGATTCGGGTGGACGATGGATATTTGGCCATAGACCCATTGTCATTGACAACGATGAGAGCGTTACAACTAGCATTACCTACAGCTTCTTCTATATCTGGAGCTCGAATTGATTCGTATATACAGGGTGATAAGATTTATTTAGAAAACATTAGTCTCTTTAGTAACGATTCAGACATAACTGATTTTGTGCTGGAAGGTGATGGCACAATTGATATCAATACATTTCAAATTAAAGCAAGGTTACATCCTCGAGCAGGTCTTCCATTGATAAGAGATTTGTTTGGCTTGTTTAATGATCAATTATACTCGATTGATGTTACAGGAGAACTTCTTAATCCTGAAGTATCTGTCGTTCCTCTTCCATTTCTCTCTCCACAGTGATTAATAGTTACAATAATTAAATGCACCAATCCAAATCAGTGAAAGAACAAATTTCTGAACTTGTAAAGGAATCATGTCCTCATGGGCCAGATGACCCTCGTCCAGAAATGGTCGAGCAAATGGTTGATACCTGTTTAAAGATGGCAAAAGAAGGTCATGACACTGGGCAAGTCAAATTAGTCACTTATGCTTTAAAAGAAATGCGATATGCATATCAGATTTTTAACAAATATATTGGCACTAGAAAAGTTTCAATATATGGTTCCGCTAGAACCCCTGCAGAGAATCCAGATTATGTTGCGGCTGTTGAGTTCAGTAAATTAATGGCTGAAGTGGACTGGATGGCTATAACGGGAGCTGGCGATGGGATCATGAAGGCAGGTCATGAAGGGCCCAAGCGTGAATCTAGTTTTGGCCTAGCTATACGGTTGCCATTTGAAACTTCCGCAAACACAATTATTGACGGTGATTCAAAACTCATTAACTTTCGATATTTCTTTACACGTAAACTTATGTTTATGACGCATTCGGATGCAGTAGTAGGCTGCCCCGGCGGATTTGGCACTCAAGACGAATTATTCGAAGCACTTACACTTGTTCAGACCGGTAAATCAAACATTATTCCAATTGTAATGATTGCGGGTGAGGGGAATACGTATTGGATAAATTGGGAAAATCATGTAAAGGAAGATTTACTTGGTAACGGAATGATTAGTGTTGAGGATTTGTCGCTATTTTATGTAGCAGCAACGCCGCAGGATGCAGTTCAACATATCTTGCAGTTTTATAAAAATTATCACTCGAGTCGCTATGTGGGTTCTGATTATGTCATTCGAGTACATAAGAAATTAACAGAAGATTCAATTAAGCAATTAAATAACTCATTTGGGGACATTATTCGTAAAGGTGCAATTGTTCAATCTGAATCGCTGAAAAGTGAAAAAGATCATCTGCATCTACCTCGAATAGTTGTACCACATACGCGTAGGAGTTATGGTCGACTTCGTGAACTTATCGATATGGTCAACTCATGCGATACTATCTAGCGTTGCTTCTTTTTTGTTCAAAAATTTTGGGTTGTGCATCATCCCAAGATTTGCTCCCTTCAGAAAAGTCGCCTGAACGAAGTACGGCAATAATTGAAGCAACTGTAGATGGCGTTTCAGTGGTACAAATTGCCATTGAACCAAAACATGAATCACCTCTTAATGCGTTTGCTACATTTGGTACGAATGTGGCAAATGTTCTAAATGCAAATTTTTTGCGTGAGGGAATTTCAATTAGGAAGGTTGATTCTGTAGACATTCCATCAATTATCGCCTCGATAGGCATACTTCTTGATGACTCCTACACTTGGCACGGGCAAATATTAAACTGGCGAGAATTGATACAAAGGCAAATAAGTTCTGAAGGGATGTGTATCTCAAGTCAGGGAAAATCCTATTTTATCAATGGTGGATTTTTGTCACTCCTTGTGCGTAGTTGGGCATTGGAGAGTGAAGATGAAATGTCTATGTATCTTCAATTTGTTCCAACTTGGCATCTGCCGCGTTCACATAAGACAATTACTGGAGCGGTTGGTTTACCAATAAATAGCAAAGTCTTTTCGCCATTACAGGGAGAAATCTTACTTAAAGATGAAGAAGCACTTATTTTAGGATGCTATTTACGCCCCCCAGAGATTCAAATTGGCCCACAGGATGCAGGTCCGCCACCTGTCCGGTTAGGAGAGGCGCTATTTGGTGGCCCAGTCCAGCAAGAACTTGTCTTGCTGTTAGTTATCGAGGCAAACATCATGTCACGTGTTGAGAGGGTAGAATATGACCCTTATGGACTCTCAAATTGAGCAAACTCAAGATACAGCAATCCGGCGCAGGAGGGTATTGCCCCCGCAGCACGTATGGCCTCTTTTATTTACATTAGGCAACTTGGTCTCAGGATTTGCGGCGATTCACTATGCGCATAAAGATCCTGAATGGGCGGGTGGTCCATGGGGTTGGAGTGGTTTGACGATGGCTGGCGCATTGATTTTCTTAGGGATGTTTCTTGATAGCATTGATGGTTCAATCGCACGATTAACTCGAAGTGTGACGGAATTAGGAGCCGCCCTTGATTCACTTTCCGACCTTGTCACTTGTGGCGTAGCACCTGCATTTATGGTTCTTGCGCTTGTTTCAAGTTACCTAGGAACCGATGGTCAATTGACATTACCCGGGCCTGATTCTGATTTACCTTGGAGCAAAGTAGTTTGGGGGATTGCAGCTGTCTATGTCTGTTGTACTGCTCTTCGACTAGCTAGGTTTAATGTTGAAACACAGCCAGAAAAAGGACCAAACGATCATCTTGCCTTTCATGGTATGCCTTCACCAGGAGCTGCAGGAGTTATTGCATCCCTTATTTTATTGCATCAACATATTCTTGCTGGCGGCAGTGAAACGCTTTGGATTGCAAGGGCATATGCCTTTGGAGTTCCGATTGTGATGCTATTGGTTGCAACGGCAATGGTGTCAAGCATTCCATATGATCATTTCGTGAATAGGCACCTCGGCAAACCTCAGTCATTTCGTTTTATTGCATTTTTGGTAATCATTGTATTTATGTGTCTCTGGTGGTTTCAAGAAACCCTCGTTTTAGGTTTTGTAGCTTATGCATTGACAGGGCCTATTTTCTATTTTAAAAAGGCAAAATAGTTTGAATGGGAATCATATGAGAACAGAAGTAAAAACCCGGTTTGCACCGAGCCCAACAGGTCATTTGCATGTTGGTGGAGCTAGGACAGCTATTTATTGTTGGGCGTTTGCTCGTGCTAATAAAGGGACTTTTTTACTTAGGATTGAGGATACCGATCGAAAACGATCAAGCAGTCAAGCAACAACTGGCTTCTTTAAAGACTTAGAGTGGCTTGGAATACTTTGGGATGAAGGTCCAGTTTTTGATTCCGCTGGTGGGGGCAGTAGGGGGCCCTATTGTCAATCTGAGCGTTTAGATTTGTATCAACAACAACTTCAGAGATTATTAAAGGAGGGAAAGGCATATTATGCTTTTGAAACTCCTGAAGAATTAAATATCGAACGTAAAAAAGCAAGGGAAGAAAAAAGGGCGTATAGATATAATAGGGCCTCATTAGAACTTTCTTCAGAAACGGTGAATCAATATCTAGAAGAAGGAAAGCCGCACGTTGTGCGTTTTAAAGTTCCTGAGGGCAATGCACTTGCAATTTCCGATTTTGTTGTTGGTGAGGTTACTATTGAACGTTCTGAAGTCGATGATTTTGTAATTTTTAAAGGTGATGGTTTTCCAACTTATCACTTTGCAGTGGTTGTTGATGATGCATTAATGAACGTGACACACGTCATGCGTGGTCAAGAGCACCTCAATAACACTTTTAAACATAAGCTCTTGCAAGAAGCACTTGGTTTTAATCAACCAAAGTACGCGCATATCTCACTTATTTTTAATCCGGATGGGTCAAAGATGTCTAAAAGGGATAAAGACAAAGAGCTAAGAAAATTTGTGCGGGAAAATTCTATCCAGTCTCCTCCAACGGATTCCATTTCGTCAGAATCATGGGAAATGTGGCAATCATCGAAAGATGCTCAATTAGACACAGGAGATGCAACGATATTGGCAACATCTCTAGGAGTTGAACTTCCTGAGATTAATGTTGATGATTTTAAGAAAGCAGGTTATCTGCCGGAAGTACTTTTAAATTATCTTTGCCTGCTTGGTTGGTCGCCTGGTAATGATATCGAACAATTTGACGCCGATTTTTTAGTATCTCACTTTTCATTAGACCGAATCGTCAAGTCACCCGCCAAGTTTGATCGCGCAAAACTTCTTGCATTTAATCTTGATGCATTACAACGTTTGTCAAGTAAAGACTTTGAATCTAAATTGTTTAATTGGTGTAAGAGCTATGCACCAGAATTTTGTGATTTAGGCGACAAGTTCCCCTTATTTGCTTCTGCGAACCATGAGCGTTCAAAAACATTTAAGGATGCAGTTGTCACTTCGAGATTTATTATTGAAGATGATAAAAATATTTCTTGGCCAGATTCAAAACCAGTTAAAAAAGCCTTGCTCAAAGGGGAAGTGAATGGACTCTCTAGAATGCCAACTATAATGACATCACTGTCTGAATTAGAAAATTGGGATGTTGAAAACATAGATAATTGTTTGAAGTCACTTTCGGAATCTTTAGCAGATGGAAATCTAGGAAAGATTGCGCAGCCTATTCGAATCGCAGTTGCAGGCGGTCCTGTTAGTCCTCCGATTGGAGCCACATTGGTGTTGTTAGGCAGAGAATCATCATTACGACGTATAGAAAGATGCCATGAGTATTTTCTAGGAGTCTGTGATGCCTGAAGTGCCCACTGCAACTACAACAAAAGATGAAATAATCCTCGAAGGGTTGTTTGATTATGCGGGGCTCTTTCCGCCAGCCAATTTAGATATGCAGCAGACTGTCAAAAATTGGTACACATACGCGAATTGCGATGACAGTTGGATGCTAGCAAGATTGATTATTCCTGTAAGTAGATTGAATGATTTTAAATCAGCGGCAAAAGATATATTGCCGTCAGCAGAAGAACAAGACATGTGGCAAATTAGCGTATTGTTGCCACCAGTTTCTAGTGAAGGCTTTGAATCAGCTGTTCAAGCAACTATTGATTTTAATCTTGAAGATTGCGGAGCAGTGGCAAATGTTGTTGAGTTTAAAGCCTCATCTACTATCGAAATTGATAAAGCGCTTTCAATCTTGCATGATGATTTATTCCCATTTATTGAGATACCAATTGACGAAGATCCTCGCGGATTACTCGCCTCATTATCTGGCGCCATTGCTGGAGCAAAAGTACGTACAGGAGGCATAGTCCCAGAACTCTACCCTAGTGCAGAACATTTAGCTCGTTTTATTCACAGTTGTGCACTGTCAGGTCAGCCATTTAAAGCAACAGCAGGTTTGCATCATCCCTATGCAAATATCAATAGCAATGTTGGTGTTAGAGAATTTGGTTTTTTATCCATTTTGCAATCAGCGGCCTTTGCAAGTACAAATGACTGTAATGTAGGCGACATTATGGAAATTCTTCTCTGCGATACTCCAGATCTATCTAGTTTTTCAGAGGGGCAACTTGAACAAGTCAGAGCAGAATTGTTTAATTCAATTGGTTCTTGTTCATTTAACGAAGCACGATCTGATCTGCGCTTAATGGGAATGTTAAAGGAATAAAAATGACACAAAGAGATCATACACACGATTGCAATGCAAAAAGTTGGGTTGAGAGCGCTCAAAGCAGCGATTTCCCTATCCAGAATTTACCATGGGGTGTTTGCAGGAAGCACGGAATAGTAGTTGCGATTGGTAGCAGCGCCGTAGTGATTCAAGATGCAATTTCTTCTGGTGCATTGCAATGTTCGGTCGACGTTCAGAATGCGTTGCTAAGTAATAATCTTAATGGCATTATGGCGCTTGGTAGTGATATTTGGAAGCGTATTCGTCACGACTTATTTGCAATGTTAAGTGGCGAGCCGCGTCCTGAAATCCTAGTATCACAATCCGATCTGGAGCTAGTGATGCCTGTCGATATTGGTGACTATACAGATTTTTACGCAGCCAGAAATCATGCGACAAATGTTGGAAAAATGTTTAGGCCAGACGGTGACCCCTTAATGCCAAACTATTTGCACCTGCCGGTGGGCTATCATGGTAGATCTAGTAGTGTTGTTGTTTCAGGTACTGAAATTATTCGTCCGCACGGTCAATTAAAACCAGATGATAGCGCGCCAATTTTTTCATCATGTAAATTGCTTGACTATGAATTAGAGTTTGGAGCATTCATTGGTACTGGGAATAAAATGGGGGATCGTATTCGAATCGATGAAGCAATGGATCATATTTTTGGTGTTGTCATTTTAAATGACTGGTCTGCTCGTGATGTTCAAAAATGGGAATATCAGCCACTGGGACCATTCAATGCAAAGAATTTTGCAACAACAATTAGCCCATGGATTGTGACGATTGATGCTCTCGCGCCATTTAGAGCAGCAGGCCCATCTCGATTTGATAGCGATCCTGAAGTTCTTGAATATTTGCAACCCGTGACCAATGATGTGCTTGATGTTCAATGTTCGGTTTCATTGAGTTCTGAATCAATGCGCAAGGAAGGTATTGATGCATTGGAACTTAGCAAGACCTCTCTTTCAACATTAACTTGGTCTTTTGCTCAGATGTTAACGCATCATACAAGTACTGGATGTCCAATGAATAGTGGTGACTTGATTGGTAGTGGAACCATCTCAGGTGGTGCCGCAAAGGATAGTCGTGGTTGCTTGCTTGAAATTACTTGGCGAGGCACAGAGCCAATAGATATGCCTGATGGAACACATCGCAAATTCTTGCAAGATGGTGATGAAGTCAAAATGCGAGCTTGGTGCGAATCTAGTGATGCAGTAAACATTGGCTTTGGTACGTGTTCAGGGGTAATCGTGCCAGCAAAATAAAAAACCGCATTCAAGATGCAGTTTTTCCTTCTAATTTATTTGATTATTTGTTTTATTTATGACAGTGGAATTGGCTTCCAGTCTTCCCAGGATTTTGGATACGTTTCATCATCGATTTCCATTGCTGCTTTAGTTGGAAATAGTGGTCTGAAAGTATCGCACATAATGACGAGTTCATCAGTGAATGTTTCATCAAGGGTGCTTTCTACTGTTCCTGGATGCGGACCATGCGCTATTCCCTGTGGGTGCATTGTTAGTGAGCCTTCGCTTATGCCTTTTCTTGCAGTGTATTTATTGTCACAGTAATACATCACCTCATCACTATCAACATTTGAGTGGTTATAAGGGACTTTTACAGCTCCAGGACCAAAGTCCAGCATTCTTGGTGCAAAGGCGCATATCACAAAGTTACCGCCAGCAAATACTTGATGTGTTGGTGGGGGCATATGGTGCTTGCCTACAATAGAAGAAAAGTCTAGAGCATTAAAACAGTATGGATAATAGCATCCATCCCAGCCAACAATGTCGAGTGGGTTATACGGGTACACATAACTATGCACACTATTCAGTGCCTTGATTCGAACTTCAAAGTTACCCATCTCATCATAAGTTAATGGCATTTCAGGAAGACGCAAATCGCGTTCACAGTATGGTGCATGTTCGAGGAATTGTGAGGTCTTTTCAGAAAGGTATCGTTTGGGTGGAAGAATATGTGAAGCATTTACTGTCTCGATAAACATGAATCGATTTACTGGTCTATCTTTTGGCACTTCATCAAAGACCATTTTATAAATTGTCCCTTTTGGGACGATTATAAAATCAAATTTTTTGAATTTTAATGTTCCAAACATTGTTTTCAATGTCCCTGTGCCATCATGTATGAATAAACATTCATCGCCTTGGCCATTTTTAAAGTGGTAGTCCATTTTTGATTCAGGAATACATACGCCCATCTCGCAGTCTGCATTGCCGAACAAGACTTTGCGGCCTGTTATAGGATCGCCGCTTGCCTTTAACTTTGTAGAAACAAGATGCCGCATTCGCATAACATCAGTTTCAACAAGTTCTTGTTTTGTTGAATAAATATGCTTCCAACCAGATACTTGTGTCGGAGGGTGAATGTGGTACATCGTGGAGGTTGGTCCGACAAAACCATCAGTTCCAAAGACCTCTTCAGAATATAAAACGCCATCTGGACGTCGGAATTGGATATGTCGTTTTGTTGGAATTTCACCAAGTGTTGTGTAATAAGGCATGGTTCTTATACCTTAGCAGATATACACTTAAAAGTTGCCTCGGCGGTCCTGTTCTATTTCGAGCGCTTCAAAGAGGGCTTTAAAGTTGCCTTTCCCAAAGGATTGGCTACCACGTCGGCAGATAATTTCGAAGAACAGAGTGGGTCTGTCTTGAATAGGTTTGGTAAATAATTGCAGCAAATATCCTTGATCATCTCGATCAACCAAAATGCCTAAATCTTTAATTATTTGTTTTTCTTCTTCAATTGATCCAACACGATCCCAGACGTTTTCATAATAGGCATCTGGAATTTGCAAGAAATTTACCCCACGTCTTCGTAGTTCAGCAATTGATTGAATTGCATCGTTTGTACGAAATGCGAGGTGTTGTATTCCAGGTGTATCATTATGCCAATCAAGATATTCTTGGATTTGGCTTTTACGTTTGCCTTCAGCTGGTTCGTTAATAGGAAATTTGATAAGACCTCCGCCCGAGGACATCACTTTTGACATAAGAGCTGAATATTCTGTTGAAATATCTTCATCATCAAAGTGTTTAAACATACTAAATTCAAGAACTTTTTCATACCACTCAACAGTTCTATCCATTCCATCTAATTCAACATTACCAACACAGTGGTCAAGAAATTTTAGTCCACAAGGATTTTCTTCGTTGTAGTGGTTTAATGGGTGATCCATGCTTTCGAATCCTGGTAGTAACCTTCCGCCTTTTTTAATATTTGGCAGTATGTACTGGCCAGTTCTTGAAACAAACGTATGAATCACTTCCCCGTATGTTTTAATAGCTGCGCGAGTTACTGCACCATTCTCATCAGCAACGGTGTACGGCTTGTATGCAACTTCAGCACCATTTTCAACCGCTCGATTAAAAGCTTTTTCAGCATCGAAAACAGTAAAGGCTATATCCTTTACACCATCACCATACAGGTTGATATGACGTTGGGCAGGATGGTTTGGAAGAAGTCCAGTAGTTAATAAAATGCGAATATTGCCTTGTGTTAGTAAATAGGTCGCTTCTTTTCGATTACCAGTAGTCAAATCGTCAAATTGAGTTACATTAAAGCCAAAAGCATATGCGTAATAAAACGCCGCTTGCTTTGCATTGCCAACGTATAGGCGCACGTAATCCACATCAATTAGGTGAAGAGGGTCAGTATTTGAACATGCTTCTTCAGTACTAACTTCGACCGGCTTGCGTGTTTCTGTAGTCATGGAATCTCCTCTTTATCTTCAAAGACCTCAATCTAACTATGATAACGTTGTCCATCTTTAAAGAAAGCTTAAAATTCCACTTTTAGCTATGTTTAGCTGAAAGCTTACAGACGCAGGGATAGGCTGAGGAAGAATAATCCAATCGTTCCGTATGTGGTGATATCAAGCTTTTATTATATGCTTGGGGGTTTATCGCCTCATGTTTTGCGAGAATGTGTGATGCTTCGTACAATACGCATTATGGCGAAATCCACAAAAAAGCAGCCCGTTATAGAAATAGTAGAACCAATCGGCGAACGAGTGCTGATTAGAAAAGATGAAGATCGAAAAGTAACAAAGGTTGGGATTCATCTTCCCGATAAGATTGAGATACCAACTCTCACGGGTCGGGTTGTTACTGTGAGCACAATTATCGAGAACAATCCTGATTATCCTATTCAACAATACGATAAGGTTTTATTTAATCCTAAGCAAAGTATTCCTGTTGATTTCGAAGGCGACAATCGGCTTTTCGTTGTGCCTATTGAAGATATTGTTGCAATCTTTAGGCGAGACGCATGAGTCGTAATAAGTCAGGTTCAGTTGCCGAGTCAATCCCTGTCTTGAAACGGATGGGGCATCGGTCAATCCGTGTGCCTGGTTCAAAAAGTCTTACAGCACGAGCGATGATGCTTGGTGGGCTCAGCGCAGGAAGAACAGTGTTGAAAAGACCTCTGAAGTGCGACGACTCAGAAGTTCTCGCAGATGCTCTGTCAACAATCGGAGTGGGTGTTAAATGGACGCCAGGAAAAATCATTCTTCACGGGATAGATGGCAAGCCACCTCGAGGTGGTATTGTAAATTTAGGAGCTGGCGGCACTCCTTCACGCTTTATGATTGCGGCAGGCGCACTTACCAAAACACCACTGACCGTAGATGGCAATTCAAGAATGCGAAATCGACCTGTAGGTGAACTTGTAGAGTTATTGCAACAACTTGGCGTATCAGTTGATGGTGAAAGATTGCCAGTTTTTATCGATGGCAGTGGGGTTCGAGGGGGGAAGCTTCAAGTTCCACCAACAAAATCAAGCCAATTTATTTCAGCTCTCTTAATAATCGCTCCCTTCTTGTCAGGAGGTCTTAAGTTGGAATGTGCTGAGCCAGTTACTTCTTCGACATATATTCATCTCACAATTTCTATGCTCGAGATGTATGGTGTAAAAGTGCTTCAAGAACGAGATGAATGTTGTTGGAAAATTACTGTGCCTCAAACTCGAATCACACATCGTGAATTAGACATAGAGCCGGACGCAAGCTCAGCGATTTACTTTGCTGCTGTTGCTGCGTTACATCAAGGGCTGTCGGTCACACTTGATGGCCTGTCTTTGAATTCTTCCCAGCCTGATATGGAGGCAATTCGATTATTAGGTTCAATTGGAGCAGAAGTGCATGATACGAAAAGTGGAATATGTATAACTGGTACGGGCGTCATTCGTGGATTTGGTGAACTGGATGCATCTGGTTTTCCTGATGCTTCATTGTGTATTGCTGCAATCGCTGCCTTTGCAGATTCGCCTTCTCGGATTTATGGCCTGGAGACCTTGCCATTAAAAGAATCCGACCGAATTGAAGTGATGGCTCGATCACTTGCAAAAGTAGGCTGTGGTGTAGCCTCCAGCGATTCTGATATACGCATATCTCCAATGGGCCTTTCAACTACGCCAACGGCTATTGACCCATTGGAAGATCATCGAATTGCTATGGCAATGGCAGTCATTGGAACAAAACGTGGCGGTGTATCAATAGTGAATCCTTCTTGTGTGCGTAAAAGTTATCCAAATTTTTGGAATGATTTAAGAAAAATATTTGAAGGATCAGAAACAGCATGAAGCACTTTAAATATTTTGCAAAAAAAATGTTTTACTGGCGTTGGAAAGTTGCATTGGCATTATTTCTTGCAGCATTTTCTGCATTAGGTCTAGGTGTTGGCTTGCTTAGTTTAGGTCCTGCGCTTTCATTAATATTAGACCCTGAAAATGGCCGCTCGTTATTTCAATTGGCAATGGAACATAATACAAGTGGGCATCTAATCCAAGTGCCAGATTGGCTTCTGCAAAAGTTGCCAGAAGACCGATTCGACGGCGTTATTTTTATACTCATTGGTGTGGCGGGCCTTACAGTTTTAGGTGGTGTTGCAAACTTTCTTCATCAGTACATTAGTGCTTGGATTTCAATTCATGTTGTAGCTCAAGTTCGTAAAAATATGTTCATGCATGTTCTTTCAATGCCACTTAGTCAAGTGCAAAAACTTGGCGCAAGCGAATTCGTTTCTCGGATTATTCGTGATGCGGAAGCATTGCAAGCTGGTCTTATGGTTTTAATGGGAAAATCAGTAGCTCAATTGACAAAAGGTGTTGCGGCTTTTGTCGCTGCATGTATTTTCGATTATCGGCTTGTTATTATTGCAATTGTGGTCTTTCCGATTCTTGCGATTACACTCCATAAAATTGGTAGGCGTGTGAGCCGTGGAACGAAAGATTCTCTTTCCGCGCAACAGGAATTGCTGAGAATTTCAAGTGAATCAATCCAGGGTCTGCGTGCAGTTAAAGTTAATATCGCTGAAGATGAATCAATCCGAACATTTGATCTCGAAAACAATCAAGTCATTGGCTCAGAATTGAAAGTCCGTTTCATGCGTGCGCTTAGTTCCCCTTTAATGGAAATCCTCGCGATTTTCGTGTTAGGCACACTTTCTGCAATAGCTGCTCATTCGATTATTGATGGCTCACTTGATTTTCAAATGTTCCTGCTTTCTATCGGATCACTCGCAGTAGCTGGAAGTTCCTTACGCCCACTTGCTGGATTTATAACAGAGATTCAAGCAGCTGAAGCGCCTGCTGAACGTTTGATGTCACTCTTAGATATTAAGAGCGAGGAGCAGTTAAAAAAGAAATCGATTCTACGGCATCAAACGGATATTGAATTTAGAAATATAACATTTACGTATGCGAATAGTGAATCTCCAGCGATTAAAAATTTCAATGTAACAATTCCTCATGGTCAACGTGTGGCCATTGTTGGACCAAATGGTTCAGGAAAAACAACGCTATTATCTTTGTTGCCTCGATTACTTTCTCCTCAAGAAGGTTCTATTTTTATTGATGGAAATTCCGTGGAAACATTTTCGTTACGTTCTTTGCGTAGTCAAATGGGAGTTGTTAATCAAGAGACAGTTTTATTTCGCGGTTCGATTGAAGATAATATTCGATTTGGTTTTGATTCAAATTTTGAAATGATAAAACAAGCTGCTAAGCAGGCGCATGCAGAAGAATTTATCATGGGCTTGGAGGATGGATTTAAGACTGTTGTGTATGAAAATGGCACATCATTAAGCGGAGGTCAAAGGCAACGTCTTGCGATTGCTCGGGCCTTATTGCGAGATCCTTCAATACTTGTTTTTGATGAAGCGACAAGCCAGGTCGATACAGAATCAGAAGCTCTTATTGGTGATACGCTTAAAAAGTATTGTGATGGCAAGACTGTATTCGTGATTGCACACAGGATGTCTACCGTGAAAGATGCAGACCGCATTCTTGTGCTTGATGGGGGCGCACTTGTAGGTGATGGAACGCATAATGAACTCCTAGAAACATGTGATGTCTATCAGCGTCTTGCAGAAACGCAATTGAATCAAGCAAATCAACATGCGTAGAATATTTATATTATTTTTCGCAAGTTTTTGCGTACTTTTTTCTTGTGATTCGGAAGTATCTTCTTTTGAAAACACAAAGGAATACCGTATTGTAAGCATGAGTCCGGGCATTACGAATACATTAATAAGTGCAGGTTATGGAGAATATCTGGTCGGTAGAAGTCCTTTTTGTTTTAATGCAAATGAATCTATACCCGTAGTAGGTGATCTACGTGAGGTTGATTTTGAGCGACTAATCAACTTGCATCCAACGCACGTCTTTGTCCAAAAGACGGAGTCTGGTATTGATAGCCATTTAGTAGAGCTGGCAAAGAATGGTTCTTTTGTATTAAAAGCATTGCCCATGGATCGAATTCATGAGATAGATTTGGCTTATGGTGAGATCACCAAAACTTTTGGAAATAAAAGGTTGAAATTGGAAAAGCTATTAGCTAATGATAACTCTTTAGGGCTTTCTGTATTAGTTGTTACGCAAGGAGCAGTTGGATCAGCCGGTATGGCATTTGGCAAGGAGACGTATTTAGATGATGTACTTATGTCTATCGGGGTTCAAAATGCCGTAAACAAAACTGGTTGGATATCACTTTCTTTTGAAGATATAGTCCGATTAAAGCCAGATAAAATTATTGTTGTATCAGATTCACTTTTTTCAAAGCATTCATTAGAAAAAATTCGTACTACAGGTATACCAGTGATACCATTTATGCATGAAGATGTATTGGTTCCGTCAAGTAAAATCATTGATGTGGCAAGTCAATTGCAGAAAGTTTTGAATTAAAATGAAATCACGTTCATTTTTTTCAATTATTTTTTTATCAATACTACTTGTTGGTGCTGTAATTATCCGTTTGCTCATTACGAGAAGTGCCGAAGGCATAATTTCACTCGAATATCCAGATAAACAATTTCTTATGTATCGCTTGGTTCCAATTGTTGCTTCAATGATTGTAGGTGCGGGCCTGGGTGTCTCTGGGATGGGGCTTCAAGTTTTGCTGAGAAATCCACTCGCTTCACCTTGGATATTAGGTTTATCAAGTGGGGCAGGCCTTGGTGTTATGGCAACGATGTACTTTGAGTATACATTCGAATTTTCATATTTTGGAAGCCAGTCTGTTGGTGCTATAGTTGGCGCGCTTCTATCACTCCTTTGTGTATATGTTTTGTCTAGGCGCAGGGGTGGAATTGATCCAATGTCAATGGTCCTTGTTGGTGTTGTTGTTTCAGTCTTATGTGGTGCAGGGATTATGATTTTTCAGCACGCTGTTCCAATGGGTTTGCGTGGGGCGTTTACAACATGGCTTATGGGGAGTATTCCAGAAGTGGAATCGTGGTGGCGGCTACTTATATTTGCTTTTACGACGTTACTTGGCATTATCGCAGTTTCTTATTGGGGACCTACGTTGGATGCAGCATGTCTTTCAGATGATGAAGCAAAAAGTGTCGGTGTTAATCTTCCTCAGATCCGCAAAAAACTTTTTATTACTTCAAGTCTTCTAGCCTCAATTGGGGTGTTGCTTGCCGGTCCAATTGCATTTGTTGGTTTAATAGCTCCGCACGGTGCACGATTATTTCTGGGGGGATCTCATCGAACACTCACCATTGCAACAGCTCTTTGTGGAGCCTTGCTCCTCGTATGCGCAGACGATATTCGCCAACTTATTGATTTTGGCTCTGGTCGATTACCAATAGGAATCGTCACAAGTATATTTGGTGGAATAGTCTTCTTGTTTCTGTTGTTGAACAATAGGGGTCGAGTATGAGGCTGCAGGTTAAAAACGTCAATATGCGATTTGGAAAACACGTCGCACTACAAAATGTGCATGCTTCTTCTGATGGCGGAAAAGTTGTAGCAGTATTGGGCCCTAATGCCTCTGGTAAAACCACGCTATTAAGAACTATCGCGGGGCTGCTTTTGCCGACAAATGGCCAGATTGAGCTTGATGGTGCAAATGTCCACAAAATAAAACCGCATGATCTCGCATCTAAAATATCTTGGGTTCCACGAGTGGCTGAGGTTGCTGGATCCTTCTCTATTCAACGAGTTGTTGAACTTGGGCGATACGCTCTTGGTCCTTCGCCAAATCGTGTTGAAAGCGCATTAGAACAAGTCGATTTGCTGGAAAGACGCGATTCACTTTGGCATACAGCTAGCGCAGGCATGAAGCAGCGCACAGCATTTGCAAGAGCGTTAGCTCAACGCACACCAGGTGGTCTATTCGTGTTAGATGAGCCAAGCTCAGCACTGGATCTACATCATTTGAAATCCATGGGAAACAATCTTCGACATTGTGCAGAAGAAGGTGATATTGTTGTCGCAGCATTGCACGATATTGCATTTGCCATGGAAATTGCTGATGAAGTGATAGTGCTTAAGGCAGGGAAAGTAGCGCTAGCTGGGAAAACTGATGCAGTACTGACTCCAAGTTCACTGGGTGGAGTATTTGGAGTAGACCTTACTTGGGCGATGGATGATGCTGGTAAACGTCACCTGGTTCTTCCCTGAGCCGTTATAATTTACAGCATGCAAAAAGGCGTTTACATCATGATTGCGTTAAGTGTTGCGTGGTCCATTATCGCTGGAATTATTGAAAAGAGAAAGAAAAGTCAACAGAATGCTTTGAAGCGTGGTCCTTCTGATCAGTCCTCACTCTTGGTTGAATCCGAGTGGAAAGCAGATCCTGTAGAGGTAAAAATAGAATCTCTCAGGCGAAGGTCGAAAAGGCAAGGCGCTGCTCCAACTACTAGGAAAAGCGCGCCTAAAAAAAGAATCCGATCTCTTGATAAAGAAGATTGTTCATTACCTCCAGCAATATCTGGGCCATCGAAAGCAGTATTGCCAGCAAAGCAACTAGCTCATATGCTACAAAATCGACGTAACCTCCGTACTGCAATAGTTTTAAGTGAACTTTTAGGTAAACCTATGGCTCATCGTAAGAACTCCTCTGTTTGATTTTTAGCGATATTTCGTGTTAGTACGGCGCAAAATCGGCGAATTTCGGTATACTTTCCGCCATGATTGATATCCGAAAATTGAAAGAACTTGTTAAGTTGATGGTTGCTAATGATCTTGCTGAGATGGATTTGCGAGATACTGATGAGCAAGTCACGATTCGTCGACATGGGGAGACATTCGTAACTTCAGCACCACCGGCACAATTAGTTGCTCCTACTCAAGCAGTGGCTCCTGCCGCGGCTCCTGCGGCTCCTGCAGCAAGTGAAGCCGAAGCACCTGTTGAAGAAGGGGTTGAAATAGTTAGTCCTATGGTTGGAACGTTCTATACATCGCCAGATCCAGATTCGCCAGCATTTGTACAAGTAGGTGCTTCTGTGAGTGAAGATACAACCGTTTGCATTATTGAAGCTATGAAAATTTTCAATGAAATCAAAGCTCAGTGTAGTGGTACCGTCCTTAAAATTCTAGTGAATAGTGGAGATCCAGTTGAATTTGGTCAGCCATTATTCCTCGTGAAACCTCAATAAGAAAAAATACTTGTCTATGTTTAGCCGAATCCTTATCGCTAACCGTGGTGAAATTGCGCTGCGGATAATCCGAGCCGCAAAATCTCTTGGAGTTGAAACTGTTTGTGTATATTCAGAAGCAGACGCTGGGGCTCCGTGGCTTGATGTTGCCGACGAAGCAGTTTGCATTGGTAAGGGCCCATCGGCAGATTCCTACCTTCGAATGGATCGAATTATTTCGGCAGCAGAGATGACAGACTCAGAAGCGATTCATCCAGGGTATGGTTTTCTTGCTGAAAATGCACATTTTGCCGAAGTTTGCCGAGATTGTAACATCGAGTTTATAGGACCATCTCCTGAAGCGATGGAACGTCTCGGTGACAAAATTAATTGTAAAAGGCTAGCAAAAGAAGCGGGAACACCAGTTTTTCCAGGTACCGACGGTGAAATTGAAGAGCTTGATGTTGCCGTTGAAATTGCAGCCGAAATTGGTTATCCAGTAATTGTAAAAGCATCTGCTGGTGGTGGTGGCAAAGGGATGCGTGTTGCGCATAATGTTGCGGCTCTGCGGACAGCTGTTACAGCTGCGCAGCAAGAAGCAATTGCTTCCTTTGGAAATGGCGCCGTGTATTTAGAGAAATTCCTTGATCATGCGCGACATGTAGAAGTACAAGTCCTTGGTGACAAGCATGGCAATGCGATCCATTTATACAATCGAGATTGTACAAGTCAAAGGCGCCATCAAAAATTAATTGAAGAAGGTCCTGCTCCAGGAGTCGACCCAGAAATTAGAGACAGAGTTTGCGAGTCGGCGGCAGAGCTTATTCGAAAGGCCAAGTATAGTGGTGCGGCAACTGTAGAATTTTTGATGAATGAGAAGCAAGAGTTCTTTATGCTTGAGGTTAACACTCGTGTTCAAGTAGAGCACCCAGTTACAGAAATGATTACTGGAGTTGATATCGTGAAAGAATCTATTCGAGTTGCTGCTGGCGAGCCGATTTCTTGGGCGCAAGATGATGTAAAGTTAAATGGGCACGCAATCGAATGTCGCATCAATGCAGAGGATCCCTCGAAAAACTTCATGCCCCAGCCTGGAGTTATTGAAAACTGGCGACCACCTGGTGGCCCAGGGGTACGAGTAGAAACACATGTTATACCTGGTTATCGAATTCCACCAAATTATGATTCAATGATTGGCAAGTTGATCGTTCATGGCCGAGATAGGAATGAAGCCATTGCACGAATGCGTTCGGCATTAAGTGAATTTCAGGTCGGCCCAATTGCAACAACGATTCCATTACATCAACGTTTGCTGAGCCATGATTCATTCGTATCAGCTGACTTTAATATCAATTGGGTTGAGCGCTTACTCGAAGAATGATTATCTTCGCCCATTCTTAGCGACGATATCGCAAGTGCCAATTGTAAAATCACCGACTCGAAATTCTTGAAGCGTCACTCCATCAGTAACTTGGAAGAGTAGTGTTAATGTTTTTGAGTTGCTTGATGTAAGCATATGCATGGGTAGTTCACCCATTGTTCGAATGGGAGTACTCGGGGTAAGCGTGAGTTGCATTCTCTTATCATCAGCGAGGATAAAACCAATTGGTTCATATTGATTTCCTTTGTTGTCTATAAAAACAACTGGTGAATCAGGTGAGATGACGGGTAATAAGTCTTGGAACTCAGCATTCGTTCCAGGACTAACGTCTAGTTGAACAATTGCTGTTCCAGCGTCCGCCTTGATTCCTTTGATTGCAAGCGCAGCAGAGACGCCTTGTCTTGTCCATTGCGTGGATAGTGAACCTTCTACAAAGTATAAATCTTCACTAATTTCAATAGTGCCTGGTAAGCCATTAGTAGAAATACGAAGTTTCCGAATTTTCGCAGTAGGGTCTGTATTCGTATTAATATTTTTCCCTAGTGGATCTCGGGCGGCAAGAATTTCCTCATCAGTCAGCTGACGTCCTCGATATAACCCAACATCTAAAGAGTTTAACGCAACAGTTTCTTTTGTTGGCAACTCGAAGCGAGTGCCGCGAATTTGAATGAACTTTGGTTTGATATTCGAATCTCTCGTATCAAAGGCAAATTTAATTCCAGTTTCCGTTCGTCCGGGGACACTTGTTGCATAATGCGAAGCATCATCAAATTTAAAGAGCTTTTCTCCGCCATCTTTGACTTCTTGTTTCCAAGCCATTGGGTAATAGATATTTGGCGGATTTGAGCCTTCCGCCTCATCGATGAGGCGGATTTGCGAACTGCTAAGAATAAGTTGGCCGCCATAATCACGGGCTTTTGTATTGAATGAGACCTGCACAACAACCATGCCGTCATCACTTGTTGCAACTTTATTTATTGATGCGGCATCTGGAGTTAGCGAAAGCTGGCCTTTACCATTGTCATATGAATCTCTAATCAGAGTAGATAGTTCATCAAGTCGTGGGTTGTACTGTTGCAGTGGCCCGCCACTGATATCTGGATGTAAAGTGCCTACGCTGAGTGTACTAAAGAAGGAAGAAGTGACATTTGCAACATCAAGCCAGAGTGTATCGCCAACTTTTGTAATAACTCCTCGACTGTTTTCATCACGAGCAGTGCCTCTATATCCCATGAGTTCATTGGATGATTGTATAAAACCAGAACCAATTAGGCATAGTCCAATTGTTAAAACACCTGCGCCGGCGCCCGCAATTCCACCAAAAGCAAGATTTGCCCAGGGTGGAAATTGAATGTTTGCGGGGATTATTTTGTCGCTTGTAATACGAAGGACTAAGAGTGAGATACTAAAAATGCTAACGAGAACAATTCCCCAGGCATAGTTGTCAAACCCTTTACCACTCAAGAGTGCCATAGTGATTGGCTCCCAAAGGGCCAATGCGAGTGCGCCTGCGGTAATGACACAAACAAGATGTAGTAATGCACTAAAAAGACCTTCGTTCGCCCACCAATAAGCTATGAGCAATACTAGGCCAATAATTCCGATGTTAAGAAGGATAATCATTAGTTATTTACTCGCAGTTTTTTTCTTTTGTGTTTTTTTCTTGTTGACTCTTCCGAACTCTTCTAGTGAAGTTTCGCCGGAAGCAACTTTCTGCCATGCAGCTTCTTGGAGTCGAATAAATAGTTTGTTGCGCTTAGACTGTGCCATTGCGGCTTTTAAATCTCCGGCAATCAAATGTTTTCGAGTATCGCTATCAAGGAACATTGTTTCAAAAATTCCGATTTGTCCTAAGTAGCCTGAACCTTTGCAGATAGGGCATGGAACGATCTTGTTTTTCTCTTCAACCTGGCCGCCCTTACGGTAGAGCTGCTCAACGGAGTCAATGGGCAAGCCTTGTTTTGCTAGATCTTGTGGTGGTTTATATGCAACTCTGCAGTTTTCGCAAAGTTTTCTTACGAGTTTTTGATATACCACTGCTTGCAGATCATCGAATGAAAGCCTTGGATCTGCGACGAAACCTGCCCATCTGGATATGAGTTCTGATGTTGATGAGGATGGGATAGAAACGAAAATCAAAGGCCCATCTTTTCCAGGTTTTGCGGCAATTTTTGCTGCTTCAGCATCAATCAAGTCTGCAGCTAAGATGACTTCTGGATCTCTTCTGATAATCGTTTGCAGCTGTGCTGCGTAATCGCCTTCAGCATTTGCAGAATCAGTGTGCGTAATGCCTTCGAGTGTTGCAAGCACTTCACGTTCCAGCGTAACAATGTTGCTTAAATATGAATCATGCTGACTTAATATCGCATACGAAGTTGTTGTCACCCCGCTTTGTTTTTCGCCACCAATAAGAACGATGCCGTGTCTTTTGCCTTCTTGTTTTAATTGGTCAAGCATGTCTCTTTGTTTTGACATCATGCCTATTGATTCCCAAGTCCGAATTATTCGTTGTGAGCGATCAAAATCTAGTCGGACGATGTGTGCGCTTGAAGATCCAGATGCAGTTAGGTCAACATGCACATTACCTATTGCCCCTGATATTTCAAATTCCCCAATTTGTTTTCTTCGGACATCACTAGCGTCAGTTCCGGCAGTCTCTTTTAAGAATGCAAGAACTTTAGCGCCAATACTAGCCTCAGTTGTTTCTTGCCTAACGGGGATGCCATCGGTGTAGTACATACTCTGGCAACCTTTGGAAGTCAGTTGTAATTCCAGCCTGCTTGCTCGATTTTCCAGAGCTTCTAGAATCAAATTATCTGCTGTAATGTAAATCTCTAACTGTGGATCTTCTTTTTCAGGAACTTGTACTTGCCCTGATTTACCTGCAAAATGAAGTGAAGCTTGTCGATTTGCTTTAACCTTTTTTCGTGTTTCCATTGCGGCCTTGAGTGCACCAGAACCGAGTCTGTAACGATATTCTTCTGCAACAGCATTGTTTCGAATTTTCCAGTAAATCAAGATAGGGCCTAAAAGAACGATGAAGCCAAGCGGGAATGCAATATAGAAATTCACCGCGAATAGCATGGTGAGTAATGCTGCAAAAGCAGAGCCAATATAAATGCTATTCCACTTAGTAGGATTTAAGTGGGCGGATTTAGCATCTTTTTCAAGATGTGTACTGACGAGCCAACCCCATGCGATAAATGTTGCACATATAAATAGTGGTTTCCACGGGCTGAGCAGAAAAACAGGAGTTGCTTCGGACAACATTGACATAAACATTAAGCAATACCCTTCAATTTCATTTTGAGTTCTTCAGGTTTTGGTGTAGCGTCCATCGCAGTCTTAAGTGAAACCCACTCGGATTCAACCAGGCGCAAAAGTGCTGTATTTAAATCAACCATGCCCTCTTCGTGACTCTTCTTAATAATCTCAAGTAATTCGCCTTCTCTGCCTTCAAGAATATATTTTGTGACAATTGGTGTGCCGAGTAAAATTTCTAATGCAGGAATACGTGCAACATCTTCATGTAGTGTAGGTAGGAGTTTTTGATACACGATTGCGCGAAGGTTATAGCCTAGTAGTTTTCTTATTTGCGGGCGTTCTGTTTCTGGGAAAAGGTCATAAATTCGTCCGAAGGTTTGCCAGGCAGATGAAGCGTGAATCGTTCCGAATACCAAGTGCCCGGTTTCCGCAGCGCGAATAGCTGCTTCAAATGTTTCATTGTCACGCATTTCGCCAACGAGTACAACGTCTGGGTCTTCTCGAACAAGCGCTTTAAGTGCTTCATTAAAACTTAGGCAGTCAATGCCAACTTCTCGTTGATTAATTGTTGCTTTGTCATCATTGAAAATATATTCAATCGGATCTTCAATCGTTACAATATGGCAACGTTTTCGTTGGTTGACATAATTTAGCATCGCCGCGATAGAGGTTGATTTTCCAGAGCCAGTCACTCCGGCAAAGAGAATCAGTCCGTTTGCGCTCATTGCCACTTCTCCAAGTAACTCGGGCAAATGCAATTGTTCAAATGTCATGATGTCTGAAGTAATTAGGCGGCAAGCAAGTGAGGGCTTTCCTCTTGCCATAAACATGTTGATACGAAATCTATTGTCTTCGTCATAGTCATAAGCCAAATCGATTTGACCATGCTTATGAAATTGCTTGTATTGGCTTTCATCAAGAATATCTTTAGCAATTTGGTAGCAGAGCGGCTCACTGTTAAGGGAGGCATCCAGACTTCTCAAAACACCGCGAACACGGATTCGAGGTTTTGTGCCAGCTTTAATGTGAAGGTCAGAGGCTTCGAAATTGATCGTCGCTTTTAGCATCTTTCGGAATTCTGTAACTCCTTCGCCTGCTTGCGTCCCTTTATCGTGGTGTATTGGATTAGGTGAAAAATTATCTTCTGTATCGCTCAATGTTATGCTCTTCTTTTGTCTAGCCTTTTAAGGTTTGGTTTTAAAGTGAACAGAGTAGCATATTGAGAGGGGTTCTTCGTGCTTTTAGGGTTGATTTAAACTACGAAAACGGGTATCCTTGGCAGATGGAAAAGTTGAACATAACAGACGGTATTACCTTTGATGATGTTTTGCTGGTGCCTAGGTACAGTGATGTCACTCCAGACATTGCAGATACCTCTACTAGGCTTACAAATCGCATTCGTTTAAATATTCCACTGATATCAGCGCCTATGGATACTGTGACAGAGTCTGAATTGGCCATTGCGCTGGCTCAAGAAGGCGGTATTGGGTTTGTGCACAAAAATATGCCTCCTCATGTTCAGGCCAGAGAAGTAGCAAAGGTCAAACGGTCTGAAAATGGAGTCATTACCGATCCAGTTACCTTAGGTCCCGAAGATTCCATTGCAAAAGCCACTACACTCATGTCCGAGCAAAATGTTTCTGGATTTCCTGTTACCCTCGATGGAGAGGCAAATGGTGAAGTTGTTGGAATCCTGACACGGCGGGATATAAAGTTTTTAGATTCCCATGAACAGCTTGTTGGTGAACTCATGACTTCAAAAGATTTAGTCACTAGCAGCATAGATACCTCGCTTGAGGAAGCAGAAGCAAAAATGACTCGGGCTCGTGTTGAGAAACTTATCCTTGTTGATGAGCAGGGCAAATTGAATGGTTTAGTCACTATGCGTGACATCGAAAACATTCGTCGCCACCCCAAGGCTTGCCGTGATTCAAGGGGGCGATTGCGAGTGGGTGCAGCAGTTGGAGTTTACCAATACGATCGAGTAGAGGAATTGATACAAGCAGAGGTGGACGTTGTTGTTGTAGACACAGCACATGGTCACTCAAAAAATGTTATTGATACTGTTCGTGAAATTAAAAGCAGGTGGGATATCGATGTAATCGCTGGCAATATCGCAACGGCTGAAGGCGCAAAAGCACTGATTGAAGCAGGCGCCGATGCAGTAAAGGTTGGGATTGGCCCCGGCTCAATTTGTACAACTCGCATCGTAAGTGGTGTAGGTGTTCCGCAGTTAACAGCAATTGTAAATGCTCGCAAAGAAGCAGAGAAGCATAATATTCCTGTTATTGCAGATGGTGGTATTAGGCAAAGCGGTGATATTGGCAAAGCAATCGCAGCTGGTGCAAGTTCTGTTATGCTTGGATCTCTTTTTGCTGGACTTGATGAAAGTCCTGGCGAACTTATTTTACATCGTGGTCGACGATTTAAAACTTACCGTGGTATGGGTAGCGAAGGTGCGATGGGTGCAGGATCTGCTGACCGTTATGGCCAAGGTAATGTTAAAAAAGCAAGTAAATTCGTTCCTGAAGGTGTGGAAGGGCGTGTTCCTTACCGTGGGCGACTTGGAGAATTTGTGTACCAAATGGTTGGTGGTTTGCGAGCTGCTATGGGGTACTGCGGAACACCAGATATTCAAACTCTCCGTAACCAAGCAACATTTGTGCGTGTGAGCGGTGCATCGCTTGTCGAAAGCCACCCACACGATATTCAGATTATCAAAGAAGCACCGAACTACCAAGTCGCTAGTGAATCATCGGGGCAATAACCAAACGCCACTTCTCGCGTCGTTGCTGCTGACGGGTTTCGCGTCAACAGGGACAAGCGTTATATGGAATGGTTTGCCATTTATTGCAAAGCGCGATTACTCATTTTCTGAAACACAAAATCTTGCGCTATATCTTTTAATTGGTCTTCTCTATGTTCCTGGAGCATTGTCGTCAGGAAAAGTTATACGTTTCATTGAGCAATACGTTTCGACACGATCATTCTTAGCAGTTATTTTATCGATTGAAACAGTCGTGTGTTTGCTGCCATTGTTCTTTAGTGGGCCTTGGGTTATTTGGGTTGCGGGGGGTGTTGCTGGTTTTTGCAGTGCATGGCTTTGGCCAATTGTTGAAAGTTACTTGGTGGCAGGACGTCATGGTGCTGACATGCGAAGAGTTATTGGTTGGTGGAATATAGTGTGGATGGTTGCAGTCGCAGCAGTTATGTTCGCAATGGCTCCACTCATGACAAGTCATGCCTCGATGGTTATTGTCGGTTTAGGAGCTATGAATTTGTGCGCACTTTTTGTGCTGCCTTGGTATAGGAAAAATCCCAGTGCCCATGAAGTATCTAAAGCAAAACAACATGTGCCAAGGGTGTACAAAGATTTACTTTGCGGTACGCGGGTATTATTGCCATTGAGCTATGTCATTAATGGTGTATTTGCACCTTTGTTGCCCTTTGTGCTTTCAGGCTTGCTCGTTGATATTGCATGGCAGACTCCACTCGCGGCTGTTTGGATGCTTGCTCGTGTTGGTGCAACTGGCTGGATGTGGAAAACAGGGGGTTGGCATGGAAGGTGGTCCGTTCTTTGGTTTGCTATTGGATCGATGGCGCTTGGCTTTGTACTTATCCTAAGTGCTCCAAATTTAGCTATTCTTGCATTTGGTCTCGCGTTATTTGGCATAGGAATGGGTGTAACATATTATGCAGCATTGTATTACGCTATGGCAGTGGGCAATGCAGAAGTTGATGCGGCTGGGAAGCATGAAGCATTAATTGGCAGCGGCTATATGATCGGCCCCATCATCGGACTTGTTACAATTCAGGTCGCAGATTCGTCTCAAGTTCATTCTTTTCAAACACTTATATATGCAATATTGTTTTTGATAGCCCTCTCTATAGGCGCATTAGCAGTGTTTGGTAAAAAAGCCCGATAATCTTCTTTCAAATCTACGGTTTTACCCATTAGAATTGACAATCCGATGAAGAACTAGACCGAATCAATGGTCGTAAAGGAAGAATTATGATTGACTTACTTACGCTTTCGTTAGCATTTGCACTTACTCAAGATACACAACAGCCATCAGCTCCCGAGGCACGGCCTAGCTTTGGAAGGGGAATGCCTAGTTCTGAGGGCGGATTACCACCATTTGATTCCGTATCCGATGGATACGATACAGTCGTTTCTTCTGTGGGCGATGAAGGCGGTCTTTATACTTTGTATCGTGATGATAAGGACCATTTACTTATTGAACTGTCTCCAAATTACGAGGGACAGCCAGTTCTAATTGCATACACAGTATCCAGTGGTATCGGTGAGTCAGGTGTGCAGGTTGGAGATATGTATGGACACTGGAAACGTATTCATGATCAACTTGTTCTTGTGCAACCAAACTTAGAAGTAAAATCGACTGGTGATGAGCAGTCACAAAGTGGCACGGCGCGGGTATTTACTGATCAAATGATTCTTGATGTTCCAATAATTAGTGAAGGACCAAATGGCGGGCCTGTTATTGATGGCACCAATTTATTCTTGCATGGTGCTGGAAATTTTTTCGACGAGGCTCGTGGAGCACGCACAGATCTAGCCAAATTAACTAAAGCAAAAAGTTTTCCATCAAATGTTGAGTTGACGTTTGAACTCCCACTTTCGAGTGGTCAATTTGGTTCAATTTCATATTCAATTCGCACAGTTCCAAAAGATGATGGCTATCAGCCTCGAATGGCAGACAATCGTATTGGATACTTTACTACTACACATAAAGACATTGGAGACGCATCAAGTGAAGAGCCTTGGGTTCGTTATGTCACGCGATGGCACCTTGAAAAAGCTGACCCCTCACTAAAGCTTAGCCCTCCAAAAAAGCCAATCGTGTTTTATTTAGAACATACTATTCCTGTTCGATATCGTCGCTGGGTTCGTGATGGCGTTTTGGAATGGAACAAGGCATATGAACAAATTGGTATTGTCAATGCTATTGAGGTATATCAACAAGATGCATCTACTGGCATACATATGGAAAAAGATCCTGAAGATGCTCGATACAACTTTATTCTTTGGACCAATGCTGATATGGGATTTGCAATTGGTCCAAGCCGTGTTGATCCAGAGACAGGTCAGATTTTAGATGCTGACATTGTGATGGACGAAGCTTTTGTTACTGGCTGGACAAAAGCATGGAATAAACTGCTTCCAGAAGTAGCAATGCAAAGCTATAGCCCTGAAGCTAGGGAGTGGTTAAAATCGCATCCGAATTGGGATCCAAGGATTCGACTAGCGCATCCATTAAAGCAAAAAGAAATTGCAAAACAAATTTTATCGTTGCCTTCGCATCCTGCATTTGCAGAGACTACAGAAATAATTGGCGATGATGAATATGATGGTCTCGGACATCGAGTCTGTCAAACAAATGGCGCATGCATGTACCCAGCGTATCAGTCTGCCGAACTTGCTCTTGCGCGGCTACATCCGGATGTTCTTGCAATGCTTGCTTTGACTCAAGAAGGCGAAGATGGCGCAGATGTGGATATGCTTGATGGGGTCCCTGATTGGTTCATTGGCCCAATGCTCCGCGATGTCATTATGCATGAAACTGGTCATACCCTTGGTCTTCGACATAACTTTAAAGCATCAGGTATTTATGACATGGATGAGATGAACAATAAAAACTTTGAGCCTGATGCAATCTGTGGTTCGGTAATGGAATACTCCCCAATTAATATTAATGTTGAAGATGGCCCTGATCAGGGTGATTTCACAATGATGACAATTGGGCCATACGATTATTGGGCAATTGAATATGGCTATACAACAGATGAGAGTGCATTACCAGATATTTTATCACGAGTGAATGAGCCACAACTTGCTTATTCAACAGATGAAGATACCTTTGATGCTGACCCATCATCACGTCGTTTTGATTGGGGGAAGAACCCACTTGATTATGCAGATTCGCAAATTAGGTTAGTGCAACAACTTCGTGAAACGCTTCTGGATCGTATGGTCAAAGATGGTCAAAGCTGGGGTAAAGCGCGCAGTGGTTATGAAATGCTTTTGAATAAACAATTTGGTTCAGTTAGTACAGCGGCAGATTGGATAGGTGGCGCGCTCCACAACCGTGCGCGTAAAGGAGATCCAGGAGACCGTGATCCTATTGAAGAGATTGATCCAGAGATGCAGCGTCGTGCGCTTGCAATGGTTCTTGAAAATGCCATGCGAGATGATGCGTGGGGTTTAAATAGCGATTTGCTCCATAAAATGACAATCGAAAAGAATTGGGATGCTGGTGGTATGGATGATATATTTAGAAATTCTACATTTCCTATTCATCAGCGAATTGGTGGAATGCAAGCGTCTGCAATTTCAATGCTGTTAAATCCTTCGAAACTCGGTGGCGTGTATGATGGCGAATTACGAAATGATGTGGATGTTGATGTATTGACAGTTGCCGAAATTGTGCAAGCTGTCACAGATGAAGTTTGGAGTGAACTTCGGTCAATGCCAAAAAATTCAACGAATCGTTCACCTGCAATATCAAGTTTACGACGTAATCTTCAAACAGAACATCTTGCTCGTTTGATTGAGCTGTCTCTTGAAGAAGACGCCGGCTCGCCTGCAGGTCGTACAATTCAATCGTTGGTTCGAATGCAATTGCAAGACATTCTTTCAGAGATACAAGATGTTAATAGGAAGAAACTTGATTCATATACACGAGCTCATCTTCTTGATGCAGAGATGAAAATAGGCAAGGCAATGAACGCTCAGTACATCATAGGGGGCGGAAGTGATGGTGGTGGAGCAATGGGTCGCGGGCCAAGATTTGGTGAGTGACATATTTTATAATTGATTCATAAGAGCCCTGCATGTAACGCGGGGCTCTTGTGTTATCCTATGAATTGTGACACTAGGAACTCAATCTATTCAAAGGCTTTGGTTTGAACCAATCATTGGACCTGATTTAGATGGTTTTTGGCTTGAGCCAGGTGCCGATTTGTTATTCGGTCGAGGCTCTCAATGCGATATTAAATTGCCTGAAGCAACAATCTCAAGGCAGCATGGCAAACTACAATCAAATGAGTCAGGTTGCTTCCTAGTCGATTTGGGGAGCCGGCAAGGCACCTTCATTAATGAGGTGCAATGTGAGAAAGAAGCAAAAACGCCAATTAGCACTGGTGATATGATTCAGATCGGGCCTTGGGTTTTTAGAACAAGCGTACGTCAAGGTGCGCCTGTTGCAATGCAGACTATAGATGACAGCGTTGAAGTTGAAGCCCGTGTTCAGCGGATGACTCGATCAGATTTGGGTGCTATTGCGCAGCACCGCTTAAGTTTATTGATTGATTGTTCTTCTGATATAAATAAAGCAACAACGTTAAAAGAATTAGGTTCCTATGTTGTGAAATCAGCGATCGAAGGGACCGGTTTTCAGCGTGCAGCAATGTTAATGCCTGCAGATGAAGATGGGGAAATTGAAGTGGTAGGGTTCCTTGATGGTGATTCAAGAGACGCTACTGGTACAACCTTTAGTCGTTCACTTCTTAGCGCTGCCTCTAAAGGCGATGTTGCTTGCTTACTTTCGGGGCAAACTGCTGGTTTTGGGGACTCAATAGCCGACCTTAACATTCACTCAGCTATTTGTAGTGCCGTTATGGTTGATGATAAACTTGTTGCATACCTTTATCTTGATGCGAGGGAACAGGAACGGCAGATTCAACCGGATGCGGCTGGTTTTTGCCAGGGTCTCTGTAGAATGGCTGGCCTTGCATTTGCCAACTTGCGACGCTTAAAAATGCAAATTAAGCAAGCCAAGTTTGAACAGGATTTGAATGCAGCGCGTGAGGCGCAAGAGCTTCTTATACCAAAGGATGTAGGGGCGGGAGAAATATTTGGTTGGGGTCGAGTATTCAAGCCAGGCCGTGAAGCCTCAGGTGATTTGCTTGACATTATTCCGCTGTCGGAAAATAGAATGGCGCTGGTTGTTGGTGATGTTAGTGGTAAGGGCGCAGGTGCTGCAATTTTGATGGCTTCTGCGCAATCCTTCATTCATTCAAGACTTCGGGCAGGTTGTTCACCAGAGGAAACCGTTACTGCAGTAAATAAATTCGTCGCGAAGCGTTCCCCGCTAAATCGTTTTTTAACGTTGTGGGTTGGAATCTTTGATGCGAATGCCAAGGAATTGCAATACGTTGATGCAGGGCATGGTCATTGGGCAATACGCCGTTCAGTGGGCACTTCTGAGGCACCCCCAACTCCAGATGGATTTCTTATTGGTATCGATGCAAACTCAGAGTATCGAAATGCAACCCTGCTGGTTGAGCCTGGTGATCGAATTATTATCTTTAGTGATGGTATTCCAGAGCAACAGAATGGGAGTGGCGAGCAATATGGCGTAGAGCGCGTATATGATCTAATTGCGGAATCTCCTTCAGCAGAAGAGGATGTGCGCCGTTTACTTGATGTAGTGATTCGTTGGGCTGGTAGAAATGAACTTGATGATGATACCACTATCGTTTCTCTCGGCCTGACATGAGTGTTTCCTCACTTTTTGGTACAATACAGCTTGCATGGCCAAACTAAGACAGTTTTATAGCACTGCGGTTGGTAAGAAATTTGTAGTTGCCTTTACAGGCATCCTTATGGTTGGCTTTTTGCTCATGCACATGATTGGCAATTTGAAAGCCTTTTCGGGTCAGCAAAAGCTAGATCATTATGCAGAATACTTGCGCGAAATTGGTCAAGATCTCTTTGGTCATGGGACAGTTCTTTGGCTTGCTCGACTGGTTCTAATTTTTGCTGTTTTAGGGCATATTGTTACCATTATTTTATTAACAAAACAAAATCGTGCAGCAAGGCCTGTGAAGTACCAAGTGAAAAAATCTTTTGCTTCGACGTTTGCTGCCAGAATGATGCTGCTTTCTGGCATTTTGCTCTTAGTGTTTATCGTCGTTCATCTGGCTCAATTCACATTTGGGAAATGGCTCCCTACAGATTTTGTTGCAATGCACGTGTATGACAATATCTCTCAAGCATTTGGCGTGGCTTGGGTTGTTTGCTTTTATGTTTTTATGATGTTTATTGTTTGTATGCACCTTTACCACGGTTTATGGAGTTTCTTCCAAACAATCGGTGTTGATAATCCCGATAGAAACAAGAGCCTACGTTCACTCGCCTTTGTTGTTTCAGTCATTCTGTTTTTAGGTTTTTCAATCGTTCCTGTCGGATTCTTCACGGGCATTATTGGTGTTGAGACAAAATGTGTGGAAACAGACGGGGGAAATAAATAAGATGGATCTTGATTCAAAAATTCCGAATACGCCACTCCAAGATGCTTGGAAAACGCATATTGATTCAATAAATCTTGTTGGTCCAAAAAACAGGCCAAAGTACGAGATCATCGTGGTTGGGTCTGGTCTCGCTGGTGCATCTGCAGCGGCATCTCTTGGAGCCATGGGCTATAACGTCAAATTGTTTTGCTTTCAAGATTCACCACGTCGTGCTCACTCCATTGCTGCACAAGGTGGTATCAATGCTTCAAAGAATTATCGAAATGATGGTGATTCAACATGGCGGTTATTTTACGATACACAGAAAGGCGGAGATTTTAGAGGTCGAGAAGCAAATGTCTATCGACTTGCTGAAGTCAGTACACAAATTATTGATCAGTGCGTTGCGCAGGGTGTTCCACTTGCTCGTGAATATGGCGGAAACTTAGCAAATCGTTCCTTCGGTGGCGTGCTTGTTGAACGAACCTTCTACGCGCGTGGTCAAACAGGGCAGCAACTTCTTCTTGGCGCATATCAAGCACTTGAAGAACAAGTGGCAAAAGGAAAAGTCAAACAATATCCACGAACAGAAATGCAAGACATCGTCACAATTGATGGCAGATGTCGAGGTATAGTGGTTCGTGATTTAAAAACAGGTGAAATTTCGACACATGATGCAGACGCAGTAGTACTAGCTACTGGTGGATATTCAAATGTGTACAACCGATCGACAAATGCTGTGAACTGCAATGTTACTGCTGCATGGCGCGCACACAAACGAGGTTCTTTATTCGCAAACCCTTGTTTTGTGCAAATTCACCCAACATGTATTCCTGTTCAAGGGGATCACCAATCAAAGTTAACTCTGATGAGTGAGTCCTTGAGAAATGATGGGCGTATTTGGGTGCCTCGAAATAAGGGTGATGAGCGAAGACCTCGAGATATTCCTGAAGACGAGCGGTATTACTATCTTGAAGAGCGATATCCAAGCTTTGGAAATCTCGTTCCTCGAGACGTTGCTTCACGGGCAGCAAAAAAGGTCTGTGATGATGGGTATGGAATAGGTTCAACTGGATATGGCGTCTATCTTGACTTCCGCGATGCAATTGCTAAGCAGGGTAAGGACGCTATTGAAGCTAAATATGGCAATCTTTTTGATATGTACAAAGATATTACAGCAGAAGATCCATATGAAACCCCATTTAAGATTTACCCGGCACCACACTACACAATGGGTGGTCTATGGGTTGATTACAACCTGATGACAAACATCCCAGGCTTATATGCAATTGGGGAAGCGAACTTCTCAGACCACGGCGCAAATCGATTAGGGGCAAGTTCTCTAATGCAATGTTTAGCGGATGGATATTTTGTTTTGCCTAAGACAATTGGTGATTATTTGCGCGATATCTACCAACAGAAAATCGATCCAGATCATCCAGAATTTGCTAAGCGTGCGAAGGAAGTTGAAGACAAAATTGATTCTTTAATGTCAATCAATGGAACTCGAACACCACTTTCTTTCCAGAAAGAGCTGGGCGATATTATGTGGAATAACTGTGGCATGTCAAGGAATGAGACGGATTTAAAAGACGCGCTTGAGCGCATCCCCAAATTAAGGGAAGAATTCTGGAATAACGTCAAAGTTGCAGGGACCAAAGATAGTTTTAATCAATCTCTTGAACGTGCTGGTCGAGTTGCTGACTTTTTAGAGTTTGCAGAACTGATGTGCAAAGATGCGCTCGAACGCGATGAATCTTGCGGCTGTCATTTGCGTGAAGAGCATGTGCATGAAGATGGCGAGGCAAAGCGAGATGATGAACAATATTCACATGTAGCTGCTTGGGAATGGAAGGGCGTCGAAGCGGAGCATGAATTGCATAAAGAAGTTCTTAACCACGATGCCCTTAAGCCAACTACAAGGAGTTATAAGTAATGAACTTTACACTCAGTATTTGGCGACAGGCAGCATCAGATGTTCAAGGTGAAATGGTTAAGTATCAGATGACTGATGTGACGGAAGATACATCGTTATTAGAGATGCTCGATATGTTAAATGAAGAGCTCACCATTAAGGGTGAAGAGCCTGTTGCGTTTGACAGCGATTGTCGCGAAGGAATCTGCGGCATGTGCTCGCTGGTAGTTGATGGCAGAGCGCATGGCCCAGGCAAGTTGACTACTTCTTGTCAAATTTTTATGCGTTCATTTACAGATGGGCAAACAATCCATCTTGAGCCATTTCGAAGCGCAGCATTGCCTGTTATAAAAGACTTAGTGGTTGATCGTTCATCGTATGACAGAATTATTCAGGCTGGGGGATATATATCTGCACACTCAGGTCCAAAGCCTGAGCCTAACTCCATGCCGATAGGCTATGACGATGTAGAAGAGGCGATGGACGCAGCTGCATGTATTGGTTGCGCGGCATGTGCAGCCGCATGCCCAAATGGTTCAGCAATGTTATTTACTGCCGCAAAGATTGGACACCTTGGAGCCCTGCCTCAAGGTCAGCCGGAGCGAGCAAGTCGTGCGAAATCCATGGTAAAACAAATGGATGAAGAAGGTTTCGGCGCTTGTACAAATTATGCAGAGTGTCAAGATGCATGTCCTAAGGGGATTAGTATCAAGTTTATTGGCCGTATGAATAAAGATTTTGCAAAAGCAATGCTCTATGACGAGCTTGATCCACGCGGGGATATGGATGCTAATTAAGCGTCCTGATGCATCAGGTGAATTCTTTAAGATACCAAGCTAGAAACTAATTTACTCGATAACGGTCACCCTTAATTCGCTTGCATTTGCATAGGCTGAGACAATTACTTCGCCTTGTTTTGAAATCGATATTTGTCCCTTCCAAGGCTCGAATGATTCCGCATAGACATTAAGTTCAAGTGGACTTTCAGAGACTATATTGAGGGTTACATTTCCATTCACATCAGTTACACCGGCGTCTCCCTTAGCTGGAAATGGGTCTAGAATGTCATAAGGGCCAACAATGATGTAGTTTTCATTTGTTGGATTGAAGAAATACATTGGTGCTGCTTGCACTGATGCACCTTCAACGGAGTTTCCATTTTGGCTGTGTACGGCGAGCGTAGCAGGCGCATAGCTTTGGCACCCGAGCTGGGTACAAAGTACAAATAAGATAATAGCAATTGCTCGCATTCTGCCGTTATGGTAGTACAATTCCACTCTTAAGACCGCAATTACCCTTTGGTGGGGTGGCCGAGCGGTTGAAGGCGCCGGTCTTGAAAACCGGTAAGGGGTTCGCCTCTTCATGGGTTCGAATCCCATCCCCACCGCTTTATGAAACGTCCTTTCTTAGGAAAGGGCGTTTTTCTTATGGGTATTCGTGTTTATTGGTACACGCATCTATGACGTAGAACTTGCGTAGTCCTTGGTCATTAGTTGTAACAACAGCACAAATAGAGCACATCTGACATGGAAGTGTTGTCACTTTTGTTGACAGTTTCCCCCAACCAAAAGGAGGTCATTTATGGCATCACTTTATAGACGGGGAAGCATTTGGTACTACGCTTGGTATGACGATAAAGGCAGACGTCATTATCGTTCTGCTGGCGTACGATCCAAAAGAGCTGCGCTACGCAAGCTCAACGAACTGCAGGAGGAGGTGGAAGATAAATCGTTTACAGATGGCGATCTTGTAAACGAATGGCTCGATGAACTCGAGTGTCTTGGTCGTAGTCAGGTGCATCTGAAGCATCTCAAACGAGCGATACGGCACTTGGGTACAGAAGTTAGATTCGCTAATCAACGACTCGGATTAATGGAACGTAGTGACCAGACAATCAAGTCGTACTACAGAGCAGCGAAGCAGTGGGGCAGATGGTGTTACATCAATGGGTTTCGTGAAGTGGACCCAATGCTTGGACTGCGGTTGCCAACACGTCGCACAGGACGTGTCTACATTCGTGGTGTGTTCACTGAAGAAGAAGCGAAGGCACTCAGTGAACACCATATGTTGTACAGAGT
>Ga0163179_10000130_pt1 | contig 53062 bp, 54 predicted proteins | sample AtlANTMetagenome_FD_109643 | JGI IMG/M metagenome (GOLD analysis project Ga0163179, IMG submission 109643) | Marine eukaryotic phytoplankton communities from the Atlantic Ocean - Atlantic ANT 2 Metagenome | ecosystem: Environmental > Aquatic > Marine > Oceanic | place: North Atlantic Ocean... | reverse complement strand
TACTCGCATTAAGTCAAATAAGATATTTATAACGTTATTAAGAGTGATATGACCGTCTCCTACCACTTTCTTTACCTCTTCATACATACGTTCTGCCGCCACGCGTGGGAAAGTAATAGTTACATCCCCTAGTTTCAGTTGAGTTTTGTTATCATTGGTTTCAGACATTTATTATAGGTCAAGATAATAATTTTTTAAAAAAATTATTATAGAAGGTTAATTCAGAGAGAATATTTTTCTTTTTACTTACGATGCGGAGGACGCACCATGTACCGTACGGTTCCACATATGTTTTAGAGAAAGATTAGGTTTTTTCTTTTTTATATACCATATAAGCCCACCAATACATCCTAGTATGAATATACCTAACGCAATTATACCCAATATCATTTCATTTTGCTTCTTTTGGTCTTGGTATGGAATGTAATCGTCCAGGTCTCCTGACTTATTGGCGTCTTTGTTGGAAAGGAACGCTCGTACACCTAGAATTATCATAGCAATACTGAAGATAACTGTGAATCCTATAAAGACATAGTATAACTTTTGCGCTGTTGCATCACTTATATTGTATTGTTTTCGTGTTAATACATAAAGAGCTGCTAGGAATAGTAGCAATATTATAGCGAATACAAATAATAATACGGGCCAGTTATTACCCAACATTGACTTTAATACCTCATTGAGATCATCTAATCTTGTTTGTGAAGCAGAATCTGTTGTAACATGATTTCTCGTTGCAGTATAGTATGTGATAAGTCCTGTTATTACTAATACTAGCATTCCAAAAGCAATCATTGAACTTACTACGAATATATGTCTGGTAGCATTATCTTGAAAGTCTATCTTCATTTATTATAGGTGCAGACTTTCATTTTTTAGCACTCTGTTTTATTGTCTTTCCGATTGCTACTGCATCTACGAAGTTCTCCATCATCCATACTTTGGTAAAAATACTAAGATACATCCTCTTCATATCTTTGTCAGTCTTGGTATCAGTCTTTTTAATTTCTATGTATTTTCTCCCTTTCTTTTTCTTGACCAAGTTTGGGTAACGTCGTTTTACTTCATTTGCCAAAAACCCTGTCTGGATTAGAGGAGTTATTCCAGATGTAGATTTCCAGTGTATGGTATACATATTGATACCAGGACCTGCAAAATCTTTACCAACTAGCACTTTTTTCTCTATATCTTTAGGGTCTGCTGGGGACCTAATCACTGCTGGGGCGTTATCGAATTGCCTAAACATATCTTGTATAGTAGGTTTATCAGTAATGTCCTTGTAACTATCACACTGAGTATCTGACTTGAACATTCTGAATAGAGTCTTTCCCAAGAAAAACTCTCCAATCTTTTGACCTGTACTCTCAGTACATTCGGATTCTGGACCAACACAATAGCTAGAGTTACTAATAACATCTTTGTAACACATATCTCCTGATGTACAGTCTTTATCTGTGGTACAATTAGTAGTCTTATTATTATCAAAGTCGATACCAAATCTCTTACAGTATGACTTGGTCATTGAGCACGTCCCGGTACTTGTATTGTATGCAAAAGGAGGTACATCCGTTACACCTGGAGTATTATCATCTCCTGTGCATTCAGGTGGGTATTTACCGTCTTTATCTGCTACACATCTAGATTTAGGATTTTCACACCATTGTCTAAGAAGAAAGTTTCCTAGAACACATTGACCGCCATCTTCCTTCGAAGAATCAACATGCCATTCTGAGTACATTCCTTTCTTCAAATCATCTTTAGACAGAGATTTACAAGTACCTGTACTGTCGCATGTGTATGGTAGCAAACTGACTCCTCCATTGGCTGGAGAATTATTGCATGTATCGGGTGAAACTATATGGCAATGACCAGATTTTTCATCGGTAGTACAATATGAGCAGAATTTTTTTCCTCCTCTACGCGGGTCTTCTAAACACTGGTTTAAACCTTGGGAACCCAGTTTGCATTCTTCATCACTGGAACATGGTTTATCACCACGTCTGCATACATGATCCCATACTCTTCCCGAGTCATCATCTTTCCATTTAATACATGGCTGAGTTTTACTTTGGGCACATGCTTCTTTAATAATGTCTGGATCATTACACTTCAGTTTATTGATCTGGTCTCTAGCGTATGCCAGAGCATGTAAAATATCCACAGTTGTAGGATTACCGGAAGTAGACATATTTATTTTATTACTACCACGAAAACAATTATTAAAATTAGTATAAGAATTAGAATAGGCCAATACTTTGAAAGCCAATTAGCTACTACACTGTTTTGATCTGCGGCTGCAAGAGACACGGTCCTACTAGCGCGTGATAGGTGGTCATTGGTTACGACGGTACCATCACCCGTTGGCCACGAAATAGGTTCTCCGTCACTATTATACTCTAGAGCATTGAGATATCTTCCTACATATAGAGTTGTTAGAGCATCATACTCTTTTTGCTTGTATTTTGGCAATATGCATTTTTCTGCATAGTATTCTATAGGCCATATATCTATGTAGTATATCTGTCCATATGAAGTTTGCATAGCTCCTACTGCTGCCATAGCGGTCTTTCGAAATCCCTCGTTAAATTGTGTACCTAGTTGTTGCAGGTACTTGGCGTCAAGTTGATCATTAAGATGACAAGGATCCCAAGCATCAAATATCATGCCTGTAATCTGTAATATAAGTAACGGCCACGTTAATACATCAATTAATTCTACCATAAACGAAGCTAGCTCAAGTACACCTTTCGCAGCAAAAGATAAACCTCCAAATATACTGAGAAAAGCTTCTGATGTAAAAGTCGTTATTAATGCCGCTATATTTATGGCTCCAGTTTCTATACCTTCTCGTATTAATAGTTCAGTACCTTCCTTTGTTGCGAGAGATATTCCTTTTTCTAGGGTTTTAAGTGCAATTTGATACCCAACCTTGACGGGTATCGAGACTCCATATATTAGCCCCAATAATGGTAATTGCTCGACTAATCCCATGACAAACTGTCCTAGAGCCTGGGGAATAGCTTTGGACAGAGAATTGGTATCAGTTTTCTTACTGAGTTCTTTTTGCGCTGCGCATATACTATTATAGTATTTGATAACATTGGGGTCTCCTAACTTAGCTTGGTTAGCCTTAGAAGGATCTGCACAATACTCCGACTTACTAATCGTATAAGACATTTCTTGATGCCTATATTTTTATTTTCTTACTATAAATATGGCAGCAGAAGCAGCAGATATATTAGATGCTCTGATGGGCGGCGAGAAAGAAGAAGGTGGTTTCTTTGAAAACGCTGGTGAAACTCAAGAAAGTGCCCAAGATGCTTGGAAGAATGCCCGCGATAGCAGTGAATACTTTAAGAATTTTGGTGAGGATATTAGCGTTGGTGATGACGGTTCAATGTCTGTAAAAGATCCTAACGGCAAGGAGATTAATTTAAGTGATATTAAAACCAAACTCAATAATGGTGACTTTCTAGAAGCATTCAAAAGCTTAGGTTTCGATGAAGAAACTCTAAATAGCGAGGCATACCAGGACTTTTTCAAGGAAAGTAAGGCGAGATATGAAGCACAGCCAGGTGTAACAAGCTCAGCCGACGTAAAAAGCACAGAGGCATCCGGGAAAAAGCTAAGCGAATCTTTGCCTTCCGATGTTAGAAGTGATCCTACGAGTGCAGCGGAGCTTGAGGACAGATTGTCTAAAGTAGAGGGTGGAGATAAAACGTTAGATCAAATGAATGAGAGACTCAAGAAAATAGAAGCTAATTCCCAAGAAGGGCTTGGAACTAAGGTAGGAAGATGGGTGAAATATACTATAGCAGCAGGAGCAGTAGTAGGGGCTGGTGTAGGTCTTGGATACTTAGTAGATGCTATTAATAAGCACAAAAATAAGATGAATGGTTGCTGGATGGTCAATCTTAAGTCAGGAGAGAAATGCAAGATTCCCCAACTTACGTGTAATAAAGATTGCAAAACTAGTGACGCAAATACTAATCCATGTGGTACATGCGAAAGTCAAGAATCTTGTAAAAACAGTTGGGATGCTGGGACCTCTGTATTTAATCCATGTATTTTAGGTTCAAAGCCAAAAATAACATGTGTCAATCGAAAATGTTCGAATGATGATACTAAGTCATGCCAAAATGACGTGCCAAATTGTGGTGTTATGCCCGGTAAATATCACGGAGATGCTACGGAACCATCAGAGGCCTGTGATAATTGCACAGCATGTGCCGTACCTTGTGGTGGTGACGCGAGTTGTTCATCTCAATGTAATTGTAGTACTTTCCAGTGTTATCCTGGATTTAAACTTACATGTGTTGACGTTGATTTTTGGGGAGCGGCAGAGGATTTCTTGGGAGAACCATTACAGTTTGGAGCTAGTATGCTAAAGAAAATTTTAATGATTTTACTCTATATCGCAATAGGTATTGTAGTAATATTTTTACTTATAAAATTGACTCAATTTTTGATTCATAAAATTAAATCTAGGCGAACATCTAGTATGAGATTTAGGCGATAAATTTAATATTTCCTAAGGATAAATGATATCCTCAAATGCTATGCTTATAATATGGATTATACTCTGTGTACTTATACTTGGGGTTGCTGTTACCTCTCTTGTTATTAGTCTAATGCAAAAAAGGAGATTGGATAAGCTTGATCCTCCTCAAGATGGCAGTGATAGGACCATAAGTGATGTGTTCCATGATCACGAGAAGTTAATTATAATTTTGGTTTCTGTTCTTGGTGGTCTAATCGTTATTTCTCTGGCTGGATACTTTGGGTACAAGTATTACAAAAAGAAGCATGTATAGAGCATGATAATTATGACTAAAATATTTATTTACTTAGTAAATAAATAATGGCAAGAGTACCTACAAATGTTTTTGTATTCATCACGGTGACAATTTTTACTCTTATTATCATGACAGCATATGGATTAATAAAACCTGAAGATGATGTTCCCTATAATTTCATGGCTTTTCCCTCGGTAAGTCCAACATCTTTACCTGATGCTAATGTAAGTCCAGGTAGTTGTTTAAATAAGCTTACTCCTTGCGATGTAGTTGGTAGATGTCAAACATGCGGGGATGAGTTTGAGTGTACTGATGTTGAAGTAGCTGGAACTTATACCTTTAATGATGTGGAAGTACCAGCAGGTAAATGGTGTTTACCTAAGAAAAATCCTAACCAAACCCCTTGCGACCCGTATACGGGTCGGTGGACATGGGTAACCAACGATGAAGATTGCATGCCTCTAACTGGTAAGAATCAGTGCTGGAAATGTTTATGTTTATATCCCGATCTTTTCGGTGATCCGTCGACTGGATGTCGTAAACAACTTGCTTGTCGTCCACCGAAGGGCGCACCGCCTAATGTTACTACTGATGCGGTTCTTATTGCTACTGAAGCAGCTGGGAAAGACCTTCAGGGTAAGGTGTGGGATCCATCCTCAAAAGACTCGACAATATTACGTATGAACCCTTATTCTACCGATGCGAATGGTAAGCCCTTATTTGCTTGTGGGAGTCCCAGAAATCCTACTCCAATTACTAATGGAGCCCCATTGTGTGATGATAAGGCCACGCTAAATAATCAACTTTTACCTTTGATAAGATTACCAGATGATCCATACTCTTGTTACCCAGATCCTTGTTATCCCCTAGATGGTAATAGTACTACTGCTTTGACGTGCAAAGATGGTGTATGTGATACATGTGAGTGTAAAAGTACTGATGTTACTATCCCAGATGACCCTCGTCAATCTCGAAGTGACTTGAAAGGATTATGTGTTGATAGTTCAAAAGTTTGTAAGGAATCCGGAGAGGGTACGTGGAATAACTCGAACAACCAATGTAATTGCCCATCAGGTTTTAATAGAAAATGTAATTCTAATTTTGTCACGTGGCCTGAGTCAGACATACCTAAAACTCAAACTTGTAGTTCAGACCAGAATCCCGTAGGTTGGGAATGTCACGACCCTTGCAACGACCCAAATGCTTGTGGGCCATACTCTTCAGCTTGCAACTTTGATAAAGCTACAGGTAAACAGATATGTACTTGTAAACCTATGTGCGGCTCTGACGGAAAACCCGTGCCAGGGGGATATGATGGATGTCCAAAGAAGATGCAGTTTTATCCTGGAAATGCCGCCGTATGTGCAGCATATGGCGACGGAAGTTCTGGAACACCAACACCTTGTTGGGAATGGGAAAATCCATCTACTTGTTCAGGAGGACCTTGTATTCCGGACGGAGTCATAATAAGTTACGGTGGTAGTCCAATTTATGATACGAGTCAGTGCTGCAGCAAGAAAAGTTATAACACATCCTGTGATGATATTGGGACGGGATGTGTCATGACAATGTGTGGTAAAAATCCCGATCCTGGTCCTTGCACGATACTCTAAACCATCAGTGCCACTCTTCAGGACGCTCGCTTCTGGTGTCAGCTAACACAATAGTTCCAATACCTTCATGCTCTTGAAGTACAATATCGGGAGGAGTGCACTCCTCCTTCATGTATTGAATTGTCAGATGGGCATCAAACGGAATCACCTTCGACTTTAACTCTAGAGTAACAGGTACTACCCATGCGGCCAATGGGTCAACAACATAGGTCTTACCAGAGGAATATACTTTTCCAGCAACCCAAAAGTTTATATGAGAACCAAAGGTCTTTTTAACTATCTCGGCTTCGCTTCGAGTTTCTAAGTTTGTAGCCAATGTGAAGTGTAACCTATGACTGGGTTTAATACCATATTCCTGTAGTTCTTCTCTAATTTCTCGATCTATATGTTCTGGAGGTAGAAGCCATACGCTAAATCCATAACCTTTCATTTTTATACTATTCAACTATTTTTGATTAATTGGGGGTGAAATAGTTATTGCGGGTTGGAGAATTTTTACTACCCATAATAAATGACTGTACTTAATTATAAGAATTTGAAAAACCCGGCGATGCCGATTGCATCATTGCTGTGTATCACGGGCATAACATTGTTTGTTGTTGGATCCACACTTAAGAAAGAGACAGATCCTGAAACTGGTGAAGAAAAAAGGACTTCACTGTCACTTGGTCTATTAGCTTTATCTACAATTATGTGTGTAATTGGTATAATTATGATTATCCAAATACAAAAAGATAGTAGATAAACTTTTTGGATGAAATAGTTATATATCTTAGATAGGATATATAATCTACTGTATTACGGGTTGGAGCATATTTTTTACCTCAAGTAGGCGTACCTTCCATAGATGATCTGCTGCGTCCACTAGCCAAGGCATGTCAGTAAAGAACTTTCTAACAGATTTCTCGAATGAGGACAAGTTGTTGGTATCTTCACCATTATACTCGAAGTCATACATTTCCCATTCCTGGTCTAATAATTGGGGTAAACGGTTATTATCACGCTCTTCTCTAATTTTGCTGATTCCTGTCTTCTTCAGTACATTTTGTAAAAACTCAAATAATAACATACTTTCTCGTGGATGTTTATTATACTCCATGATATCGTCGTGTACTGGTAATCCATTAACTACATATGTATGATCTGTTGTTATAAGGTTGTATACTTTACCAGTATACTCCTCCATTTTAATGTCAGAAACTTTGTTATCTCCATGTAGTATTATACCTTCATCCAATTTTTGAGGTGTATCACTCCAGTTCTTCCAAAGCATTGCATCTTCGGGATCGAAGCAAACTCTCGTAGTATTTTTTCCGATGAAACAATGACGAGTTGTTGCAAAAGGACTCAAACCATTAAATCCAATCATAGGTTGAGTACTCTCTCTGGATATGTCTAAGAACCATACTACAGTGGATTTAGTTGGATCTAGACCTGATTGTACTCTTTCCCCTCCAGTAAAACTATCTAGTCGTTTAGTACTTCCATCTGCCATTGTGATAAGAGAATCACCAGTGAAGCAACTTGATGGATCTGGTTTTGGAACAACACCTCCACACATATGAGTTGAATCTTGTTTAAATGGCGCCTTGCAGTCTACACAGTAGCCCGAACCTCCTGACTTTCCATTAAGCTTACCTGATGCAGGGTTTATCACACATGTACCTCTGGGGGAGCATATGTTTTCTCCGCCGCTAGTGCAAACATCTTCACATATAGCACCTACAGCGTTGGCTTGACCTATTCGGGATGTAAATGTCCCTGTACACACGCATATACCTTGGTGTGGGTCCCAATGACCGTTTGGGGCACAAGGATCCCTGATACACTGAGGATCGGTAGTGCACTGTTCTTTATATCCACCTTTAACATCTTGTGGGCATTTTATATAACCATCTGCTGGGCAATCACAGCTATCATCTGTAGCACTTTTTTTCCCGGGTGCGCAGCTATCTGTTACACACTGTAACTCATATCTTTTATCTCCTATTTTTTGCCTCAGAGGTTTATATCCATTTTTGCAGTTGCACATACCATACTCACTGGGGTTAATTTTTTGTCCCGCTTCGCTACCCCATGGCACCCAGCATTGGTTAGTTTTTCCTTTTGGAACAGGTGCGGAACCATCAGGTTGTCTACAATATGGAGGCCAATCACTATCACCTGGGATTTTATAATCAGGTTTATCACAATCTTTATCACTAGAGCATGGAGGGTTAGTTACTACTGGAACGTAAATATTTCCGTTATCAGGATAACTACAACCGGTTACACTGTTACAATTTCCACCTGCAGTTTCCTGACCAACCACGGCAGGATCATTGCATAGACATTCCCAATCATAGTGATCACCTTTATCAACTAGAATAGCATTAGATGTAGCCGGGTTACATAAATTCTTGTCTACAACCGGGGGAAGACACCATCCTTTTCCTGGTTTAGAGTCTGGTATCTTGACTGTTTCCGTACCTTGTTTCCATTGGTATGGATTATCCTTGTCTACTACTATACACTTGAAGGGTGGCTGTTGTACACATTTGCTACAGCTCGTGCTGTCGGAAAGGTCACACTCTGTAAGAGATTTTTGTATATCACAGTCAATAGTACTATCGGCAACACATACTTTTCTGTTATCGTCTGGAGAGAATAAACATTTATTATGGACTGCACAGTCACTATCAGTATTGCACTGGTCCTTTAGTACATGCTTTCTGGGAATAGCTATTATAACTACAAATGTAATTATTAGAATACCTATTAGAACTAAAATGAATATACTTGCACGATTCATTCTTTATTAGTATATTATAATATTTCTAGCTACCAAGATTGATTATGTTTTTATCTTGGAACATATTAATAACATCAAACACTCCCACCCCTCCACTTGACTCACCTTTTAGAGAAGATACTATATTCTCAGACGTGTTAGCAAGCTTAATTCTCTTATACATATATTCGGGTTTAGCCCCCTGTTTATTGTAATAGTCTATTAGTTTATCGAGTTTAAGTATACATTCATAACCTTGAAGTTGCGTGTTAGTAGGATCGGCTACATATGCAGGTTCGTAATCATCACTCTCGCAAACTCTTCCAATAGGTTGTCCATATACGTATATCTTTTTTCCGTTAAACCATATCCATGTACCTGTGGGTTGCATATGGATAAGGACCGAATTCTTATATCTATAGTATTTAGCGCGTAAACATCTGTTGGTGTTGCTTAGACATAGAGGAGATAGGATATATGGATCTACAACGTAGTAATACAAAACATAAGCAGTAAGAATTGCTAACAGTATCACGGCTATTCTCCATAATATTTGTCTCTGTTCCATAGTATTATCTTTAGTAATCACAAATATATTTATTAGCAATAAATGGAATGGTATTATAAGGTTATTATAGGAATTGCCGTTTCAATAGTATTAGTACTATTAGTATTGGCAATAATAGGTGTTATTCATCATCCAAATTCACAAGCAATAGATATAGTAGCGACTAAAGGTGGCTTGAACAGGACATGTTTGACTGAAAAGGTAACATGTACTTATGATAGTGACTGTAATATCTGTAGAGAATCTGAAGAAGGTAGAGAATTAGTATGTAAGCAGTTAAATAGATATACCAAAGATCAAATATCTGAGTATGGTCCTACACAGGGAGTATGTGTACCAGCTGATGCCAAGATGGAATGCAATGAAGAAAGAGGAGGACTTCTTACGTGGGCCGGGTGGGGAGATCCAGCTCGTATGGAATGGGATTGTTTATGTTCATATCCAAGTTTTGCGGGAGGTCCCAATTGCTCTCCAACACCAGGAGTATGTGACAATGGTTTTATGGACTGGAGTGTTGCATCTAAGAAGTTGCCTCCAAGTTCTTCTCAGTGTAAGTGTAATGATGGTTTCACACTAAAGACTCGGTTAAGAGATCTAACTCCTATATGTGTTCCTGATTCAATGGCGGGTGAAACTTCAGGGACTACTACTGTAAACTCATACAAAAATTTCTACAAAGATTTAACAAAATAGAGCAATGCTACCGCTTGGGATCCAAAACAAGAAAAGTAATTATGTGTATATACTAAATGAGTGACAAAGACAATCAACATCAGATACATACCGAGATAGAAATTGAAAACAATGCTGCTACTTGGTTGAGACAAATGGTAACAACTATGTCCATCACCATAGCAATCATAGCTTATTTCGAGATCAGAGGAGATCTGTTAAAATGTCCAATAGCCTTAGTGTCTGTTGGCATATTGTTGATTACTTCTGTATCAATAGGTATTATGAGTTCACTAGCTTACCAGAGACGTAAAAATAGTTTAATTGCTGATGGTGCATTAGATTATAAACGTATTAACGAATGGTATTTATTCGCTGGGATAGCATCTGTAATAGGTTTTATCGGAGTGGGTATAGCTGTAATCAGAAACAAAGCCAAACATTAGGTATATAAAGATAAAAAGTAAAGACATGAAAATGAGTACTTTTAATATTGATGAAGAGGTCGATAATCTTGTAGATAAGCTGACTGAACAGTTTAAAATGCGTCTTAAGAAACTTATAACTCGTAGTGAAAAGCTTGTATTGAAACAGTACATAGCTTCTCAGAAAGAAACTATGCGAGTTACTAGAGGTACCAAGTCTAAACCAAAGTCTAAACCAAAGTCTAAACCAAAGGCCAGACCCAAGCCTAGAGCTAAAGCAGTGGCAAATGGGAGGGGATTAGGTAGAAAAGCTCCTCATAGAGAACAAGAGTATGAGTACAATGAGGATGATTTTGTATCTTCCGACGATTCCGAATAAATAAATTTGATCAATCTAAAAGCATCTCATAATTACAACAAAAAATGAGTGCAGCAAAAGCAAGTAAACGAAAGATACGCCTTAAGAACTTGAAGGAGCATCAAACTATATGGCATCCCGAGTCCACACTTGTATACAAGTCCCGAAAGGAGCGAGTAGTGATTGGACGATATGTGGATGAGGAACTTATTCCGTTGGACGATGAAGCTCTGGAACTTTGTGAAGAATGGAATATGAAGCCTGATGAGTCTCTTCTAGAGTCCCGCAGTTCTCCAGATGAAGATGAGAAGTCTGGGGCTGGTGAAGATGATAATGGTGAAGATGATAATGGTGAGGAGGATGGTGAGGAGGATGAAGAAGGGAACAACGAAGAGAAAGATGATGAACAATCTGATAAGAAAGAGATAGTTCATGAACCTGAGGTAAAAGATAGCGAACCGGCTGCTCCTCTTCGATCTAGTGATGAAAGCTTACAGCAGATTATGGATGAGTATACAAATTACTCAAAGTCCTTTCTATCCAAACTTTTGGATGTAAATAATGAGAAAGACTCTAAGTTTTCTGCGAAAGAACAAGAATGTGAACAGCTTAAGTCAGAGCTTGAGGACCTTCAAGCTAAGTATGATGTGATCAAGAAAAAGTTTGACACTATGAAAAGTCTTTTCGCATAATTATTTTATATCAACCTTTGATATAAATGAGTAATATCAAAGGCCCTAGATCTACCTACTCCAATCTGAAGAGGTATGACTTAAATAGCATCTTATATGTCAGTCCCACCCAGCACCCAGGTTGTACTCCTCCTGTGAGTAAAGAAGCTAGAGAGAATTATATTAGAGAAGATTTGGGATCATTCTCGTTATTTGCAGCTGTTAGATATCCTTACAACTCCTGTAGGGACGGTGATGAGAACTGTGGAAACTTAGCAGGTGTTACATAGTTTAAATAGTTACACACATAATATAAATGGTTTACGTTCTTCTTTACATTCATACGGATAAACCCTCATATTCTGAGATATTGGGAGTGTTCGTGAATAAGTCAGATGCTGTATCAGAACTGCTAGAAAGGGCTAATTATCGTGATACTGATGGAGTTTTGACACAATATATGAAACCTTGCAATGAGTACGAGTCTTTTGCTCATCTAACCAATCTAGTAACAACTAACATGGAACTTGAAGATGAAGATATATATCGTATCACCGAAGTACCTTTGCAACGCGACTGAATATTTTATGTTGGTATATTGTAAAGAACATGAATTACTTAGAATTTTCCGTCAGACTTTTGGCTTTTGCGGTAACTCTCTTCCTTTTATTGGAATTCATAGTTTCGTGCGATACCCCTACATGGAAAGCTGCATTAGCATTTGGCTCTGTAGCTATAGCGGTAATTGCTGGTTTCTTTCTGACTAAACAACATATTATGGTCAAGTGTCCACAATGTTCCTCCAAAATATCTCCAGTTAGGCATGGTATATCAAACATGATTAAATCAAAAACCTAGTTTGTGTAATGTATATGTAAACATTTGTTTACATATTCTTGTAGGTTTAACCTATGATATATACTCTAAAACTTTCCCGTAAACGGTAGTTGAGCTCTTCATATCAAAAGTCTCGCCTTGTGGATCATATCCTATATGTCTTATTATACAAGTCTTTAAAGTCTTATGGGAAAGCTACAACATTAATATCATTACCGCTAGCTCCTACAGAAGCAAGCTCCTGCTGACTCATATTGACACCTCCAATAGTGGACGTACCAGTGGTAGTATTAATAATGTTGGCAAGGGCACCAGCAGTCTCGTTCTTGACACCGCCAAGCACGTTCATAGCTCCCTGGTTAAGGTCGATGGCCGGATCTACAGATACCTGGAACCATCCCGTATTACACGGAACAATGGGAAGGTCTCCACGAATCCAGTCACCCTGGGATCTGAGTGTGCTATTTCTGTTAGCGAACATTAAACGATCGTATACAATAACGTTATCTAGCTGTTCACCCATGTTGTTTACGGTACTCATGTTTCCAATAGGAAGGGTATCGGTGAAACCATCACTAGCAGGGTGCTTATCAATAGTCTCGCTTAGTACTTCCCGGGCATTACCGTTAAGGTAATCAGCTTTCATATGAGGAGGAGCAGATCCTGCGCCACATGAGGTAGGAGATTGGCTTTTAGCGGGTCCGGCACAGTCAGCGGCAAAGCATCCAGCTCCTCCACCACAGCTACCACAACCGTAGTCTTCAGTATAGTTTTCTTTGGCCATATTGGCATAACCAAGAGGAGTCTTTGGGACACCCATGTTCTTAAATGCGGGAGCATTGTAGCGAATCTGAGAACCGAACTGCGTATTAGCAAAACGGGGAGAAAGATTCGACTGGAAGGTTCCGGGGGTCTGGAAGAATTCTGGGCTAGCAACACCAGGTGCGCTAGACAAATTGGTGGCAAGCCCTGGAGAGTTGTTCCAGAGTTGTTCATTGTAGGTATCTTGAAGTACCGATGTATTACCGTTGTGACGAGCAAGTACTTCCGGGCGTCTTACAAAAGATGGGAGCATTGCAAGATTTTCTACCACAGGTTCTCCTTTGCTCGGGTTGAAATTACAAATCGCGACAACAGCAATAATAAGTGCCGTCAGAGTGCATATGAATCTACCGTCAAACATTGTTTTATTTATGACTAAGAAAGAAAAAAATTATTTTTATGACTAATCGAGTGTTTTTAGCACAAGATTATATTCATTAATGTAGTTCTTAGCTGATGTACAATTACCTACTCCTGGAAGTTTGGAGGACAATACCTTGAGATCTTCGGAGTATATACTTTTGGCTAGTTCTCGTAAAGTTACCAGATTTGCACAGTTATTCTTCATATATAAGGCGTCAGTCCCAAGTAATTTAGAAAAGTTTTGTATGTAGTGTTCTCGAATGTCATCTTCTAGTCTATATTTTCCTGTATTAGTTAAGATGGATATAATAATATCCTGATACTGTGAAATATCACTCATATGCTTCATAGAATTTAGTAGATGTGCTATTTTATTTGGGTTCAGGAAAGTTTCAGCTGTATAGGGAGCTGTCTCCAGACTAGAAAACTTTCCTTTAATATCGTAGGTTACATCCTCTTGTTTCATGTCTTTTATTTTTGGTTCATATACTCTAGCCAAGTAACTCACAGAATCTTCATAAGCTTTTTCATAATCCTTTTGCGCCATAGGCTCTCCTGGTTTTGACTTGGATCTAGGTCTCTGATCCGAGGTTTGGGCTAGAAACATATTCATTTCCTCATTAACTGTATCTAAATTGGTTGTGAAAGCTTGTATAGCATAAAAGACGAAGAATAGGTTTTGTGGTTGTGGTATGGTACAGTGTTTAAGTCTCTCGAATACTTTGAAATACGTCTGGGCTCTTTCCTCTGTTGTATTGCTTAATATATAGTCGAATATCTGGCGTCCATTACCTTTGTTCATTAAATTTCTGAATACCTTGGTTCTGGTAAAATATTTAACAAAAGAAAACTTGTATCCAGTTCCGATTTTGTATAACCACTTGAATAGATCCATAGGGTTGCGATCTTCTAGTTCATATTTAGACTCAGTGCACAAAGAAGAATATTTCACCGCATTCTGCAGAAAGTTTTTAAGATCCCTGGAGCCGGTGAACTTCTCAGGTCTATATTTAGTTCCGACAATAAACCCTGTTAGTCTCATTAATGCACTAAAGTTTTTCTTGTCTAGTTTTTGATACCTAATTATGCTATTCATAGTGTACAAAAGTATGGAGAGAACGTCTTGAATTGTACTAACTCTAAACATGTTAATGAACCCATGATGTTCCTGATCCACAAATACATGTGCCTTACCATAGTCAATTATAACAGGAATCACATTAGTTTTGACTCTGATAATATTGTCGTAGGATAATACATAATCTATCACAGTATCTTTAGAGGGTTGTAGAATAATGTTCCACGGTGCTAGATCGTAATGAACCAAACCACATCTATTTTGTGCGACTTGGATCGCTAGGCAAATCTGCATAAGTATAGACATGCAATCATTGAATACAAATGTTTCGTCCTTTAGGTAGTCAGCTAATGTTAGTCCTGGAATAAACTCGTTAATGACGCTAACTTCCTTATCAGGACTTTTATTCAATCCGAAAGTATATGCAAAATTAGGGATATGTTTAAGAAGAGGATTGATTGCTTTGGTACCTACAAATACTTCATGGATATGTTCTCTTATCTTACCGGGGTCCGATGTTGTTTTGATAGCCAAAGGAAAGCGTGATCCCGCCGCAGCACTTCCTAATGTGTACTTATCAACAGTGCCAAGCTTGTTGGTGAAAATCTTACTCTCTGGTAGTAATACAGAGGATAATTTTCGCTCATGAAGAGCAAGATTTATTACCCAATGTACTCCCTGGAGGAGCCCGAAAGTTCTTTTAGCGAACCGGGGTATCTCTTGAATATCTACGTAGCTCTTTTGTGTAGTAGGATATGACAGAGATATAGCATTCATTTCCTTCCTTAATTGAGTATCCAACGGGGTATGTTCATTGTATAAGTACACTCCCATTTCAGATTTCATGTCCACTATAGTTTTCTGGAGATAGTCTAGTATCCCTTTTTCCTGGAGATATGTATTAAAGAATTTTTTGCTGTTGTTGGCAATCTCTTGGCATTTAGCGTCGTTATCTCTACACCACTCTATCTGCTTTATCAAGTTAGATAGATCACTACTAACAGGGACATAGTGTTGATAGGGAATGAGCATATCTGTATACCACATTTTCCACTTGGACTCGACGAGTAGAATCACAGAACCCATTCCCAACTCCATTGATAGACGAAATGCTGAAACATGTCCATCAACGTTAATTATATAACGATACTGGGATTGCTCCTTCATGCTCAAGAAATTAACTAGTTTAATACCCTCCTTGTTCATGTGTTCCACGTCAATGCTCTGCAAGTATTTGGAATTGTTAACTTTACGAGGTCTAAGATTCCACTTTGTGATTCCCACGTCTAGCAACGGTTCATCTTCCCCCTTCTCCTCCTTATTGTAATTGGCCCCAATATAAGCAAGTTTAAGCCTAGGGTTAGTTTGTATGGTAACACCACATCCGGTGCTAGCTCCTCTAAAAACTGCAGTTCTTTTCTTGTCTTTCCATGGAATATCGAATACTTCTGTGTACTCTCTGCAACTTCGTGGAAACCATATATTTTTAAGACTTTGCACCCGAGCCCAATCTTCATGAGTGGGTACTAGTAGATCAGCGTATCTCTTAGTATTACACATCGACAAAATGGGAATATATTTGGGTAAATTATATGACACCAAAGGTTTATCACCCCATATACCGTCATACGGCTCTGTTCCATTGCGTGTGAGTAGAGGAAAGTCTCTGCGATTCATGAAGAACTCGATATCAGGTACCTTTCTTAGTTCACAGAGGTTCTCTAACATATTTTTTACCGTTCCAACATTAGTATCTCCCTCATTGGGTTTACGTGTGCGATAATCTACATCATATCTGACGATGCAATTATTGGCATACCATTCACTAACATTGTGGTTGACTTTCCCAGGATTAAACCTATAAGATCCTGAAAAAGCCCGCAAGAAGTCATTGAGTCCCTTGTACTTTGGGTCTATATGTATCTGCTCATGCCACTCATTAGTAAAGTTCGCTTTGGAAAATGGGAGGAATACTACAAGCTTGTTATCCTGTATCTTAACAAATATACCTTTCTTGAACTTATTAAAGATATATCGAAAAGTTCCAATCACTGCTTCTGCTCCTACATCCCTATACTTCTCCCATGTGGGGAAAGGTTGGTCGGCAAAGAGATTACCACTGATGTCAATATCTGGTATACATACGTTGCCGTTGGTAGCATCCCTGTAAGTCTGGAACTGCTCTTCATCACCAGCTGTAAAGTGGGTTTGTTTGAAGTTTGAGTAACGCGGATTACTAGGATCCGTCAAATTTTTAGCGGCAGCTATACATTGTTCAGGGGTATCATAAAAGTCTGGAAGCCTCTGTGGTGGAGGACGAGTTCTTGTTGTTGTCATTTTATATCTGTGCCATATTTTTAATACATAATCTATTAAAAATCAAACTTAGAATCGCTGAGCTTTAATCTTTTTAATTTTAAGCTTGTGATGTTCCACAGATTCTCCGCGTTGTACATTTATTAGTTGGTTGTATGCTTCCTCTGGATTATCTACTCCCAACTCTTGTAAAAATGCAAGTGTGTCTCTTTCCTTATCCATTTTACCCTTACGACTGCGTCGTTCCTTTTTCTCCAATATAATAGTTCTACCGTTATATTTTACACCAGCCTGTGATTTTGACTGTAAATAAGTAGAGATAACATTCTCGAGCTCATTTAGACGCTTTCTCAAAATTCTATTTTGAGCATTATTGCGAGCTATTTCGGCTTTTATACGATCTAATTCATCTATGGCTGTTTTGATAGACATTTTTATGTATGTAATGCAGACTCTTTAAATTTATGAATTTTCTCCTGATAGTATAAAGATGTCTGCTTATAAGATCAGGAGATGGGATGCTGTAACAAGTAATAATATTATGAAACAGCCCCTAATTTATATAAAACCGGATGAAGCGTTCTTAAGCTTTGTACGAGCTAATAAATTTGCTGTACTGTGTGAGATCAGTGGTACAGGAATGAACTATGATCATCAGCCAGGTAGTTCCGTACTCATACCAGGTGTAGTGAGTCGTAGTTCTGTTGTTCCAAACTGTCGTCCTAATTACTACGCCGCCACCGAGTATTACGTTGTGCGTCTCTTAGCTCCGTGGATAGGATATCCTAACAAGAATTTAGGTCAAGTAAAGTTCTTTGGACTTGAAGAGGGAATGCCAGCGCAGATTCCTCCCAAGAAGGATACCAAGAAACAGAAGAAGATAATTCCAGCGGCTAAGAACCTAGTGAATACTACAGCTCCTGAGAAAAGTAAAAGTAATACAGCTGTAATAGTAGGTATAGTACTAGGTGCGCTAGCTCTATTTGCTCTATTAATTGGGCTATTCATGTATATTTCTCGTAAAAGATAATATTTAGTATGCATAAATGGAACTACAAAGTCTGCTTATATTACTGTTAGCTATGATTGTGGCAGTAATGGCCTCTTGGTCTTTAAGCACATTCATTAAATTACATCACGCTATAGGAGCATTTGATTCGGACCGCACTTTAGTAAACAAGTGTAATTTTACTAGGAATTATGTAAAAGTAGGAAGGACGATGGCTATAGTACTTGTAATTGTGTCAGTATTAATACTTATAGCCAGTAGTATATGGTTCATTAAAAGTTTACGATCATAACTAATTCTAATTAGAATTAGTTTCATTTTTTTCTGTTTCTTCTGGATTTAACTTGGGTAAATACTGGATGTGGGAAAGTTTCCCCTAATAATCTGTGTAGTACAATTTGGCAATGTCTGCTGAGAGAGATATTACCATTTTCAATGCATTGGCGGAGACACTCAATATTAATCCAACCTATTCCGTTGGCATCATTACCAGGTATTTCATCTTGCACGAACACCTCTACTTCTTCTTTTTGCATGTAGAAATATACTACTCTATTGGGTAGATTTACAGCTTTAGTAAATAATTCTGAGTTAATTACCAGTCCTGTCTCTTCTTTTACTTCTCTAACAGCACAAATGCGGTGAGATTCTCCGTATTTGAGGGTGCCTTTAGGCGGACCCCATAGATGACCTCGAGATTGTACAATGAGAATCTTATTTTGAGTGGTATCATGAAGTACCACACCAGCTTTTCCTATGGACCTATTATGTACACTGTGATCATCTTCTTCACATACGTTGTTGTAAGGGTTTATCTTAATTTTGCAACATTTGTTAGGACATATGAATAACGACATCTTTGTTATTAATTTGATTATCGCTTAAATATGAACTTGAAGATGATGGATACGCAATGGTTCTTTCCTACCAATCCTCTCAGCTCTGCCTATAATCTGACGACGAGTAACTTGAGACATTTTATGATATAATATAAGATCTGTGGTTTCTTGGAGATTAATACCGGCTCCATTGAAATTAGAGTTCAAGAAAATAACCTGTATGCCCCCTCTCTTAAAACCATCTATATTCTTTTGACGAGTAATACTAGATCCTTTTAGCATAGCGTACTTAATCTTGTTATCCTTAAGTACACGGCATATTGGCTGGAAACTAGCATCATAAGTAGAGAATATTAGAAATTTTCCATTCTTATTAGCATTAATAAGCTCTATAATTTGGTCTATCTTAGTATTAGGCAAATCATTTTTAGTATCGTCATGAGAATTAGGATCGTCTCCAGTCTTAGTATTGACGTAAATTAGATCTTGTAATCTAATTTCTATCCTACAAGTAGGACAGCTATGGCTCCTTTTCAACCATGTAAAGAGACACTCTCCGCAGAATAGATTCTGACATGAAGGTTCTAGTACAGGATCTTTTAGCTCTTCTTTGCAAATTAGACATGGACCTTCTAACATATTTTTGAACCTTAATTTAAGCTCAGAAAGTTGAGTCTGAATATGGGTTTGTCTTGTAGTCCATGTTTTAATCTGTTCTTGATCTTCACGTATCGTGTACATTCTAATCTTATGATTCGCTTGTTCTAGCTCTTCTAATTTCTTCTTTCTAACTAAATCTACTATGTTCTTAGTCTTACTTCCACCTAATGCTGTAATTGCGCCTTCAATATTACCTGCTTCTATCATAGTAGTAATGTTCGGCGGAACTAATCCATTAATTGTATTAGCGAGAGGTTGAAAACATCTATAGTAGAAATGCTGGCTAGTGGGCATACTAAAAGAAGATCTTACAAATTCCTCATTATTTCGTATTATTAGATCTCCGAATTGATCCTCGAACTCGCACCAATTATCTCCAATGATTTTTTTAATGAAACTACCTCTGCAGTTCCGATGCTTAGTGGTTATAGCGTTCGGAGTAGCTGTCACAAACCAATAAAACCCCGCTCTAATATCTTTCATCCCTGGTACTCTAGAATGACCAGGCTCATCAAATATTAGTCTTTTCCATGCATATCGTGAATAAGATCGCACTAAATAGTTATACATGCCTGTAGTGACCAAAACAACATCTGATTCTAAAGCATCTATTTCATCTACATCCTTCTTAGTTGCTACTGTGCTTACTACAAGATTAGTATAACTTAGCTCTTTTTCCCATTGAATAAGAATAGATGGGGATACCAGTATCATAGTGGCAGGTAACCTATCATATCTACTAACTACTCGACTCCTGATTAGTCCCGCTGATTCGGTAATTATCTTTTCAGAGGTGAAAGGAGTGTCCATATCCCAGTGCATTTTGTCTCTCAACACCATACCTATCATGGATAGTGTTTTTCCATATCCAGTAGGATCAGCATTAACCCCAAGTTGTGTTTCGGTCTGCATCGTAGTACCTCTATATTCTCCAGGGGGTACTTCTCTTTCAACAACTTGTTCTCTCTCTAGTTTTTCCATCTCATATATACTTGCTAATTGATGATCAAACAGTCTTACGTTTAGTTTCTGTGGTTGTGGTACCATTCTAACAGCATTTCGAACGCTCATTTATCATAGAACGGTATTTAATAAACCAGTTTAATTACTAGAGATTATTGTTGACAAGAGGGTTTCTCCCCACCTACGGGCTCTATCATTGGAGATCTTATTACGAAAGTAGAAAGTATATATACTTGATGCAGAAAATCTTTCCACCCAATCTTTATACTCGTGAACAAGATCCAGTTCAAGTATAGTAAAATACATGTCTAGAAATGGACTGATATTGTCCTGATACTCAAGAAGATCCTCTAGACAATCAAACCTACACTCCTTTACGCTGGCATTTCGATGACGTATGGGAGTGTCTAACAGTGCTGCTATAGCTTCGTCAAGTTCTTCTTGTATTGGATGCTTAATTTTGAATACTTCCTCTAGCATAGTAAGATCATTAGTAATTCGTCTACTTTTATCTTGGTCTAATTTATGTAATATGCTTTCAATACTTCTCTGGTTGTCTTGACAGGTGGAATGACGGACAATATACAATATATAATATGCTGTCATATAACCAGAATGGGCATCAACTAAATTTTGAGAAGTTAGTATTACCTTGTTATAATCTTCGGTTCCGTTCAGAGGTAATAGCGAAGCTAGAATTCTACGAGGTACTATATTTATAGTCGGTGATAGGGTCTCCCAAAAATTATTATAGATGTAGTTAACTAACATTAAAGGTGTGTGACTAGCGATGTCCGAAAATATGACTTCTTTACAAAATTCCTTTTGTGCTTGTATTATACCACTATATCCTTTTTCTTCTGATATTTTATACGGATCGGCTGCACCAAAAAAGTCGAATAATTTTAGTATAGATTTTCTGGTATTAGAAGTTTTAGCATGACAATATGAAGATATCATCAGTTTATACATATCATGTCCTGAAACTATGAAAGGGAAAATACCTGAGTTAACATAATCATATGATCCTATGAATCTTCCGTCTGTTAGAGCACTAGAGGTACCAAGATCAATAATAACAGGGATAGCGCTGGGATTTGTAATGTTATATGATTTATCATCTAGGGTTATCGCGTAATCATCTGTGTATTGTATTTGCACTACTATATTATCAGCATGTAAGTCATAATGTGTAAAACCTGTATTTCTTTGTGCCAATTCTAGACTAAGCAGAATTTGAATAAATAAACGTAACCAAGAGTGGAAACTCAAACCTTCTTGTAACATTGTAGCTAGTGTATTTCCTTTGATCTTCTCATAAATAATACAAGTCTCGTCTGGCTTATGAGTTAAACCACCTAGAGTTTGCACAAAGCATGGAGTAATCTTTCGTAATGGATTTATAACTTTGATACCCATCAAGTACTCACGTAGAGATTGGTAGTACAAATTACTGTTATAGCTCTTAATTACAACCTCATTACTTGTTGACATTATCGATGGTTCTTTTTTGAGGAGATCCTGTGTTTTAGGTAAATCAAACGTGGTTATACCATGATCTAAACTTAGCAACTCGGAACTTTTTGGTGATTCAAACATTTTATCACTGGACCTAAGTTGCTCAATAATAAACTCCTTTTGAGTGTGCTCCATTTTCTTATTGTAAAATAAGAAAAAATTAAGGTAAACAATCTACAACTTTACGATGTAGCCCACGGAGCGGGGCGATCAAATCTACCTTGCATAGATTCCATTACCATGCGAGACGTGCGAGCTTTCTGAGTTTCATATGGTTCTGAAACGTCTTGCATGCGGCTCATCATTGGTTTCTGACCCCCATTGTGGAAACCACCGGGTTGCACCTTCGGTATTAGGCGAGCTGTTCTACTACCGTGGTCTGAGGCACCTTTGCTAACAACGTTTGATGAGAAACTTCCAGACGGTATATTTCTAGATAACTCGATAGAATTGGTATACTGATTACGCTTATATTTGCTACGGTCACCCTTGTTTGTAACTCCGTGATATTCGGGGAGATTTCGGGATAATTCTATAGCATCATGTACATAGTCTGTTCTTTCGCCACGATTCTTTGGAGCAGTGTGACTAGTAGTACGTATGTCTTTTACTGGCATATCAGCAAGATCTAGAACGTCTTCAATATTAGTATGGTGTTTGTTGGTTGAAGTGTTGGTATTAACAGAATGTGCATTTGCATCCTGAATATAAGGTTCGGAATTGAAATTACTATTGTAAACATATCGTGAAGGATCTACTTGTTTCGTAAGAGCATCGGCGTGAAGAGGGGTATTGTCAATTTCCTTAGTAGGCTTCTTAACTACCTGCTCAGTAATATCCATTGTACGAAATCCTGAGGTAGCTGAAGTATTAATTGTAGGCTGTATAACATACTTAACTTCAAAAGGCTTCGGTAATGGAGTCTCTACTATATATGTTGCGGTCGGTCGTACACATGCTTTTAGCGTAGTAGTCTTAACCTCTCTAGTGTCTTTGGCTGATGTACAAGATCTAGCTTTCTTGGAGAAGTCACTAAACCCTGGTTTGGAGAAAGCTGAAGTCCATACCCTTGGCAAGCGAGACAGTGGAAGCAAGTCTTCCTGTGTTAATACTGGTGGTCGGAAAGCACCATCCTTTGCTACGGTATACGGTAATTTGGCTGAGCGCCCAGTTCCTGCAATGGGCGCTGCTAATCCTGTGAGACTACCAGATTGCCCACCGCCACCATTATTACCATGATTACTATAAGATACACTGACACTGGGGTTAATTCCACGAGCAAATACCTGTATAGCTTCACACGCTCGGTTAGAACTATCATCGATCATCTGGGTAATGGAACTGGTTTCACCTACTTTATCGATTCTTCGTGTCATTACTGCTTTTGGAGGGTCTCTAAGAATGTTCATGTTAGTGCCCCATGTTTCCACGGAAGGAAGTGTAGCACGACCATAATTAGTAAGTCCTGAATAAGATAATCCACCTGCTGACATTTTCTTTATTGATAGGTTTTTATTTTAATATTATAAATGTCTTCCCCAGAAGTAACTAGAATATGCGTAGAGAAAATACTACCAGAACATAAGGATCACTATAATAAGGTTAAAGATGATGCAGAATTATCTGCTGCTTTTTGGGGCGCTAAATTATGGCCTCAGAATTCAACTGTCACGATAGGATTTTTAGATAATCCAACATCTGCTAATCAGCGAACTCCCGTAGAAGCAATGGAGAAAATAGGCAGAAATATTGATCCTTTACAAAAAGTCCTGGCTAATGCACCTCTTAAAGATGCTGTCAAAACTGTTGTAGCGAAACGCATTCAACCACTGGTTAATCTTAAGTTAAAATTTGTCGAAGATAGCGATGCTAAATCTGCCGATGTTAGGATAACTTTCAAAGATGCCAATGCATCATGGTCGAGTGTTGGTACCGATTCACAGCGTTATTCTTCCAAAAATTGTGGTAAAGATTCATGCGTACAACCCAGTATGAATTTAGGTTGGTTCGATGTTGGTACATACATCCACGAATTTGGACATGCACTGGGCATGATTCATGAGCACCAAAATCCTCATGGGAAACCCATAGACTGGAATGTACCTAAATTGACAGCGTATATGGAAGAAACTCAAGGGTGGGACGAACAACAGGTTCAGACTAATGTAATTAAGAGATATGATATTGACCAAATTAATGGATCAGATTTTGATCCTCTTTCTGTTATGCTTTATTTCTTTCCGGCAAGCCTTACCAATAACAACGAAGGTACTAGACAAAATTTCAGCTTATCTGGTATAGATGCAGAGTGGATAGCAAAGTCTTATCCAGGTGGACCAATGACCCCTCAAGCTTTTTATCAACAAGCTTATGGAAAGTCTCTGGAATCTTCCGTGGAAAAGAGTGATGAGCTACGCTCCAAGATGGACGGAAATAATAAGAAATTATATATAGGTATTGGGATAGGCCTAGTAGTATTGCTACTGGTGGGACTACTAGTGTTTTGGTTGATTAGAAAGAGACGTGGCAAAACTAAATAATTTTATATTGACTTAAATAAAATATGACCATTAATTCGCACGGAGTTAACGAACGCCTACGTGTCTGGAACGGCAGCATGAAACAGACATCTGGTGGTCTCAAAAAGAAGGACCTTAAGAAAAATCCAAAGACAGGCAGAATTGTTAGTAAAAAAGCATCTGCTGCAGCTAAGAAACGCTGGCACAGCAAAAAGTACGCTCATGTAAAGAATGCTTTCAAAGAGGAACAATACGAGTAAATTTATTATTACATAATAATAAATGAACTACTGTCAGAGTAAGAATACATGGACAGGGCTCAAACCATACAGCATTAATGGCTCGAAGTCTACACAACATATTACAGAGAAATACGGAGGACCAGTAACTTTACCTCTTAACGAGTGGCAAGAATACGTAGCCAGTGGTAAAAATACTTTATATGGTTCTGGAGGAGTAATTCCCGGAGGTACCATGGGAACACCTTTTGGAGGTAATGGCGCAGTATTTGCAGGAACAGTCAGACAAGGAATTGGCTACTAAAATTATCTATTACTAATAATAAATGAAGAAGAAGACCATGATAATCTGGACCCTGGTAGGAACATTTTTGTCTCTTGCCATGATTTTACTTTCGTACTTTGGTATAGTTAGATATTTAACACTCCACGTGTCTGGGACAGATAAATTGGTAGAAAACTACAGCAAGCTTCCGGAAGCTACAGAAGGTCGGGTAGTTGTAAGTGTAGCAGCAGACCCCAAAGATTTTGCTAAACTAAAACCTACGTTGGCCTCTATTCTTGATCAAACAGTAAAAGTTGATCAAATTGGAGTAATTGTTCCTCTTAAGAATGAGAACAATGTTCCCGAATATATCAAGAAGATTGCCAATATATTCCCTGCAGGTAAAGATTATGGTGACGGTACCGCACTAATACCAATTCTACTGAAAGAAAAAGAGTGTGACACTATAATATTAGCTCTATCCGGTGATGTAATATACGGAAAAGACTTTATCGAGAAAATGGTTGATGAATCCAACAGTAATGCTGATACTGTTCTAAGAGATACTAAACACACAGCTATACTAGTTAAACCCGAGTACTATGGATGTGAAATTCTCAATACACAGGAAAGTAAGTATGACCATGACTGGTTTATAAAACAAGCTAAGAAAGCAAAAACTGTAGACTATAGCGAAAACTATAATCGCCTATAAATTTGTATAACAAATATTTGTTATACAAAGTGTAACTACCTATCGTCCTCCCAAAAGCCTCTTAGGAGCGGGAGTATCTTCCTCTTCTACAATTTCTCCGTCAATAACACATCTGTGAATGGCCAGAGTCAATTTTTCTAGATTAGCGAGAGTGGCCTCCATCGCAGCAATACGACTCTCAAGTCTAGATGTATTGTCATAACCACCCTTACCTTGAGAATCAGATCCTTGGACAGCTTTACATCCTGACTTAATCCATGTGTCGACCTCTCCATGTTTTCCAGACCAAAAGATCCAAGCTCCAAACTTCTCTCCATTCTCCTTATCAGTCAATCTATTTGCCCATTTACCTCCTAGAGTCCTTAGAGACTCCCTGTGGGGACGAGTATCACCTCGTACCACAAAGGATTTCTCTGTGTAATCTTCAATATACACCCCTGTTTTGTTAGCAGACATAATTCAATTGGGAATTATGTCAATAAAAATAAATCTCAAATTCATTTCTTTGCTCGGTATGCGAGAAATCCTACCAATCCTAATAGAGCCAATACAGCCACTACAATTATAATAATTTCCAGAACAGATGGACCCTTCTTGCTGTCGCCTCCACCTCCACCTCCGTTAGAGCTTTTCACGGGAGAATTTGGATAGTATTTTGGGTTCTTACAATTTGATGCCACCTTGGTAGTTACACAATTCTGGATTGCGGGATCGGTCTCTAGTTTTGCAGGGTTGGTACCATTGCAACCATTCTTAGCTGCCGTACCGTTAAGGATACACGTGGCAATATCATGCGAGACAGATTGTGGACCACTAGTCATGTCCTGTATAGCGCTATTGTAGAAATCAGATGTCCACGTACTTGGGGGGTCACTACATTTCTTGCTAGCAATAGAACAGTATTGAGAATCACCGCAGTCTTCCTTGCCTAGCGTGCATGACTTTCCACCACCGCCTCCTCCACCTCCACCACCGCCTCCGCCGCCTCCTCCACCTCCGCCTCCATGTCCATTCGCTGCGAAGCATTGCGTGCAGCTTTTGTACTGGCAATTGGAGCCCATGCGTTGTCCCATATACTCACACGTCTTATCATCTACATCCCAATTATAACACCCAGCTTCTGGGTATTCTGTACCACATTTGGTACTGGGATCTTCGCGTCCTCCACCGCTTGCAGGAACACACTCACCTGCTTCATCGTTACATCCTGGAGGGCATTGGCCCACCCTGCCAGCTTGTCCTCCTTTCTCACAACATTCTGTTCCCGTCATTCCCTTTGGTGGAGGATTGCAATTAGTGGGAAGAGGCCCTGATTCTTCTTCGCATTCCATGTAGCAAGCTGTTTGAGTATTATTATTGCATGCGTTCGCGCAACAACTCTGAAGGTCGCTGGGTGATTTATTGTTACACTGACCACGATAAGGCGGACTTGATCCTGGACCTGGCGGTGGTTTAGCCCTAACGGGCATGGCATTGTAATTATAGGGGTTGTGGTGTCCTTTTCCCTGGGAATGGCTGTAATGCTCAGCATGGCCTAGCTTTTTAGCTAGTTGTTCATAAGATTGCGGAAGACCTGTATGAGTCTTTCCAGTTTCACTGCTTTCAAAGGCGGGAAATCCATTAAATTTTCCACCTGCTTCCGAAGCAGACTTTTTAACAACTTCACCGCTGTCAATTTGTGGTTTCAGCATTGATTCTGCCTTTACACAGAATCCACATGCAGATCCCATTGAGTAAAATATTATCGGCATTTTAATATAACACAAGAAAATTTTCAAAGGTTTCACCTTTGAGAGTGACAGGATGCGATATATTATATGTTTTGCTATACAAAAAGTTGCTGTATGCACCCTACTAATGAATACTTATACTCTTAAATCATTTATTCTTCGAAAACTTTCTTGTGCAGCCAGCACTTGTCTGTACGCATCGTATAGTGCATGATGCTCAACTTCAATGGGAAAATCTTGAAGCTTGACTCCTGATACGTCATATAGTGTTCTAGTATCTCGAGTACCCCAAAACAACCACGGTACGGGTAAGTTGCATGCACGATAGGCTTGCTCGAGAATTACACAGTCAAAGGTTGCTCCATGTGACCAAATATATCTGGAACCTTTGAACCACGTACTAAATTCTTTTAGTGATTGTATTAGAGGTATTCTATCTTCATGTTCTAGTGCTTCGTAGCGGGCTGTGCTATTTTGCGATTTCCACCATTCTTGAGTTTCAGGTGACACAATTAGTCCTTGATCCAAACAGCTCTTAATCACTATTCTTCGGTAGAAGGAATTTTTACTATTTAATGAGTTTATGTTTCCTCGCCGATTAAATTTTACCGCCCCAATGGTCAATATAACAGCACTAGGAGTAGTACTTAGGGTTTCTAAGTCAATCATAATATCTGGCATTTGTTACTCTTCAATATTCTCTATAAACCTGTGAATTTGATCCCAAGGTATGATAATATCTTCATTTGTTCCAGTAGTTGGTATATGAAGAGTAACTAACGATTGCAGATGAAATGTTGAGAGATAAGGAACAATCTCATCATTTTTACTATGTATCATTAGTGATCGACCCCGATATCCATTTATATATTCTTCAATGTTAAATTCAGAAAATAGTGTGGATATATATCGTAGCGGAGTGTTATTCACTATTGACTTAGCACTTAGGAAAGGAGAAACTATTACTATTGTGGGTATACCATATCTACGTGCTACGTATGTAGCCACCGAGGCACCAAGTCCGTGACCGTACAGAATTATATCTTTAGCTTGGTAACTCTGTCGTAATAATGCCACCATATAGGAAGCGTCATCGTATAATTGTTGCTCATTTGGTATTCCACTACTCTTACCAAAACCAGAATAGTCAAAAGCTAGAACCGAGTATCCTAAACTTTTGACACTTTCTATTGTTGAAGCAACATGACTTATATTTCCTTTATTGCTGTGACAGATGAGTACTATTTTGGATCCCGGATTTCCTTCGGCTAGCCATCCATGCAAGTGTCCCTGTCTCACGACCTTATATGTCTCATTCACTGGTAAAAATGTAGAGCTCGGTCGAAAGTATAGAAATCTCTTAGTGAGTAGAGTAGTAATAAATAAGAGTACCACGAGAGTAAGTGCAATTTTAATCAAAATTTCTTTTACCTTTCTATCCATTTTGTGGATACAAAGATATAACTTTAAGTGACTCAACCAATTGTTACTCCCCAATGAGGAGATGCAAAGAAGTTTATACGATTAGTCTTCATCTTTGATGACATTGTAGAGTATGACTTGACAAACTGGATAGCCTCGTCCATCGTGAACATCAATGCATCATCCTCGACAACAACACCCACAGATAGGAAAGCCTGGGTAATTTTATCACTTAGGGTAGGATCTGGTACGAAGTTTTCCTCTTCTTCTTCTAAGACATCTTCCTCTAGTTCAACTTCTCCATCCGAAAACACTATGTCTTCTTCTTCGAACGGAGCTTCCGCTTCCGAGTCTGATGGATTAAATCCTTCGGATCCTTTCTTATTTCTTCGCGAGCGCAGCTTTGGTCGTCGGTGTGTTGTATTGGTGGTCTTCGCTGTTGTGTGGTACTTTTGAGCCATAGCCATGAGAACTATCTGGTTTTCATCCATGACTTTACCAACTCTTATAACATCCTCTAATACTCGCACTATAACTTCTTCATTATATTCACTACTAAGTCTATTGCGCACACTCTCGATATATGCGTCAGTGATTCCAGAAGGTTCAGGGGGTTCCTCGTCTTCATTTTTGCTTACCTTAGTTGACATCTTTCGTTGCATAGCACGCTGTTCATCAAGACTGTTAACGTTAAGGAGTATAGTAACTGCCGCACTAAAGTCCACTTCTTTCAGTTGAGGATTACTACCAGTATACTTTTTGTCGAGAGTGTGAATACCCCCTATAATATTACATAGCGCGGAAAATATACAATTCTCTTTATCATTTGGTAGGACCTTGGTGCAGTTCTTAGTTAATGATGCTAAACCCTCGATCTTTTTGAGCACTATAGCTATGTTATTGCTAGTAGATTGCTCAAGGTGTTTCATTAGGTAATAAATAATCACTGCTAATCGTTTCCACATGATTTCCAATACTTTTTCTTGGTCTTCACGAGAGGGGATGAATCCCAAGAATCCTTTATATGTTTGTACCATGTGTAAGAATGGAGATGGAGGGGGAACAGAGATGTCTTCGGCTGTTGCAAAGATAGTGGAACACGGTTGATATACACCGTCTAATACAGAAGTAACAAAGTCAGGTGTTATATTTTGTAATACATTGTATTTTATGTACATATAGTCTTTCATGACCATAATTACACTACACATATCTCTTATTCTCATATTGAACCAGCCTCTCAGGAAGTCGTTCTGGAATACAGTGTAAAGTACTTTCAAAGATAGAACGTCTCCTAGATCTTCCATGTAACCTGAATCTTTTCTGCTCTTCCGGATCTCTTCTCTCAAGCGCATTAGTTCTTTACCCACAAAGTTAAATGCATCTGGTTTCTTAGAACCCAATATCTCATCATTGCGATCATCGTATATTAACTTGGCATTCTTTGTGCTTAGAAGCACATTTTGCGATGATCTATCTCGAAACTTAACGCGTAGCGCAGTTCGAGCATTGTTCATTAACTTTTCCCGATAAGCTTCGTTACTAAGTCTGTCCAATTTTCTTTCTAGTTCGCGCAAACCTAAAAAAGATCCTGTCCCTTCCACTTTCAACATATTATAGGACTTCTCGAAAAAAGATCCTGTCCCTCCCACTTTCAACATATTATAGGCCTTCTTGGGAATGTACGTCTCGTTACCTGTAATCCGTTTTTCAAGTCCTATACAGCAGCTGGTAAATTCTACTGCGATACAGTAGTATGTAATTGAGGGATAACTTTTTCCTTGGACTCGTATTAAGACTGAGATATCCAATGGAGAGAGCCCTTTGAGCTTATATGTAGGGTCTGATTTTGGTGGGTCGCCTTCCCATACATAGACGGGGGTTCCAGAAGGTCTGGAAGAAGAAGGGCCGATATTTTGACTAGTAAGTCTTATAGAACCTCTAATTGCGTTTGCCATGCCATTTGCATCATTAACATCTTCTGCGCTTGGAATATCAAGACCTTTGATGGTATCATCAATATTTTTAGACAAACTTTCGGATAGCATACCACGCTGGTAAAGATTATCAAGTTCTTTGCTAAGATTAGTTCTTTCTAGAAGCGGCAATGTATCAAGTTGTTGTCTTCGAGCTTTAGGATAGTCTTCAGGCTTCACATCCTGGAATTGTTCTGCTTTTTTAAGTAAATAGTCGCAATACATATCAAGGATTAGGCCAGGTACTCTGTTAAGCTTTCTCTCTCTTTCTTTACCTAGATACGAACCTCTTACAAGTGCTGTTATCACCTTAGGCTTCTTAAGTATCATAAACATGTCATTATTTAGTATACCACCCGCTGGTGCGGGCCCTACTCCATAATTCTTTCTTTTCGCTTCACTAATTATAACTTCCTGATCAGGTACTCTGGATACTTCAATTCCATCTTCACTCATTTTTTTGAGAACCTGGGAAGCGGTAAGACCCTGATACTTATTTAAGTTATTACCTCTTCTAATTAAATTTTGCAAATTAGTATACGCGAGATATATTTCATATAATTCGTCTTCTCGTTTGTGTTGATTCTCACTTCTAATTTGTTGGTTTTGTTCACTTCGCAATCTGTGTCTGGCGGCCATTAAGATTTTCCCATAATTATTCTTACCATCATCATCCGGACTCGCTTTTCCCATCCATTTACCTCGACTAACGTAGATTATGGGCCTATTCCCCGTATCTAGTAGTTCATCTGCGAGTTCTTTATTCTGCTCGAGTTTAGCATTAACAGCAATTTCTAGCGCCTCTTTTCGCCGATTATCTTTCTCTTCCTCATATAACTGAGAGAACTGATCACCTACTGTTGATAGTTTATATGTACAGTTAGCTGCTATACATTCTGTTTTAGAACGTTGATATTTCTCACAATCATTATCTCCCGTACAAGTGGACTTAGGAGAAGATCTCCTAATTACAGTTCTCCAAGTCGGAGTAGATAGCATATTAGAATATATGTAGTTAGTTGCTGTCGGGTATTTTTCTCCGTCAATGATCATATCTTGCCTGAAATTATCACTCAACCTCGCATAAGGACTGTTATGCGTGCTAAAAATTTTAATCGTGGACATTTGTTATTTGCAAATATTAATATAGACTAAAATTAATTAGTAGTGTTGATTTAAATAAAAGCCACGTGTGAAATAAATGAGTGGTCTATTATTTTTAACTGCTGAAGACTTTCAACTATTTCGAGGCACTAAGGGTAGTATCATGGGAACTTCTATACCGGGGTTTTCACTGATATTATTCTATTCTACCCAATGTGAGCATTGTCAAACATTGATTCCAATATTTAAAAGACTTCCTGGCACTGTTGGTGGCTGTCAGTTTGGTATGATTAACGTTAGTCATAATAAGAGTTGTGTCATGATGTCTCGTAAGACTATTGCTCCTATAGAAGTGGTACCTTATATAATCCTATATGTCCACGGAAAGCCGTACATGCGTTATAAGGGCCCCCAGGATGCAAAAGAGATTGCACGTTTCATCGTAGAGGTTTCACATCAAGCACAGCAAAACGTGAAAAGAACTAACAAGACCGAATCCAAGATAAAGCAAGATCCAAAAGGGGGAATTCCAGCCTATACTATTGGCAAACCTTTATGTGGCCCCGACGATGATGTATGTTATTTAGAGTTCAACAATGCTTATGGTAAAACACAACAGAATCAAAGAACACAAAGGAAAGTACAAAATCTACCAGCCGCTGCTGGTATGGGTACCACAGGACGTTAATTTAATACTAGATTGTATTAAATCTATTTCAGCACCTCGTTTCTAATAGTTCTCTGGTCATCAGGAGATTGCTTGTAAGGGTCCAAAGATCTACTAACAAGTTCCACGAACTTTGCGGGGCATTCTACATACTGGTATTTACCTTCGCCACTTCCGTCGTAGTTACCTCCAGTCCATTGACGAAATAGCTGACAAGAACTTTTGAGGTCTGCGTCCTTAATATTGCATGCAGAGGTGTTTCCAATCTGTTCAGCCGCCTCATCACGAGTAATATTGAATTTAGGATAATTAAGAGAATCATAGCCTTTAGGACAGTTGTCTAGATGTATACTATACTCATGATCATCCCATCCGGGCACGGCCTGGTCCAGTTGTACGGCGTCATCGGCTTCTCCCGGGGTAAATTGGTCCATCGCCATGACCACAGCAGTCCAGTCCTTCTCGTATTTATCTCCTTTCATCAGGATACAACGGCCACACCCTGGGTTTCCGTTTAACCCGCTCACCGGGTCTCCTTGCAGTCCTTTTATAAGATCGTTACTCATCGCACCCACCATCCAAATATCCTCGCCATATTTCTTATACTGTGCAGGTGCCATCATTGGTGCTACATTTATAGGAGCTACCTGTGAGCTACCCCGAACTGATTGTCCATTATCAGTACAACCCATGCTACAATCCCAGAAAGATGTAAGTTTGAGCTTTTTCCAATCCCCACCCGGAGGCTTAGGCTTAGGTCCAGGAGGCTTAGGTCCAGGAGGCTTAGGTCCAGGAGGCTTAGGTCCAGGAGGCTTAGGTCCAGGAGGCTTAGGGGCCGGACATGATCGGGAAGGACACGCTGTATTGCCATCTTTCGCATCGCATCCTCCTTCCCAATCACTTGAACAATCCCAGCTATTGCAAGAGCTGCACACATAGTCGTCATCCTGGCCCTTTTGGTATGGAGGACCATAACAGCAAAATCCCTTGTAAGTAGATTTATATCTCCACCAAATTGTTATACCTGTCAATAATGACACCACGGCGATCACTGCCACTATGAGTATTATCATTGTTCGCGTCATTTATCTTAGCGATAAGAAATTTGAATTCGACTTTAAGAAACAGATCTTATGATATTACAAAAATGAGCGGATTCCCACTTTACGATAACTTGATAAAAGACCTTTCCAAGAAGGATCTCTCGGTGATAGAGAAAGAGGATTTTGTGGAGAATATTAGTAAAATAAATATGGACGGTATTGAGTTAATATATGTGTTAATTTATATGTACGCAGAACAGAATAAAGATAATGCTGATCCTAATAAAGTTCCATATAATGGGTACAAGGATGTAAATGAAGATGGCACCAATACATTCTCATGGGTGTTTACGCAGTTTCCTATTAAGTTGCGTAGGCTACTATCTCTCTTTGTCAATATCCACCTTGAGAAACAAAAGGAGGAACAAACTAGGTCCGTCCAGACTTTCTGATTTTTCTATATATCACAAATCCAGTAATTAACATCAGTATAGTAACAGCTATACCAATGCTAACCCATAATATCTTCGTATTTCTCTTATGTGTCTGTTTCCATAAAGGATCAGGTTGGGTATTTGGAAGATAATCAGGGGGTATATGTTGATCTCCCGCTAGACTAATCACATTTTTTCCATGTCCTGGACCATCCTGTATAGCAGGACACATTCCCCAACACCCACGATGGTTAAAAACTGGTTTACCCTCAAATGTACCACTTGAGAGCACATTAGAAGGAGGTCGTTTGCTCCAGTTGGTGTTTTCTGGGAACGGAACTGCTTTTATTTTGTCCGGAGGTGCTTCTTTGCATGTTTTGTCATCATCGCAGTAGAAAACACTCATAAGTGATTGTAATGTAAATTTCATATTGAATGGTTGTTCAACATTTGCCGAGTCTTCAGTCATATCTTCACCCTTCATAGATACCTTATATTTCTTATACTCATTATGACTCATCAATATAGGACTATTCGCAAGGTATAAAATCCTTGACGATGGTTCAGACAAGCCGATATTGGGGTCCTTGTCTTTATTCATGGCTATCATCCCAAGTCCTTTGTATTGAAATGCTACCACATCTGAATAAGTCACTAGATCACCGATTTTTTTCGCATTATCTACAGGCATAATCTGGAATGTAGTACCAATTCCTCCAAGTATTCCTAGAGCTTCTTTCCACATTATAGGATTCACCCCTCCATCATTTTGGACTTGTGCCACGTATGAGCTACCCTTTATAGATAGGATCACATCATCTCCAAAAACAATAGGTTGATCGTGTATAACACTATTAGCTGTACGTACTTGTGGTTGCAATGTTAATACGGAGTCAAACGGTTTATCCATTATACACGGACCAGGCCCTTGTTGTCTGGGGAGCTCAGTGTTAAGAGTAAGACCGCTCTCTACTTCTTTTAGTGCTAGAACATCTCCGTAGAATACGGTATTCGCGAAATTAGGAGGAAAAGGGAACAAATTAGTATTAACAAATACTGACATACTAACCACATTAGGATCTATATTATAGTATGATTGATTTCTTAACCGGTAGAGTGGAGTCAATTCTGGGTGGACTATAGTACGTACAGGAGTGCAAATACTTCCCCCATTTTTAAATTGTGTGTACAATCCAAACCCGCAATTATCACCAGGACACCGCTGCATACATTCTTGGATACTAAGATCTTTATAACATATGCCTTCTACCGTATCTCTACAACCTGAGATAGAGATCGCGCTTAGAGTGCTATTAGGCCAAATTACCCATGGTCCATGTCTCCAGGGTTCATCGATATCATCTTCTTCTTTTGTTGTAGCATCCTTTATGGAATAGTATTTCGAGTCTAACTCTTTCTTTGGATGAAAGTCACGTTGTTTTGAATCCATTTATTATGAGATAATAAAAATGATATATAACCATAACTCAAAAATTATGAACGAAAAATAGTACAATGAAACTTAGCATTCGCTCAAGTGCTGTACATGACCTTAATAAGATTATACTTTCACTTGACACACATAGTATGTGTGTCAGATTGGGGTATATTTCTAGAGATGGATTTACTCCTACTCTAAGTCATTGGCACATAAAAAATATACGTAGAAAAATTCAGACCCATGGTGTTATAACTCGTAAAGGTTTATGGAGGTTCGATGAACTATACACTGTTGGAAAAATCAATGATTATGGACTTGTGCTTGGAACTAGTGTGGTTGATGATAGTATAGCACTAGATTATCAAAGTTATATCATAATGTCATCTGTAGGACATGAGTATACAATAGACTTCCTTGATGGATACATACAGATTAGGTTTCATACAGGTGTTGCAGATATTTCCTCTCTTTTTGACCCAGTAAAGTTTATACACGAAATGCTCACACCTTTGGTAAAACACGTTACGACTGCTGAAAAACACTATGGTAGTCCTAGATATGTCGGGACCCCAAATTATCCAACTAACCGAAAAGTCATTGCTCCCTTTAGATCTTTAGGTGAATGGGGTACATTAATAATGAACCCCAATGGTGTACACATAGTATTAGGGAGCAATATATACGGAATACACTACGATGGCAAAACTCAGGGTACAAGTATTTTTCACGGTTACTGGGACAATGACATGTTCATCATATATTTACCAGATGTCATCAATGATGAAGATGTCCATATGCACAGCGTGTCACATCGTTTATCACTAGCCAAACGAGCGATAATAGGTTTAGAATATTGTAGAGTAACCAAGATATTTACTACAAGTGTAGATGTTCAAGAATATCTGTGTAGTCGTTATGGAGGGGTAGTGTACATTCCTCGTCATGCAAAGTCTACACAAGATCTTGAAGTATATAGGCCAGTGCATAGAATCGGGTTGTTATTCAACGTGAAAAGAAAATCTCGTAGTGGGTTCTCGGTATTTGAGTTATCAGACGTTAAGGGTAATTTTAAGGGTACAAAAGAGCACCCTTTCAACAGTCCCATTTCCCTTAGTAAGGAAGATAGGGAATTCCTGGAGTATTTTCCCACGTCATCAATAGTTGAATTTAGGTGGGAAAATGATAACTTGGTGCCATATTCTGTATCGCGTAGGATTGCTCCTTCTCTTTCCAACGAAGATAATTGGAGATTACTACATTATACCAAAGACCTATTTAAAAACACAAAACTGAACTCTAAAGCATTAATGATGGCACAACAGAAAAAAACCTTGAAAATGCTCCCTGTAAATAAATCAGTAGTATTCTATTCCCCAGTTGAAGGAGAAGATGTTTTGGTTCGCACAGGAACCATTGGGGAAGGATCATGTTTATTTCATGCTCTTCTTCACGCCTACTCCAAAGATTACGCTACAATGGACAGGAAGGGGCGTATGAAGTTCGTGATAAGATTACGGGCAAGTATGGCAGGAAAAGTAAATATGGAAAGTTGGGAAGAGATGGGAGGAGGAGTAATATCCAAAGTTCCGTATCAAGAAAACGTACGTGAAATATTGGAAAATTTCTATACGCATATTAGAACTGGAAATACTATTAGAGGACGTAGTACTCGTAGAGTTGTCAAGAAGCTTTCTGGAAAAGACGAAAAGCTAGATGATGTGTATGATATTCTATGTGAACTAGTTCCGTTCGAAATCCTCGCATCGTCGTGTCTTCCCAAGGGTTATGATAGAACTCAAGATGATAAAATAGATATCACCAATAAGGCTGTTTGTGAAGAGGTCAGTAATCACTTGAGTTCTATTAACGAGATGAAAGAGCTAGGATCTTCAAAGGCAAGCTACATCCAATCAAAGATGAATACACTTATGACCCTGGTTTTAGAAGAAGGTAAGAACGCTGCTTATCGTTCTTACATTAAAGGTCTTGAGAGAGTTAGCGAAGATGTAGATAGTTATACTATAGAGTTTATATCTAATCGTTTTAATCGCGATGTATATTTCTTGGACGGCACTAACAGACTTCCATACAATACTTGTCCTACTACCAATAATATCAAGGGCAGGAAGAGTATGGTTGTACTTTGGGTTGGTGGAAATCACTATGAAATTGTAGGTAGACTTTTACCCGGTAACAGGATTCAGAGAGAGTTTGCAGCTGACGATGAGCTTATCAATCGTATCAGAACCTTTATGACTAAACCCGAGAAAATTAAGGATCTATATCCCGAACTAATTGAGCATCTTCCCAGGTCTTATCGTTCTGGATCATCTCCTAAACGCCGAGATACTCGCAGAAGTACATCTAGCAAAAAGTCTATGAAGAATTATGAGTCAGATGAGTCCGATCGGTACTATGATTCATCTGATAACGAATCAGGGTCAGACTCGGATTAATTAACACTAATTCCTGAATGGAATTAATGTTATCAGGGTTAAAAAAATGTTGTGCAGAAAATAAATGGCAGAGTTCACTGATGATATAACTAGTTTTCTTCCAAAGTATCCTAATGTTGTACCCTATCAGAATAATATGCTCAATCCTTATAATGGAACGTTTTACGACTCTATTTACAGAAAAAAAGAGTTCTACGAACTACGCTTGAGTGTAACAGAGGATGTTCCGGAAGAACCTGGGGATCTAATGAACCATCAGAAAATGATTGCTCGTTACCTTTCATCTCATACTCCATATAACGGAGTGCTTTTGTTTCATGAGATGGGAACTGGAAAGACATGTTCAGCTGTAGCAGCAATAGAACAAATCAAGTCTGAAGGTAAATTTAGGGGTGCGATATACATAGCTAGTGTAACTTTGAGTAATAATTTCCTGAATGAACTTATCAACGTCTGTACTGACGGCCGATATATTCCAGAAGATCTGGGTGATACCGATCGAACAGGAAAGATTCGCATGAAGAAAGCAGTGTCTGAATATTATAAACTAGGTAGTGATTATACCTATGACAAATTTGCAAAGAATGTAGACTCGTTACGTCTAGAGGAAGTACGCCGAAGATATAATAACCATATCATTATTATTGACGAAGTACACAATTTAGCTGATAATAATAAGGATGGGGCAAGTTATAAAAGGATCTGGAAATTTTTACATCAGGTTCAAGGATGTAAGGTACTTCTACTATCTGGGACTCCTATGAGAAATAGAGTTTGGGATATAGCTTCCGTTATGAACCTTATTCTTCCTGTATCTAATCAGCTGGAAACTGGAGAGGAGTTTGTCAGAAAATATTGCGACCGCGTTGACAAAGACTTAGATTTAGTAACAGTTGAGGGAGCTACATTTCTTAAGGAATACTTTAAAGGCCGAGTATCCTACTTGAGGGGTATAACATCGGATGTTGACCGGGTTTTTCATGGTGATTCCATTGTAGTACCTGGTATAAAACAAGAACCAGGATTCTTCAAGATAGACAAATGCACTATGAGTGCATTTCAAACCGAAGCTTACTTACAAGCCTGGAACAAGGATAAGAGCGAAACAAAATCAAGTAAGAATAAGGGTTCTGGTTACTACAGAAATTCACGTCAGGCATCTTTGTTCGTATTTCCTGATGGGAGTTGGGGAACAGCAGGATTCAATAAATATATCCAGGTCGGAAAGACGTCTACAGCTAATATACTTGGTAGGAAAAAGAAATCTGCTCCTAGGTGGAATCCCTACGCAAATGATTTAGTTAAGGCTATTAAATCTGGGGGTGTAGATGCATTACAAAAATATAGCTGTAAGTATGCCGCTAGTTGCAGAATACTATTCAAAGCAATAAAAGATAAAAAACTAGTTTTTATATACAATGAATCTGTTAGCGAAGGCGGAGTAATACTATTTTCATTAATACTAAAGCTGCTTGGTTTTGTTGAGTATACGGGGGGTACCAAAAGAGAAGGCGTTAATACATTTGCAGTACTTACCGGGTCCACAGCTAACAAGCTTGATATTATTCGTAACTTTAATAGACCTGACAATAGAGAAGGTGCTCGTATCAATCTTATTATAGGTTCACAGGCAGTTTCGGAGGGTCTAACCCTTAAAAACGTACAAGTTGAGATTGTTCAGACAGCTTGGTTCAATTATGCTCGTATAGATCAAGCTTTGGCTAGAGGATACAGAGCTGGATCGCACACAGTACTATCTAGATATAAGGATGATATCACGCAAGATATATATTTACAAGCAGCCGTGCCTGATGAACCGAAAGATGTAGCTGGTGAATACATTAGTATAGATGATCAGATGTATACTGTAGCTCAAAAGAAAGATATTAGCTTTAAGCGCGTGGAGAGTGTCATGCGCTCAGCTGCATTTGATTGTGCTCTTACTTATAAGAGAAACCAAGTGATTGCCAAACCAGGGTCTCGTGAGTGTAACTATAGTAACTGTGATTATAAATGCGATGGGGTTCCTGAACTACAATACAAGAGTGATAATCCTGTAGATATCGACTACTCTACCTACAATTTGTATTATTCACATGATAAGATTCAACAGCTCGTGGCAGAGATTACAGCACTATTCAGAACTAACTTCAGGTTATCATTTAGCAGGATTAGTGAGATGACATCGGCGAACAATGAGTTCGAGTTAACAACAGCGTTATACACTATAACCACTAATAGTATTCCTATTTACAATAGATATGGATTCGTATCATATTTACAAGAGGAGAATGACACATACTTCCTAGTTGATGGTCTTTCCACGATTGGTTCTGCAAATATGGCATATTATACCAAGTATCCCAATGTTAAAATTAAACAAACATTTGACATGATTAAGACAAAGTATTTCGATGACATCGCGTTGCCCAGAGCTGTTCAGGATATCTGCGTGGTTAAGGGTAACATACGTCCGTATATCGAGAGATTGCCGCTCAAATACAAAGAAGTACTTCTCGAGGATGCTCTTCGCGCCGAGGTGCTGAGATCACGAGGAAGGAAGTTCCAAGAGACTGAGATTGATATAGCATCACGTATTCTCAAATATTTTGAATCTAGTATAAGAAGGGTTGGAGAAAGTAGTACTGTGATATCAACTCTCCTATATACACGACTGGGAATTCTGCGTTGTCTAGATACTGGCGGTGCGTCCATGGACTTAAGCTCATTAACGTGGAAGGATTGTAATAATGAAGAGGAAGAACAATTTTTACAAGATAAGCTTGCTAATCGGCAAAAAATGGAGAAAGAGCCATTTTATGGCCAAATCCATCCCACTATAAAGGAGAGATTTTGTATTCGTGACTGTAGAGACGGGAAGTGTGAGGAGACTCTTGGTCACAAAGTAACATCCGGCGCACAATGTACTAGCTACCAGGTGGAGATGTTAGCATTAATTACGACGTTCTATACGGATCTAGAAGTTCCCCCGACTCAGGCAGCTGTAAACGATGTATTGGCAGCCAAGTGTACCGGAAACCTAAAACGAGCCGACCCTCAGAAGTTGCCGCTAGTAGATGATAATATTGTAATAGGTAAACTCAAGATACCTTATAATAATAAATCAGATCTCACTGAATTTCTTCTTAAAGGAGTTCAGGATGTCGAAACATTTGTAAAGACCCGTACAGATAATATAAACCCTAAAGTGATAAAGAAATGGTGGAGTAAAGATACTGAACTGAGAAGATATGTTGTTCAGCTTGGAGGAGGCTCAAAGTTTACATGGGATGCTCTCAAGAAAGGCATACGTGCTATGACTCTGAATCAGATGCAAAGACTGGTATACTATGGAACTAAACAGAAAAATTTAGCTTGCGGCTTTTTGTGTCATTGGTTTACAACAAAAGATCTCATACTCGTTGACACTGGTTGTGGCGAGTCTAACAAGAAGAAACCACGTGCAGGTAAGAGTACAACAACCAAGAAGAAGTCAAATAAGAAAAAGAACGGTTAAATACAAGAAGCAAAATGAAAATGAAATACTTTGATAGTTCTTCAGTTCGATGGTAGAAACATGACTACCAATACAATGGCAACGCATATTCTTAGTATTGTTAATCAATACATTAAACAGTACAATAAGTTGATCGATGATGAATTTGGTATAAGACAAGACGAACTATTGCCTCTGTGGAATCAAATAATTACAAATAACCAGGATGAAGATCCTCCACCTCCACCTCCACCTCCCCCAAAAAATAAACACAGGGCAAAGAGTTCTCCTGCAAAGAGTTCTCCTGCAAAGAGTTCTCCCGCAAAGAGTTCTCCTGCAAAGAGTTCTCCTGCAAAATGTACTCCAGTTAAATCAGGGTGTCCATATATTTTCACTAAAGGTGCCAAAGAAGGTATGATCTGTGGATGTAAGCCAAAAGGAGGGAATACTTATTGTAGTCGTCATAAGAAGTATGAAGGGCAAGCTCCTAATGTCAAGAAAGTACTTCCACCCCCTAGACGTTCAATAGTTTCCAACAAAAGTAAAGCAACATCTAAGAAGAAAGCGAAAGAGATAGTACTTCACAAGGGCCCTGGTGGACGTCTGTATCATCGACCTACAGGATTAGTTTTTAACAGAGATAGGGTTGCTATTGGAACCTGGCTAAGGGCTTGTGATAACCCCGAGGGAGTTGATGAGGTTGTTAAATTGACAGATAAAGATATCGTACAAGCTAAAAAACATATGTTCGCTTATAAAATAGAAGAGACTGATCATATGGAAGAGGCAATACGTAAAGTTACTAGAGTGTTAGAACCATCTGAAGCTAAGAATTTGCAAGATTCTCTTTCTCACGCCATTAATGAGACTAACATGAAAGCTGAGGATGTCAATGATATCCTATGTGAACTTCAGGGTAGAGGTCCTGTTAGTGAACTTCCTAGTGAAGATATCAGTGATGAATCTGAGTATGAACTCGAGGAGGAGCTCGAGGAGGAGCTCGAGGAGGAATAAATTAATACACACATTAATTATTGTATAATTAATGTACAATCTTGAAAATTGAAATAGATTTTTATCGTCTTTCCTATCTTTACATAAAAATGCCCGAAGGTCCAGAATGCAGACTTACTGTTGACTATTTAATCAAAACATTGGAGAATAAAAAGATTCAAGATTGGGTTTTTTGCGGTGGAGGTTATACCGATGAACCACCTGAAGGATTCGAAGTTTTTGATAAAGCACTACCTCTTAGAGTTGAAAATGTAGACTGTAAAGGTAAATTTATATACTTCACGCTCAGTGAAGAAAATGGCACCAACCACTACATTATGCATAGCTTGATGATGACAGGAAGGTGGCAAAAAGATTATGATGACTACTGCAAATGGTTCGTAGAGCTGGATGACGGAAGCACTGTCTGGTTTCGTAGTCCACGTTCCCTATCTACAGTGTCTTTTACTACTGATAGATCAGTTTTACAAGATAAACTGAATAAATTAGGACCAGATATTATGACGAGAGATTTTAGTCTGTCTAATTTCAAACAACTAGCACTTAAGTACTCTAAGCGCAACATTACATCATTTCTAATGGACCAGCAAGTTATTTCAGGGTGTGGTAATTATATCAAGGCTGAAGTCTTATGGTATGCACAGATATCTCCATTACGTAAAGTAGGAGAACTGAGCGAGAGAGAAACAGAGCTGGTGTACGAAGGACTTCGTGTCATTCCTAGAGTATCATATAATAAAAGAGGGGTCTCATTGAAAGACTACGCTGATGAAAATGGCACCAAAGGATACTACGCTGGAGATTTGAAAATATATGGTAAGAAATATGCTAAACGCACTAAGACGGCAGACGGTAGAACTACGTACTGGGATCCAGAGCGTCAAGTATAGATATAACCTAATAGGTTATATCTAGTCTAAAAAATTCTTGCGTCTTGATAAATGGACGTTAATTTTGACCAATCATTGAAGAAACTTGAAGATAAAATTAGCCAATTTACAAATCATAAGAGCTCAACTTATACTTCAAGTATCAAGGGAATAGGCAAAAAGATTAATATAAAAGCCGTAGTGGTATATACTCTTCCTTTTGTATTAGGAGCTATAATATTATCTATATGGAAGCCTAGTTTTGTTAGCAATGAAGTTGAGGATGAACAGGGACAATACACTGTGCATATAAGTTTTAAAAAAGTTGTTATTGCATCTTTGATATTAGGTTCCATCATAGATGTATTGATATTCTTATACTTGCGTAAAAAAGAAATAAAGCTCTAGAATAAATGCGCAATTGGTTACTAAATAATTTGTGTGCAGCTTTCGCAGGTCTCTTTATTTTCATAGTGGGTTTTCTAGCAGGTACAATAATTGACATCGGATTCTTTAATCTATATCGTAAAATAGATCCAACGCAAGAAAATAAGGGTAAACTACTGGCTCTCGCTGTTGTGCAGTTATTCGTTATTATATTCATCATACATGCTACCCAACCCATTAAAATATTGGGACCTAGCTTTTCTTTTGGATTAATGTCTTCACAAGTATTTTTATTCGTACATGCTATTGAAACTATAGCTAATAAAGTGTTTGATCGAGATTGCACAGCTTAAGTAGATTTTCTAGAAAGATAGAAATGCTTAATTAACCAGTATAATGCCATCACAGCTACAGCTTTGATAGCTATTAGAATATAAGGAGACTTTTCCGTCATTGGAAGTACCCTCTTTATCAACCCATCAACCATGGGTAGAGAGAATATGACAAATAACAATCCAATAATCAGTGAATCTTTGGCTTCTTCCACGATGGAATCCATCGTACTCCTATGTTTGGTGAATAGGGTGTTGACTATTTGCAGCTCATTACTTGTTGGTTGACTCTGGTCAACAGGAAGTTTGGCAATGGGGTCTCCTGTAGTTCCAGGAACTCCTGACATCATAGGCGGTTCCTGTGAATATTGTATAGTTGACATTTACTTGTGCTCTAATAAGGTTTTAAGCCAATAACCACAAGTGAACAAATGACTCTTTCTCTGAATAAACTAGAAAAAATACTTGGAAGGCAAGGACTAATTCCAAAGAGATATTTCACGATAGGAGGTATGTGCGTGTACATAGAGATACTGGTATTAAACAATGCGGATATTTTTTATCTATACATACCCAGTAAGTATGATATCAAAGCTCCTAACAATTCAAGCTCGTTCAAGATAAGCTCGATAGATATAAATGAAGATGGTACAATTGCAGGAGATTACGCTGGAGAATTGGACAATGTCCAATTAGAGAAACAATATGAGGAGGTGGATATTGACATTGATCCTGATGCTCGGGGATCGGAGAATCTGGAAGGGGTGCTAGAAAATAATTACAATCACCCTCTATCATTACAAGATGTGAACAAGAAAGATATGAAACAACTTAGAGAAGTTTTTAGACAACTACGAAGGCTAAAATTATGTGTACAGACTCTCAAGTATAAATTATGCGTTGTTTTTAATAATTATATATGCTGTCTCAGAAGAGACAATACATTTGAAGGATTTACAATCTTGGGATACACGGGAAATACTGAGAGAAAATTATTTGTAACTATAGACCTGGAATCTATGTATAGTAAGATTACCACATTGGCTGTGGATGTTAAGACCATAAGAGAAGGGGTTTATAGAGTGTTGGATAAGAACCAGGTCAAACATACTAGAAATCTTCAGAAGATATTGGAGCATAAGATGGATTTTGTGAATTCCTCTGAGTTTGTTAATAAGAAAAAGGTTAAATATGCATCATATCTTAAGAGATTGGAGGCCATGCTGGCGCAATTAAATGCTTCAGAAATTGGGGTGCTAGAGAAAATAGCAGCCGTGAATGAGCGCTATAATTCAGATACAAGTATCAAGGGATTGCACGTGGACATAGAGAAGACACATCTGCTTGCTAAACACGAAGAACAACTGACTAATATGAATATAATAAAACAAGATGTGATTCGTAATATTCTGCTAGTGAAGAGTAAGTTAGAAGATCTATCCCTAAAGGTGGATAAAGTATGTTTTGATAACATCGTGATGCTCGATGCCATTTTACGAAACTTTGTAGATATGACAGAATTTTAATATGGCCTTAATATAAATGTACTATCGAGTAAATGGAGTTCCCGTAATAGAGGGATATGATAAAGATGCACCCGATGATGACAATAAGTCCAAATCAGTGTTCCCTTTATGGTTGTTAATAGTTATTATAGTGGTGATAATAGCTTGTGGATTATGGTTCCTATTTTGTCTTCGCAGAAAAAATAATAGGCAAGATTTTGGTTTTCAATTCTATTAGATACTACTAATAAATGAGTGACAAGAACAAATGGATCACCTATCTTGCTATAATTCTGGTAGGTGGTATTTTCGGCTATATTTTCGGATCACGCCGTAAAAATGCCGAGATCTGGGCCTGTGTAGGAGTTACTGTTGGGTTCCTTATAGATCTAATTATCTGGTATATTACCCGACAAGAAAGCTATAAGAATCTATTGGAGCACGAGCACTCTCATGAGCATGAGCACTCGCATGAGCACTCGCATGAGCACGAGCACTCGCATGAGCACGAGCACTCGCATGAGCACGATTATAATGACTAATAATTAATTGTTACTTATATTAAAGATGAACAAAAGCGTAATGATAGTTGTATCCTTACTGGGGCTGGTAGCAATTGGATGTCTAATTGCACTTAGCTGTAAACTAATATCAGAGCGATATGTTACACTGCGTGATATTGGGGTGTTTCAACCCATATTTGGTAATAAAGATGAGTCAGTGGTTAAACATAATCCTATTCACAAGAAATTTCTTCGACATAAATATAGCAGAGGAACAGCATATGACAGAGCAAAACTACGAACTAATCGCTTTCAGAAGAACTATGTATGATCTAATACCATATTGGTATTACATCGAGATGTAAGAAATTTACTGGTAGCTAGAGTTGCACAACGTTCGCACGTACTGAGTGTTGCAGTTGTTAGCGTTCTTGCCGTACGCATTAGTGATGTTGAAAAATCCACTGCATGAGCCCATCTTCTGGCCATGCGTAAGAGCATTGTATCCGTAGCCCAAACCATAGGACGGTACTACATACGCTCCGGACACCCCACGGGTGCGCTCAGGAACCGGTACGGCCATTGAAGAATGACCGTTGTAATGGTTGAGAGTTGCGTAGGAACACGCGGCTCCGACTGTACTGTTGTTGTATTCAGACATTTTATTACTGAACAATATTTTTATTTTTTTGCTTTTTCGCTTCAGTTCTCGCGGCAATATCCACGAGTTCATTATAATGATCACCATTATGAGCTTTAACCCAATTCCATCTAAGTACTTTATCCTTACTTACTTGGTCATAACGTTCCCAAAGATCTAGATTCGCCTTTCGTTTCCATGTACCTTTAGCACAATTCATTGTCATTAGACTATCAGTATAGATTTCATAACATCCTTGTCTCACTGTATCTAGAGCTTCTACTACTGCCAATAGCTCCATACGATTGTTGGTGGACGACGCAACCCCACCACTAACAAGCCATGCTCTGTCGTCATTTATTACACAAAAGCTCCACCCAGAAGCTCCACCTGGGTTTTTAAGACACGAACCGTCAGTGTATATCTTGGTTGGAGATCTACCTGTCATTTAGATCCCAATTACATAATAGATGACATAAATCAAATCTGGAATTGAAAAATAATGTAAAGAGCCAGGTTATGATTGATACAATGCTTAGTGAAACACACAGGTGGAAAATATTGGGTGATCATTTTAAGACTAAAGGCTTCGTGCATCACCAGACTGAATCCTTTAACCATTTTCTGAATATAGAGTTACCTCGCATTATTACCGAGGAGCCTCCTATTGTAATATCCAATTCGGAGGAACGTAATAGTGTGGACTATGAGTCCTATACTATCCAATTCAGTGACCTGTATATTCCCAAACCTACAGTGACGGAGGAAGATAGATCTTTACGAAACTTTTACCCAGGAGAATCTCGACAACGCGATCTAACCTATGATTCTCCTATATACGTTACGATCACTACCATTATGCAGCAAGATTCAGAATCTACTCCCATAGTTGAGAAACACATGCGTGTGGTGATAGGAAGGATCCCTATTATGTTACGAAGCAGTCACTGTTATTTAACCAGCATGACCCCAAGTGAGCGCATCAAAGCTGGAGAGTGTCAATACGACTCAGGAGGTTACTTCGTCGTGAAAGGCAAGGAACGTGTGCTTGTTCCTCAATTACGAGGGGTATACAATGTTCCATTGGTGTTGAAGCAAAAGGCCAGGGACAAGTTTGAGTACATATGTGAGATCCGAAGCATGTCTGAAGAAACGGGTCACTCAGTTCTTCTGCAATGCCTCATAGGTTCTGATGACCGAACTCTCGTCTTTTCTCTGCCTTACATTAAGGAGTTAATACCTATAGGTGTGGTATTCAAGGCTTTGGGTTACCTAACAGGGGGAGAGATTCATAACCTGATAGGTTTGGATTGTGACAAGACAGAAAGATACATTCGTTTAATCATACGAGATGCTTTCTTCTGCGAGGAGGTGACAGATGGACTTCCGTTATTCCTGAAACAAGACGAAGAGAAACCTGTCAAAGAACAACGCGATCAGCAAGTACTAGAGAAACTGTGGGATGATTTAGACGATGAAGAAAAGTTAGTGTGGAAGAATAGGATGACCAGAAACAACGCCCTAGACTATATCGGTAAATTTGCTTTACATACTCTGAAGGATAATGAACGTCGTCAGTATGCTCTTCAAGTGGTAGAAAGCGAACTCTTCCCACATATGGGTATCACATCCACTCTCAAGGAAAAAGCTTATTTACTTGGAAGCATTGTGAATAGACTTCTTTCTACTAGCGTTGGTATGCGCAAAGATGACGACAGGGATGATTATAAGAACAAAAGAGTGGAGTCGGCTGGAGTATTGTGCAGGGACCTCTTTCGTCAACTCTTCAGGAAGTTTACAATGGCTATAATATCTAGTATGGAGAAGAAGAAGCAAAATCCTGATGCAATGGCCATCATTTCTAGACTACCGATCATAACAAATGGACTTCGTCATTGCTTCGGAACTGGCAACTGGGGAGTCCCGAAGAATAGCTATATTCGCTCTGGAGTGGCACAGATACTTTCCAGGTTGTCTTATGGAGCCACATTGTCCAACCTGAGGAGAGTAACGATACCGGTGGGGAAAGAATCCAAAAACACCAAGATTCGTCAGATACACCCATCCCAGATCATGTATCTATGTCCTTCAGAAACCCCAGAAGGTCAGCCCGTTGGTATAGTTCTTAATTTGTCTTTGCTTACACGAATTTCAGCCAGGTTTCCAACTGTTCTGGCAAAGGAGGTGATAGAAGATTGCGAGGAACTGATCGCGCTTCGAGACTTTGAAGGGTCCAATAACAAAACCAAGGTCTTTTTGAACGGAGTATTGATCGGTATGTCCGAAGATAGCGATGGACTAATGGAAGAAATAACAGAACTTCGTAGCATTGACATGCTTCCGTATGATGTATCGGTAAGCTATGATGATATTGATGATGAGCTTCACGTCTTCTCTGACGACGGTAGGTTGTTACGTCCTGTTTTCACTGTCTCTGGTGATATACTAGATGCGACAGAAGAGGATGGTACGAAATGGAATGCATTGGTAGAAAAAGGCTTTATTATTTATTTAGATAACAGTGAGATCGAGAATGCTGTAGTAGCATTCAATCAGAATGAACTCAAGAAATATCATAACGACTATTGTGAAATAGCTCCCGCAATGATGCTTGGAGTAATGGCATCTATTATCCCTTTCCCCGATCATTCGCAATCTCCCAGAAATTGTTATCAAGCTGCCATGGGCAAACAAGCTATGAGCATGTTCGCTCTATCTCACCTGGCTAGAACAGATACCGTTACTCACGTACTTACATACCCACAAAAGCCCTTAGTTAGCACACATGCTGCTAATATGATGGGTTTCAGCGATATGCCTTCAGGAATTAATACAGTAGTAGCTATTGCTTGTTATTCAGGATTCAACCAAGAAGATAGTATCATACTCAATAAAGGAGCGGTAGAGAGAGGAATGTTTTGGGCTACTACTTATCGCACACATAGTGAAGTAGAGAAAAAGAGGGGGACATATACTATGGAGAAAATAGGAGTTCCTCCGTTGGACAAGAGAAGGGGAGATGCTAACTATAGCTTGTTGGATGACAACGGTGTAATTAGAAATAGACATCCAGTATACACTGATAAAGATGGAAATAAATGTGGAGGTGGATCCGTTTATGTACAGAAAGGAGATGTTATTATAGGTAAATTACTAGTAAAATCCAGCAAGTCCGGAGATGAAGAGATCACCGATAACAGTTCAATACTCAGAAAGGGTGAGGAGGGATATATTGATCGAGTTCTGATATCTACAACTCCTGACGGATACAAACTTGTTAAAGTAATTATTAGGAAAGTAAGAATTCCAGAAGTTGGTGATAAATTTGCAAGTCGAGCTGCTCAAAAAGGAACGTGTGGAATGGTTTATCCACAAGAAGATATGCCCTGGACTCGAGATGGAATTACCCCAGATCTAATCATGAACCCACATGCTCTTCCATCGCGTATGACCATTAATCAGCTAATGGAGAGTGTACTGGGTAAATCATGTTGTATTGAAGGTACTCTGGGTGATGCTACTCCCTTTACGAGCTCTAGTGTCAATATTGCTGAGAAGCTATGTGATCGCTTAGGCATGAACAAGTTTGAGCGTACGGGAAAAGAAATGTTATATAATGGACAAACTGGAGAACCCATGGGAATGGTATTCATTGGAACTGTTTATTACCAGCGCCTCAAGCACTTGGTAGACGATAAGATGCACGCTCGCGCACAAGGCCCTAACGCCACTCTCACTAGACAGCCCCTTGAAGGTCGTAGTCGGGATGGAGGTCTAAGATTTGGAGAGATGGAAAGGGATTGTATGATGGGTCACGGTGCTTCAAGGTTCTTGAAAGAACGATTGTGTGATCAATCAGATCCATATACAGCTACTATTTGTAGTAAATGTGGTAACTTTTCGACTTCCAAGACATATTGCAAGGCTTGTGATGCAGACCAAATTGCTCAGGTCAACCTGCCCTATGTTAGTAAACTGGTGATACAAGAACTAAACGCCATGTTGATAAAGTGCAAGATCACTGCGAAAGGAGAAGTTAACTAAAGATCCAAAATATTAATACTAATATAGTATTAATAAATGAATTGTCTAAACGCTATAGCATTATTTGGGTCTTCCGGTAGAGGAATTAACGGTTCAGTTACATTTCACCAGTGTGAAAAAGATGCCGACGGAGTATGGGTAGAAATTGATTTACACAACTTTGATCCTCATCAAACACATGCCATACATATACACGAGTATGGAGATGAGAGAGAAGGTTGTACATCACTTGGGGGGCATTGGAATCCAGATGGTACCACACATGGAAGTCTCTATCTAGACATGCCCAGTCATGCTGGAGATATGATCAACAATCTTAAGTCAGATAGTAATGGGAATTTTAGCCATACTTACTACGACCCCCGTCTAACATTAAAAGGATTAGCAGATGAAACAATATTTGGTCGCAGCGTAGTAATACATTATGGTAAAGATGATCTAGGACTCGGTGGTATTAACCCTCCTAATGCTAAAATTAGAGCGGAAAGTCTTAAAACTGGTAATGCAGGTAAAAGAATGGCGTGTGCTATTATAGGACGAGCCAAAAACGGGCCAGCTCTCTAGATTACTCCCGCTTTCCACCACCCATAAGTGTTTAGAGAGCAGTCACCAGGCCATCTAGGCTCTGTTGCACAGTCTCTTGGTGGCCACGGGGTATTGTTACAATCTGCATACGACTCGTTACTTATCCCTAACTTTTGAAAGAGATCTGACTTAGACTTAGGAGCTCCGGTGTGCGAGTTGTTACCACTAACAAAATGAGGGAAACCTCGTACTCCCGGAGGAGATTGTGTATGAGGTTTAACTTTCACTATACCGCTACGTATCTCTTCACCTAACATGGTCCTTGTTCTCTGACAGTGGGGACAGCTATCCATAGAGTAAAAAGTTATCATTTATTGATACTAAAGAAAAACATAATTGAAAATACACAGCAATTGCCAGGATATTAGCAAAAGATGATCATTCCAGTAAGATGTTTCACATGTGGCAAGGTCACAGGTAATAAATGGGAAAGCTACCAACAATTACTTAATAAGGATGGCAAGACCCCAGGGGAAGCATTGGATATACTAGGACTAAAACGCTATTGCTGTCGAAGAATATTGCTCGCTCATGTAGATCTTATAGATCAAGTCATGGAATACGCACCAACACCTAAGAAGGAAGAGTAAGGATAATATATTGATATTATCTTTCTTGTTGTGGTTTAATAAAAAATGACCAACCGTAAAATGTTATTTTTTGGGGGTTGTATTCCGATAAGATTGGCCTTAGCACTTCTAGCCTACCTCATTCCTGTAAAATATCTTCCAATAATGGGATATATAGCTCTACTCCCAGCTATAGGATTTTTGGGACAATATGCTTTAGGACTTCGAAAAACTGGAAAGGGATTTGCCGGAGGAGATATATGGTGGACTCAGATGCGTCCAATTCATGGAGTATTATATCTATTATTTGCGCTATATGCAATACGTGGACATACTTTTGCGTGGAGCATCTTGTTAATTGATGCATTAGTAGGATTTACTGCGGGTTTATATCACTACAATCATCATTAGTATTATTTTGTTGTTAATAAGACTAAATAATGCAAAATTTCAATAAATCTTGGGTTTATATAAATGGTATCACGAAAGTCTCCTTCCAAAAAGTCTCGCAGACGTAAGAGTCACAACTGCAAGCATGGAGTTCTTAAGAACCCAGTTAAGCTTCCAAGTGGACGCAAGCGTTACTGCAAGCTAGCCCCCAAGAAGAAGAGAAAGTCTTCTCCCAAGAAGTCACGCAGACGTAAGAGCCCGTCCCGTAAGAGCTCCAAGGCCAAGAAAAGCCACAACTGCAAGCATGGAGTTCTTAAGAACCCAGTTAAGCTTCCCAGTGGACGCAAGCGTTACTGCAAGCTAGCCCCCAAGAAGAAGAGAAAGTCTTCTCCCAAGAAGTCACGCAGACGTAAGAGCCCGTCCCGTAAGAGCTCCAAGG
>Ga0163179_10000129_pt1 | contig 53279 bp, 51 predicted proteins | sample AtlANTMetagenome_FD_109643 | JGI IMG/M metagenome (GOLD analysis project Ga0163179, IMG submission 109643) | Marine eukaryotic phytoplankton communities from the Atlantic Ocean - Atlantic ANT 2 Metagenome | ecosystem: Environmental > Aquatic > Marine > Oceanic | place: North Atlantic Ocean... | reverse complement strand
CTTCTTAATGAAGGTATGAGAGCATGGATGTCATCTGTTGACCAACCACATGAGAACTTCGTGTTCCCAGAGGAAGTATTGCCTCGTGGTAATGCACTATAAATAGAGTTGAGACCTTTCGTGCGTCTCTACACTCGGAACTTACAGACCTCTTCGGAGGTCTTTTTTTTATGCTAAATAATATTAAGTTGTGTTAACTAAAATGTTTTGTAAAATAAAGAAGACATTCAAAGAGTATAGAGAGTTTCAAATGAAAATGTATACTCGTATTTCTGATAAACTTGAGCAAAAATTGGCAGCTGTGATTGCAGCAAAGCAAAAATTAGCAGAACAGATAGATAGAGATAACGAAATTATAGAAGATTAGTGGATTTTGAAAACCAACTACAGACTGAACATCTCATTATGGTTGATCGGATATGTAGGACTTGTGGGATAGAGAAAGGATTACTTGCTGATTTCTACAGATGCAGGAAAGATCCTTCTCTTCTTTCTTCATACTCTTATGAGTGTAAGCAATGTGCTACAGAAAGAGTAAAGAAAAGAAGTAAAAAAAAATATAGATTAGGTACTTGTGATATTTGTGGAGCAACTAATGTCAAATTGTTGGGTGATATTTGTGTGAGATGTTCTTCTGTTATCAAAAATAATGGTATTGACACTTTAGAAAAGATTGTGTTATACTTAAGAAAAAATAATGAGCATGATTGCTAAAACTATTAAGCAAACCTTAAATGCGTAAATAATTTATAAAATATCAAAAAAAATATGAGTGGAGATTCAGGACTACAACAACAACCAGTTATTTTTTACAGTGAAGAAATGACTTTATCAAAAATGATTCTTTTAGGAAAGAAAGGTATTTCATTTAAAAATTATGAGCACCTTTTAGATGAATTTGATTTAGATATAACTGAAGAAGATAAATAACTTAAGAAACTGTCACATCCGATGAAGACATATTCAGATTTTATGCTAGAATGTTCTCAAGTTCAGGAGAGTAGTCTAAGCAGAATTAAAAGTAAGACTGATAAGGGAGGAGTTGCTATCCTTTCAGGATCTAGAGGTGACAAATCAAAGAAAGAGAATAAGGCACGAGCTAAGCAATTAGATAAAGACATTCGTGGTAAAGGTCTTCCTGGTGCTACTAAGGTAACTGGAAGATGGGATGAGAAAGATGACAAGACTGGTAAAACCACAAAGGTTAAAGAGCGTAGTCATGTAGTCACCTCTGGTAAAAAAGGTAAGAGAAAGTTTAAGAAAGCAGTAAAGGCACTTGGTAAGAAGTATGGTCAGGACGCAGTGTTGACACAAACTAAAAAAACTGGTACAGTATCAGCAACCCGAAAGGGTGGACTTGGTAAATCTGCAGGTAAAACTGTTAAAAGATTTACTGCAGGAAAAATGAAACCAGGTAGAACTGGCGAAAATGACACCAAAATTAAAGGGAAAACTTTCACCTATGAATAAACCTTATGATGACTCCAACTGGAGAGAAGAATACAAAGCATACACAAGTAACCATATGGAACTTGAGTTGCTAGAGAATGGGCCCAAGAGTTTATCTCAGTCGTGGCATCTTGGTGCATTGTATAGTAATTGGAAAAAAATAAAAGGATATAATAAACTTGACCCAAAAGAAAATGAAGGTCAATTGCAATCATCTATGAGTGAATTTTTTAAAAAACAAGATAATTATGAAAAATGAAACTTAGAATCAATTATGTTAAGCACAAAATACCGATTAGAACTTACTGACATATGTTGTCGTATGATATCAGAAGATACCGTCAGTTTAGATGAAAGAATCTGGATGAATAAGTTGTGCAAACATAATTTACAAGCAAGAGAACTTGCAGGTGCGTTATTATGTCCAGACAAGATTGACTTAGAATAATAAATAACGTATAATAAAACATTATCAAATAGTTTTTTATGTCTGACGATGATAGCGTACATATTAATAATCTTTGGGAAGATATGGATCGACTCAATGCTTTATATGAGGAACTTATGTGGGAACCCGATGAGGTTCTAGAGTTTGTCCCTGACCATGCTAATGACCAAATTATTATTCGGAGGAAAAAACTTTATGAAGAAAACTGAAAATTATGAACAGTTACTTCGACGATTTAGTAAGAGAGTAAATCAATTAGAAACAGAGCAGCAGGAATTAAGACCTGCATATGATAAATGGATAGAATTAGACAAACAACTTGAAAGATTAGAAGGATCTATTCAAGCTGTTGAATATCTTGCTTTTGGTAAACTTCCTCACGATGGAAATCATGATGGTATGAAAGATCATAAACCAATTAAGCATGGCAATTTAGATTCATTAGATTAATTATGTGGTATGTTATAGGGTGGACAATAGTTACACTATGGTTACTATCTAAACTAGGAGTATTTAAAAAATGACTTTCTTATTATCCATAATGTCATTAGCAAATTTTTTGTTCTATCCATTGGTGATAGCAACAATCGTTGCTGTGATTATTGAACAGTTCTTCAGACGTATAGGTGAAGAAACAGACTACGGTGACATGACAAGAGTGACTATCTCTACGATGGTAAGGAAATTTATGTATCGATGGGCATGGAATGTTAACATAATATGGTTCTTAGGATATTTTATTGTTGCATTCATGATGAGAACACCACAAGCACAGATGCCTGACATGATATGGAAAGGTTAAATAGTATTTTACAAAAGGTATCAACGATGACAAGTGACAAATTAAATTTTACTGTCTACTCAAAACCAGGTTGCCCCTATTGCGAAAAGATCATAGAAGTGCTAGAATTATCACAACTCAATCATGTAACCTACACTTTAGGTAAGGACTTTAATAGACCTAGTTTCTATGGTGAGTTTGGAGAAGGAACTACGTTTCCTCAAATTATATTAAATGGAAAAAAAATAGGAGGATGTAGTGAGTCAATCAAGTATCTCCAAGAAAAAGCAATCCTCTGATATACCTATAAATAGAGGAGTAGAATTAATACTTGCAGGAGGAAGACCACCCAAAACTCAAAAGGTCAAACCTGTAGGTATTAGGTTTGAAAGAATATTTTCTTTTTTCAAGAAAGAAATAAACTTTACTTTTGAGTTTTCTTTACGTATCACTAAAAAGAAAACATCCAGTGGAGGAGCATTATGGAAATGACCATAGTAACATTGACACTTACAACAGTAGTGTCTCTACTTGCACTTTTAGTAGGAGGTATGATAGGATGGCTTGCAAGAGAGCATTCTTATGAAACTACACCACAGAATGTGTACACTCATCCTGAAATGTATGATGAAAATGGGAATTTAATTCCAGATGAAATTGTAGCCGTGAGGTTTGAAAAAAATGACACCAACGAAGATGAAGAAGACGACGGTTAAACGAGAACCGAAACCTATTCCAGAACTTGCTCCAAATCCATTTGCTTTTGAGGTTCTTGATCTTGCATCAAGACAAAGAGCAAAGGCAAAAAAGATTGAAGTTCTTAAAAAATATGATGATCCTTCTATAAGGACATTGTTTATTTGGAATTATGATGACAGTGTGGTAAGTATGTTGCCAGCTGGTGAAGTTCCATACTCTAGTATGAAAGACGAACAGAACACTAATGGAAGTTTGAGTACTAGAATTAGTCAGCAGACTACTACTATGGCATTTAATAATACTATGTCTATGGGTAATGCTATGGATATGAATAGAGATCGTACTACTATTCGTAAGGAATACACAAAGTTCTTTAATTTTATTAAGGGTGGTAACGATAAACTGAATGGTCTTCGCAGAGAGACTATGTTTATCCAGACTCTTGAAGGTCTTCATCCATTAGAGGCTGAGATCTTATGTTTGGTTAAGGATAAGAATCTACAATCAAAATATAAAATTACTTTAGATCAAGTTAAAGAAGCTTATCCAACTATAAGATGGGGTGGTAGAGGTGGATAGTTTGAAAATACTACATGAACAATGTGAAAAGAATAAGTCTGATGATAAGAAATTGCCATTAGATTCTTTCTTAATAACTTATAAAGTTGATGAAGAAATCAAGTATGATATTACAAGGGCAGCTAGTGCTGTTGAAATTTTCAATTATTACTATGACAAGTATAAGAATGTTCAAGGTATTGCTTGGACTAAAGGAATAGTTACTCCTAGATCATTTGATTCTTCATATAATGAATCAGAAAAACCCAAGAAAAAAAGGAAGAAGAAAGAATGAATGATAATGAATTAAGAAATCAAATCAATCAACTTATTCGTGATGAAATACAAGAAGGTATAAACGAATATATTGATTACAAGGATCAGGTTAAAAAATCTGGTCTTGGTTTTGTGAAAAAGGATGATGATAAAGAATTAAAAGTTAATGTAAGTGAACGTGAAATAGATAAGATTATGAAACAATATAAAAAACTTAAAAAAAATAATAAATCTAACTTGGGTCAGATAAAAAAACTCAATCTACTTGATCAATATGGTAGAGAGTTATAAAATTGTATCGTAAGTTACACAACTGCTTGACTAAATAATTGTGTTATGTTATCATAACAATACGTTCAGTCTGATACACTCAGACCGCAAGTAAGCCGACTCGGAACGGGTTCGTTCATCCTCATGTACCAAATTCTTCTTAGTCTAATAGTAATCGGAGCACCACTTGACTGTGCGACCTCTGCTGAACTATTAGATTCTGCAAGTAATAATCCTGATAAATCTGAGAGATTGGAAATAGCAAGGGTGGTGATAGCACATACTGATCCAGTATGTTTTGGGGACGCACAAGTTGACTGAAGGAACGGAATCACGGATCCCTCGCAAGAGGTAAAGGTGCAAATTCCAACTACTTTAGGAGCAAACCAAATGGCACAAGTCACATACAGAGGTGTTGTATACGACACCAACAGAAACAAAACTCAGCAGACTAACAAGGTCGATCTAACTTACCGTGGTGTAAGTCAAAAGAAAGAACTTACAACTGTTAAATGATTGTAACTTTTGAGATTTTGGTAGCATCTGCTATCTTTCTCACAATCATAAATGCTGAAATTCAGTTTCTGTATAAGAAGGGTTGATACCCTTCTTTTTTTATGTTATAATAAATAAAATGAAAATTCCTATGAATAAGGGCAAACTAAAAGTCTTAGTCATGGCTTTAAAAGAAGTTGTTTCTGAATTGGAATCTGAAATTTATTCAGATGTCGATGCATATAAACAATCTAATCACGAGCAGCATGTAGGAGCATCTGCAAACTACGATGAAGTTTTTGAGGATGACGAATGAATGTAAAACTTGTTAGTATAACTCCTGATGCGGAGAAGACGATGGCTTATATTGCCAGAGTATCTAATCCATCTAATCAGGACAATGAAAAGTTTTCTGGACTATTGAAATACTGTATCAAACATAATCACTGGTCAGTATTTGAACAATCTAGTTTGACTCTTGAGATAGAAACTACTCGTGCTATTGCTGCACAAATTTTACGTCATAGAAGTTTTACATTTCAAGAGTTTTCTCAGCGTTATGCTGATAGTACTAAATTAGGTAGTATTAAATTACCAAAACTTCGTAGACAAGATAGTAAGAATCGTCAAAACTCTACTGATGATTTAGATCCTAAGATAATAGAAACATTAAACATGCAAATGGGAACCTTGTTTGGTTCATCTCTTTCATTGTATAATCAAATGTTAGAGTTAGGTGTTGCTAAAGAGTGTGCTAGAATGGTACTACCATTATGCACTCCTACAAAGATCTATATGACTGGTTCTTGTCGATCATGGATACATTATATCAATCTAAGATCAGCACACGGAACACAGAAAGAGCATATGGACATTGCAGAAGCGTGTAGGAAGGTGTTTACCGAACAGTTCCCTGCAGTATCTGAAGCCCTTGAATGGGTCTAAATAATTTTACACTGATTAACAATTATGCCAACATATCCAGTAATACATAAAGAGACGAAGGAGAAGAAAGAACTCTCTATGTCTATGAAAGACTATGATACATGGAGAAAGGAGAATCCCGATTGGGATAAAGACTGGCAAGCAGGTGTTGCAGCAACTCAAGAAATGTTCAGATGGACAGGAGAGGCAGCATCTTCTGGTTGGAATGAAGTTCTAGATAGAGCATCAAAACAACCTGGTGCTAATGTTCGTAAAAATCGTGATTATAGTTTCTAATGCCAGCTAAAAAAAGAAATGGAAACGGTTCCCAAAGTGGGATTGGTAGTATGAGTAATAAACAACTCAAAAGAAAAAAACCAGTAAACTCTGATGTGATGGTTGATATTAAACCATTAACTAAGAGTCAGGAAAAAGTTTTTGAAGAGTATAAAAAGGGTAAGAATATTTTTGCTTATGGTGCTGCTGGTACTGGTAAGACTTTTATAGCATTGTATCTTGCTCTTAAGGAAGTTCTAGATCAGATGAGTCCTTATGAGAATGTGTATATTGTTCGCTCTTTAGTTTCTACTAGAGAGATTGGGTTCCTACCTGGTGACCATGAGGATAAGTCATTCTTATATCAAATACCATACAAACATATGGTAAAGTATATGTTTGAAATGTCAGATGACACTGAGTTTGAGTTACTTTATGGTGCATTGAAAACTCAAGACACAATTAAGTTTTGGAGTACATCATTCATTCGTGGTACTACATTAGATAATGCTATCATTCTTGTTGATGAAATGCAAAACTTGAATTTTCATGAACTTGATAGTATAATAACAAGAGTTGGTGAAAATAGTAAGATCATATTCTGTGGTGATGCATCACAGTCTGACCTTACAAAAACCAATGAACGTAATGGTATTCTTGATTTTATGGAAATCATTCGTACAATGGAAGATGACTTTGCTTCTATTGAATTCGGTCTTGAGGATATAGTTCGTTCGGGACTTGTTCGTAAGTATCTCTTTGCTAAATTGTCTCTTAATATGTAATGTTTACACACCTTGATTATTTAAAAGAAGAAGTTGATCTTGAAGCACAAACTATAGATGGAACTCGATACTATACGGTTCCATCTGGTAAGAAGTATCCTTCAATTACTTCAGTCACTAGTTTTTACAATCGTCACATTTTTGTTAACTGGAGAAAGAAGGTTGGAGAAGAAAAAGCAAACAAGATTACTAGAGAGTCTACCTTTCGTGGCACAAAGTATCATGATGTGGTAGAATATTATATTAAGAATGGCACTATTGATGGATGCGATATGCTACCATCTACAAAGTTTTTATTTTTACAATCAAAGGTTAACCTTGACCGTATAAATAATATACACGCATTAGAGAAGTCACTATATAGCGATTATCTTGGTCTTGCTGGTAGAGTTGACTGTATAGCAGAATACGATGGAGAACTTGCAGTCATAGACTTTAAGACTTCAACAAAAATTAAACCCGAAAAATGGATAGAGAATTACTTTGTCCAAGAAACTGCATACGCATGTATGTATTTTGAAATGACTGGCATTCCAGTTAAAAAATTGATTACTATTATGGTGGCTGAAAATGGAGAGTGCGTTGTCTATGAGAAACGAAACAAAGGTGAGTATATTAGACTTCTTACCAAATACATTAAAAAATTCGTTGATTACAAAACAGGAGAACATGGAACCCAAGAATAAAGTAGATAACTTAATGAAAGAAAAGTTTCTATGTCAATCAAAGTTTGCAGAGGAAATAGAACAGTTAGTTAAGACTTATAACTTTAACTATATTGATGCTATTATAACATTCTGTGAAGAAAATAAAATAGAGATCGAAGCAGTCTCTAAGTTAATGTCAAAACCATTAAAAGAAAAGTTAAAGTATGATGCACAACAACTTAACTTCATGAAGAAAACATCCAGAGCAAAATTACCTTTATGAAGCCTCTTGAGGTATATCAAAGTTACTTAGCATTTAAAAATCATTTCACCAAAGAGAAGTATGATTACTTCAAGTATGGTGGTAGATCACGAGCATCGGAAGGTGCTTTCAATAAAAGAAAGGATCGTTATTTCTTTGAGAGAATGTCACGGAAAAAGAATGACGATGAGATTAAACAATTCTTTCTTGCAAACTTCAGTCAAGCTTCTGATGCTAGTCAGGTATGGATTGGCCCTATTATTGAAGGTGGAGAGAAAGTATATAACCAATGGGTAGAACATAAAGAGAATTTATTTGAGAGTTTTAAAAGTAACTCTGAAGATATGATGGATAGTTATGATTACGATGAGTTCTTTGATTGTAAGAAAGGACATCCACCTATACTAAAAGAACACTTGGGTGGTAAACTTAGTATTGAAGAATTGGTAATATATGATAAAATATTCTCATACGTTAAAAATTATGATAAACAACTTCTTGATCCTGTGTGGGAAACCGTAAGTCTCAAAATTAAAAAGTATAGTGCATTCATAAATATTAATGTAACTGAATATAAAAATTACTTAGTTCAACGTGTTAAAGAGAGGTATCATCAATGAGCGATTTTTTTAAATCTGATCAGGTTCAAAGTACTATAGTAGAACTTGCTGCACTTCAGCAGCAACTTGTTACGGAGATGCCATATCTTCCTTTGATGGATATAGATCAAAAGAAAACCCATTTAAGTGTATTAAAAACTTTCCTAGAGAAACAAAAACTTTTCTTCTTTCGTATCTCTTTATCTGATGATAAGGATGCTCTGGAAATGAAAGATAGGTTGATAGATGCTAGTAAATTGTTTGGAGTACATGATGAGATCAATAGCATGGAATCCTTCTTTCATAAACTTGATAAAACAATCAAGGAACTGGAAGAAAGTATTGACAACTAACCTCTACTATAGTATAATACTCACATATCCGAATTATCCTAATTAATCCGCATGTCATTCGCAAAATTAAAAAAACAATCTAGATCAGGTTCCCTTACTGATAAATTAATTAAACAAGTTGAGAAACTCAACGACAAGGGAAGCAACGTTGATGAACGTATTTGGAAACCAGTCGTAGATAAGTCTGGTAATGGTTATGCAATCATTCGTTTCCTTCCAGAACCCGAAGGTTGTGATCTTCCTTGGACAAGAGTATACACTCATGCATTTCAAGGGCCTGGTGGTTGGTTTATTGAAAACTCTCTAACCACATTGGGACAGAAGGATCCTGTCTCTGAGCACAATTCACAATTGTGGAACTCTGGTTCAGATGCAAACAAAGAAATAGCACGTAAGCAAAAGCGTAGACTATCATATTATAGTAACATCTATGTTGTAAGTGATCCAACAAATCCTGAGAACGAGGGTAAAGTATTCTTATATAAATTTGGTAAGAAGATCTTTGACAAGATTCAGGAAGCAATGAAACCTGAGTTCGCAGATGAGACAGCAATCAATCCATTTGATTTCTGGAGTGGTGCAAACTTCAAGTTGAAGATTCGTAGAGTAGAAGGTTATCAGAACTATGACAAGTCTGAGTTCGATAAACCAAGTGCTCTCTTTGATGATGATGCAAAACTAGAAGAGATCTACAACAAACAGTATGATCTTAATGATTTTGTTGCACCAGATAAGTTTAAGACCTATGAAGCTCTTAAGACTCGTCTTGATAATGTTCTTGGTCTGAATCAACCAGTCAAGAGACCCGTGATTGATGAGGAAGTTGAAGATGAAGATACAGGTCGTACTCCATTTGAATCATCCGCACCAAAAACTATTCCTGATCCAGTAGTAAGTTCTGCTGATGAAGATGAGGAAGATGAATCTCTGAGTTACTTCTCTAAGTTAGTTAACTCCTAAACAATCAGACCCCTTCGGGGGTCTTTTTTTATACCCCACTTAAATTGGGATTATATGATTCCTTTACACTTTTGTTTATATATTGAGAAGATTTACTATATTTCATTGCATTTCTAAGATCTGAAATAAACACTGATACAAATTCAGATTTTAATATTTTTATTCTTCGCTTCTCTTCATTCCTATTCATTTCATATTGTTGATTGGTAACTTGCTCTACTGGATTATATGTTTTGTCTCCTACTTGGAATGTGAAATTACCATCAACTTGTAGTCCAGCATCTAAAATTTTTCTATCTTTTGCATCTTTCATTTCTGTAGTTTCATAGTGGTGAACATCAGTTAAACCAGTAGCACCCCATTTTTCTACCATGTATTCATGTAGATCATTGTTACTTAAAGGCCATTGATCTCGTATGTTAGTAATATTATTTGTAATTAAAATAACCCAATCCAATTCTGGATCACCATAGATATTTTGTGCAACAACATCTGGTCTCATATTTTCTGAGATTTGATAGTACTCAAAAGCAGTGATTGCCTGATCTATATCACTTCTTAACTTTGCTCTTTTGAATATATTTTTTACTAATATTCTTTCATCATTTCTACTTTTATCTTTTAAAAGTGAAATGTAATTTATGTTAGGTAGTTCTCTGAAGTATGACATTAGTAACCTACCTCGTCTAGTGATATTTTATAGAGATCTCCACCTGCTTTAGAACCAGGCGATCCAGGAATGTCTCTGAACTTCCTACCTTCAGTAATGTCTCCTTGATAATCTGTATCATATACAGGTTCTAGTTCTTGCATTCTTAATGACATAACTGTACTGACTGGTTGACCCTCTTCATATGCTGACCATACTCCATCTGGAGTATAGTTGACTGCACATCCAGTAACTGCACATGTCTTGATTCTATTTACACCTTCAATGTCTTCATCCCTATTAGTTTTATATTGTACATGAAATACATTAGGGGTTCCTAAGAATAAAGATTTTGTTCCTGCAGTAGTACCAGCTTCTCCCATCTTTCTAGCAGCCATACCTTGTTTAAAGAATCTAATTATATGTCTGACTTTTTTTGCTTCGTACTCATCTCGTGGAGTCATCTTCCAACTGAAAGCAAACTCTCTAAGTGCTGGTGCTTGGAAGAGAAGTTCCATGTTAGAGTTTGGAACTACTCCAAGTCCTCTTGCCATTAGTGCTTCAGGAGAAACCTGAACACCTGCCATTGCTAAAAGTCTGGATTGTAATGTAGATCTAGCAAGTGCTCCACTTTGTCCTTGTGCTAGAGATTTAGCATCTATACCTGCATTTGCTAGTGCTGCCATTGTTACTCCTAGAGAAGCACCTCCTTCCGCATTACCAAAGAAAGCTCCAACAGTACCACCAAAAAGAGCACCACCAGCAGTACCCACTAAATCTCCACCAACTGCAGAAGTCAATGCTGCAGATAAATTGTTTACTTGGTCTTGACCCCATGCAACATTATTTGAATCACTTATATCGGTTGGCATTGGTAGACGTACCATTCCTAGATATTTTTCTAATGGTGATAGTCTTTGGAAACCTTTATCAAATATATCATATGCACTTTTGTTTTTTATTGTTTCTTTATCATCAACATCTTTTTGTATATCCCTGCCATGACCTTGTACCATTTGTGCTCTTGGTGGTTGGTATGTGTATTGTGTAATACGAACATGGTCTTGGTTGTATCCTGTTTTTCTATTAGAATAAATGGCATCAACTGGATACTTGAGAGGACCATCTAACATTAACTCTTTGATTGTGTTAAGAGTGATGTCAGTCTTTTTAAAATCAGTATGCGATGATACATCTACAAGGTTTTTATCTACATTGCCTACTTCTATTTCTTTCTCTAAAGTTCCTGCTGTTAATTTATCTAAGATTAAATTTTTATCATCGTCTGTTTCTACATTATTTATTTCTTGAATCCAAGGTTGAATCACTCCACTACCATTTTTTTCTCGTGCGTTCAATATGAGCTCTGCTATTTGTAATGAAAATGCTTTTCGATTTATATCAATTGCTAGTGAATCAGGAATATAATCTATAGGACCACTACCAGCAGTAGCATTTGCAACATGTGTTGTATCCCATGTTTCATTTTTAAATAATATTATTGGACTTCCATCAAGAACTGGACCTTGTTGTACTAGTTCTATATCTCCATTTTTAGGATTCCACCTCAAGTCATATCGGTTACTAGCGAAAGTAACTTCTATACTAGTCTCTCCGAAAAAATTTCCTTTTACTATTTTTGATGACATTAAGGACTATCCCAAACGTATTCTGGTGAAACCATACCATATTTATTAACAAACTTTTCTGTTACTAACTTAGCAATGTCAGACCACTCTTCTGAATCCTCTGGAATAATAAACAAACCATCAATATTAGTAATAAAATACTTATGTAATGTTTTCTTAGGTAAACGTGCTTCTCTTTTATTTATGAGGGAACCAGCAATTGATGATCTTATATCAGGACTATAGTAGTGTAAGTTAGCACCAAGGATGTGTTGATTTCTTATCTCTATTATGTATGCGAGTGGTCTACGATCCCACCATTTATACTTATCACCGAATGCTGCAGAGTATGAGAAGTAACACAACTCACCTATTTCAGGGAATCTTTGCTCTGCTATTGAATCTAGTTCAGTATATAATTCATTAGCAAACCAGTCTGCATTTGTATCAGCAATTGATTTAGATTTTTCAAAGATTCTTCCACCAATGGTGGTATTGTTTTCTAGTTCTGTTAAAGTTTTTCTTTCCATTACTTGATACCTAGATCATCTTCAGTCATAATTTTGAATTCATAATTTCTATCTTTACAATATTCTCTTGCTGCTTTCCACTTAGCTTGATTAACTGCATAAGTTTTTACAGAGTATGCCCATGACTTAGTTCTTTTCTTTGGGTTCTGTGGAGGCATCTTGGTTTCTTTCTTTGGTTTTATTTCTACAACCATTACTCTCTTCCTCCCGTAACCATCTTTGTACTTTATTAAAAAGTCAGGAAAGTATCTGTGCATTCTATTATCAAGAGGAGAACGATAAGGAATCCAGAATTCTTCTGACTGCCATTCACTTACAGATTCTGCAAGATCACAATAGTTCATGAATTTTTTTTCCCAATTTGACCGATAAACTATATTTGTGGGGTCTCCTCTGTACTTTTTTGGATACCTCGGCCTATATTTTCCATTATATGACATACATAGTATAGGATAACTATTTAAACAATATTTAGATGGCACAAATTGCACCACTATATGCGAGGATAACTAACCCCAGAAATACTGATGATGGAAGGGGTTCTTTACCGTCAATAAGGGATTTATATAAAGGTCTGTCTCTTAGCAGTCAATTTAAAGTATCATTATTTCTCAATCGAAATAATAGAAATGCTGATAACTTAGATGGACATCTGACACGGTGTGGTATATTTGATGAGTATTCTGCGAGTAGTTATAGTTATGACTTCTTTGCTTCGGAAGCTATACTTCCAGGAGCAAACTTTGATATGACAGAACAACCTGGAGCATATCAAGGAATACTTGAGTATAATGCTACTAGAAGAATCTTTCCTGACTTTGAAGTAAGTTATTATATTGATAAAGATTACAATCTTCTTCGTTTATTTGAAGAGTGGATGAATTATATTAATCCGTTGTATAATAACGATGGAAGATATATTGGTGGATCGGATGCACAAATAGGATTTACGGATCATAATTCTTACTATAGGATGAAGTATCCTGGAAAATATAAAAGAACGATAGCAGTTACAAAATTTGAAAGAGACTTTTGGAAGAATCCAAATCAGATGCAAGATGGTCAGATAGCACAACAGATGATATCATATCAATTAATAGATGCATTCCCCAAACAAGTTACTGCAGTACCAGTAACATATGATGGTAGTAATGTCACTAAAGTAACAGTTGTATTTGGATACACTAGATACATTACTCACAAAGGTAATGGTAATAAGACTTCTGCTTATGGTAGTACTACTAACACTGGAAAGAATAAAAACTATAGGGTGAATAGATACCTTCCACCTTCTCTAAAATTTGATGAAACTAGTGGAGATGTTGCGGATTCAAATATTGAGACTAAAAGTGTAAGTGAAACACAAAAATTAGTAAACAGCAACAATAATGTATATGGAGATACATTTCCTGCAGGATCTTTTGGTATAACATCAAAGAATTCTAGTCTTACAAATGATTTAAAAGGTTTTAAAACTGAAGTGCAATATGATGCATATGGTGCTGGACCTGTTTAACCCCCCTATATAAAATACTGAATAAAATATTATGCCTTTACCAAAAATATCTACCCCTACTTATGAGTTGGTATTACCATCATCAGGGAAAAAAATAAAATACAGACCGTTTCTTGTACGGGAAGAAAAGATTTTGATTCTTGCATTGGAGAGTCAGGATATAAAACAGATTACTAATGCAATTAAGACAACATTAAAAGAGTGTATTGTTACTCGTGGTGTTAAGGTTGATGATCTTCCTACATTTGATATTGAATATATCTTTTTAAATGTTCGTGGCAAATCAGTAGGAGAAGCATTGGAATTAATTGTTACTTGTCCTGATGATGAGGAAACAACTGTTCCTGTTAAGGTTTATATTGATGAGATAGAAGTGAAGAAGGATAAGAAGCATAAGCAAGAGATACCTCTTGATGCAAAACTTACTCTTAAGATGAAGTACCCATCACTCAGTGAATTTATTAAAGATAATTTTGAATTCAGTGGAGAGACTTCCAATGTACAACAATCATTTGATGTAGTAGCATCATGTATTGATATGGTATATGATCAGGATGATGTGTGGGCAGCTTCCGATTGTACTAAGAAGGAACTTACTGAATGGGTCGAGAGTTTAAGTTCTAATCAATTTAAACAGATTGAAACTTTCTTTGATACTATGCCTAAGTTATCTCATAAACTTAAGGTAAAGAATCCTAAGACTAAAGTTGAGAGTGAGGTAGTACTGGAGGGACTGGCAAGTTTTTTCGGGTAAGTATGACTCATATTGATCTTGAGTCATACTATAAACTTAATTTTTCTTTGATACAACACCATAAATACTCATTAACTGAGATTGAAAATATGATTCCTTGGGAAAGAGAAATATATCTCGGACTATTGAATCAACACATTGAAGAAGAGAATTTAAAAGCACAACAAACAAATAACTAAATGGCAATATCTTCTTCTATTATTCCTTCCTTCTCTGCTTCTAGATCAGAAGGTTTGATTTCTGGTGCGAAGAATTTTGTTCGTGGTAAGAAAGGAAATGTAGGATCATTGATTGATAATATATCTTCTCCAATTACTGCAAATTTTATTAATGTTTTTGGACAAGACAAGACGGAAAAACTTTTACAGAAAAATGTAAGTGCATTAAGAGATACACTTGTAGAAACATTTGACGTTGCTAGAGTATTAACTGTAGCAATAAAAGAGATTAGTGAATCGTTGAAGGGACTTTCATTAGCAGGAGGTGGAGGAATGTCTCCTGCAGCTGCAATGACTACTGGTGCTATTGGTGGTGCAGGTGGCACTGCTGCTGTTGGTGGTACTGCTTTGGGATTGAAAAAAATTTTTGGAAAAAAGGGAACAAAAGAAGTAGCAGAAGAAGTAACTGAAAAAGCAGTTAGTAAAGTTAATCCTAAACTTGTTAAGAAAACTGTAAGTAAGACTGGATTAGTTCCAAAGTTAATGAACTTTGCTAAGAAAAATAAATGGTTAGCTCCTGTTGCTATTGGTGCTGGTCTTATTGGACTGAGTGGTGGAGATGCTAACGCTTCCGAACAATCAATACAAACAAATTTTGTTAGTGAATTTAATTCTGTTGTAGATAAATTTGAAGGTGTAATTGCTTCTTTAAAAACAAAGAAACAAGATGTTACTACTGTTGTTGAAGAGGAAAAGAAAAAGAAACACTGGTCTGATGTTACTCCTGGATCAGAAGAAGAAAAGTATCTAATAAAGGATGGAATTAAATCTATCAATGAAGGTCATGAACAGCACCTAAAACAAAATGCAGGTGACTATTATGAGTTTAAAGTTCCTGAGTATATTAAAAATGATGCTGGTGAGTGGGTTCCAAAAGAACCTGTCATTCAAGTTAAACCAAATGATCTTAGTACCAAGATTAGAAATATAGAAGTAAATAATAATGCAAAACCAAATATTACTGTGATTCCATCTGCTGCAAATAATGTACTTAATAGAGGACAACAAAGTAAAAATACTAGTGTCCCTACATCATCAGGGGCAGCAACTGATATTGCTTTTTTATCTTCTAGTAAATCTGATAGTTTTGGATTCCTTGAAAGTAAAATGATTTACAATGTTGTTGGATAAGATATGGCACAAGTAATAACTAAAAATTTAATACTCCGAAAGGCGAGGAAGATAAAAACCAATCCAAGTCTTGGTACTATTAAAAACTATACCTTTAAATCAAAGACACAGGTTAATAAATTTGTAAGTTGGACTGGATCTGCTAATGAGGCATTAACAAGAGTAAAGTTACCTAAGAAATCAGAAATAGAGGGATTATCAACTTCTGTATCAGGAATGACTGATGCTCTTACTACTTTTATTGCTTCATTGATGCTTCATCCTGAAGGTCCAACAGGTGCAGCACAAGAACTTTTACAGAGAGGTGTTAATACAGTACCTGGTAAAGTATTAGCAGGTGCAGGTATTCTTGGTGGTGGTATAGCAGCACGTAAATTTTTTAAAGCACGTAGTATTAAACCAAAAGTAAAGATTACACCAAAGGTAAAAATTAAACCAAAACTTACAGCACCTAATAAAATTAAGGTTAAACCTAAGTCTACATCTAAACTTGGTTTTAATAAAAAAGTTGCTAAAATATTAAAAAAAGAAGGTAGTGAAAAGGTAGCACAACAAACTACTAAAAAATTAACAACTAAAGTAGCAGCAAAGGTGGGTAAAAAGGCTTCAAAATTTGTTCCTGGATTTGGAAGTTTGTTGAGTCTAGGATTTGCTGCACAAGAATTTGCAGAAGGTGATGTTACTGGTGGAATGCTATCATTAGCAGGTGCTATACCTGTTCTTGGTTGGGCTGCAATTGGTGTAGATATTGCTAGAGATATGGGAGCATTTGAAGGAACTCCTTTAGGTCTTAATGAATCAGAGAAGAAGAAACAAGAGAAGGGAACAACAGAAGAAGTTGAGGGAGATGTAAAGAAGGAAAAAGTAGTAGCAAAAAAACCAAAGATTACTATTCCAGATTCTATTGTTAAGTTTAAACTTAGTGTTGATGACTTTGAAAAAATAATGTCTTCTGATATTATGGTTGTTAATTCAAATACACAAGTTAAATCAAAAAATAATATAACTGATATGACGCTTGGTGCTATGGATATGGTAACTCATGGTTGGTTTGATTTTGATAAGAAGGGTAATAATGTAGTTCAAGAAACAATACAAAATCCATTTAAGAGATTTTATAATTGGTTTGTTCCTCCACCAGAAAAATCTAATGAACCATCAGTAGCAGCAGGAATAAGAACTCCTGAAACTGGATTCAAGCATGTTGTTAGTATGTCTAATAACAATCAACTATTTGGTTCTGGTAATAATATTATTATAATGCAACAACAACAACCTTCTATTCAACCACAACAGAATAGTGGAATGATTCCAGTTCCAATGAGTTCTGGTGGAGGTGGTGTTGCTATGGTTACTCCACCTGAAAGTACTATAGTAAATAGTTTATGGACAAATATTCTTATGACTAAACTAGCACAATGACAGTAACAGCAGAAGTATCAGGACTCCAATTAGTAGGTGCTACTCTTGAGTCTTTAAGTGGTGAGGAATGGTCATTGGTTCCTAATATTCTTAGTATAGATTACTTTGAGAATATTTTAGAACCAGCTATTTCAATGGAAATGAGATTAACATCTGATAATAGTCTTTGTAATATAATACCTATACGTGGTGGTGAAAAAGTTAATATAGAGTTGGAAACTGCTAGAGGTACATGGGAATTTGAAGATTTATATGTGTATAAAGTTAGTGGTCTTGATTCTCAAGGAGTACAAGAATCATTTACATTAAATTTAGTATCAAGAGAATTTTTAACAAATGAAACAAATAGATGTGTGAGAAAGTATGAGAAGAAAAATATTCATGAACATGTTAAATCTATATTAAAAAATGTATTAAAGACTGACAGGTATAGTGATACTACTATAGAACGTACATCAAATTCTTATGCTTTTATTGGTAATATGAAAAAAGCATTCCACACATTATTATCTCTAGGTCCAAAGTCAATACCTGCAACTGATAGTAGTACTAAGGGTACAAGTGGTGAAGGAAAAGATGCACAGGCAAAAGGTACTGCAGGGTTTTTCTTTTATGAGAATAAAGATGGATTTAATTTTAAAAGTATTGATGGATTAGTATCTTCATTGAAAGTATCAGAAGGGAAATCTGAGAAGAAAGATATCTATCAGTATTCATATAGTGGTATAATAAATGAGAGTATTACAAAAGGAACTGCTGGTAAAATTATAAAGTGGTTTATCGAAAAGAATATTGATTTGAGAGCATCATTAAGACTTGGAATGTATTCCAATTATACTTATTTTTATGATATGATTACTAATAAGGTGTCTGGATACAAGTATTCATTAAAGAAGGAACTTGGAGATAAGACACTGGGTAAGGATGCCATTCCAGTATCTGAATTTGGTGACACAATCTCTAGAGTTATGTTCAGAGTATCTGATCATGGAACTTTAGAGAAGGGTGCAGGACTAGATACTTCTGGAAGGGATCATGCTGATATGGCAAAATCTTTTTCCAGATATAATTTATTGTTTACACAGGCAATAAATATTTTAGTCCCACTCAATATTGATTTAAAGGTAGGTGATGTCATCTACTGTGAATTTCCAAAGAAAGATAGGGGTGGATCTTCGACAGGTTTTGATTCAGAGATAAGTGGTAACTATTTAATTAGAGAATTGAGACACCACTTTACTGCCAATCAAAACACAACATCTCTCAAATTGATGAGAGATTCTTATGGACTATACGGACCTGAAAACTAGGAGGACTTATGACCAAAAAGAAGCACGACTTAGAACATGAAGTTTATATTGATCCAAAGGATCATAAAGAACATGTTAATCATGGAATGCTTGAGTACACAGAAGAAGAATTAAAAACTTCTTACTCATATTATGATGAGTATCACAAGGATGATGTCGTTATTCCAAATGAAGGAAAGATAAATGATTGGCATACAAGACACGAAGATAAGCATCTAGAAATTTATTGTGATAATCATCCAGATGCATTTGAATGTAGAGTATACGATGATTGATGAGTCTTTATTAAAATCTGCTGTTGCTGGAAGAGACGGTTTTACCTGGTGGATAGGTAGAGTCGCTCATTCTGATGTTTGGTTTAATGAAAACCGTGCTCTTGCTGCAAAGGGAAAAGAATCTCATAGATGTAAGGTAAGAATTATTGGTTATCATCCTTGGGATGCTACTGATTTAGCAGAAAATGATCTTCCTTGGGCTCATGTAATGATGGATGCTACAACTGGTAGTGGTCAAGGTGGACTTGGAGATACCCAAGTTCTTACTGGAGGAGAAACTGCTATTGGTTTCTTCTTGGATGGTGATGAAGCACAGCAACCAGTTATAATGGGACTATTGCATAGGACTGCATCAGTAGCAAATAGTATTGGAGAAGGAGACGCAGCAAAGAGTTCACAGTTCCAACCATTTACTGGGCATCCCAAAAAAGTTAGGCAATCTGTACCAGATACTAAGAGAGAAGTAGTAGATACTAAATCTGTTAAAAAAAATTCAGATCCAGATAAAGGATTAGTAATCAAAATAAGTGATAGTAATAGATCAGTATTTGAAAATTTAAGTGATAGTCAGATTAGTAGGATATTAACATCATCTCTTGGTGAGAATGTTGAAGGTGTTACTGTAACATCAGATATTCTGCAAGAGTTAAATCAATTTCAACTTGATAAGACTGCAAAGGATGGTTCTAATACATTTTCGCAAGCAACTAAGGATGCATTTGAATCTTCTACTGATTTGAAACTTAATACACAGTCAGCAGCTGCAGCAGGGTTTGAGAATAAGACAACAAAGACACAAGATCGTCCAGATCCATGTAATGATACTGCAGTTGGACAATTAACACAGGTACTGACAGACTTTATTACTGTAACAAATGGACTTGAGAGTTCATTGAATAACTTTGTTGATCCTATTCAAAATAAGATTGTCGATATGACAGATGAGATCAATAAGGTTGCACAGAAAGTAAATTCAATTGTAAAAGGTATTATTAATAGGATAAGATCAAAAATACTTAAGAAAGTTCTTTCTTTATTCTCAATCTTTCAAGGTCTTCAGAAGAAAATTAATCCTGCAGATTGGCTTACAGGACCAGGATTTACTAAGGCAGCAAAAGGTATAATGCAATTACTTTTCTGTGTATTTGAAAAGATAATTGGACAGATGTTGAACTTTGTTAAAAATATGCTCAAGAATTTGATTGCTAATGCTATCAATGGACCTTTCTGTGCTGCTAAACAGTGGGTAGATGGTATTTTTGCAAAGGTATTTGATCTTATCGGAGATTTAACTGGTCCTATTGTGAATGGTCTTCAGTGGTTGACTGGTGGGTTAGGAGCAATCACTGGATTGTTAGGTAAGGCAAGTAGTTTAGCATCTAAAATCTTTTCTTTCATTGGTTGTGATGAACTTAAATGTAAGAAACCAAGTAAATGGGCATCATCTTTTAATGAAACCTTGGAAGTTGCTACAGATGATTGGCAGGATACTTTGGATGGTATTGGAAATCTTAAAGGGGTTCAAAAGAATTTAGATAAATTTGGTAAAGATGCGTTACAGACTACTGATAATATACTTAATAAGATTGGTCTTGGAGATAAAATTAAGGGAGGAGATACATCAGAACTTGAAGATACTAAGATTGATGGGTCTGGTTTGTTAGATATACTTGCTACAACGGATTCATTAACAGGTGGTGACTCTGCACAAGATGCTGCAAGAGGACTGGGATCTTTAGAAAGTGCTATTGCTGGTATATCTTTATTTGGAAATGGAAATAGTATATTCAATGCTTGTACCAATAAGATGGATAATCCTCAGACACAGGATGATATAATACAAATGCCAATTGGATTTAAATATGGTAGATGCATTCCACCAGCTTCATATGTTGATGGTGAAGGTGATGGTGCAAGATTAAAGACAGTAGTTGGAGCAGACACTAGAATATTCTCAATAGAAGTTATTGATGGTGGATCTGGATACGATTCAAATACTAGTGTTGCAATTATTGATAGGACAAATTATGGAAAAGGTGCTCAAGCAAAAGCAGTTATTGAGAATGGATCCATAGTAAGAGTCATAGTTACTGCTGCTGGTATTGGATACTGTGGCCAAGGAATAGGTGTTGGTATAGTTACTGCTATTACTCCAACAAAACCAGGAATTGGATACACTTCTGGAGATACTATTGATATATTTGATCCAGTTAATCCTGGAACAGCAACTACTTCTATACCAGTTGGTGTTACTACTAATAATGGATCTATTGTTGATGCTTATGTGCCAACTGACTTTAAGTATGAGTTTAATAGGAGACCTATTCTTGTTATTAATAGTAATACTGGTCTTGGTGCAGATGTTGTGCCAGTCATGTTAGATGTGGTACAATCTGTAGTAGATGATTCTGCAACTAGAATAACACCACTAATTGGAATTACTACAGTTGTTGATTGTCCTCCAGAAGATCATAGGAGTAACGGATAATGGCAGAAGGTATTAGTAAGGAAGAAGTACAAGAAATAATAGACTCTGCTGTTGACTATAAGGTCAAGGAATACTTTCGTATGAATAGACCAGGATTTGAAATTGCATCTAACGTTGAGACAGCAGCACATGGACTAGCAGAATTTCAATTGAACACTGACTTGCAACAGGGAATTCATTTTTATAGACAAGGAAACTGTAAGGTATCATCTAACAAATCTTTTGAACTTTATTCTGGACATGATGCTAAGAAAAAAGACATTGGTATTTTGATAGAATCAAAGAATGGAGATGTTTATATCAAAGCAGACAGTGGTAATTTGATTTTGGAAGGTAATGATGTTATAATAAACACTAATGATAGTGAAGGACAGATTAGTCTTACTGCAAAGAAAACTATTTTTCAAAAGTCTCCTACTATTAAGATAGAAGGTGAGACAACGAGTCTAATTGGTATACTAGATCTTCAATGTATTGGTGGACATACATCTATATACTCTCATATGTCTGATGTAGAGATATCAGATGGAACAGAACTTGAGATCGGTCCTGGTACTGTTCTTCAGTTTATTGATAAGGTCAAGAAGATGGCAGCATTGTTTAGTTGAGGAGGTATTAATGAGTAGACAATCACTTGGACAATTTGGTAAAATAAAACTAGGATTATTTGATAATTCTACAGCAACTATTAGTAATCTAGTTAACACTGGAATCATTACTAATTCAGGAGTAACTTTTCTTGGTCTTCCTGGAGCAGTAGGTGCAGCAAGAGCAGCTGTTATGATAGGCCCTGCAATGGGACTTTCTTTACCTGCATCTTTAGAAGTCATTGGTATATCAAACTTCCTTGGTAATACTAATCAGATTGGTTTATATACTTGTACTGGAGCATCATTTTTTAATGGAACTAAGATTACAAACGGTGTAAACATATCAACTTCTCTTGAGATTAATAGAAGATTAATAGTAACTAAACCTGCAATCATTCCTATAGTGATAGGAAGATGTACTGGTAATAAAAGTTTTGATATTCCTCATCCTAATAAACCTAACCATAGACTCAGACATAATTGTGTAGAAGGCCCAGAGTCTGCTGTTTATATTCGTGGAGTGTTAAGGAACCAAAATCATATTGACTTACCACAATACTGGAATGGACTAGTTGATCCTGCATCTATCACAGTACAACTCACACAGATTGCTACTTCACAAGATCTAATAGTGGATAAGATTATACAGGGTAGAAGAATAATAATAAAGTCTGGAAATGGTACAGCAATTAATTGTTGCTATCATATTTGGGCAAATAGAATAGGAGAAAAACTTCATGTAGAGTATGAAGGTTCAACTCCAGCAGATTATCCAGGTGATAATGATCTATATTCTATTGCTGGATATCATTACGATGTCAGGGAGGGTTAGACATGGCAGTAGGATACGGTACTGATATTGTTATTAAATTTAAAGAAGAGATTGCTTCTAATGAGAATGCAATTGAACAGATTCCTATATTACAACAACCAGTTCAAGATCATATTGATAATTTAGTTCCACCATCAGCAAAGTATGATCGGAAGGTTTGTGAATTGACACAAGAGATTAATACAAAGGTAGGAGAATTAGAAACATTAACTGCTCTTATTTCATCTACTGGATGTGGTCAGAACGATGGTAATGGTGATCCAGTTGGAGTTACCATTAATCATAATAGAGTCCGAGGAGTCATATACAATGCAGAAGATCCATCATATGTTGGAACCGATCCTTGGGGCCCATCTGATTCTGGTGGAATGCCTACGGGTAGAACGGATATAACATCTGGCACTGGAGCTAGTACTACTATAACCACTGCTAATTTGGGAGTAGGGTCTACTACTCTTGCAGAAGATGTAGGTGCTTTTGTTGCTCAACAATCTACTTCAACTGCAGATGGTAACGGATCATATACTGATGGTGATTCCTGTGAATATACAAGTGGCCCAGATAATGGTACTCTTTTCTCGGCAAAAAGAACATCTCTGATAAATGAAATAGCATCTCTAAAGACTGCACGAGATAACTATATGTGGGCAACAGTTAATTTATTAAAGAAAGAAACTAGAGAACAGTTCTTTCAGAGGTATGGATATGTTTATGGTAAATATGCATCAGAACAAAGGAACATAGAATTGAATAGTGCAATTGATTTTGTTGAGGATCCAGATAATGAATCCTTCTTTGCCAATTGACATACCATCTTATAAGTGGTAGAATAACTTAGTGTAGGATAATCTTATGGAAATTCAAAGGACTTCACTTAGAGAACTTCAGCAGTTGCAGGAGGACATAGCAGAATATTTCTGTGATCAATATGGAGTGAGTGGTGAGACTTACTGGACATGTGTGGAGTCAGTAGCACAAGTTAAAATAATGGAAGTGACTGGTGAGATTAAATTTAATCATGATGACCTAAAGAAATTTATAGAAGAATATACTGAGGAAAATTGACTTTTAGTTTCAAAAAAGACGCAAAAAAAATTCTGGGTATTTTTTGGTGAAATACCCTTTCTAACTATTTTTCATATGTAGGAGTGTGATATGCCTTACCGAATTGATTCTACATATTGTTGGTATAGAGATTGGGAAGGTAAGAATGAAAGAATAGTTTTTATGTATTATATAAATGGTATTCCATTTACTTTTGATGAGTTGGAAGATGTTCTAGAAAATAATGCATATTTACCTTCAGTAAAGATGATAGCAGATAACGAGACTAAATACAGTACCGAGGATTTATATAATCATCATGCGTATTTAATGGAAGAGGAGTGTCATCCTTTAGTTTTTGATTTGGAACTGGAAAACCCAGAGAAGTTACCAGTTGACTAAGATGATAAATAAATCAGTAGAAAAATTAGTATTGAGATACGATGCCTCTTTCTAGGTTAGAAAATTTTCTAGTTAATACTGATGGTAATATTTTATATGTGAACCCATCAGATCTAGATGCAACTGATAGTTTTGATAATAAAGGAAACTCACTAACAAGACCTTTTGTTAGTATTCAAAGAGCATTGTTGGAAGCAGCAAGATTTTCCTATCAAACTGGACCAAAAAACGATAGATATGATAAGACTACAATCTTATTGTATCCAGGAACCCATTATATTGACAATAGGCCAGGATATTATATCGAAAACAATGCTGGTAGTGTAAAATATTATGATGTAAATAAGCAGGAAATTGCAGATGTTCTAGAACTAACAAATAATTCTAACTTCGATTTAAATAACGCAGCAAACTTACTCTATAAATTTAATTCTGTTGATGGTGGTGCAGTCATTCCTAAAGGTACATCAATAGTTGGTTTAGATTTAAGAAAGACAAAAGTTAAACCACTGTATGTTCCTGATGCAGCAGATATTACAATGGAAAGAGGTGCTCTCTTCCGTGTAACTGGTGGTTGTTACTTCTGGCAATTCTCTATTTTTGATTCAGACAAATCAGTTTATTATAGTAAAGATTTTTCACAGAAAGGTACATTTAAGAAGTCACATCATAAATTAACTTGTTTTGAGTATGCAGATGGTATCAATACAAAGGATCTAACTGGTATAACTGACCTTGCAATGTATTATCACAAGGTGATGAATGCTTATGGTGATGATACAGGTAACAGAGAGATAACAGATTATCCAGGTGCAACAGACTTTGAACCTAACAGTCCAGAATTTAAGATTGTTGGTGACTTATCATCTGATGCTTTAACTATTGATAAGATTACTGCAAGTGGGGTAATAGCAAGTGTTGATACTCCAACAAATCATAACTTAAATGTAGATGACTCTGTTCGTATTAGTGGTATTTCTTCTGAACTATACAATGGAAGTAGAGTTGTAACAGGTATTAGTAGTGATAGGAAATTTACATATCTATTATCATCTGCTCCTATTGATGCAAGTATAACACCATCTCAAGGACGAGTTATTATTGAATCAGATAATGTAACTGGTTCTTCACCATATATTTTTAACATATCATTGAGATCAGTTTATGGTATGTGTGGTCTCCATGCTGATGGAACAAAAGCAACTGGATTTAAATCTATGGTTGTTGCTCAGTTTACTGGTATTGGATTACAAAAAGATGATAATGCATTCTTGATATATAACCCTGCTACAGGTACTTACAACGATAAGAATTCTGCTCCTACAACTCTTTATAATCAACCAACACTACCTCTTTATATTAATCAGGAAGCTGTTTATAATCCAACATACGGAACATATCATATTAAAGCATCAAATGATGCATTTATACAGGCAGTGTCTGTATTTGCTATTGGTTTCTCCAATCATTTCTTATCAGAAAGTGGATCAGATCAATCTATTACTAACTCAAACTCTAACTTTGGTGCTAAGTCTTTAATATCTAAAGGATTTAGAAAAGATTCATTTAATAGAGATAATACTGGATATGTGACTCATATTGTTCCACCAAAAGATCTTAGAGAAGATACTTTTAATGTTTCATGGAGAACTATTGATCCTACTTTAACAATTACTAGTCCTACAATATCAAATCTTTATCTATTAGGAGAAAAAGATTTAGAAAACCCACCATCAAACGTCAGTAATGGTTACAGGGTTGGATCAAAGATCGATGAGAAATTATATTTAAATGTTAATCTATCAGGTATTAACTATACATACTCCACTCCTGTAAATATGCAAGCAGGTGGAACTAATGCTGAGACAATTGCACAGAAAAGATTTGTTGTTAATACAGTAGATTCATCAGATGGTACTGCTGATGCTAATGATTCTATAACTTTATTTGATGATCATAACTTTGTTGCTGGAGAATCAGTAAGAGTTTATAGTGATAATGGTCGTTTACCAGATGGAATACAAAGTGAAAAGATATATTATATTATTACTATCAGTGGTCAACCAAAAGTAATTAAGTTAGCTAAGTCTCTTAATGTTGCTTTGGATATTGTTAATGGTAATAGCACTGATTGGATAGACATTAAGAATACCAATGGTGGTACTCTTACTGTTGTAAGTTATGTTACCGATAAAGTTCCAGGTGATATAGGACATCCAGTTCAGTGGGATGCTACTAAGACTAATTGGTATATTATTGGTGCAGGAACTACACAAATTAATAAGATTCACGATGCTTTTGTAGGTTATTCAACTGAGATTGCAGCAAATAATTCTGCAAGTTATTTCCAAAGAAAATCTGAGAATCGTGATTTAAATGATAGAATATACAGACTTCGTTATGTTATTCCAAAAGAATTTGCTAATGCAAAATCACCTGAGAAGAATTATGTTCTTCAGGAGTCATCAACTACTGGTATAACTGTTGGTGAAGAGATAACAATTTCAAGTGTTAAGTCTAATAGAAACTCAAGAATTGTTTCTGGAATTACAACTTCTAATTTAGTTGCAACTGTTACTACTGAAGATGTACACAAGTTGAGTGTTGGTGATAGAGTTAAATTTGATAATGTTAAGAGTACTTTAAACACTGATGGAACTAAAAACCTTGGGTTTAATGGTTACTATTATGTTGTATCTACTCCATCAACCAAGACATTTACATATAATTTAACTAAGAATCCTGGTACTTTTACAAACAACATGGGTGTAAGAACCAGTGATGAGTTACCAACTTTTTCAAGAAATGAATATGATACTTCTTATACTATTCAAAATGTAGACACAGTTCAGGAGTATATTTCAGGACAACAGGATGGTGTATTCTATCTTACATGTGTAATTGGTAATATTTCTCCTACTGCATCTCAATTTGTAGATCGTAACTTCAAACAGAATATACTTAACTTATATCCAACAGTAGATATCGACAACCTAGATGTTGATCCTGTTCAGGGTATATCAGTTGCTGATAACCAGAGTATTGGTAAGGTTATAGTTAATGATACTCAGAATAGCATTACTAAGGAAGGAATCATTGAGTATCTAAAAGATAATGCTGTTGGTTACGCAGTTACTGGAGCATACTCAACTGGAACTGCTGGAGTTTCTACAGTTTATAGTCAGTTAAATCATAATTTAAATTCTATTACTGCACTTACTCTTACAGTAGCAGGAACTGGATATCCAACTGGTTCTGGTGGAACAACTCTTTATAGTGTTGAGTTGATCAATGAGGCTGGTGGAATGACTGGTGAGGGTGCTACTGCAGACCTTACTATTAATGCTGCTGGTGTTATTCAGACTGCTTTAATCAAGGATGGTGGTGCTGCATACGGTGTTGGTAATACTATGAGAGTATCTGGTGGAACCAGTGGTGTTGTTAGTGTAGCAGCAATTGATAATAGTGTTGGTAAAGTAATACAAGTAGTTGGGGTTGGAACAGATAAGAATAGAACTAACAGTAAGTACAATGGTTTATATAAAGTATCTGCTGTTCCTACTGCTAATTCAGTAGCATTCGATGCATCATACGGAGCTGGAAGTAACAATCCTGGTATCTACACAGGATCAAAAGGTATGTTCTATGTGGTAGATAAGGCACTTACTATTACTACTATTGATGGAATTGGAAGTACTACTCTTTCTGGTATTGCAACCATTACGACAAGTACATCTCATGGTTTATCTGTTGGTAATAGAATAAAGATTGTTAATGTGCAAGATGCTCCATCATATAATCAAGATCATGTTGTTGCATCTATTGGATCTACAACTGTTTTCCGAATTGATGCTCCTATCAATATACCTGCTACAGGAATTAGTACTGCAGAAGCATATAGATATGGATTGACTGCATTAGGTGAAGATTCTTCACTAACATCTGAAAAAATTTCTGGTAGACTATTAAGTTTCAATGGTTCAATCAAGACAGAATTGACATCTGCTATTACTGATGTTACTAACCCAATTACAGTTAATAGTACAGTTGGATTCTCTACAGGAGATTTCCTTCAGATTAACAATGAAGTACTAAGAGTTAAGAGAGTAACATCTGCTACTCAGTTAGAAGTTCTTCCTGGATCTGGAAGTAGAGTCGGACAGATGGGAACCAAACAATCAGCACATGTTAAAGGTGCTTTTGTTAGAAAGATCGATATAATCCCATCAGAGGTTCGCAGGTTCTCAAGTATTCGTGCCTCTGGTCATACATTTGAGTACGTTGGTTATGGGCCAGGCAACTACTCTACTGCACTACCACAACTTCAAAGAAGAAGTCTTACTTCATCTGAAGAGATTCTTGCAATATCGACAGAAGAGAAGGGTGGAGTTGTATTCTACTCTGGTATGAATGATCGTGGTGAGTTCTTTAGTGGTGAAAGAGTTGAACCAAGAGAGTTGTTCCTTGGTGGAGACTCTAGTGATGGCACTGTAGTATTTGATGACGTTTATATAAGAAATACACTTCGTGTTGGTGGTGGCCCTAATAGAAACTTACCTTCTGAGTTTAGAGGTCCAGTTAACTTCACTAATAAGATTACATCTACTGCTAAGGATGGTATTCAAGCAATTAAGTTACTACTTCAAGGTAACCCAACTCAGAATCCTTCACTTCAGGTAGGTCCAGATGCTGAACCATCATTGTATGTTGCACCAACTGCTGATGGATTTGTTGGCATTAAAAAGGCAGATCCTGCTTATGAACTTGATGTTAATGGTACTATTAGAGCAACAACATACGAGAACTTTAAGCTAACTGATTTACCTATTGGTGTAAATGAGGAATCTACTTTTGCTAGGAACCGTATTTTAAAAGTTATGGATGACGGAACAGGATATGAACTTATCGATCCTAATGAACTACAAACTTATGGACTAAGAAGTTTTGGAGTAAGTAATGACCCAACAGTATATGTTGGTATTGGTACTACTGTGAGTAGTAAGTTACAGATCAGTGGTATCTCTACTGCAAGATGGCACGTTGGTCAGTACGCTAAAGTATTTGGTGTTGGTGGACATGGTGATACTCCTCCTGCAACTCCAACTGCAAGTATTATTAGAATACCTGCATCCGAAAGCGATATGGGGCCCAAGAAATATAACTATTGGGTTGCACAGTATGAGACAGCAACAGGAAATATTGGTGCAGCAGTAGCAGTTAATGCTGCAGGAATGGCACATACTACTATTACTAATTTCAATCTTGCTGATCATATTCAGTTAACAATTAATAGAAGTTCAACTTCGATGGGTGCTCTCGTTTACCGCCAAGAACAAGAGTCTGATACTCAACCATCTCCTGGTATTGCAACAGACTTTACACAAGCAAAACTAATTGCTATTCTTGGACCAAAAGAATTAGGGTCTAATGCTTCTGGATCACAGTGGAAAGATTATGGTACGTATCCTCAGACACATTGGGGTGGTAAAGGAACTGTTAATGAATTTGATGATGATCAGATTCACTTCCCTAATATTGGAACCACTGGATTTAGAAGAGGTTGGGCAATTGATAGTGTTGTGGAAGTTGGAACTGATAATATAACTTTATCTGGTGCTTATGGAACCAATGCTAATATAGGATTTGGTACTAATAATTTTGTTAAAATTGCTCATGATAGTACCGCAGCACTTGCAACAGCAATTGACAGAGCTGTAACTACTGGTGGTAATTACCTTGAAATTCCTAGTGGAACATACCTAACAAATAAATTAATTGTTCCTAGTGGGTTCACTCTTCAGGGTGCAGGAAAGAATACTATTATTAAACAACAGTATTTTGCACAGGATGCTACAGATGGTGCTGGTAATTCACTTTCATTAGATGGAAACTTTGTTGGAATTGGAACCACTATGGGCCCACAGGCAACAGATACTCCAACGGATGTTACGTTCAGAGATATAACATTTGATGGAAACGCACAAAATAATATTCTATTTGAAGCAACTACAGATAACTACCTTCTTTACTTGGGTAATTTAAGATCATCTCTCTTTAAGGGTATTGAAGTTCGTAACTCTCCTGGTGATGGAATGTATATACCAGATTCGCAGAGAGTATCTATAGAGGACTCTGCATTTGTTGATGGTGGTTTGACTGATATCTATCCATTCAGACCAGTAGTTGCTGCAGGATCCACAAGTTTGAGAATTAATGATTGTCTCTTTGAGAACTTCCCTGGCCCTGTTGATGTATCGGTAACTTCTATTGTATCTACTGGTGGTAACATTATTAGAAATTGTGGTAGTGGTTTAGATGCATACGCAACTGGTAAGATTACCACAACTAATAACATTATTCTTGGACCATCTGATGAGTACATACCATCACCAGATATCTACGATAGTGATTGGAATTCTGTTAACGTTAACATCCCAATCACAAGTCCACAGAGTGACTTTGAGGGTCCAATGATGTTATTTGTTGAGGATGGTCTTGCTAAGAACGTTGCAAGTACTAAGGTTGAAATCGTTGCTGGTATTGGAACACTTGTTGGTATGTACAGTACTGATGCACAACCAACACTTGGCAATAAGTTCGTTAACTTCCAGATCAAACCAGATAATGTAACACCTAATGATATTGATAGGGAACACGGATATATTAAACTTACTCTTACTGCATCACAGATTAAAGATAAGTTAACTATTGCCAATGCATCAACAGAAACTGGTGCAGGTTTAACTGGAATAACAACTGCACTTGGTTATGAAGTTGTTGGTACTGAATTTATGGAAAAACCAGTAGGATATACAACTTATGTTGGAATTGGAACTGGTAAGTGGTTCACATCTGTAGATGGATCACCTGGTGCTGGTAATGCATCAGTTGCAAACACATGTTATTATGTACATTTCTCAGATTCTAATCAGTATGCTGGAATTTCTACAGGAGACGTAGTTCAATTAACAAATCATGATGTAAACCCAGATTTATCTTCTTACAAATTTAATGTTGCAGAGAAGAAAATTACAGCTGGTATTAGTAGTTTGAGACTAGAACCAACAACATTATTCCCAACCACTGCTACATTCCAAGGTGCCAACGTAACTGATGGTATCTTGAGTGGATATATATCTATAAGGAGAACATTCACCATCGCTAAAGGAAGAGTCGGAGTCATTTAAATGCCTGATAACACAAATGTTAATAATAATGCGGCCGTAGTCGTCGTAGGAAGGACGGCTCCTGTACCTCCTGGTCAACAGAAGTCCGAAAAATCTATACCAGTCGTTATTGCAAACGACCAGTCAACTATTCCTGTTGCCGAACAGAATAAAGTTGCTTCTGAAGTTGCACTGTCATTGCTAGGTATTCCTAGATCTGAAGTTGCTCTTGGTATATTTGCAGACGTTAATACATATGATGTAAACCCAACAGAATGGTCATCAAGTCCTGAACAATATTCTACTTATCTTAGTACTGGTCCTTATATTGGTATACAAGGTAATCAAGGACAAGCATGGGGATTATCTCATGTACCTTCTGAATCTGGTGCTCTTTTAGAAGCACCTGCTAATAAGAGTGCTCTACTAACATCAAAAAGATTCTTTAGGTATCAGCCTGGTCGTGTTTCTGCTGCTACGTTTGGTGTTAAGACAACTATAATTGGAGATCCTGGATCTACTGCAAATGGTACAACAAATGGTTCTCAGAACTGGGTAAACAAAGATACACCAGCAAATGTAAACAATCATGTTGTTGCTAACCCTGCTGTTCGTAAGTACGGTATTTTTGATAAGTTCGATGGATATTATTGGGAAACAAGAAATGATGGAGTCGGAGATAATTTTTGTGTAGTTAGAAGAACTCAGTCAATTGCCTATGAGAATCCAGTAACGTTTGGAAGTGGTGGTTCTGATCAGCAAAGTGATTATGGAAAAACAAACCCACCAGATCCAGCACAAGCAAGGGCATCTCAATCTGTTGGTAATGGTTCTACTTCTGTTCCTACTGGATATACAAATAAAGAGTTTGGTGATTTATGTATTCTAAGAGATAATTTATTAATGACTCATGGTGGAGTTTTTGATCCATCTTTATTACAGACAGAACATAAGAAAGAAATAACTTCTGTTACTGATGGTGATACTAACCCAGTCTTTACCTTTGATGTTAGTTCTGGTATTGCTGCAAGTATTACTAATGCAGTTTATGATATCAATACTGGTATCATGGTTGTTACAACCAACGGAGCTCACGGATTTAATGATGGTCAGTATATAACATTGGCAGGTATTGCTATGACCTGTCGTTATAGTTATTCTGGTAATGATGGAACGGGAACTCTTAATTACAGTCTTATTAAGAAATATCCTAATAATAAGAAAGAATATAATATCATTGAAATTCCTGATGCTACATCATTTAAAGTTAATGTTGGTGTTTCTACGGTACAGACATATTATTATTCAGGAAAGACAGATTCTGCTGGTTCATCCCCTCATGCTTCTCATGTACCAAATGGTTGGGCAGTTGGTCTATCTACTGGACAACATGTTTCGTATTCTAAGGGCCCAAATGTCGGAATCATTACAGGTCTTGGCCCAGCATCAGATAGAGACGGACAAATATTTAAGGTAAGACATATCGGTATTAATACTACAACAGGTATTACTACAGCAACATTCAATACTTTTGATGCAACTGCAACAACTGTTTCTGGTGATTATCTTGATGTCACAACTGGATGTCCTGCAGGTGAAACAGGATTACTTAAGGTTGGACATAGTAATGGATCAGAGGATACAGTTGGTATCACATCACATTTTATGATAACTCCTGTACCATTCATTCAACCAATTAGTCCTGCATCAATTAATGCTTCTAGAAAACGTTATGGTAATGCAAGTCTAAAGACTGGTGCAGCAACAACTGCTACAGCTGGAACAGGTATGTTCCCTTACATGTATAAAGATAATGAGAATAACGAAGAAGGTTATATTGATAGTACTTTAAACACATCTGATGGTAGTTCTCTTACTACATTAAAAGGTCAGATTGATGCTGTTAATAGTTACTATGATAACTGGATTAATCAGAACGTTGCTAAAGATTATTGGAATGTTTATGAGTATCGTATTCCACGTTCAAGATTTAGTGGAGATAGATTAGATGGTACTACAGATAAGTTACTTTACAGTGATGTAACACCTAATGCAAGAGCAGGTCAGAGCGTTTTAAATGCAGATACTGGTGCTCCATCAGATGATACAAGTATTTGGAACCTTGAATTCGATAAAGTTACCATGTACAAGATCGAATTCTCATGGTATGGTGCTGTTGGTGCTCTATTCCTTGCATATGTCCCTATAAGTTCTGGAGAAGCACGTTGGGTACGTGTACACCATTTGAGAGCATCTAACCAGTTGAAGGTCGCTTCTCTAGGTAATGCAACACTACCAATTACATACATGTGTTACGGTGGTGGTACTCAAGATCGTTTTGGATATACAAATGATAAAAGACTTCCTACTGATGATGTTTCTTCTGCATCAGAACATATTGTTAAGTATGGTGCTTCATACTACATTGATGGTGGAGACAGAGGTACTGTAAAACTATTCAGTTATTCTACTCCTACAAATATAGATATCTATGGATCTAAGAGAACATTTATTGTTGGATCAGGAAATACTAACGTAACTTTAGGAGTTAATGCAACTAATGCAACTGCACCATTCCTTACTGCAGGTTCTCAATCTGGATTGTCTAGTACTTATTATATTGGTTCAAAAGTTCAGACAGGAGATCCTTTAGATCAAAATATAGAAGTTACTTATGTTGATACTTCTAATAGAAGATTATATTTAAATGCACCATTAAATTCTGGTTCTGGTGGTACTGTTAATATTATTTCAAATCGTCCTACTCCATTGATAGGACTTAAGTGTAGAGATGAAATTGTTAGTAGCACAGGACAAGGTGTAAGAAATAGAACACAGGTATATCCTACAAGAATGTCAACAGGATCAACTGGTCTTGTTAAGTTGGACATGATTAAGTCACCTAAGTTCCAAACTACTTCATTAATATCTGGAACTCAAGGCGGTCCAACATTAGGTGCAGAAGTTAACATTGGTAAGAGAGGTAAACCAACGAAAGTAAGTGTTCCTCTAACATCTTATCAAGGTACTCATATATGGACAGGTGGTACTGCTGTTGGTGTATTCAGAGACGCAAGTAATACAGGTAATACCTATAGTGTTACTAATGCAACATATGATTCTACTAACGGACAATTAGTAATGACTGCAACTGCAGTTGGTACAGACTCTATACCTGATAGTGCAACAACTTCTTCTAGACTTGAAATTAAATTAAATGGTCTAACATTCAGTTGTTCTTTAGATAATCATGCTACTAACCACACATATCCTCGTGCAACAGACCCAATCTTTGACAATACTGACGCTGCTGTGAGTGGTACGTCTGCAGATGGATTTAGTAAGCATCTTACTGTTACTAGAAGTGGAAGTAGTTTCACAGTTAATGTAACAGGTAATAGTTCTGGAACTCCATCAGCTGCTGAGTACATCAGAGATACTCTTCCTCCTAGCAACGGAACTTATGGATGGTTCAGAGGATACTTTGCGAGTGATAATAGTAAGAAACCAATTAGTGTCTTAGGTTATCTTGAAAATAGAGGAAGTGATAGGACTAAGAATATTGAGACAGATGGATATTATTTTTCTACACTAGAACCAACTGTTGATGATATTATATTAACAACTGATCTACCTTTCTTAAGAGAAGAGAACTCCAGTCCTACAGGTAATGGATTATCTTCAGAAACAACTGAATTTACATTAGCACAACTATCATCTGTTAAAGTTAATCCACAAATAAGATCTCCAATTCCTGGAACAGGAACAATAGTTGCAAGTGTTTATGCACCTGCTACTGGTGAAGAGTTTGATTTATCTTCTTACTTCGATTATAATAAGGAGTATCTATCATTCCCATTAACAGATTCGGTTGAAAGTTTATATCTATGTGGTTCTACACAAACACTATTCGATAGTCCAGAGTTATATACATCATCAAATGTATCAGCATCAATTTCAGCAAGTCTCACTTGGGAGGAGCAGTGATAAATGCCCAGTACATATCAGAGTGCGGTAGATTTTGAGGCAAAAAAGACAGCATTTCTTGCCGAGAAAGATACACTAACTAAAGAACCTTCTGGTGACGTAAAGAAAGAATATTATGTTGGATGTATTGATAAAGAGGGTTGGGATTTTGTACATGCAGAACTATTAAAGTCTGATAGTACAGAAACAAATGTACCATCAGATACATGTGATTGCATCAGTGATTGTATGGTTTCTGCTCCTTTTGGTATACATTCATTAACAGATACTGAAGCTGAAACCCTTCGTAATCATCCGAAGGTAGAGTATGTTCAGATTAATGGTGATGCATATCCAGGAACATATAAAATTAATCCAGATGATCTTACTGATGAGAAAGATATAAAGTTAGGTGATGATAAGAGACCAGTACAAATTGTACCAAAGAATGAAGATTTTTTATATAACATTGCTAATGGTGAACTACTAAGAGATGAGTTTGGTAATCCATTAATCACAGAGATTGACACTCTCTATCTTCCCTCTGTAACAGCAAAACAATCTACATCTGTTGTATTTGATGATAGATCTTCTCCTTACGTACAGGAAGACCATTCATGGGTCTCTCCAACAACAGGAAGTGCATCTAGGTATGCTGATCTGGATCATCATCTTGGTACATATTTAACAGTAAAACTTACAGGTGGAAGTAATCATACATTATCTACAACTCTTGGTAATACTGTACAAGTAGGTGGAAGTAATACTTGCAAGTGGTATGATTTATCTACTTATCAAAATCAGGCAGGTATTTCAACCTCAAAGGTTTGGCCTACTGGAGGTGCTAGTTTTACCCCACCATCAGGATTACTACCAGAAAATGATCCTGTAATTAAATTGGAGAATGATATAGGAGATGCTAAAAATATATTGTATGTTGATACTCAATTAGGGATTAGTAGTATAAGAGGAGCAAAGGTAGGAGATACTGTTTATGGTTCTGGAATACCAGCAGGAACACAAATTGCTGACATAACAAACAATGGAAGAGTAATATTAAGTAATGATTTGACGACACCTACAAGACCTGTAGGAAGGTATAGAAGGTATGCTGGTGTACAGAAGAGTCAGAGGACAATAGGTAGTGGTGATGATCAATTCTTTGAAACAACTCCAGATAATTCATGGAATAATAGAGTAGGTCTTCAGATAGCAAGACACCAAGGAAAGGGAGATCCATTTAGAGCAGTAGCAAATGCTGGAATTAATTCCACTGGTCTATCTAATTTTACTGAGAGTTATGGCAATTATAGTAGTATTCCTGGTACACTTACCACACATGTTATTGGTTCAATGGATCCTGCAGTTGGTCATGTACCAGATGATATTGCAAGAACAAATATAAGACAATTTGGAGATGGTTCTGGTGTTGATGTTATTGTTGGTGATGAGGACATGTGGTATGGTCATATAGAATTTGTTAATGTTGGTGCTGCATCTTCAACTAAACCTCTTAATTATAGAGGTGGTAACGTATTAAATGCAGACTATGCTACACATACTGCTACTGGTATATGCGATGTACTAGATCTTATTCTTGATGCACCATATTATATTGATCCTGAATTCTTTGATGCAAATGCTTCAAAGAGAACTACTCGTTGGGATGGTACTGTAGTTCCTACTGATGCAGCTGCTAGAGACTGGTGGCAGAACAACAGTACTACTCATAGATCAGCAAAATTTGTAAGTTCTGGTAATGGTGGTAGTGCAACGGGTAATAATGATTTTGGTACAGTAACAATTCCTGCTGCATATATAAGAGCAGCGATGAATGGAAGTAATACTGCACATCAAACTCAAAATGGATCTCATGCCACTCCGTGTGCATCACAGGCATATGGTAAGACACATGGTTGGGCATACAATGCAAATAAATGGCACTGTAATGCAATAGGATCTAATTCAGTTAGTGATGTTTCTTATTGGAATGCGACTCAAATACTACACCAATGTAAACCAGTTAATCCAAAGTATGGAACACAAGACCCAACTATATCAAGTAATAGTTGGAGTTATAGAAGAACTGCTGACAGTAGCGGATATTATTATTTCAGACAAGGAACTACTGGAAGTGGTGGAGTAAGTTATAGTAGTAAACCTCCATTTATGGATAACTATGCTGATTATAAGCATGTTTATGAATACATTTCTGGATCAGCAAAGACAGCTGGAGATGCATGTGTTAATGCAGGAGTAATTGTTTGCGTTGCTGCTAGTAATAGAGGACAAAAGATAGTCACTAGTGATCATCCAGATTATAATAACTATAATGCATCTTCTGCTAGTACTGCACTGAGTGCTAGTGGTGGTACTGATAGTGTGGGAACATATATTAAGACATCAAACAGACCAGGATATCCAGCACAAATTGGTAAGGATAATGGTGATAGTACTGTTACATATAAAACAATTATTGTCGGTGCAATTGATGATGATTATCATCAGTCTACAAAGAAAGAGAGGAGAGTACACTATAGCAACGTAGGAAATGCAGTAGATTGTTTTGCGTGTGGTGATGACACTCCTGCAGCTGCTGATCCTAATACTAGTACAAAATATAATCGTTATGATCCTTATTATGTTTACAGTTCAAGCACATCATTAGAATCAGAGGATAGAGTATTTGGTGGAACAAGTTCTGCATGTCCTGTAGCATGTGGATTGATTGCTACTAAACTTCAGTACAATAGAGAATGGGCATGGAGTGACATTAAGAAGTGGTTGAATGATAAAGTTGGTGTTGTAGAGGAAGAAGTTTTTTATCATGGCCCAGAAGCAACTACGGCAACAGATACTGCTTGGACAGATAGAAATAGTCTTCAGGGTGGAAAGTCAACAGTAATTTGGGATGCACCTACTGGTAGAGAGTGGTCAGAACTTTCTAGTGGTGCTCTGGGTCAGGTGTTCTTCCGAAGAGCATCAATGAATGTTAAGACTGGTAATCCTGTATGGAAGATAGAAGAACAGTTCAGAGAATCTAGTGAGGTTAGTAGAACTCTTCTTGGTATTGATCGTGCAGAAACACAACTTAGTTTGTTCTCTAATGTATCTTCTTATGGATTAGATTCTGATGAGTTTGAATCATTTACATTTGCTACTGGTACTAGTCAAAGTAGTTGGGAAAACAGAGCAAATAAGACTTATGGTAATCGTTTTCAAGCAAAAGTATCAGAAGTAACACAAGAGTCTGGAATTAAACTTGAATCTTTCCCTGTTCAATATAGTTTTCCTTTCGGTCCTAATTGGGAGAGAATTGGATATTATGATGAAGCTAAGTTTGGTTTCTATAAGAACTTTATTAATATGGGAAATGATCTTTATGATATATTCAATGATGCAACAATTGCCCCATACAATACATACCCATCAACATTTAAAGATAATTTTTTAAATAGATCTATTGCTTATGTTGATGGTTCTGATGTAGAATATGCTAATGGATATACAGATTCATTTGCACAGATTGATACATGGACTGATACTTGGGTTGAGATATTAAAAGGTGGTTCTCGTTTTGTTGATCCAGTATCAAATAAATCACTTAGTTTTGGTCAAATTCAGTCAATAATAAAAGATTATAATAATAAAAAGAGAGTACTTATTCCTTCTTGGACAAACTTTATTGAAGATAGAGATCAAGATAATACAAAACCAGGATATAATTCTAACTATACTAAGTTTGCTCAACTACAATCGAGAAGAGTATTCAGGTATCAACCAGGTAGAATTAGTGGATTCACTTTTGGTGTAAAAAGTTCTAAAGAATCTATAAATGGAAGTCAAATTGAATGGGGTATTTCTAATAACACAGATCAATATGTGTTTATGGTTAATAAAGGTAACCTATCTATTGTTCGTAGAAGTAATATTCCTTTACCAACTAAACAACTTAAATCTCAAGGGTTAAGTATATACGATCAGAAAAAAATTAGTAATGGCGGTAGAAGTAGTGGAGATCCATTTGATTCTTCTGATCATTATGTACTTGAAATTAGCAGTGATAACTTTAATGGAGATCCATTAAATGGAAATGGTCCTTCTGGATATACTTTACAACCAGATCAAGTCAGCATGTATAAGATTGAGTTTGGTTGGTATGGTGCGATTGGTGCAAGATTTTATGCATATATTCCAACAGGTAATGGTGAGGCAAGGTGGGTTACCATACACACTCTTGTAATTGAAAATTATATGAGTCAACCATGTTTAGTAGACTCATACTTTAGATTAGTTTATAGACTTAACGTTACTGATACATCAGTATTGAGAGAACCACAATTTGTTACTAAGTATGGTGCTTCATACTATATTGATGGTGGTGATGAAGGAACAGTACAAATGTATTCTGCAAACAGTGGAATCAAACAAATAACTGGTATAAGTAGTGAGTCATTGTTAGCTATAAAACCAAAGAATGTTATATTGAATAGTTTAGGAACAGAGATAGTAAATAAGAAATTAATTATTCCTACTCAATTAAACATATCATCTGGAGCACTTACTCAGGTTAAGACTGTAGTGTGTAAGGGATGTCCTGGATTTGGACATGTTCATACTTCTGGTCTTACAGTTGGAACTAATGGTAGAACGATAGCAGCAGGAGATATTATATTTACTTCTCCAGATAATATGCAAGCATTAAATACTGCTTACTTCACTACTGCTGATATAGGAGCAAAGATTATTTCTCCATCAATTAACAATACATATATTGATTCTGTTTCTAGTGAGAGTGCTACTGCTGGTCAGTATTTGAGTGCTACTGTGAAGTCTTTTGATGGTCCTACTAACTTAACTACTAGGAATGTTTTTGGACCTCTTGCTCCAACAAGAGATCAGGTTACAAATACTGTTGGTATTCATACACTCTCAGGTGGTGCTACTAATTATGTTCATCCTCATCCAATTAGGTTGAGTCAGTTTAGTGGTATTGCTGTAGCTGATTTTGCATTCACTGGTAATAAAATAGAAATTCAATTTGCTAATCCAAATTCTAAAGATGACTATAATCATTGGGCAGACTTTAAGATTGGTTTGACTGATATTAAACCACAGGTTACTGGTACTGCTGATATTAACGCTGAGATTACTGGATGGATTAGAGACACATCAACTGGTATTGTTGATGCTGCAACTGTAATACCAACTGATGATGAATTTATTTTTGGTAGACATAATCAAGATTGGGAAGCATTGAATGAGGATGGAGAAGGAACTGAAGAGTCGTGGAGAATTACTAACCCACGAGTACAAATGGGATTGGATTATAGAATACCTATTCTTTCAGATCCAGGTGGTGGTACATGCTCTAAGATTACATTTGAAATTGCTAATCCTACTTACATAAGTGGTGTAGAATATCTTGGTTTTAAATCAATTGATCCTGCAACTGGAGGACCAACTGCGGCTGGAACTCAGCACTATTTGCAACTTAAGAATTCAGTATTACCTAGTTTAAAATATGGTGGTGGTCAAGTTGCAGTTAAAAAAACATTGTCTGAGATTGATCCTATTACTGGAGATCCTAAGATTGTAGTAGAAATACAGTCGATTACATATGTTGGAGAACCAAAAACATACACTCAACCAGGAGCAGGTGGAACAACTGATACTTTTAGTTTTATTGAGATATCTTCAAGGTTAGACTCTACTTATGCTGCATTGTCTCCTAATATTAATTTGGCATTCCGTCCAGTAAGAGCAACAGCAAATGGTGGTATTAGTGTGAGTAAACTCTTTAACTATAATCCTTTCCCATTGTATATGTTATTTAAAGGATTAGATAAGGCAACTATTAATAGTGTCTCAGTTAAAGAAACTATTGGTAATTTTTCAAGAACAATTAGTCCTAGATTCTTTGTTGCTCCAAGTACTAATACAACTATTACTGATGCTGGTGGTAATGCTACTCGTGGTGATGCTCCGACTCATTATCAAGAGAAGACACGATTATCATCTGCACTAGTAGATGAACAGAATGAACAGAAGATAAGAGATGGGTATAAAGTTATAGATACTGTGTATGTTGGAGAAAATACTACTAAACAAATAGATTTGAGTCCTGTATTTGGAGCAGATAGAGTTGTAATTACTCCAGATAATAATAATATAGAGTCAACATTTCTTATTGCCAAGAGAGTTGATGGTGTTAATGATGCAGTAGACATGGAAGCAACTATTACATACAAAGAGCAATAGAATATGGCACTTATCAATAAAAAAATATTTGGATTAGATGTTAATAGGTATCTTGCAGATGCAAGGGATGCTGATGCATCTCTTAGAAATATAGGAATAGAACCAAGAGATCTAGCAATAATTTTTGAATCATCTTCAGTTCCAACTACTTCTAATGATTTTCGTAGTCTTAGTAGGTTAAAGCAACCATTATATAAAAGACTTGATAGATTTAATAATGATTCTAGTCAATTTACATCGATTTTAGAAAAGAGAGCAGGAACTAATGGTCTTTTATTTGGTAACCTGAACATCAATGGAAGGTTAAGTGGTAGTGCAATTAGATATCGTTATGTTGATGGTAGTGGTAACTCTGCAACCAAAAAGATTGCAGACATATCTACGTCAAGAGTAAGTGCATGGAGTTCTTCTGATCCCAATGCAGAAACAGATATGAGAGCTGCGATTTCATATGGTGCAAGGATTAGTATTATACCTAGTGCTAGTGGCAGATCTTATTTAAAGTTTGGTACTCAAGCAACTACTTCTAATACTAGTGGATTGAATATTAGTGGTACACCAAGGTTACAGACAACTATGGTTCCACAAAAGGTAGAATTTGATTCTGAGATTCCTACATCTAAAGTTAGAATTAATCTTAATGGATCAGATATATGGGTTTATGCAATGAAGGGTATCCCTGTAACCTTTACAGGGTTTTTTAGAAATTTATTTAATGCAGAGGTACAGGTAACAGGTATAGATGCTGGTGGTAGTAAAGGTGTTATCAAGCCCAGTTGGAAGATTAAGAGAACAGATAATCCAAATGATTATTCAAACTTTCCTAATGCATATAGCATAAATTATTATTCTTCGAGAGGTAGAGAAAGAAATATTGAAATATATTATCCACCAGATTCTATTACTTCTCTTACATTAAACAGTGCAAACATTGCAGAAATGCCTGAAGTGAAGTTTGCTACTATGCAATCTCTTGATCTTAATTCTAATAATATAACAAACTTCCCAGACTTTGCTGGTGGTGTAGCACCTGTACTTACAAAGCTTTGTTTACGTAACAATAAATTTTACCAGAGTGAGATAGCAATTGAAAGAAAACTTATAGCAGATGGTTCTGGTAACACTATACTTAATAAGATTCCAACTACTGTTCAGTACCTTGATATAGCAGGTAATTTTTATGGTCATATTGATCAGGGTATATTTACTAGATTTACTGCTTTAAGAACTCTTCATCTTGGAAGAGATGGTGGAGCATACTTCCATCCAGAAACTGGTAAGACATCTACCGTACCTAATGTTGCTCCAACAGTAGAAAATTATTACGTTTATAATAATGATTTTAGGAGATTTGATTCTACCAACACTTCTACATCTAAGAATATTAGAAATCTAGATCAACTAAAGATTATGCACTTAGGTGGTAATTATAATCTTAACAACCAAGATATTGCTGGTAGTGATTTTAATATTGATCAAGGAATAAGTAGTAATGTTATTGAGAAGGTGTATACTAATTCAACTAGTCTACCTTTAGTTGATTTGAATAATAAAGCAACTCTCCAAGAGTATCATGGTTCTTACATGCGTAGTGCTGGATCATGGTTTAATGGTAGTGGAACTTATAAGTTTGATAACTGTGCTGAGTTAACAAAATTATATTTGTACGCTGCAAAAACTACGGGAGCATTTCCTAAATTTACTAATCCAAAGTTAGATTATATTGATAATAGATATAATAATATGAGTGGTGGAGGTCCAACTAGTGCAGCAAGTGATACAGACTTTGTTCTTCCAAGAGATACTTTTCTCGGAGCACCCAAATTACAAACATTTTATTCTGTCAATAATTATAATGGAAATAGCAAACCAATTCATCCAGATGCATTTACATTTACTCCAGAGTTGACGAATTTGTATTGGTATTCTTATTATAATACTACAGGATCATTACCTGACTTTACTAATTGTGGTAACTTAAGTTGGTTGCATTTAAGTAATAATGCATTTACTGGAGGTCTACCTACTTTTAGTACTAATACTAATATAAATTACATTTACCTTCATAATAATCAATTGAGTGGTACTATACCACCGATAAAGAATTTATCAGGTTTATATTATTTGTATCTTTATAATAATAATTTTACTGGACTAAGTGAATTTGGTAGTATGCCACAACTTCAAAGGTTGTATGTTCATATCAATAATATACAAGGAAAAATACCAGACTTTACTTCGTGTCCAAACATGAGATATCTAGCTTTGTTTAGAAATAAATTCAATGCTTATGAGGTTGGATCATTTAAAGAACTTTATAATATTAGGTACATTGATGTTTCTAATAACCAACTACCACAGTCATCGATAAATAAAATTGTTGATGATCTTTATGATAATTGGACTTCTTATAAACGTGGTGGAGTATCAATAAACTTACGTGATAATACTGCGATAGGTGCAAGTATACCAACTTTACCAAGTGATCCTCAGTTAGACAAAATTTATGAACTGAGAGCAAGTGGATGGTCAATTACAATAGATTAAAATGCCAATAATAGCAAATCAAGGTTACAGAAAAGACTTAAATTTATCTGAAGGTGCAGAGGATTCTGCAGTTTGGAATAATTTATATCAGGCTGGTATTTCAAATGATATTGCGATACTGAGAAATAATTTAAGGAATACATCACAATTAGGTATTAGTAGTCTAACTCTTGATACTTCTGCAGTTGGTCTTGCATCTTTCTTTTCTTTTCAGAAGTCAAATTATTCTCCTTATACTGATGGTGAAGCAAGAGAAGTAGTCTTTACCAATGATGATGTAGTTGGGTTCAGTCATACAGTTACTTTTGGTACTGGTGCTGGTTCTACTACTGTTGTTGGAGGAAGTTCTCCAAATTATTATGTTTGTAGTTCTAATGGATTAGATAAGTTTAAAATTTCTGTTAGGGGATCTACTGAAACGGTTGGTGCTGGTCTTATTGTAGGTTTCAGTACAATAAATGAGATAAATTCTTATCCTCCTGAAACTATTAATGGTCGTGCTTGGGCTGCAAGTGGATCTATTATAGGATTTGCTCATGATGGTAGAAAAGATTTAAGTAGAAGTAGTGATAGTTTTTCTAATTTAACTGCTAGTGGGGGAACTGGATCAGGAGCACTCTGGAATACTAGTGATTATGGTGCAACAATAGAATTTGCCAATGATGGTGCTAATCCTACAGGACAAGCAATTGGTACTAACTATCTTGTAGGTGATGAGTTAACTTTTCCTGCTAGTTCTATTGGTGGTGGTTCAGATATTAAGATTACGATAACAGATGTTCAGGATTTTAGAATAATTCGTAAGGATCCAGTAATTAAAAATAATCTGACTAACTTTATTCCTCCTGAAATACAGGATGATGGTAGTTTTAGTTTGATAGGTGGTGATATCGTAGATGTATTTGATTCTACTGCATCAAATCAAGACACTGCAAATTATTTTATTGGACAAAAATATAAGAGTAATGATGATACTACAACTTCTAAAGATATTAAAATAGAAGGATCTAGCACTATTGCTGACCCTGCAAATTCAAATGCGAGTCAAGCTAATATAGATTCTAGTGATTCTCCTGGTGTATTCATTGGTGCAACTCGTGCATTCTCTTCTGATAATAACCCTTGGGATAAGAGTGGTACAGCAGGTGCATCTGATGCTAGTTTGGTTTCACAGACTTATGAAGCTAGTATTGGAGAGTTAGAATTTAGAGATGATATAGAAATAACTGGTATTAGTCAAGAAACAGTATCTTCGAGTACTCTTGGATCTTATAGTCCTGGTACTAAAGACCTCTGGAAGGTTCCTGTTGTAATCAATGGTGAAACTTATTTCCTTCTACTAGATCAAGCCACATAGGGGCAAAATTCACTTTTTGTTTTAAAAAAAGTCGAAAAAAAACTTCGGGTATTTTTTCGTAAAATACCCTTTTCAGAAATTATGACGTTAATAACTTATATACTACACCATTTGGTGTTTGGAGTCTAATTCGCTTAGTAGTACTTGTTCCGAGTAAAGTTGTATAATCACTTGTTGTCGCTGCTGTGTATGCATTTGAAGAATCAACAGTTGCTCTAAAAGAATCAAATACGATATTTCCTTGAGAAAACTCTAAAATCTTAAAATCGCTTGTTGTTTCCATTCCATCATCATTTGCTGCGAATGGTGGAGAAGTGTCTTTTGGGGGACAACATAAACTTTTATCATCACTTGCAATTTGGTTAGTTGTTATTGTGAAGTTATTACCACTTTTTATTAATTTAGTTGTTACCTTATCTATTTGTATTGTATTACCCGAACTACTAGTTACTTTTGTTCCATCCTGAAAGTAATATCCTAATACTCTGTCACCATCATCTACATCAGCAATACTATCTACAGTTAGACTAGTTGAACCAGCTGGAATATCTGTAGTAACACTGACACATTTATTTTGATCTAGATCTGTAGATGGGAAACAGAATGCTTTTAAAGAAGTATTAGTCAATCCTTGACTTTCATACACATAATATGGTCCTTGAAGTATTACCCCAGTTGAAACAGGACCAATTTTTATTTCTTGAGCAGTTCCTGATTCCACATCAGTGATTTTTGTATTTTTTTCTAGATTATTGGATACTACGACTATCATTCCTTTTTTCAAGTTAGTTCTGTTATAGGTAACATCTCCACTATTAAGCATAGTAATGGTATCAGAATTATTAGGGCATAAACCTGCAATTCTTTTCACATGACCACGATGATCAATAAATTTTAATGTTGCAGTTCCACTTTTTGGTGATTTTGTATCTAGAATTAATGCTCTATTAATAATTATTTCTTTTACTCTTGTTCCGTCAGATACTATTTTATTGGATTCGTTTGCAATATTAGTATCATCATAAACATAGTTACCAACCTCTATTCCAGTGGTATCATCTAATGGTAATACACCAGAATTTAACGTTGTTGAACAACTTTTTGATGCAAATTCTATAGGTCTATTTCCACTAGAAGAGTTAGTGACTGTAATATTGAGAGGATTGTACCTCACATCAACTTTTTTTGTAGATTTAATTTCTACATAATTTGGTTTTGATGTTCCTCCTACTGTACCTCCACCAAAAAGTAGTGAATTGTCATAGAATTTATTAAATGTACCCTTTTTCTCTTCAGAAAAATCATAATTTAAATTATAAAGATGTGTATAACGAATTTCATCACTAGTAGAACCAGTAGGTCGTTGTAAATCAAGCTCGAATGATCTTTCAGATGCAGATGCATTATATTCTTGTGGAACAAAATATCTTGTCCTTATTCTATAAGGTTGATATGCTTCTAATTGATATGATATTTTATTATTTGTTCTAACAATATCGTTTATACCTTTTGAAAAATCGACTAATGTTCCTGCAGAAATACTTCCAGTTACTGCATCACCTGAAGATGGTGGAGTTAAAGTAATCACACCAGTACTTTGAGTATAATCCTCTATTGTAAGTGTATCACTTTCTGTAGAGTTGATATTAGTTACCGTTAAACCTACAGATTGTCCTATTCCAATATATTTTCCATCACTTGCATTTTGTAAAGTTATAACATTACCAGAACTGACAGCTTGAATAGGTAAACTTGAAGATATTCCAATAAATGAATATTCTTTATAAGTTCCTGCGACTCCAGGATTTGATGTACTACCACCCCAACTCTCTTCTTGAAATTCAAAGGTTGTTGATGCAGGAGACTGTGTGTGGAATGTGTGAGTTCCTGTGTCTGTTGGTATGAAATATCCTTCCCATTGAACACCACCATTTATATTTGCAGAAGATGGGTGAATTTTTCTATCCCATGCAAAATTACCATTTTCCCAGTATTGATTAGTAGCAAATGGTTCTCCTGTAAATACTCCTCCATATAATCCTTCATTTAATTGTATTTGATCTTCATTAAAATAAGTTGCTGTAAGTCCATCTCCACCATAAAGTCTTGGTTCTCCAGAAAATAATTCAGATATATCTAATCTATTTTGAAAAGTTACGAGTGGTTTTAATGTTTGTCTATTTCCTTGATTATCTGTAAATGTTTGAGCACTTTTTCCTATCAATTTAAATTGGGATGATGTCATCCCTTCAGAAAATATATTTTTAATACAATTTAAGTCTTCTTTTATAAATGTCTCATTTCCTGTGGCAAGACCATCCAATAAGTTATTTAATGCATCGGTAGTATTGGAGAGATCACTAAGGTTGTTGTCCCTTCGGATACCGATTCTTTTGTATATCTTTAGTGCCATCGTTTGACTTTTCTTATTATTTAGTTTATAATAAATAAAACAGTAATTACTTGAATTAAAAAATGGAAAAACAAGCGATGCTTGATGATTTAAACAAGCAACAAGAGACACTTAAGAATGAATTGGTGGCAATGGAAAGAGATTTCAATCAAAAGAAAGAACAATTTATTCGTATTCAAGGTGCTATTGAAGCATTAAATCTAGTTAATGCTGGTGATCCACCTTTAGACGAAAATTTACCTCCAGCACCTCCAGAACCAGTTGTTCCTGACCACACAGAAGCTGCTAAAGCATTGGGAGTATAAAACATTAGATTAAAACGCTGATAAATAAAAGGAGACTATATAGTCTCCTTTTTTGGTAAATACCGATTATCGTCAATGGCAACCCCGTATAGATTTAAAAGATCTTCAATAACAGGTAAAAGACCCACATTATCAGATTTAGAAAAAGGCGAGTTAGCACTCAATTTTTATGACGGTCATTTATTCACAGAAGTAGACACTGGTGGTGTTGGTATTGGGACGACTATATCTAATTTAACTCCGTGGAAAGAAAGGTTTGGTGGCGGTCAGATTGATTATACTGGTATAGTTACCGCAACAACTTATCATGGTGATCAGATCGTTGGTACTCCTACAGTAGGAAATTTTAGAGCAGGAGCAATGCAATCACCTGAAGTTGATGACAAAACAAAGGATCAAGTAGAAGAATTGAATTATATTTTAGGAAAATTAGTACCAAATCAACCAGATACGATTGATGGTGTAAATTTAATTCTTGATGAAAGTAGTTTAGCAGAAAGTACAAAAAGACCTCTTTGTGCAGGATTTACACCAACAAATAATACTCCTGCAGCAACTGCACCATCAGCAGGAACTGAATATTATAGAAATGTTGATAATGTAATAAGTACAGGATATCTTACAGAATATGGACCAGGAGATTCTGGAACAATTAATGCATATATTAATAGTGTAGGTGTAGGAACAACTGCACTAAATGTTTCATTTGGTTTATATGCATCTAAATCCGATAATGGAACTTATGATAAGTTACAGATAGCAAACGAAAAGGATGCTGCAGATTCTACAAGAAATACAGGAATTGCATCTAATTTTTATGAAGTTCTTGATATGCGTATAAACAGTGCCGTATCACCTGTAGGATTTAATTCTTGTTGGATCAAGCACGGAGCATCTGTTACTGCTAGTAATGTGAATAGTTATTGGTATGAAGAGGATAGTCCTCCAGGTGTTCCTGATGTAACATTCAGCTCTGTCACTGCACCAGACACTAGTTCTCATGAGATCCATTATTCTTCTGGTGTTCCACATTATAAGAATCATTCAGCAAATGCATTTAGTTATGTTATAAGTGTAACGAATGCAACTGGTGATATGTACTACAGTACTAATAATAGACTTCTTTGGGCTGAAAATGCTACTACTGGATTTACGAAACCAGATTCTTATAAACTTTTTAATGAAACATATGTGTCTGGTGTACAAGGTACTCATCCACCACAAAGAGATTGGGGAGTAGGAACTGCAGCAACTGTTACAGCAACTCATACTCCAAATAATATTCATGCAACGATTATTTCTAATCATTTTCATGGGTGGGATTGTTATACACCTTATGGAAGTGATCAAAACGAAGAAGCTTCATTAGGAAAATCGGTAAATATTATGGGAACTTCTGCAGATTATACAAATAATGTGGATGAAGATTCAATTGAATGTACTGTTGGTTCTCTAACTGGTGGTTCTGCTACAAGAGTTAATGCAGGAGCAATTGCAGATAATCCAACTCCTGTTTATACTGCTTTTGATGCAACTTCAACTCCTGCTGTTTATGAAGCAATCGTAAGGGGTGGAGATTTGAGGCATGATGTAACAGATTATTCAAATACATCTAATTGGCTTCCAGTAGGTCCAGATTTTTCATCTGGTAGAACTGGTAATCAGTATTTCCAAATGCAGTTTATACAATCTGCGATTTCACAATTTAATATTTCCTATACTGGAGCATTAGCAGGATGTTGGGTATGTATGCCTGATAATTCTACATGGACTACATCACTTTCTGGTAAAAATGGTTGGGCAGATATGTTCCAAGCATATAGAGGCGCTGGTGTTCCAACAACTGCTGAACCAGGATGTTCTTCTGGTGGGTTAATGGATACTAATGGAGGCACGTTTACTTGCGTCTTTGGTACCGAATCATCTTCTAATGATAGTAATAATAGAGTTTTGATTAGATTTAAATTGACTTCTGGACAGTCAATTAGCGATATATCATTCTCAGATACATAAGAAAGTAGAGGTACATTAAGTGGCAGCAACTACTGAACAAAAGGTTGATTTTCTATTAAAGAAAGTTGGTTATAGTTTATCCAAAACTGGATCCGTAACAGGAACTGGTGCAATAAGTGGTGGTACTACAAAAGAACCTTTTGCAGAGACACTTGCATCTCCTATTGCTACTCGAAGTACTAGTATATGGGCAGATAGTATTAGCATACCTGCTACTCCTCCAGGATCTGATACTGGATATGTAAAAGTATATTCTAAGTCTTCTCCTGTAAGGATGACTGTAGACAGCACAGTTGCTGGAAGCCGTGCTTTTATTGCATATACGACATATAATAACACTTCGTCTGCTATTTTAGGTGATTGGATTAATACCCAATTTGGTGCTGATTATATTATTGAGGTTTATAGAAATGATCCTAGCAGTGGAACAGAGGGTGCTGATTATTTTAAATTATCTGCTGCTGGTGCAACTGGAGACGATACTTGGTTCTTTGATTATGCTTCAGGGGTTCTGAACTTTAATGGTCCAGATTTACCTGCTAGTGTATCTGATACTAATATTTACATCGTAGGTTACAGATATATCGGAACAAAGGGTGTACAACCACCAGGTGGTATTGGTACATTCCATAATCTTTATGTTTCTGGTCTTTCCACATTCGTTGGTGTAGGTACATTTAATAGTCATCTTTATGTTGGTGGTAACTTAGAAGTTGTAGGAACAACAAGTCTTTTTGGTGGAACGATTACATTAGGTGATGCTGCTACTGATAATGTCGTATTTAATGCGGATGTAGATTCTAATATTATTCCTGATGACAATAATACCTATGATTTAGGTTCAAGTTCTCAAAGATGGAAAAAGATATATGTTAATAATGTTGGTATAGGAACCAGTACTGTAATTAGTGATGATATTACTACTAGACACCTTAAAGTTACTGGTATAGGTACATTTGATCAACAACTTTTAGTAAGTGGTAATGTTAATGTAACAGGTCTTTCTACATTCACTGGAGCAATAGATGCTAATGGAGATTTAGATGTAGATGGTCGAGCAGAGTTAGACAATGTAAACATAGCAGAAACATTAAATGTAGTTGGTGTATCAACATTTACTGGTGCTATTACTGCTGATGGTGATATTGATGCTAATGGTGATCTAGATGTAGATGGGCGGTCAGAATTAGACAATGTTAATATTGCTGAGACATTGAATGTCGTTGGTGTCTCAACATTCACTGGTAATATTGATGCTAATGGTGATTTAGATGTAGACGGATATACAGAATTAGATAATGTTAATATTGCCGAGACATTAAATGTTGTTGGTGTTTCTACATTAGGTTCTGTTGGTATAAGTACAGGACTGATTACTGGCCCTGCTAACCTGTATATTGACCCTGCAACTGTAGGTGACGATACTGGAACACTTATTATTAAAGGAAATCTCCAAGTAGATGGAACCCAGACTACGGTGAATTCTACCACAATGGATGTGGCTGATAAAAATGTAGGAATAGCAAGTGGAGCAGCAAATGATGCTGCAGCAGACGGTGCAGGTATTACCGTTTATTCAGGTGAGGGGAATAAAACATTCAATTGGGTAGATGCTACAGATTCATGGACATCTTCTGAAAATTTTGATCTTGCATCTGGTAAAGTATTTAAAATTGATACTACAAGTGTTCTGTCTAATGATACATTAGGATCTGGAGTAGTTAATTCTAGATTGACTAGTGTTGGAACTCTTGGACATTTAATAGTTAATTCTGGTATTACTACTTTAAGTGGTTCTATTATCACTGGTGTGACCACTATTACTCAACTTCAAGTTGGTACTACTGGTCAAACATTAGTTGGTATTACTACGATACTTGATGAAGATAACATGGCATCAGACAGTGCAGCAGCACTGGTTACGCAACAATCAATCAAAAAGTATGTTGATGATAGAACACCAGGTGGGCCAGGTGGTGCTGCTTTAGCAGTATCTGCGGATTCTGGATCAAATGAAAGTATTGATCTAAACACTGAAGTTTTAGATATTGAAGGAACTTCAAATGAGATTGAAACCGTAACAGGAACTAATAAGGTAGTCATTGGACTTCCTGATGATATAACCATAGGAAATGATCTTACTATTACTGGTGATATTGCTTCTGTTACTAATTTAAGTGTAACTGGTGTATCAACATTTACTGGTATATCAACATTTAGTTCTACTTTATTGACACAGAAGAGTGTTCAGATTGAAGAGAATCTGAATGTAACTGGTATATCAACATTTACTGGAGCAATTGATGCAAATGGTAATTTAGATGTAGACGGATATACAGAGTTAGATGATTTAAATGTATCAGGTATTACAACCACTGTAACTCTTAATATTGGTACCTCTGGTCAGACATTAGTTGGTATTACAACTATACTTGATGAAGATAATATGTCATCCAACAGTGCGACTGCATTGGTAACTCAGCAATCAGTCAAGGCATATGTTGATACTCAGGTAACTGCACAAGATCTTGATTTTGTTGGTGATAGTGGAACTGGATCAGTTGATCTAGATTCTCAATCATTAGACATTGAAGGTACAGCAAATGAAATTGAGACTGTTGCAGCAAATCAAAAGATAACAATTGGACTTCCCGATTATGTCACTGCAAGTAATTTAAAT
>Ga0163179_10000128_pt1 | contig 53399 bp, 32 predicted proteins | sample AtlANTMetagenome_FD_109643 | JGI IMG/M metagenome (GOLD analysis project Ga0163179, IMG submission 109643) | Marine eukaryotic phytoplankton communities from the Atlantic Ocean - Atlantic ANT 2 Metagenome | ecosystem: Environmental > Aquatic > Marine > Oceanic | place: North Atlantic Ocean... | reverse complement strand
CCTTTGAAAGTTGAGAAAGGAAGTGTCACTGAAATGCTGATCATGCGCGATCAATCCATGTGCTGTTATGGCACCGTGCCGAAAATAAATGAATGGGTCAGCGTTCGTATGGAAGAAGAGGGTATTAAACCCGTGATGGACGAACCCGTCACCATTTATGGCACATTGAAAGTGGGTGAAGTTCTGGAGAATGGCTATCTTGTAGGCATTTACGAAATGGATGGACAAAGCATGAGCGTCGAAAAAATTGACCAGTGACCTCAAGCCGAATATTTTCCTCACTGCTCTGTTGAAGAGATCAACACAGCGCGAACTTCTCTTTAAAATAAAATACCTCACCTGAATCGGGTTGGAGCTGAAATCATTCACAGCACCAGGATCAGAAAGCCTCGCTGGGGCACTGATCTTCATGCTCGCTTGACTGAATGACACGAAGCTGCTTCTGCACTTGGCACAAGGTTTTGAAAGTGGCAGGATGCTCTCAAACATGCTCGATTGGACAAACATATTTCGTTACTTGCTGTGCCTGTTCTGGGTGAACGGTGGTTTTCTCTTTGCTGCTGACTTTTCGGACGTCGAATGGGAAATCGTCCCCACAGACAAGGGTGTCTGGTCATTTAATCATGAGACCAACATCGCCACTGCCTTTTATGGCGTAGCAATCAACATCAGTGACCCATCTTCCGGAGGTGCATCGATTCAAGCCGATCGCATCACAATCGATGCGGAAATCGGGGAGGTGCTTGCTGAAGGAAACGTCTCCATGCATCAAAACGGCCTGGTGTGGCGGGGTGAAGAGATTCGTTACAACTATATAACGCGCATATTGGCTGCAGGAGCTTACCGGGCTGGCCAATCGCCTTTTGTAGCATCTGGAACTGAACTTTACGCAGATCCCAGGACCGGCAATTATCGCATAGGTAACGCTTATGTAAGCACAGACGATCATGAGGAGCCGTTTTTAAAGGTGAAAATGGAATCGGTTGATATTATCAATCAGGAACGTTTCGAGGCCCAGGGTTCAACTGTCTATGCAGGGAAAATCCCGTTGATTCGTCTACCCAAGTTACGTGGAAACCTCGATAGAAGCAGCAGTCAATTCAATACAACCCCAGGATATCGCTCCAGGTTTGGTTATTTCCTTCTCAACGAATACAACTGGCAAACCTCCGAAAACCTGGATACGACATTTAACTTTGATTACCGCACCAGTCGAGGTTTTGCTGGAGGCCCCGATTTTGATTATCATTTAGGTCCCGTTTGGGGTTCCGGTGAGCTACAGACATACTATCTGAATGATCGGAATACAGAACTGGATGCGCAGGGAAATCGAATCACCAATGACCGCTTCCGTCTGGGGTGGTTTCATCAAGCGCAAATGAACGATCAACTCACCGCAAAAGTTTCTATTCAAAAAATGTCCGACCCATTGCTGAATCGAGATTTTTTCGAAACCTTTCACAGACAGAACACGCAGCCAAAATCATATATTGAGTTAAACCAACAGTGGCGTAATTTCGCGCTGAGCGCCCTTGCCCAACCAAGGATGAATGATTTTTTCAACCGCGTCGAACGGCTACCGGAAATCAAATTCAACGGGTTGAGGCAACAAATCGGGGTCACTCCTCTATTTTACGAAAGTGAAACCTCAGCTGGCTATTTCTCGCGTGAATACATGTATGACAATCTCCCGGACTTTGATGCGGCCAGGTTTGACAGTTTCCATCAAATACTTTACCCGAAAAATTATTTTGGCTGGCTGAATTTAGTTCCCAGAATTGGCGGTCGCTACAGTTACTATTCTTCCACGACGGGAACTGGAACAAGCTTAAACGAACAGACACGGTTTATTTTCAACACCGGTACTGAAGCCTCTGTAAAACTGTCACGCGTCTTCCCTCAATACAAAAGCAACATTTTTGACGCAAGAGGCCTGAAACACGTTGTCGTTCCCTCGGTAAATTACGTTTTTGTCCCCAAACCTAACGCACGCCCAAACAGTATTCCGCAGTTCGATTACGACATACCAAGCCTGCGCATGCTACCGATTGATTTCCCGGCGTTCAATGCCATTGATGCCATTGACACCAGCAATGTGATGCGAGTTGGCTTGCGCAATGAACTTCAAACCAAACGAGGTGAAGATGAAATCGTGGAGAATCTTTTTTATTGGAATTTTTTCGCTGACTGGAGACTCCATCCTGAAGTGGGACAGGATGATTTTGCGGACATGACTTCAGATATCAACTTCCGTCCCCGTTCCTGGATCAATATGGGCTCGCAGGTGCGTTATAGCCTGGAAGATGAGGATTACCGACTGGCAGATCAGAGTATCACCTTAACGCCCAATGACACTTGGAGCCTTCAAGTTGGAAATATTTTCATACGCGACGAACCGACCTACTGGGGAACTGGGAATAACGCATACTACACCCGCATTTATTATCGCTTGAACGAAAACTGGGGTGCACGCGTCAATCATCACTTTGAAGCACGGGATAATCGGATGGAAGAACAATCCTACACCGTTTACAGAGATTTCAGAAGCTTCACGGGCGCTTTGAGCCTTCGAATGCGCAATCCTCGCGAAAATCAGGAAAGCGACTACACAATCGCACTCGTCATCTCCATGAAAGCATTTCCAAGATTCGACCTGAACAGCGATATTAATCGCCCGACGTATCTGTTTGATGGTAATTAGCAAGACGGTCTGTTCTAACTATAGAATGACCAACTCCTTACCCTAACGCGAAAACGGATCAGGAAGGCACCAATCTACCTTCTCTTGATCGCAGATGGCATAACTATTTGTCCCAATGCGCTCTGGGATATGCTTGTAATCCAGGAAATCCTCGTTATGACTGATATTGCTAAACCCCAAACATATTTATTCAACCCAAGATAGTCATGAAACAATCAATGTTACATGCAGCCACCTTGGCTGCGCTGATATGCATTGCATGGTCAGGTTCATCAGCTGAAATACCGGTTACCGATGGTTTGGTAGCGCAATGGGAATTTGATGAAACCAGCGGATTAACCGCCAGCGATAGCTCAGGAAACAACAACGGCGCTCTCATCAACTTCGCTGATGATGGTTCACAATGGGTCGCCGGAAGAAACGGTGGTGCAATCGCATTCGACGGATCGAATCATATTGAAGTCCCCGATGACCCTTCCATTGGAGGCGATATTACAAGCTCGATGACCATTATGACCTGGTTTAAATCCAATGTTGAACTGGTGGCAAATGGAGCAGGAAACCGTATGCTTGAGAAAAGCAACAGTTACTTTCTACTCCAGGGGGTTGCCAACGGTGGCATGAACTTTTTGGTGAAAGATGGTGGTTCAAATAGAACGGCGGGCATAGGAGAGACATTGAAGGCAGGTGTCTGGTATCACATTACAGGTGTGGTAGACGAAACTGAGATTCGTGTCTATATCAACGGCGTGCTCAAGAACACTGTTGATATTGGGGGCTCTGTCGATGACGCGCAGCTGCCTCTTTTTATAGGGTCCGACGATTCCGGTAACCACTTCAACGGTCTCATGGATCAACTGCTGATCTACAACCGCCCTGTCAGCGAAGCTGAGATCAAAGACATTATTGCCAGCAGTGAACCACAGGGAGTGCCAGTTGTTGCAACTGACCCTCAATCAACAACCATATTTGAAGGTAGCACCCTGTCATTGCAGGTGGGCGCAGATGGGGAGCAACCCCTGAGTTTTCTATGGTATAAAGATGACGAAATCCTTAGATCACAGACCACTGCCAAATTACTCATCACCGATGTTTCGACAAAGGACGCTGGAGACTACCGTGTTGCCATAAGCAACAATGCTGGAGAAATCAAAAGTGCTTCAGCAACAGTCAGCGTCACTCCTGTCACTGGATTGGAAACGGGTCGCGTGGCTTATTGGAGCTTTGATGAATCCAGTGGATCAACCGCGGCAGACGGTTCTTCTAATCGTAATGACGGAGAATTACTTGGATTTGCAGGCGATGGTTTCACCAGTGCCCAAGTCAACAATGGATTGAATTTTGACGGTTTGGGTGCACTGGTAGCGGTTGGTCACGACGACAACCTGAATCAGATAAAAAAGGAAGCCTCCATCGCTTTCTGGGTTAAACCTCGATCTTATGGAGAGATAGAAGAAGCTGGCAGTTATACCCGAGCTTCCAGCTACATTTTACGCAAAGGCAACCATCTCGGGATTCGCTTAGTCAATGATCCGGGAACCGTCACGCGCACTCTCACAGTGCGTGCAGGAGATGGCGATGACAACGGAGGGGTCCAAAAAAAGGGATGGGAACTGAATGCTCCTCAGGGTTTGATTCTATTAGATGAATGGCAACATTTCACCATCGTTTACAAAAACGACACGGTGGCCATGTATAAAAACGGGATCCCCCTGGCTGAACCGGCTGAAGGCCATTTGGGCGCACCGAATGATCTTCCACTGACCATGGGTTCCTATGATGATGTGGATACCGCTCTTCGGTTCCTTGATGGCGCGTTGGACGAACTTTCCATCTGGCAACGCCCTATCAGTGAAGCTGAGATCCTGGAAGTTGCCGGAAAAGACATTGCCGGTGCTCCCGTCATCGAAATTCAACCCGCAGCAAAAAAGAAACTCGAGGGTACTAGCGTCACCTTCAGTGTTGTTGCAACGGGCATGCGGCCCGTGAGCTACCAATGGCTGCATAAAGGCCAATCCATTGAAGGTGCAACTAATCGCCAACTGACACTTCAGCGATTACTGCCATCAGATGCCGGTGCCTACTCAGTAGAAATCACCAATACCCAGGGAGCCGCAACAAGTGAAAACGCCGTGCTTACGATCGAGGAACTGGGAGCCATTACCAGTGGTCTGGCTGCTCATTTCACCTTTGATGAAACCTCGGGAGAGACAGTTGGGGATGTGACGGACAATAAAATGTCGGGCACACTTTTCAATTTTGATGATGGAGCTTTTCAAGCAGGTATGATTGGCGGCTCTTTGTTTTTCGATGGAGAGGATGATTTTGTTGAAGTACCGCACAGCGATCTATTGAGTTTGACCACCGATGCCACTGTTTCTGTCTGGTTGAATCCCGTGCTATTTTCGGGCGGCAGCGACTTTGATCGCGTAATAAGAAAGGATGTCAATTATGATTTTGTTCTTATAAAAGGAGGCGTTGCACGCGTGCATGGCATCGGCAAGACACCTTACTCCTCTCCCGGAAACACCGTGAATGCCGAAATCTGGCAGCACTTCGCATATGTTGCAAAATCAGGCACCATACAGTGGTACAAAAACGGCGAACCCGTTGGCAGCCCCTTAAGCGGGCGACTCGGCGAATTGAACACGCTTCCACTGGTATTGGGGAATTACGAGATCGAAGACGACAGCTGGATCAATCGCCCATACCAGGGAGGAATGGATGATTTGGGTATCTGGCAGCGGGCACTCTCTACCAGCGATATTCTTTCAATCTATGCCAATGGACTCAGTGGGAAGCCGTTATCAGAAGAGCTCGATCCAATCAGAATTGAGTCCTTTGCAGCAGATGGAGAGAATTTCACCCTTTCCTTCTTCACCCCTTTCTCAGCGAGGAGTCATTCTTTACAGATAAAGGAGACTGTGGACGGTCCATGGAGTGATCTTGAAGGATTGTCGATGGAAGATCAGGGAGATGGACTCTTTTCCGCAACCTTCGCCGCCACTGAAAACATGGGGTTCTATCAAATCGTTTCATTGCCACCGCCACCTGTCTTCGAAGATGACTTTGAATCGGGAGCAGAGGGATGGACTCATGGAGGCAGTCAGGATGAATGGGAACTCGGCACTCCAACCGCGGGGCCAAACGGAGCTGCATCCGGTTCGAATGCTTTCGCTACTGACCTCGATGGTAATTTCGAACCAAACACAGATGCGTGGTTACTTTCACCGGTTATTGATCTCACCGAAGTCACTATCGCCAACCTGTCTTTTTCCGAGTTTCATGCGGTGGATGTGGAAATCGATTTTCACAACGTCAGCGTAAATATTCTGGATGGAGATTCAGGGGATCTCATCCAGCAAGTATTCCTTCAAGCAGGCAGCACAGCTGACTGGACCCAACGAAATATACGACTGGCAGGCCCCAATGCGGGTCGCAAGATTCGTATTGAGTTCAGGTTGGTGACGGATACCGTTGAACAAAACTTCGGGTTCTTCATTGATGACGTGGTCGTCATTCCGAACTGAAGTATACAAAGTCTTTTTTTACTGAGCGGGAGGGCGACAGCCTTCCCGCTTTTTCGTGATAAAATCGATTTTACTCATTGGGTTGATGAATAAAATTCAAGCCACTTGGAATCGATCCGGGGAGTAAGGAGCGGGGTCGACATGCGTTTTCTTGTTGGTAACAATTTCAGCTAGCAATCTGCCTGTCGATGGCGCAAGACTCAGGCCAAGCATATTGTGGCCCGTAGCCAAAAATACGTTATCCAAACCGGGAGCTTGTCCAATGACGGGTAAGCTGTCCCATGTCATCGGCCGCCAGCCATACCAGGTTTCAAATATTTCTTCGGTCCACGGTTGCTTTAAATAGGGTTCTGCCGAGCGTTTGAGCTGTTGAATTCTTTTATCTGGAATGGATTGATCAAACCCTACAAATTCCATCATCGAACCCAATCGATAAGCATCATCGAAAGGAGTCACCCCAACTCGATGCTCAGGAAAAAGCATGGGGAATTGAGGACAGACCTCCGGACGTTTCATCGTGACTGAGTATCCTTTGCCCGGCTGGATCGGAATCTCAATCCCTAGCTCAGCTCCCCATTCACTGCTCCAGGAGCCTGCTGCAAAAATGAAATGATCGCATGTGATGGGGCCATTTGAAGTAATGACAAATTTAATCCGATGCGATTCCCGTTCAATAGAAATCGCTTTACAATGTTCGATAAACTCCACTCCCTGCGCCTGCAGCTGAAGTTTCCACTCAGCACACAAATGATCTGGGCGTAGCATGGCATCACCTTCGTAAAGGAAGGCTCCTGCAAGTCCAGTCTTCAAAGCTGGATCCAATAAAGGAAGTTCATCTCCTTCCACTCGACGAGCCGCCACCTTGAACTCGTTGTTCAACAATTGATCGGTTTTTGCAAACTCATGCATGCCCTTCGCTGTCTGATGCACATAAAGCAAGCCCGATGATTTCCATTCGCATTTGATCGACTCCTCTTTCACCAGGTGGTGATATTCGTGCATGGAAGCATCCAGAATGGCTTTCAGATGATGTCCAGATTCCAGCATGATGCGGTGTCGACATCGGCGAGCAAATTCCCAGAACCAGCGCAAAACCTTGCGCTCAAACGTAGGTTTGACTCTGAATGGGGCGTCTGGTTGAAAAAGGGATTTAATCGCCACACGCAACGCAGCAGGCTCGGTCAATGGAAGCACGTGGCTCGGGCAAATATAACCACAATTGCCATGAGAGCATGCTCCCCCCATCGAACCTTGATCAATAACAGTGACTTTGAATCCACTGCGCATCAGATAATGAGCACAAGCAATTCCAATCACTCCACCACCGACAATCAGGGCTTTTCCTGTGGATGCATTCATGCCTTGATTCATTCAATTCCTTTATTCATCCGAGCCATATCGCCCGGCTTTAAACGGGTCATCTGGCGAATGAAGCAAGTTTGTTTCACCGTAAACATAAGCCGTACCAGTGATCGATGGAATGATGCGCCTGTCATCGATGCGTTTGTAAGTGCCTTCAAACCGACTTCCAATCACACTTTCCTGAATCCAAGTATGTCCTGATTCCCATGCTTTGTCGGCAGCCAAACAGGCCAGCTTGGCACTGGTTCCCGTACCGCAGGGGGAACGATCATAAACACCTCCGGGACACAGCACAAAATTACGGCTGTGCGCATCCCTGGCAACGGGCGCTGAAAACATTTCAATGTGATCAATCGCTTCCCCATTGTCGCCGGTGATTCCATGCTTATCAAGATGCCTTCGAATTTTCATGGCTGTTCTTTGAAGCTCTTCGGTGTTTTCATTTATCAGCGGACAAGGACAGAAGGCTGTTAGGAAAAACCAGTTACCACCCCATGCAATATCCCCTTTAACTTCCCCTAGCTCATCAATATCCAAGGTCACATCTTTCTTAGCGCGCCAGCTGGGTACATTTTCAATCGTAACACAATTCCCCTCCTTGAGTTCAAAACTCACCTCACCAACAGGCGTATCCAATCGGTGATTTCCTTCGCGGATATGACCTATATGAGCCAGAGTGACTGCGACACCAATGGTTCCATGCCCGCACATTCCAAGCAGACCTACATTATTAAAAAAGATGACCCCACTGGCACAATCTGGATTGGAGGAAGGGCAAAGCAAGGCTCCAACCAAAATATCGGAACCTCGTGGCTCAAGAATCATTGACTTGCGAAAGTCATCAAATAATTTTTCAAATCGATCCGCCTTTGCACGCATGCTGCCTTCCCCTAAGTCCGGTCCACCTTGAATGATCACGCGGGTGGGTTCACCTTCCGTGTGAGAATCAATCACCCGCACGTTTGTATTAAGTTGAGACATGGCGGAAACAGAGAAAAGTTGCACCCAAAAATATTCTCCAACACTTAGCAGCCAGCAGGTAGAAAGCTCTTACCCTCCCAATTTGACCACCATGCCTTAAACTGTTTGAGCTGATGCTCCGCATAGGCCTGTTGACTTGATGAAAGAGCATCCGATTCATTGAAATGAAGTCTGAAGACCTCAAAACCTTCCAGAACCATCAGATACTTGTAATATAGCACCAGGTCCGGACCTTCATCGAAGGCGGAAAGAACGGTGAAAGCTTCATCCAGTTCGGAAGCATAACGGCGAGCTTGGCTATCACCGCCAACGGCTGCTTTGCACAGTCGGATAAAGTGCAGTACTTCTTTGGGAAGAACGTTACCAATACCTGTAATGGCCCCCACTGCACCACAATGAATGAACCCATGAAACACTTGTGTGTCGACTCCAACCATCAGCGCAAGGTCTGATTTAGTATTGGTGATATTTTCTGCTGCATAGGTCAGTGAATCTCGACCTCCAAATTCTTTGAACCCAATAAGGTTGGAGTAACGATTTTGAAGTTCAAAAAAAAGATCGGCTCGTGTTTCATATCCGTAGTAGGGACTGTTGTATATCACTGCGGGCAAATTGGGTGCCGCCTCCAGAATGGCAGCGAAATGTGATTTCTGAGCGGCGGGAGAGGTTCCTCTTGAGAGTAAACGTGGAATCATCATCAAGCCAGCAGCACCGACCTCTGCAGCATGCCGTGCATGTGCCTCTGCTAAACGAGTGTTCTGGGCGCCTGTGCCAACAACAACAGGAACACCTGCTTCCGTCAGTTTCTGAACACCTGCTTGCCTTTCTTGGTCTGTTAACAGAGGCCAATCACCCATCGAACCGCAGTAAACAACTCCAGACATTCCGGCATCCATCAGTTGTTTTGCTATGTCCACAAGCGCGTCATGGTTGGGACTCCTATCCAGATTACAAGGAGTCATCAGAGCAGGAATACATCCGTAAAAACAATCTTTATTCATAAGATTAAGGCCAATTAAGCCGGTCATTTCATCTATCATGGAAGACAGGCACACGCATTCATAACGAAATCAATTCAATATGCACAGAGGAAAAAAAATGCCAAATCAGAGAGCGATGGATGCTCGATAGAAAAGGTTCAAAGGGACACCATCCTGATTGGTTGGAAGCGGAATGCCGGTCTCGATGCCACTTGCGGCACCCAGAAATTCCCATGTCTGAAAATCAGAGGATGATTCCACCCGATACCGCATGCCTTGTTGCCCCTTGATAACCAATAAAAGATTACCTGTATTCCCTCTCGCAATGCTGATCCTCGGGGGAAGCATCGGAAGACCTTTTACCGAAAGCGGCTGTTCGATACAGACAGGCTCCGTATTGATCGATTCCGAACAAATAAGAAAGGAATATTCTCCCGGGGTCAGGGACCGAAGAAGCAATTGAACATCCACACCGTCCTCTTCGCCAGCGGGCAGACGACCGAGGTTCAAGGAAACCCGATGTCCATCGAGTTCACGTTTCCATCCCAAGCCTTTGGACATTTCAACGTCTTCAACAGTTACGCCGGGTGGAATATCGATCAACACACGCCCTGCTGTTGATTCACAAATACCGTTATTGACAATGTGAAACGATTGGCGAACCAATTCACCAGATTCCACTGCCTGATTCCATGCACCTGGCGAAACCTGAAGGTGAACACTGGAACAAGCGCTACACCTTAGTAACCAGCATATTGCGTTTTGAAAGAGGCGCTTGCGCTGCGCTACACTGTGTGCATCTCCCCCATCAATCAGAGGAAAGTTCTGAATGATCTTCCTAGGTTGATCAAAATCAGGCTCAGTTCCGGCCGGATAACGAATGAATGTGTCGGATTCTCCCGTAAAGGCAATAACCTCTGCTGATTCTTCAGCAAAAGCACGGTCCAGGGATACAGGCAGTTCAAACGATTCAACCATGCCAAAACGACCGTTGAGTATGGATTTGAAAAAACCCCTCTCCTGCAATTCAAAAAAATCACCACCCCATTCACCTCCAATGAATTGCAGATGTGTCAATTCTCTCCATCGGTCGCCCTCGTCGCGTGACAAGGAGTCGGTGCGAGAGGCCAGCCGGTGCCCCAGGATAAATATTGGAAGCTCAAAATCAACATAGGCTGTTCTCAAACTTTCAAGCAGTTGAGAGGTAACGCCTAGCTCCGAATCTTCGATCCCAAGCACAAGATCGAATGACTTCAGTAAGTCCACATTCAAATCAGCGGCTGATAGAAGGGTCATTCCAGCTCCCATTTCGAACAGTAATTCCTGTATGATCAGAGGGTCCTCAACAGGCTTCCCTGACGTAATCAAAGCTACTTGGCGACATGTATCGGAAATACCCGCGCGAATGGGTTCTGATTGTATCACAGACCCATCTTCTCGAAACGCATGGGCAGTGATCAGAAAATCACCCATCTCCTGAACATCCCATTGAAACAGGTAAGGCTGGGTATTTCGAACTCCCTTTAATTGATCTCCAGCGAACAGATACACCACAGTTCCCTCGGGGGCTCCTCCCTCAAGTGAAACACCTATTTCGATGGTTTCGCCCATACAGGCCACGAACTGGTCTGCAGGTGATTGAATACTGATGGAAAATTCCGGAGGTCTTTCTATAATCTCAACGGTGATAGTCGGAGTCTCTGCACTTGCCGTTTTATCATCTTCAATCTCGGCATGTAACTGCCACGTTCCAAGATGACTCGGATCCCATTGCACTTCCTGTGAGGTATTGGAAGGGGGAGTAACAGGTTTACCGTTAGCATAAAAGGTGATTCGATTGATGCCCCCTTCAGGATCGAGAGCTGAAACTTTGAGCATGATTGTTTCCCCTTCAAAAAAGGTAAGGTAATCCGAAGGCTCAATCCAGGAAATGGAGGGAAGCTCATTGATTTCAGGAAGTACAGTTACCTGAAAAACACGCGTGATGGAGTGGTTGGCTCCCTGACGATCCGATAATGTAATTGATATTTCGGTCACTCCATCAGCATCGGGAACACTCGTCAACTGAACTTCTCCCTCAACATCACCCTGATCATACAAGATCTCGACTGCAGAAATGATCGAGGTATCAGCAACTAGCACTGAAAACTCCAGGGATTGATCCTCCCAGTGAGATCCGTCAGAAATCCCAGTGAGCGCCACGCTCCTGACTGCCTCCCCCGGATTGAGAACGAGATCGTCAATTTGATTCAAAGATGGTCGGTCATTTTTTGGCCTTATCGAAAGTCGGAAAGTATCTTGGCTCATCGCCCCATCCGGATCCTTGACCATGGCATTGATGTTTACCACTCCAAAGGCATCGGGAGCTGGAATCAACTCAAGTTCGAATAGATCGCCATTTCGAAGAAGTTTTAATCCATTCTCATTAGCAATAATGTCGGGCCGATCTGATTCAAATGACCAAATAAGCGTGTCCGATGCATGATCGGGGTCTGATACATCAAGTTTCACGGTTGTCATCCCGTCTTCGAACATCGTTCGATTGCGGATCGGGGCTAATATGGGCGATTGATTGGGAACTTCCTGATATTGGAGCTCAACAAACTGCTCAACAATACGCGGAGTTGCCTCGTCCGTGAACAAGCGAACTGTCAGCAATGAAGTGGAACCGGGATCTGTGGAGATGCCCACATCATTTGCCTGCCAGAATTGGCCTACGAAAGACACAGGGTAAATCACATCCGGATCAACTGAACTGATCAATTCCATCCGATCTATGGGGATGGGATTGGCGATATTACGAAATATATCAGCCAGTTCGGAGGCTGATTTTGCATGACGGAAATTGGCGCATGTTGCATCTGATATGGACTTCAAAAGCAAAGAACCAGCCGATAAAGATTCCCCCAGATAGACCGTGTGAGTTTTGACACCCAGCTCCCTTGAAATAAAAGCAGCATCTGCAGGACTGCCCTCCGAGGATTCACCGTCTGAAAATAAAATAATATTCTGAGCCACACCAACTCGCATTTTTTCAACAATTTCTTCCATGGAAATCTCCAAGGCTTGCTGAATATCGGTGCCACCTGATTGGTCCAATGTTTCCAATTGCGTCAGGACAGAATCGAAATTTTCAGTCAGTGGCTGCAGTAATTTGGCGTTATGATCAAAGTCAACCAACCCAAGCCGAATATTCAAGCCCTGAGGTAAAGATGCAACAAACTCCGATACCGCTCGTTGACGCAAATCATCCGGGTCATTTTTCCGGAGACTTTCCGAACTGTCCAACACCAGCATGAGATCCATCCCCTGAGAGCCGCTGTTGAGTCCGATCGCTCCTTGAACGGAAAGCTTGCTCGAGGAAACTATTTCTCCTGACACAGGCAACGCTATGGTCAATTCAGGCAAGGGCAACTGACTTCCAAGAGCATCGGGGTTGCATCCATCGACTGAAGAAAAATCAAACCCATAGTTTGAGGAACTACTTGAAGGTTTATAAAATTCCAGCAAGTAGTTGCCTGACTGAAATAATGACAAAAATTGCGCATTTGATTCAGTGGCCCGAAAGGCCGTATCAAACAACTCAAGACCATCGGGAGCAGTGAGTCGCCACTTCAGGGTTTGCGACCGGGTAGCTAGCGTTGGTTTTAAATGCCACACCTGCCCTTTGACACCTTTGATTTGATAAAAATCCCTAGCTCCAGGAGATTCCAATCTTCCAGCGCCTGCTGCCGGTTGATCAGGCAAGATAGAAAAACCGCCCGATTCGATTTCGAATGCTTGAGGCTCTGGAACATCCCAGACATGGAAAGAGTAGGCGCCAGTCCCAGCATGTTGAAAACCCCCAACAAGCAACTGGTAATCACCACCTTTTTGGAGTGTGATTTTACCGGGATTAAGACAGCGCAGGCACTCGTCAAATAAGACAGTTCCTGAGTCATCCACCAGTTGCCAGGTCAAGAATCCAAGAGACCTCTCCGATTGAAGGACTTCAACGAATATTTCTTGCCCCGGTTCTGCGTGAAAATGGTAAACATCCTGTGCGCCCGGCACGCTGATTATACCGGCACCTTCTTCTGGTTGATTCGATTTCACCTCTTCGCCAATGGTCAGATCGAAAACTTCTCGACTGGGTACAGGTTGGATGTGGATTCGATAGTCACCCGTTCCACTGTTCAGATTCCCTCCAATGATCATGCGATAATCGCCGACATCTTCCAAAAAAATCAACCCAGGATCATCAGAGAAAAAGAACTTGGAAAAGATCTTTTGATTTGAAGGCCCATAAAGCTCCCATTGAGCAAATTGCAAACGCTTGTCGGCTTCTTTTAAATCAAGAAAAATCCAACCCGGTGCATCCATGGTCCAATGATAAACATCCTGTGCAGCCGAGGACTGGATCAGTCCTGCGCCATTACCGTCGTTGAAAATTTCAATGGGATCTTTTACTGAAAGATGGATTTCGTCAGGAGGAGGAATACTTTCAAGAACGAATTCGTATTCTCCTGTAGCTGGATTATTCTTGTCTCCAATAATGAGATCAAAAACTCCAGAGGTTTCCAGAGTGAAAATCCTTGGTTGGTATTGGATTAGATCCCCAAAATAAAGCGTACCCAGCGTAGGACTCTGAAGCCTCCAGTTCACTGAATCAAGAGATGAGTTAAAACTCAAAAGCCGAAAAATAAATCTCTGCCCTTCCTGGACTTCAAATTGATACTTGTCACTCGCTCCCGGACTCTCAATGCGTCCCGCGCCGATCGCGGGCGAGTCGGGCGATACGGTCACACCAAATTGAAGCTGGAAAACGTCTGGTTCAGGAACATGCAACAAACTGAAGGAGTAAACACCAGTTTCGGTTAAAGAGGTATTGCCGACGACGATCTGATGTTTACCAGTACGTGTCAATTTGATGTATCCTGGATCCTGACACCGAAAACATTCTAGGGCCAATATTTTTCCATCGGGCCCTGTCACTGTCCAGATCATTTGCCGAAAAGACACTTCATGAGCAAGCATTTCCAGAAAAACTGTCTGCCCGGCCTTGCCTTCAAAAAGGTAAATATCCTGCCCCCCCTCTTCCTCAATGTGACCACTACCCAAAACAGGTTGATCTGCACCAATGGTTTGTCCTACTGAGATCTCAAATGTGTCAACGTTCTGGGCATGGCTCTCTACAACAAACAAAAAAGACATACAGTAAAGCAGAACAAATAAGAAACAGACGGACAAATGCTGTCTCTTTCCAAAGCTCGATTCCTGCGGGATCCGGACCATGTTTCCGTTCCTTTGAAAGTTCTGACAATCCATTTTCACTGCCTTCGCTGTGATAGCTGCTTAGTTAAAATGATGCGTTTGGCGCACAAAAGAGATACAACATACCACAAAATCTGCGATTTCTCCAAGCTCTTGCACTACCGCATTTTTTCCTGCCTTATCCCCGTTTGACAATTAGAAAGCGAGAACGTATAAGAAGTCAGGCATAACAGCTATAATATATAACAATATTTGTAAAGACATGGCAATCACAGTTGGAACAAAAGCTCCTGATTTCGTATTGAAATCCAAAAATAGTGAAGGCGTTTCTGACGTCTCAATCAGCAATAACAACGGTCAGAAAAACACGGTCATCCTGTTTTTCCCATTGGCTTTCACCGGTGTTTGCACATCTGAATTGTGCGACGTGACAGCGGGCTTGGGTCAGTATGCTGACTTGAATGCGGAGGTTATTGGCATCAGCGTGGACAGTCCGTTTGCTCAAGAAGCATGGGCACAGAAGGAAAACATTGGCATTACTCTGGCCAGCGACCTCAACAAAAAAACATCAGCGGACTATGGAGTCCTTCTCGATGATTTGATGGGATTTGGGGCAACTAGCGCAAGGGCAGCATTCGTGGTTGATAAGGAAGGCATCGTTCAATATGCAGAACAAACTCCCACTCCCAAGGACCTGCCTAATTTTGATGCAATCAAAGAGACTCTCCAGAAGCTCCAGTGATTTGCTTGCAAAAAACATCCTTTTTCATGAAACGGGACGCCCTGCGCGTCCCGTTTTTTTTTGACAAATTCATTTTTTACCCAATCATTTTTATTACACCTCACCTGATAGCATGAGAAGAAAACAATATCATGCTCGGATGGATCGAGAACGGAAGGAGCAATCAAGGCTTTACTTTGCTGGAACTTTTGACAGTGATGGCGGTCATCTCAATTCTTGCAGCACTTCTTGTCACAGCTATCACTCAAGCCAGACAAAAAGTAAATGGAGCTGTTTGCCTGAATAATCTCAGGCAATGGGGTCAGGCTACTCATTTATATGCAATCGATTACGATGATTGGCTCCCCAGAGATGGGTCCCCCAACGGAACGTCTCTAAAAAATGGTTGGTATATTGATTTACCAGTCATGCTGAACATCCCGAATTATCACCAAATGCCATGGCGAACGAATGCCAGCGCTTTATTGCCCAGAAGTATCTGGATTTGCCCTGCTAACCGCAAGCGAAGTAGTAGTAACCATCTTTTCCACTATTGCCTGAACGCCCATGTCAATGGATCCGGAACAGGAAATCAGATTCAATTAAGCAGTATCCCCTCCCCTGCGACCACAATATGGCTTTTTGACAATGGAAAAAAAGCAGCGGTGGCTCAGCATAACAATGTGCATACCAACCTGCACAGCAGAGGCGCTCAATTTAACTTCCTCGATGGACATTCAGCAAAGTTTACCAACACAGATTATTGGGACTTTCACAAAAACCAGGGAAAGAAACGAAATCCAAAACTTCGCTGGGAGCCTTTTTCAGTTCATTGAAAATGTAAATTTGTCCATCATTAGCGACAGGAAGCTGAATTACCGGGAACCAAGCTGATGAGTATTTGACCGTTTCTTGCTTCCGAGGGTTCTTCAATGGTAACCATATGCAATTTTTTCGTTTCTGTAATGATGAACATCGGAAGCGCTTCTCCACCATATTGCTTCTGGAAGGATTCGAAGTCGAATTCTGCAGTAATCGGAGTACGTTTGATCAGGAAACCTTCATGCAACTTGGCCCCAAAGAAATCGTAGTTGGCCTCTGCTGAGAAAAGAGTACGGCCCTGCAGACCTTCAGAAAACGCCTCTGTTCTTTGGGATTTACTGAGAACATCAGGCAACTGAAACACTCCTGTGCGTCCAAACAATTCAGCAAAATGTATCGCTGCCAATGAGTTGATTCTGTGATTGGGAGTAAGTGCAATTAAGCGCCCAATTCCAGCCAGATCCAAATCATCAACTGCATCTTCAGCCAAAACACTCCCATAATGGACAGGCAGCCCCGCCATTCGGGCCTGATTGATATGCTGCCTGTTGTTATCAACCATCAGCACTCTGAATCCTTCCTCTTGAAGCGCCGCACCTAGTTTGCAGCCCATGGCATTTGCCCCCGCGATCAAAACGCCCTGAGGATCCGGGTTGGAGACCTTCAAGCGACGAGCAACACTGGCCGAGGTCAATCCATACACCAATACCGTTCCTACAATGACAACGAATATCACAGGTATCAGTAATTCAGCCCCTTTCATCCCTTCTTCGACCAGACGCATGGAAAATACAGAAGCAACTGCAGCAGCCACAATTCCACGTGGCGCCATCCATGAAAGAAACCATCGTTCAGTAGCTTTGAGAGATGACCCTGCACACGAAAGCCATACAGTGGCTGGCCTGACAATGAACAAAAGCCCCATGAGAAACATCAGAACGCCACCAACGGGTAATGCTGAAAAGTCTGATAAATTCAACCTTGCTGATAAGACAATAAAGAGTACCGAGATCAGCACCACTCGAATATTTTCCTTGAATTCGAGCACGTGGCGCATGTCTACACGCTTCTGATTGGCCAGAATCAAGCCCATCAAAGTGGTAGCCAGCAAACCCGCTTCATCATAAATATGATTGGCACCGGCAAAAGCCAGCACTGCAACCATCAAGGCAAATGGGCTGTGGAGATATTCAGGCACCCAGTGACGCTTGTAAAAGAAGTAAACCCAAAAAGCCCCAATGGCCCCAGTCACTCCTCCTGCAAAGAATGTCTTCAGAAATCCCAGTGCGACTTGAACAGGGAAATTCGACCATTGTACTCCATCTGCACCTAGACCATGGTGCGTTGTTTCAAAAACCAGCAGGGCAAGCAAGGCCCCGACAGGATCGATCATGATGCCTTCCCATTTCAAGGCAAACGAAACTTGCCTGTTGGGCTGTAAATACCGCAGGAGTGGCATGATGACGGTCGGCCCCGTGACGACCAGGATGGCTCCCAGCAAAGCACATAGAGCCCAATCCCAACCAAGACACAGGCGGGCCAATACAATGGAGAGTCCCCAGGTAACGGCGGCACCGATGGTGATCAGCTTGATTACAACAGGACCCACATCATCCAATTCACGGAATTTAAGTGTCAAGCCACCTTCGAACAGGATCAACCCAACACTCATTGATACCAATGGCATCAAGAGATCGCCGAACAAGGCATCCGGATCCACATATTGATGCCCCATCACGGGCCCAGCAATGAATCCAGCCACCAGAAGCATCAATATGGAAGGCAGTTTTAAACGCCATGCCAACCATTGAGACCCGATTCCCAGAAACAGGATCAGCGTCAATTGCGTCAGAACATGCTCAGACATAATGTTTGGCATTCATTGATAAGATAATGGAAAGCCCTCCTCCACCTTAATGGCGAAAGCGAGCATGATTCCTGCGCTCTTTTCCTGAACGCGTCTTTATGAATTGTGCGATTGAAAACTCGATACTGCTTTTCCGTGATCAAATCACCCAAGGCGCACGCATGGGCTGTTTGATGTAAGAATTGGCATCAGCATCGTTGATGATCCTTTGCGTCTTGTCGTCGAAACGCAAGACACGCCCTGTCCTCAATGCGATTTTGCCCAGATTGACTATTGTGCAGGATCGATGACCATTTTGATCATTGAGAGCAAATGGTTTTCTTTCTCTAACAGCCTCAAGAAAATCGGTAACCTGTGGTTCAGGATCAGGAAACTGTGCCAATTTCTTTTCAAAATCCGGTATATCTGATTTAAACCCCTTGAAAAGCTTGCCATTCGGCCCTTCGATGTAAGCTGCTTCTTTCAGCTTATTTTCACCGTCCAATAGGATTTCACAACCATCGGCATACTTGAAACGAATCCAACGCCATGCAGTTACCGCGTCTTTATCCTGAGGATCGGTGTCAGCTTCGATCTCGACCGGACTTTCGTGATCTTTACCCATAATATATTGGGTGGGGTCGATGTAATGCTGCCCCATGTCTCCAAGGCCACCTCCATCATAATCCCAATAGCCCCGGAAGGTAGCGTGAACACGATGCGGATGATAAGGCTTGAAAGGTGCGGGGCCTAGCCAGAAATCATAATCCAGTGCTTCCGGGACTGGTTGGGGCGTCAAATCAGTACGCCCGCTCCAACCATGCTTCCAGTTGAATCCAGTGGCTTGATTGAGAGTCACTTTAAGAGGCCATCCAAGCATACCGCTTTGAACCGCTTTTTTGATGGGTTCAACAGTGGTTCCCATACCGTAAAAACCAGAGCGAAATCGAAACCAAGTATTGAGACGGAAAATACGTTTGTTTCTTTGAACCGCTTCAACAACTTTTTCACCTTCATAAATCGTTCTTGTCATTGGCTTCTCACACCAGATGTCCTTACCAGCCTCTGCTGCAGCAATAGAAATCAAGGCGTGCCAGTGAGGAGGGGTCGGGATGTGGACAATATCCACATCTTTGCGACTCAACACATCTCTGAAATCATGATAACCCTTGACATCGCCTCCTGATTGATCGAGTGCAGTTTTTAAGTGCCCTTTGTCCACGTCACATACAGCGACCAGTTTGGCGCCCGGGTTGATATTCTTCAAGTGACCACGTCCCATTCCCCCAACCCCAATAACGGCCTTGGTAGGAGTTTCATTGGGGCTTAACACCCCTTGGCCACCGAGTATATGGCGTGGAACAATCTGGATGCTTGCTGCCACTGCGGGCAAGGAGCCCAGAAAACTACGGCGAGTGAATTTCAGATGTTTTCTCATGCTTCATTGAGTTTAATGTTTTGCGTGCAGACGTCAACTGGAAGTAACCTCAATCGATTACCTTCAAATCATAATAGTTGCATAGGTAATCCCAGATTTCAGCGGGCTCTTCAGCATAATGAAAAATATCCAAGTCCGATCTTGAAATAGTTCCCACTTCGACGAGAAATTCAAAATCAATCAATCGTTCCCAGAACTCTCGGCCAACCAGAATAACAGGAATCGGATCCACTTTCTTAGTTTGTATCAATGTCAGGGCTTCGAATAATTCGTCCAAAGTTCCATAACCGCCAGGAAAGCAGACCAGCGCCTTCGCACGCATCAGGAAATGCATTTTGCGAACGGAAAAATAGTGGAACTGAAAACAAAGCTCCGGAGTGATAAAAGGGTTTGGATTCTGCTCATGTGGCAGAACAATGTTATGGCCAATACTCTTTGCCTGTACGTCGTGTGCACCGCGATTGGCGGCTTCCATGATTCCCGGGCCTCCGCCTGTTGTAACAACAAAATTACAAACCCCGGATATTTGACAATTAGAGGAAACAATACGCGCCAGGTCACGGGCCACATCGTAATATTTGGACCATTTGAGTATATGCTGAGCCGCCTTCAATTCTTTTTCGAGAGATTGATCATTCGGCGAGTTTTTCAATCGTGCCTCCACTTCTTCAAGCCGTGCTTGAGCCACATCCTTGGCAAGTATCCGTGAACCACCAAACATGACAATGGTTGATTCAATTCGATGCCATTGCTGAATGCTTTCCGGTTTTTCATACTCGAGATGCAAGCGCAGGCCTCGCATCTCATCAGCCAAAAGAAATTCTTGGTCTTGGAATGCCAGCTTGTAAGCATGTGATAGAGTCTGCGGAGTTTCAGCGCTTGTCTGGGCATCTTTCACAGCAGATGCAGCCGCGTGATAAGCCTTATTTTCGAAAGAGGGAGGTATATTGATCTTGTTCATAGATTCAAAGGGGTTGAGATGGCCAATCTGCTTCAAGTCATATATTAAAACAAGCAGAAAGCTGGAGTGACACGCTCAGCAAGGCCACATGATCTGGAATGTAAACTTTAAATTGAAACACCCGGCTCATGAGCAACAGACTGATTTGATTTTACATCCTTGAAACGATCAGGTTGGGAAACTCATGAAAGAAATTCGAGCCTCTATTTCTCGCTTTGATGAGTGGGAGCTCAAGTGATTCAGTGGATCAGAAATTCATGGCACAATTTGCCTCCAATGTGTACTTTGAAAATCATCATGAGGACTCAAGTCCTCATGACGGAGCAAAACAGGCCATCATACATCTGCCAGTGGATTTGCTGGTAAGACTCAACTATTCACCGGTCCCGAAGATTCAGCAAAAATTGCGAAGAAATGGCAAAAAAACAGCACGACCATCGGTGTCTTAAGTGATGGCGACACCTTTCCAACGACAGGACTGCCGCAAATGCCTCCATCCGTATCTGGTGGTCGCCGTGGGAGACCCTCGATATGGTTCTTTCATCAATGGTCATCAATCCTGGCAGGAAGCCAGCACATTGCGCCAGCTAGCGACTCGGCTCAGTGGAACCTACCATGATGGCAACGCCCGCCAAATCAGCTCAGAAATACTCGAACCGATGACTCAGGCTTGTTCCAACGATTCGTTTAAAGGGCTCACTCGAAGAGAATATGCATTGATTGCATCGGGCTTGGGGGCTTTTTGTCTTGCCATGATTACCCTGTTCCTAGCGTTTGGAGGCACACGATGGAAACCTGGGGCCAGAAAATGACTGTAGAGTATCCTAAAAGCTTACATGATGAATAAAAAAGTGCATTCTGGTGACTCGACGTTTGACAAGACAACACGTAATCAGACAGGCTTGCCGGCAGTGAAAGGTATGCAGGATTATCCTAAGCATTACTGCGGTGTTTTTGGCGTTTTTGGTCATCCGAACGCGGCAGAAATCTCGTATTACGGGCTATATGCACTTCAACATCGCGGCCAGGAAAGTGCCGGGATCGTTACTTGCGATGGTAAAGATTTTTATTCCCATAGAGATATGGGGCTTGTCCCCCAGGTCTTCAAGGGCAATGTCTTGACCGGACTCAAGGGAAATAACGCTATTGGTCATACGAGGTATTCCACCACCGGTTCTTCGCACGTGCAAAATGTGCAACCTCTCATTGTGGATTGCAATCAGGGCAACATTGCCATTGCACACAACGGGAATTTGACTAATGCGGCAGAACTGAGGGACGAACTTGAAGCGGGTGGTAATATTTTCCAGACGACCGTCGACAGCGAAATCATCCTTCATCTCATTGCTCGGCCCTCCGCCTCTCCGGATGCAAATTCATTACTGGATGCCATCAGGCGCATTCAAGGGGCTTATTCATTGGTGATGTTGACAGAAAAGGAAATGATTGGGGTAAGAGATCCCCATGGTTTCCGCCCCTTGAGCTTGGGAAAACTTGATGGAAAATGGGTTCTTTCAAGCGAAACCTGCGCATTTGATCTGATTAAGGCGGAGTTTGTGCGCGATGTCAGGCCAGGTGAAGTGGTCATCATTGATGAGAACGGTCTCCGAAGCATTGACGCCTTCCCTGAACAAAAGAAGCGATCCTTCTGCATTTTTGAATACGTTTATTTTGCCAGACCCGATAGCGCAATTGCAGGTTTGGAGGTCTATCAATCAAGGATCGAGATGGGCCGCCAGTTGGCAAGAGAGCACAAAATCGAGGCTGATATGGTGGTTCCTGTGCCCGACAGCGGAAACTACGCTGCTCTTGGCTACTCTTTGGAATCCGATATTCCTTATCAGATGGCTTTTGTCCGAAACCATTACGTGGGGCGAAGTTTTCTTCAACCGACCCAGACTTCTCGCAGTCTCAACGTCAGGGTCAAATTGAATCTTGTGTCTGGACTGGTCGAAGGAAAAAAAGTGATCATCGTCGATGATTCCATCGTTCGGGGAACGACCAGCCAAAGCCGAATTCGCACCCTCAAGGAAGCAGGGGCCAAGGAGGTGCATGTACTGATCAGTTGCCCCCCGCACCGCTATTCATGTGTTTACGGCATTGATTTCCCCGACCGAAACAAGCTTCTAGCGACAAAATTCAACATCAAAGAAATCGAGCAGCATCTTGGCGCCGACAGTGTCGGCTATTTAAGTGAGAATGGTCTGGTACAATCTACAAATCAGCCGAAAGAAAACTTTTGCATGGCTTGTTATAATGGGGAATACCCGGTCTCCTACAATCCGATGATCGGAAAGGACATCATTGAACGCCGTAAGTTTGAAGTCCAAAGCTTTGGTGATCTGATCGACAAAGAGAAATCTCAGTCCAAATTGATATAGACTATCGGGAAACAATAACTGAGAACATTGACTTTTTCCTTGCTTACTCATGGCAATTTAAACAAGAAATGGAGTAGGTTAAAAAATAATGGTAATTACAGGTCCAGATTTAACTAAGTCTTCGCCGCGCAGCCCAAGGGTAAGACTTGGTGGTTTTGTGATACTTCCTCGTCTGTTGGACAAGGGAAGAGCAACCATCGCAGCCAAGAATGGTTCATATAATTTCAATTGCCCGATGGACAGAAGATTTTTCGATTATGTAGGTATTAACGCCAACACATTGATGAATCAGTTGGCTTGCGGTAAATCAGATGGTGCCGTCCTGGGTTGGATACACAAAACGGCCAGCCAAAAGAGAAATCCTCAGGAAATCGCAGGTTGGTCATTGCTGGAGGAACAACGGGCCCCACTGGATGTGGAGTCCAGAAAGTATTTCAACGACATCCACTTGCAAGCTGCTCCACATCGATTGGATATCATGACATGGTTTGAACTTCTGGATCTCGATGACTACGTGACTTTCGGAGGCAATGCCTGACCCCGCATTGGAGTTCGTCCTTGAAAATTAAAGAGCTTCAGAGAAATCCATCAGGTAGGGAAAACCCCTGCGCGATATAAACGATCACGAATCAGAGAACTCCACAAGAGGCACCAGAGCCAAAAAAATGTATCCAATACAGGTAAGCGGTGACTCATCTTTCAGACCTCGTTAGGTCTAGGTTTTCGACTTCGAGGCCCCATTCCTCTGGGTTTACGGGGTTTGATCTTGGGTGCATCTCCCCATAGACTCTCCAAATCGTATCTTCGCCGCATGTCCTCGCTCATGATGTGGATGATCACATCATAATAATCGATCACAACCCAAGTGCCTGAACCTTTTCCATCTAATTGACGGGGACGCATGTCATGGTCTTCGCACACCTTATCCATGATTTCCGAAGCAATAGCTCGAAGATGAGGTGTGCTGCTTCCGGTTAAAACAATGAAGAAATCCGTGATTGAAGAAATCGATCGAAGATCCATGATCACGGGGCTCTCGGCTTTGCGGTCGTCCGCATAAGCGCAGCAATATTGAGCTAGTTGTTTGGAATCCATTATGTAACAAGGGCAATCAGTATACCCGACGCACCATTACTAACTGTAAATCTGTCGATTGACAATATCCTCTTCAACAAATGATGGCACCAGATCTTTGATCGACAGTCCCTGTCGTACCCTGCTGCGGATTAAAGATGCAGAAATTTGACATGGAAAACCTGCCAGATAGCTTCCCTGGAAAGGTTCAGGAAAGGAAATCTCTCTTTCTCCGGGACGCGGCACCACCAGAAAATGCAATGATTCTGCCAGCTGCCGGCCTTCACGCCAAAGAGGCAGCTTTTCAACATGGTCCGCTCCGATTAGATAATAGAGTTGAGCCCCGGGAAAAAAGATTTGATATGCCTTGACGGTTTCAATTGCAAAGGACACACCTCCACGCTCAACCTCACTCGTATCCACCTCATACCGTGAATGCCCAGACAATGCCAATCGAAGCCATCTCAAGCGATCCGCTCCCGAACTGGGAGTCAAGGCTTCCTTGAACGGAGATCGCGCTGCAGGGACAAAAAACAAACGATCCAGTCGAGCTTCTTCCATCGCTGCTTGTGCCACAAGGACATGCCCAAGATGCACCGGATCAAAGGTGCCTCCAAAAAGTCCTATTCGTTGTTTTACCATGAATATCTAGGATGTTTCGGCAGGTTGAGTGATTCCTTCGTCCCGAGCCTGGGCTTCGAGAACTCCCTTGGCTCTGGGAAACATAAAAGCCGCTTCGACAAGCATCCACATTTCCAGTGCGATTGTGGCTAATCCAACCAAGACAACAATCCAATTGCCGCTTTCGATCCAGCTCTTGGAGCCTCCACTGCCGAAGAAAAGCTGCACAATCATCGCCCACATGGGCATGATCAGCATAAATACCATCGGCAGTGCGATGAACCAAACTGGCTTGCCTCGCCTCCACAGATGAAAGGTGATCACAAGAAAAGCCAGGCCTGCAAGTAATTGGTTGGTGGCGCCAAACAGAGGCCACAAGATCAACCCACCCTTCCCTGCCGTTTCAAACGACCAGTTCAACTGCCCGGGCGCAGGTGCGACCGCGACAAGGGCTGCAATCACGATGGCAAATAAGGTGGCTCCATGCTTGTTCTGCAGCAATGCCAGCGGGTTCGAAACTCCGGGCTCTTTACAATTAAACGTGCTGGCCAATTCTTGAACCACATATCGCTGCAAGCGACATGCGGTATCCAATGTGGTTCCGGCAAAAGAAGCCACCAGCACCCCCATCAGTGCCAATGCGACCTGCGCTGGAATGCCAATGGCTTTGAGGAAATTGGCTGCGCCATCCACGAAAGCACCAACCTTGGCTCCAAGAGCACCCGCTGAGCTCCAGGACGCATACCGGGCAGCCCAGGCATTTTCACCGATGAGTAATTCACCCTTGACTTCTGCCCCCAGCCCAAGCCCCGCCGTGCATGCAATGATCACCAATGTCGCCAGAAAACCTTCTATCAACATACTTCCAAAGCCCACAAAGCGTGCGTCCGGTTCACTTTTTAATTGCTTGCTGCTTGTCCCACTGCTGACAAGACAATGAAACCCACTTATGGCGCCGCAAGCGATGGTAATGAACAAGAACGGGAAGATGAAAGGAGCACCTTCCGGCATCAAGTTGAGGGCCGGTGCCACAATCTCCAAAGGCGGTCGCTCAGGGTTGCCTGGTATGGGGGCCCCTCCCATGAATGCCGCACCCACAAGGCCAATAACGATCAAGCCGAGAGCAGTAATAAGTTGCAGGGAGTTAATGAAATCGCGCGGTTGCAAAAGCGTCCAGACCGGTAATACCGAAGCAATGTAGGAATAAACCAGTAGAATTACCACCCATGTAAAAATACTCTGTGCCTGAAGTGTGGAATTGATTTGATGAAGTATGCTCACATCACCGAAAACCACCGTGGCATACATGATTCCGAGGGCAAATAGCGAGGGAAGCAGTAAACGCACGCCCTTCTGATGCAGCCAAACTCCGATAAGAACAGCCAGAGGGATCTGCACCAGACATGGAAATATGGCGGAAGGATACATTTTAAATACCGATGCAATAACCAAGCCGAAAATAGCCAGCACAATCGTCAGCGCCATGAACAATACAAACAAGAAAAGCAAGCGTACACGACGATTCATGACACGCCCCGCGATATCCCCTACTGTTTGACCGCTGTTTCGAAGAGAAACAACGAGCGAGCCAAAGTCATGAACGGCCCCGATAAAAATCGACCCCAACACCACCCAGAGTAAGGCTGGCAGCCACCCCCACATGACCGCAATGGCGGGTCCCACAATAGGTCCCGTGCCGGCAATGGAAGTAAAGTGGTGACCGAACACCACTACCTTGGAAGTCGGCACGTAATCCACTCCATCCTTCAGTTTGTAGGATGGACAAACAGTCTTTGCAGAGAGTGCAAAAATCTTGTATCCCAGCCAACGTCCGTAGGTGTGATAAGCCACGATGAAGCCTATCCCGGCTAGTAGTGCAATAATCAACGGTTCCATGGTGATGCGTTACAAAATGTAAAAAATAGGCCAAAACCATTCCATTGCAAAGGAGATTCAAGAGCGCTTCAAACTACCAAACCATTACTCCCACCCTTTTGCGGTTCGAACCCCAGGCGCAGATGGGAACAAATCACACAAAGCTCTTGAAGAGTTTAAAGTCCGTTGAGAGAGTCTTTAGATGGTCACGATCAAATATTCACCTTCGATCGTCTTGGGCTTCGCTCTCTGTCTCTTTTTATGTGGTGGAACTTTTTCAGTCACTTCCGGGGAGAATTTCATTTCGAGCCCCCCCCGCGCAGACTCCATGATCCAATGCGAGGGAACGTATGGAGGACACCTTCAGGGAGTCGACTCAGATGGCCGTTTTATTTATTGGTCACATACGATGCAATTGGTTAAGACCGATCTCACCGGCAAGGTCAAGATCCGGGTGGATGTGCCCAACCATCACGGCGATTTGACCTACCATGACGAAAAGATTTTCGTAGCTGTAGAACTTGGAAAGTTCAACCAACCTCCAGGTGAATCTGCACCCTCTGTTTATGTCTACGATGCCACGTCCCTCTCGCTGTTGTCCAAATATCCTGTCCCGGAACTTGTCCATGGCTGCGGTGGCATCGCGTTTCACGACAACCGATTCGTACTGGTAGGGGGGTTACCAAGTAATCACAAAAAAAATTATTTATTCGAGTATGATACTGAATTCAAATTCCTGAAACGCCATGTATTACCTACAGGGCAGACAAGACTGGGGATCCAGACAGCGAGTTATATGAATGACCATTGGTGGTTCGGGTGTTACGGAAGCCCGGCCAATCCCGGCCTGCTTAAAGTAAACGAGGATTTTCAGTTGGTAGGTACTTCTCCTTCTGATTTCAGCTACGGCATCGCAAAATTGAACAGTGATACGGTGCTCCAAGGAGCGTGCTTTGACAACAATCGACGTGGCAGAGTCCATGTTTTGAATCAAGAACCAGTCACCGATGCACCTGTCACGACTAAAGTTCGCGTTGCCGCATACAATGTGTTGTTTGGGATCTGGGCCAGACCAGAATCCGTGGGAGAGATATTGAAGGCTTACAATTTGGATGTGATCGGATTCAGCGAAGTTCCCAATGGTGATTGGACGGCACGGGCAGGCAAGGTTCTTGGAATGGATTATGCCTATGTGGGTAAAACTTCTTCCGCCCATCACAAAGATAAGTACAAATCAATCTTGAGCCACACCCCGCTGTTAAACACTCATGAGATTGAGGTCAAGAGCGCAGGCTGGTCACCTGCATCCATGGTGGGTGCCGAAACAATCATCAACGGAGTTCGGATATTGGTTTACTCAACACACATCCCCGGGCGCCCTGCTGCCGAGAACTCGGCTGCTGCGTTCATGGCGAATTCTATTATTCCCGATTCTATCCAGACTGCCAATCATGTGATTCTTCTTGGAGATCTGAACAATCGCCCCGGCGAACCTCCTTTGGTTCAATTGGAGGAAACTGGAATGCGATCGATATGGGATGATCTTGGATTCAACACAAACCATCTCAGCACCCACCGTCACATTGAATCGGGCAAGGAATCCGGCGTCATCGATCATATCTATTTTGATTCCATTTCAAACACACGTGCTATCGAGGGAGGCATCATTTACAATGCTTTTAATCCACCAATGTCAGAAAAGCCCATGTCTCGCTACAAAAAAGAATGGACCCAATACGGCAAGCCCCTCTCGGATCATCGCCCGGTCTGGGCCACTCTTGAGCTGAAATCTGCTGCAATCCCCAAGAAGCCCGCTCATTGACGAGGCTCTCGACAAATCAATGATGCAGGAGTCCATGCCACCGAAACGAGCAAACCCTAGAGAGACAATTGAAACTCCTGAGGTGTGATCAGTGCAGAATGAATGGATTTTTACTTGATGAACCTTTTTACTATGACTCCGACCCTTAATTTTTAATCCATGGATTACGGGCATTGATGGTGATTTCCTGATCTAGAGTCTCCATACGCTTACGCAGTTTTTGAACAATTTCCGGATATTGGCCGGCAAGGTTATTCTGCTCGCTTAAATCGTTCTTAAGATCGAAGAGCATCATTTGAGGAGGTTTTTTTTCACCCTGCTGATTTCGGCGGGAACTTGCCTGCTTCACCAAAAGCTTCCAGTCCCCCTGACGCAGCCCTTCTAATTTTCCCACCGAAGTATAATGGATAAATTCATTGCGTGGTGATTGATCAGCGGTTCCTTCCCAAAGCCCAGTCACATCCATGCCGTCAATTTTTTTATCTTCTGGCAATGCCGTTCCGGTGATTGCCGCGATAGTTGGAAGAACATCAATGGTACCGGTCAATTGGTCACAGACCGTGCCCGCAGGAATACCGGGGCCTCGAATCAGACAAGGAACGCGCTGACCTCCTTCAAATGTGGTACCCTTGCCTGCGCGAAGAGGGCCTGCTGAGCCCCCATGATGTTTGAACTGCAACCAGGGACCGTTGTCCGTTGTATAGATCACATAGGTATTATCGCTGAGATTGAATTGATCAACCGCATCAAGCAAACGCCCTACCTCGGTATCAATATGCTCAATCGTGTTGATATAAGCATTTTTGGGATCCGGATCACGAATATCATCGGGCACATAGAGTGGAATGTGAGGCATTGAATGCGGTAGATAAATAAAGAAGGGACTGTCTTGATGCGCTTCGATGAAAGCGATCGCCTTTTGAGTATAACGGCGTGTCACGGTGCGTTGGTCAACAGGTAACTCGATTATCTCCTCGTTTTCAAACAAGGGGGTTTTCCATAGGGTCAATGTCGATTCCGGATCATTCCATAGAATATCCATTCCTGTCGTTCCACCCCGCGGTTTCCCCTTGTTATCAGGATGATTCATGTCATTCGAATAAGGGATTCCCATGTAGGTATCGAATCCATTGGAAGTAGGCAACACTTCTGGGTGATGACCGAGATGCCACTTACCAAAACAAGCTGTGGCGTAGCCTTGCAATTTCAGATGATCTGCAATCGTATGCTCCTCGGGATGCAGGCCTTTGGTTGATGATGGAAACAGGACATGTTGATGCATCCCCACTCGCTTGGGATAGCAAGCGGTCATCAGTGCGGCGCGTGAAGGCGTACACACAGGTGAGGCAACCATGAAACTGGTAAACTTGCGCCCTTGAGTGGCTAGCAGGTCGATGTTGGGTGTCCTGATCGTTTTGGAACCAAAACAGCTTAAGTCGCCATACCCCTGATCATCGGCAAAAATAATGATGAAATTCGGTTTTGACACTTCTCCCACAGTGGAATTCAAAAAGAGAAGGCTCAAAAGCAAACTAAAAAACATAGTGGGAAAATAATTTCGCATGGTAATTTTCGTATTGAGTTTAAGGATCGCTTATCTTTTCATAAAAAGTCTACTGACGCAAGTTCACAACGGATGCACGCAAGGAAACTTGATCAGAGAATTACAATCCTATTTAACGACAATTACCAGAATCTGTCTTCAATAGTTTGGCGTATAACAAGAACACACCCATTAGTTCACACTTATTATCAAATACTTCTCATCAACAACTAGGGAAATGCGCTATGCGATTCTGGCATGGATTGCTCTTATGTTTGCGCTGGGAATCGTTATGTGGTCCTGGTTCTCTCATGGAATTGTCTGGACCATGCTCATTACCGACCTTGAACCGGCGCTAAAACTTGAAAGGATTAAACATTTTTTCAATTCCTTTGGTTTGTTAGCTCCCTGGGTTTACGTCTTATGTGTCACAGTTGAAGTCATTATCGCCCCTATTCCAGGTTTAATGCTTTACGCTCCCGGTGGGCTTATCTTTGGAGGTTTTCAGGGCGGTATACTTTCCCTTGCCGGAAACACATTGGGTGCCGGAATTTGCTGTGCCGCAGTCAGAGGCTTTGGAAATGCATGGATGCAGAAATTCTTTCCTGAAGAAAAACTTGAAAGGACTCAAGAACAACTGAGCAGACGAGGTGTTTGGCTCATTTTTCTTCTAAGAGTCAATCCCCTCACTTCATCTGATCTGGTTTCATATGCAGCAGGTTTAACTCATATTCCAATATGGAAAGTCATGTCAGCCACAGCATTTGGAATGGCACCATTGTGTTTTGCTCAAGCTTATTTAGCTGATAGCGTCATGCGTCGATATCCATGGCTTCTGTACCCCTTACTTGGCTTTTGCATCATCTATCTAATCATAGTGATCTCCATATTCTTTCGCATGTTTCAAAAAAATCATTCTTGATGGCGCGACGCATCTCCGAGTATTGATACTTCCACTGCTTGGATAAATATGAAACACGCATCCCTTTGTTGACTTTCAATACATGGGTTGACTCAACACCCAGAACAAGAGCGCAATCACATGAGGCGTAAGGATGTGATTCAACGCTTCCGCGGCTTACTGGCCCTTAAAACGCGCAGGGAAAACCCGCGACCATTTTCATAGGGTTCCACACGGGCGGTGACTTCGAGAACGGGATAACGTACCGTCGCCAGACCATAACTCCGATAGGTGGATGCGAATAATTCGGTTTCTACGATTCCGGTCTTATCCGCCAGAGTCAGGAACTTCATCGGTTCCCCGGTAATTTGATGATGCAAGCGCTGTTCGATGACCAAGCCACAAGTTGTCACCTCTTTCCCGACATAAGCGCCCAGACGTTCCACCGGACAATAGGTATCCCAGGCGATTCCCGGATGCAGTTCCAAAGGGTGGCCTGAAGCAGGAAATCCCAAAGCTTCATTTTCCCATTCCAAACGTTGCTGCCATGTCGGTTCCTTCAATGATGTCTTGGGTAAACGATCCGTATCTGGCGGAGGCAACAACCAGCCTTGATCCGGACATTGTCTATCTGAAAAGCTGCGACAAAGAAATTGTGACATCCAGAATTGAGAGGTGCGCGGCTTTCCAAATCCGTCAAAAGCCCCCACCCTCATCAGGCGTTCCATTTCATCTGCCAGAGGAAACACACGACGATGAAAGTCCGACATGGAGGTAAAAAGTCCGCGTATACGTTCCCGTTGAGCACGCTCCACCGTTTGCTCAGTCAAGCCCTTGACCGCACTCAATGGCACACGAATGCCGTGTTTTGCATGTCGATGACGCTCTCCACACAAACCCACATGCGCATCTCCACCTAATCGTTCCACACCATAACCAGGCCCGGGTGCGTTGACTGAAGGAGGGAACAGGGGAATCCCCAGACGATCACACTCCAGCACATAAACCAGCGGATGATAAAACCCCTTACCCTGTGTGAGAACCGAGGCCATGAATTCAGCAGGGAAATAGTATTTTATCCAGGCGGACTGATAGGCCTCGACTCCATAAGCCGTGCTGTGCGCTTTGCAAAAAGCATACCCGTTGAACCCGCTGACCAATACCCACACTTCCTGAATCTTTTCTTCCGAATGCCCACGCTTGATCGCGGATTGAACGAATTCACACCGAATAGTTTCGATTGTCTTCTTCTTCCGTTTATTCAAGGCACGCCTCAACACATCAGCACGTCCCGGGGCAAGACCAGCAAACAGCTCGCAAATCTGCAGGATGTGTTCCTCGTAAACGACCAAACCAAAAGTACTTTTCAAGCAACGGGCCAAAGAGGGATGAGGGTATACAGGATCTTCCAGTTTTTGATAACGTCGGGTAAAATGTAATTTTTTCTGCTCATTGGCTGCTCCCGGTCGAATCACTGAAACGATGGCAACAAGCCCATCAATCTCGCGTACGTTGCACATCCGGCATAGACTGACCATCGCCGGACTCTCGATGTGATGCACAGCCCTTGCCCCTCCTCCGGCAATCATCGCCCATACTTTGGGATCGGTCCACGGATCCTGCTCAGGCGCTGCTATCATCTCAGGTAGAGATTCTTCACCGGTCTGCATGACACGCCACTTGCAACGGTCCAGATCCATTCTCATACCTCGCTCGTGCAACATCGCCTTGACGTCTCGCATAACCGAAAGCCCTCCCTGCGCCAGGATATCCATCTTGACCAAACCAACCGCCTCCACCGCATCCATGTCAAAGTGCGTAGTCGGATATCCCTTGTGTGCCGTAAAAGTCGGGGTGAGGTCTTGCATCGCTTGACGCGACAGTACAACACCGCAAGGATGCATTTTGGGATAGCGCGGAAAACCATCGAGAAACTCTGCCATTTTCAGAGCTGTACGATAGGGTTCCTCTTGTAAGGGTAGATCCTGACATTCCTGATTTTTTGAAGCGAACGTGCTCATGTCTCTGGCACCTGCGTATGGAAACCGTTCAGTCAAACGCCGAATTTGATATTCCGACACTCCTAACACCTTGGCAACATCCCCCATCGCTCCGCGGGATTTGTAAGTGGAAAAACCTCCCACCACTGCACAATACTTTTCGCCGTATTTACGAAATATCAGGTCTATCACATCGTCTTTCCGATCATGCGGAAAATCCATATCGATGTCCGGTAACTTGTGCAAGGCCATGCGATCCTTATTAAGGAAGCGACGAAAATAGAGATCAAAACGTATCGGACAAACATCACTGATCCGCAGGCAATAACACACCAGTGAATCCGCCGCACTGCCTCGGGTAATCCAATGAATGCCTTCCGCCCGACAGTCCTGTAACAAATCCCAGACAACCAAGAAATATTCCTCGTAACCCACATCACTAATGATGGTCAATTCTTCTTCAGCTTGGCGTTGCATAGAAGCTCGACGTGATTCCGGGTAGCGTTCCCGCAATCCTCGCATGACCAGTTTGCGTAAAAACGTTCGAGGCGATGATCCATCGACAGGTCGATAGTCCGGGAACTGTGGAGGTCCCACCGGCATCTGAAATCCCTGACAACGTGCAGCAATCTCGCAAGTACGCTCGAGAAGCAGCGGATATTCCTTCCAGAGCTCTCGCCACGTCACCGTCGTCGGAAAATGGAAACGGCTTCCCTGGGCTTTGTCTGGGTGACGTTGTTTCAGAAGGGTCAAGGTGCGGATGGATTGAACCACATCAAACTTCCAGTCATCCATGGACGATTCATAATGCACAGGCAATATCGCCACCAAAGGCCATCGAGGGTCGTCTGCTGGCAGATTCCTTATCGAATCAGGGTGAGACACCGAAAGGTAAAATCGCCCTTCGAAAAGTGTGTGCAGACGCACATCCTGCCCTACCGCGATCAATCCTTCCATCGGCAAAGCTGCCAACTGGTCACAGGTCCAGTTGGCATGCCCACAGATACGTCGCACCACCGGTTGAATTCCCCGTGTGATCGCTCGGTGATTCCTCCCTCTGGCACGTCCCTTATTCGAGGATGCTGTTGCTGTTTTTTGAACGGGCGAACGGGTTGAAAGCAGATGACACAGATTACGATAACCCACGTCATTTTCCACATACAGCAACAACGGCTTGCCATCCACTCCCACCTCGGCACCTATCAACGGCTGAATCCCCTGCTCTTGCGCACATTGGTAAAAAGGTACCGCACCATGCAAATTTCCCTGATCCATCATGGCTACCGCAGACTGCCCCTGTTCGCGGGCTAGTCGCACAATGTCTTCTACGGACAAGGTAGAGTTCAGGAATGAGTAATAGCTTTTGACGTTCAACGAAACGGGGACGACCTTGCGATGCACCGTTGAAGAGAGCTTTGCGTTCACAACATTTCGTCGCCCCTTGTTCCCTTCATACTCAGTCTGAGGGGAACGGCAAACCATGTCCCCGGTCGTTTTTTCTGCCGATGGATACTTGCGTTTATTGTTCACTGAAGGAAACGGAATGTTAAAACCTTTTCCCTTCGTTTTGGTTTTCACTTTTTCGGTAGCCGCATCTCGCAGAATGAAATCATGTCCACGCAAAATGGTTCCAGCACCACAACGCCGTTTCAAATCATCCACGATCCGAGCCAAGCGACGTCGCGATTCACGTTGTTCAGAAGCGCCATCAAGAGTCAGTTCACTGCGATAAAAACTGTCATAAACATTGGATAGTTTGAGCGATACCAGACGCAGGCTGACACGACGTCGCCATGCCTTACGCAGCAGAATACCCAGGCGTCCGTAAATATCCGTTTCAAGATCTGTGGGTTCACCGAGACTTTCACCGCACTGATCTTCCATCATGTCGTTGTAGCGCACCTTGACCGTCAAGGTGCGGATACATTTCCCGTCAACCCTCACCTTCGCCATCAACACATCTGCCATGCGTCGCAAAGTGGCTTCGATCTGGTCTTCGTCTGTCTGATCTTCGGTAAATGTTTCCTGTTTTCCATAAGATTTGGCGGAAGCCACCCTAGGAACAATCGGGCGTTCATCGTATCCATCCGCATATTCCCTGATACGTGGAGCCATGTTCCCCAGGATCAAATGCAGGAGGTCTGTCTCGGTGGCTGAGATTTGCCCGATACGCGCCAGACCGGCCGCGTTCAGACGTGAAGCGCTTTTGGGCCCAATCCCGGGTAACCAGTGATTGGCCAGAGGGTGAAGAAACGGAATTTCATAACCTTTCTCTATTTCCTGAAACGCAGCGGGTTTATATAATTTTGAAGCAATCTGACTGACCAGTTTATTGGAACCAATCCCTTCGCTCACCGTAATCTTCAGAGTCTGCCCGATGGCCTTGCGAATCGTCTGCGCAATTTCCGAAGCCGAACGCCTTACCCCGGATAAATCAAAATAACCTTCATCGATCGAAGTAATCTCCACGTCCGGCGTGAAATCGTAGGCATACGAAAACATCCAACGTGAAAAGCGTTCATACTTTTCATAATCGCCCGGCAGCAGGATCAGTTTCGGGCACAGCTTCCGCGCCTGTGCCGTCGGCATCGGGGTGTAAACACCGAACTTCCGCGCCTCATACGAAGCCGCCGCAATGATACCCCGCTTCTCCCCCCCTACCGCCACCGGCTTGCCACGTAAACGCGTATCCGACGCCTGCTCCACCGAAGCGAAAAAAGCATCTGCATCCAGATGAACCACTGTTCTCTTCAATGGAGAAGCACCCATCATACTGTTCAAAAAACACGAACAACGATTCCTTCCTCAGCGGACCTTTCTTATGAGGGCGACCATGACCCCCTGAATGACTAATTCCTGTGCAGGGATCAGGTTGGGGTATTTCGGGTTTTCCGCCTTGAGACAAGGTTTACCGCGTTGCTTGACGAAGGTTTTGAGAGTGGATTCATTATCGATCAAGGCTGCGACCACATCCCCAGGTCTGGGGTCCATGCCATGCTCCAGAATGGCATAATCTCCTTCCATGATATGTCGTCCGATCATCGAATCCCCTCTCACTTCCAGCGCAAACGTTCGAGGTGAGGGTTTGACACCAAGCGTATCCACATCCACGGAGATACAGCCCTCCACATCCTCTTGTCGCCGTTCATCAGCAAAACCTGCCGGAATGCAACCATAAATCGGAACATCAACAATCCTGGCCCTCGAAGCAGGTTGGTAAGGTGTCGATGGAGAAGGCACTGCCCGCAACGAACGCGCCTGATGCGGTCGATGCTTCAGATACCCCTTGCGCCGCAATGCTTTCACATGGTCCGCCGCAGCTGTCATGCTTCGAAAACCAAAATGCGCCGCCACTTCTCGCAAACTGGGAGGAACCTCATTAACCTGTTGATGCTCTGCGATAAATGCCAAAACCTCCTGTTGTCGCTTTGTTAAACCTTCACTCATACTGTTCATTTGAACAGTATATTGACAACTGATCGTGTCAATCCCGGAAATGAAAAGGAAGTGTTTTCATTCAGCGATTGGCGTGAAAAGCATCTCGATGAAACCCTATGACTCCGTTTCCTCTTCCTGAAGAGCAAAGGATTCTTCAGGAGCACGCACGAGTCGTTTTCTACCGATGACAGCAAACCAGATCACTCCGGCAGCAAACCAGATCGCGGCTCCCAGAACAGCAGAGCGATAGGAGTCATCAACAATAAATAAAGCGATCAGAGTGATGAATGAAACCAGCAACGCAAACCATGCCCCTGCCGTACCGAGTGGGCTTTTGTAGGGGCGTTTCATACGCGGAAAATATTTCCGCAAGCGAATGAAGGAAAGCATTTGAAAGATATAGGCAATCACTGCTCCGAATACTGCCATATTGAGCAAAGCTGCCCCCACAGGACTATCTGACCCTGCAAAATGAATCACCAGAGCAATCACATAACCAACCGCAGCTCCAGCAATCAACGCCATGTGGGGAGTTTTGCGATTCGAATGGGTCAAGGAAAGGGCTTGGGGGAAATATCCTGCGCGTGAAAGCGAGTATATCTGCCTGCCATAAGCATAGATGATCGTGTGAAAACTGGCAATCAGACCCGCTACAGCGACCAGCGCCAGAACACGACTGCCGAGTCCCTCTCCAAATATTGTTTTGAATCCCTCGAACAAGGGCTCGTCTGATTCACCTATCACAGCGGCGCCGGGTGCAATGCCTGCATTCAAAATAAGCGTCGCAAAGGCACACACAATGAGAGTGAACAAACCGGTAATGATCCCTTTGGGCAAATCCTTTTGAGGTTGATGCGATTCTTCAGCCGCCAGGGGTAATTGTTCGATGGCCAGGTAAAACCATATTGCAAAAGGTAAAGCTGCAAACACCCCTTTGACTCCCATCGGCAACCACTTGCTGCTACCTTCTTTGGGAAGAATATTAAGGGCATGCTTCAGGTCGAAGTGGGGAAGAGCTCCAATGTAAAAAACGAGCAGGATCAGAAGAGCCACCAGAGTAATCAACACTGAAAAACGGAATGAAATTTCAACGCCCCATATGTTAAGCCCGACAAAAATTACATACGATACCAGCCACCATAAAGGAGCCCAACTTTCCGGCGTACCAAAAATAGCTCCTAGATAACCACCAATTCCCACCACAATCACAGCAGGTGTCAATACATACTCCATGTTCTCCGCAAGCCCCGTCAAGTAACCACCCCACGGTCCCATCGAAGTTCGCGCAAATGAATACGCACCTCCGGTGTGCGGCATGGCTGCGGTCATTTCAGCAATGCTGTAACAAAGCCCGACATACATGAGTGTGATGATGCTGGTCGCGATGAACAAGCCACCAAACCCACCAGATGCCAGACCAAAATTCCATCCGAAAAAGTCACCTGAAATAACCGCCCCTACCCCTAAGGCCCACAAATGAAATACTCGAGCGAACCGTTTGAGCTTCCGCTTTTCGAAGTAGTCGCTATCGACCTCTCGGTAAGAAAAAGAAGCGTCTTTTTTGGAAGATTCCATACTGCCTTGAAGAAATAATGTTTAACGCTGTCTCAAGCCGGAGGCATGCTCAACCAGCCTCAAAACGATGAAAGAGGAGGAGCAAATTCTTTCAAAGAAAAAAATCTGAATCGAAAGAAACAACAGGCACAAGGGCTCGCTTTTCAAAGCAAAGGCCCAAAGAGCAGTGTTCGTTCGGTGACAGCAAGCACGCGCTAGTATTTGGCGCGAATACCTTCGGCTCTGGGTGCCAGTTCTTCACCTAGGTCATCTTGCCAGAAATAAGCATCACGCGCACCTCCAGTGCTCCAACTGTGAATAAAGAACATTTGTTGAAATTTGATCCATCGTGCAGAACCGTCCATGAATAACTCATTACCTCCTTCTGGAAGCCCTTGTGAATTGCGATGAGGAGGCATGTTCTTGAAGGCTTCCGCTCGGCCGCCACCCCATTTCCCATCAATTCTCATGACAGCATCGGCCGCAAGCGCCCAACCAGGACGAGAGCTGGAGGATTTCACCGGACTGCGGGACTTGAAACGTCCCAGAGGATTGGTCCATTCCTCGATACCGCCGAAATATTGGTAACCAATATTCCATTGGGGGAAGGAAGGCTCAAATGTGGGAAAACTTGGGCGATTAGGACAGGTCCAGATTTTGGAAACCGCATTGTTGGTACTGATGGTCAATCCAACAGTTGCAGCTGCAGATTGTTCGGGTGGATTCAATGAGATCTGCACCTGCTTGAATCGAGCCTGCAACATGGTGTCGTTGTTATCATCCGCATAAATAGTCATTGCAATCCCCAGCTGCCTCAAATTATTAAGACATTTGACTCGCTTACCTTTTTCCTTTGCTTTGGATAAGGCGGGCAGAAGCATGCCAGCCAAAATAGCAATGATCGCAATCACCACCAGCAATTCGATCAGTGTAAACCCGGAAGATGAGCGACGGCGTAATATATGAAGGGGACTAAATTTCATAAAATTCTAATATAAAGGGAACTGGGATTAGTTGTCATGCTTTGAGGAAAGTGTCAATGCTTTGTTCAAATTGATCAGACCCTTCAGGTGTGCCAGATATCCCATCGCAGCAACTTGAAATTGAAAGCTCAAGCTTCATCATCGGCCTTTGGAAACGCTCTCTCGGCGGCTTCGTAAACCACTCTTACAGGCACATTGAATTTTCGTGCGGCAGCTCGACAGGATTCATATTCAGGAGCAACATGAAGAGTCCTCCCCTGCCAGAAACCCTTCTTTATTTGGATAGCCCCAAAATCGGTTTCTATCGTTTCGATTGAACGCTTTAGTTTACATCGGTCCATGTGCATGCTTCGCACGCCGAAAGCGGTAGTTTCACAAAGCATCATGGCTCGGAATGTGTCCACATCCTGTGGTTGACATAAGACACTCAAGAGAACACCAGGACGGTTCTTCTTCATCTGAATCGGCGTATGAAAGACATCCAAAGCCACGCGTTCCAGAACTAGATCCACCAGATGGCCCAATACCTCCGGCCGACAATCATCCAGATTGGTTTCAATAAGAGTCACCGTATCCGTCTCCCAGTCATGACCAGAATCAGCAGACGCCGTTTCCCCCAACACAGCTCGAAGCACGTTAGGTCGACCAGGGATATCCCGACCGCCCAAACCGTAGCCTACCTTTTCAGCAACCAATCCCTGCATTGGGCCAAATGAATCAGCAAATTCAGCCAACAAAGCAGCACCTGTTGGAGTCACCAGCTCATAAGGAAGGTCACATTGCGTCAAAGCGACACCCGCTTCCCCCAGAATGGAGAGAGTAGCCATCGTTGGGACAGGAAACTTGCCATGTGCACAATGTACGAATCCAGTCCCCTCCACGACGGGCGCTGCAAGGACTTGAGGGCATCCCAGAGTTTCAAGGGCAATACTTGCACCGATGATATCCACGATGGAATCCACGGCCCCTACCTCATGAAAATGCACTTCCTCAGGTGCTTGCCCATGAATCTTTCCCTCTGCAACCGCTATGCGATGAAACATCGACATGGAGCGCTCTTTGACCCAGTTTGAATAAGGGCTGGCCCGGATGAGCTCGAGAATCTGAGCGTAATTTCTGGAGTGTTCGTCATCGTGTCCATGATCTTCCAATCCACCGTGGGAATGCGAGTGGGCATGATGATGGTCATGAGAATGTGAATGTGTCTGGCCTGGATTGTTGAGGATCACGTCAAACTTCACGCCTTCCACACTGGACCTTACATCTCGATGGACATGGAGTTTGTAATCACCAACCGGGAGAAGTCCCAACTGTGTTCTCAAGTGTTGTTCATCCAACCCCAAGTCCAGCATGGCACCAAGAAACATGTCTCCGCTGATGCCGCTGAAAATATCAAGGTAGAGCGTCTTCATGCATGTTGAATGTGCTTCTGGTCACGCAATTGTTTCGTAATCATCATATTAATTTGACTCGCGGCATATGCCGCTCCGAATCCATTGTCAATGTTCACGACAGTCACACCGCTGCCACAACTATTGAGCATTCCCAGCAAAGCTGCAACACCCTGAAAACTGGCACCGTATCCGATACTGGTTGGGACCGCGATAACGGGTTGCGCCACCAGGCCAGCAACCACGCTGGGCAGAGCCCCTTCCATACCTGCAGCGACAATGACGACGTTGGCAGATTGAAGGCGGTCCTGTTGCCCCAGGATGCGGTGCAGGCCGGCAACACCAACGTCATAAACCCGATCCACCTCATTCCCCATCACTTCCGCAGTCACAGCCGCCTCTTCCGCCACCGGTAAATCGCTGGTACCTGCGGAAACAACGCAAACCTTTCCCAAAGTAATCTTCACGGGTTCAGCCTGCCAGACAAGGCATCGAGCTTGGGGATGCCATGTAACGCCCGTCATCGAATCCTGAACAAACGAGGCCGTGGGAGCAGAAATACGAGTGACGAGCGCTGCCTTGGAGGATTCTGAAATTTTCTGGAGAATGGAGAGGATTTGTTCATCTGTTTTCCCCTGACCAAAGATTACCTCGGCAAAACCTTTTCTCAGAGCACGATGCGTATCGACTTTGGCAAACCCCATGTCCACAAAGGGAGCTTGCTGAAAACTTCGAAGGACGTTCTCTCTTGAAACTGCTCCGTTTTGAAATTGATCCAATAATTGACCCGCTTCTTCAGATGTCACAATTGAGAATCATGACATGCAGCGGCCGCGAGGTCACGCTCAAAACGACTGGGGTTCTGGTATTTTTCATGTATCCGTTTTCATGCAAAGCTGCAGGTATTGGGTGTCGTTTGATAAATCGGCTGATTTTCATGAAAAAGAAATTCCCTTGAAAAAAACGCCTGCAAAGCCGAATACCGAAATCGGCGTCAAATACTCCAGCAAAGGCTTCAATAACATTTTAGTTCCCGTTGATTTACCCAAGTCGCCACAGGACCTTTTTCGTTTGTCCCTTAAAATCACAGACAGCATCAATGCAAGATGCCATTGCCTTGCCGCCACACCCGTCTTGGTTGACGGTGGTAAACCGGAAAATATGGTGATTTATTACCTGGCGCAAAAGCGTCTGTTTCCAGGTGACTTGCAGGAACGGATCAAAAAAATCAGCGAATGGAACTCCCTTGAAGTAAATATGACGTATGGCCAGAAGGTCTTCTCATGACTTGATACTGGTTCATTACACACGGAAATACAGGGCTCAGACACGTTCTGCCTGGCTGCACCGCAGATAGCGTGGTGCAGTACATTACATATTCCGTGTTAATTACTCGCTAGAGTGACTTGAGATAAGCTATTAAATCACGCAGCTCCCTGTGATTGAGTGCGGAAGCAATCCCTTCCGGCATGGGAGATAGCGTCGCAAACCTTTGTTGCAGCATATTTTTATCAACAGATAAATTTGATCCGTCGCCTTGCCGTATGAGTATCGTTTGTTCATTTTCTTCAATCACAACACCCGAATATTCCTCTTCATCGTTCATCACAAAACGCTCGGAAGCATAGCCGGGAACGATGCTTTCATTGGGATCAAGAACAGCCTTCAATATTTGGAGGGGAGCAAGACGCTTGCCCAATCCATCCAGAGACGGCCCAACAACCCCGCCCTGCCCTTCGGCGATGTGACATCGCAGGCACGCAATCTCCGCTCGGTCATTGAACAAGATTTTACCTTGATGCAGGTCGCCACCTTGAAGGACCCCAAGAGGTAACATGGTCTCGTTGTCTTTACCAGACTGGCCACGGTAGCTCTGCCACAGAGCTAATAAGTCGGGATGTGAACTACCTTGGACCACCTCGAACAGTTCAAGTTTCAGGGTCTCAGGAAACTGACCAACCAACATGGCCTTCCACCAGTCAGCGACCGTTTCACGTGCTTTATCGGTTTTCAATCTACCCACTGCAATGATCACTGATTGACGCAGCCGCAATTGACGGTGAGGCTCCAGCCATACGAGCAGTTGAGACAGAAGATCATCCTCCTTCACCTCCTCGATCACAGACAATGCCACGGTGCGAAGGTGATCGTTTTCGCTGTTCATTCCATATTCAAACCATTGCGAACGTTTCGAGGGTTTGAGTTGCATCAAGGCCTTGAGCGCTGCAGCTCGTGTCTCTGCTTGTTGGCGTATATCGGCAAGAAGTATTTCCAAATAAGGTGCAGCGCTCGTCTGATTTCTTTCGACAAGCCAATCCATGAATGCCGTTAAAAATGCTCCATCATCAAACTCAAACAGGGTCTTTTGGTTTTGAATCAACAAATCATCCAGCAGATGATTTGCTTTTGCAATGACAGGTCGCCAAAGGCCTGTCACTGGATCAATAGAACGCGCTACCCCCCATTTCCTGATGACATCTAATGCAGCCAGAAGCTCTGCTGATGAGGCGGGATGAACCTTGTTTTGCGATTCAATCAGGAAGGCAAAAAGTTTTACCATTTCATCGTCTCCCCCCACCATCTCATGTGCCCAGAGCCAGCGACGAAAGGCCCCTGAGTTGACTTGATTGCTCGGCTTCCACTTGATCAATGAAGGAAGTGCTTCGTCGATGCGCGCATCATAGATTGCCCTCACCGCTGACTCCTGAATCGCATGTGAATCATCCCCAAGAAAGAGGGTAACCTGTGCATCACCCATACGCCGCAAAGCCTGCAGAACAGCCATCCGGATACTTTCCGACTCATGATCCATCCATCCGTTGAGTATCTCCCATTCAGCCTGAGGGTGCTGAAAGCATTGACTTAGCAGAAAATGAAACCCATGCCTGTAATGGGAATCCCCCTTGAGAGGCGCTTTTTCAATCAAGGGTTCCAGACTCGTGATCAGTTGTTCGATTTGCGATTTATTCCAGCTCGGACGTTTGTCACTCAACCATTCACCCAGCGTGATCAAGGCGTTCAGGACAACTGACTGATTTGCATCTTGGAGGCATTGCATGACATCCGGAAACAGTTTCCACTGGGGCTTTTCAGCCAGCCATTGCAAGGTGGCATTGCGGACAGCCTCATGAGAATCTGCCAAGCCTGTTTGCGCCGCTCTCACATGTCGTGACTGATCAGAAGCACCGATACTGCGTCCCATTTGGTTCAATCCCCATAACGCATGCAATCGTCCAAAAACAGATGCTTCTTGATTCAATGTATCAAACAAGACCCGTTCGGAAACGGCTCCCAAATCTACCAACCGAAATTGAGCTTCTCTTCGAACCCAGCGATTCGGATGCCCAAGAAATTCCGCGACTTGTTCAGGTGAACCCATGGCATTCAGGCTGGCAATGACAGACCTGACATCCGTACCCAGTATCGCAGATGCTTCATCATTGGCTGTAATGCGATAAACCCTTCCTTTTTCAGGCTGGGGCCAGCCTTCCACCCAGTCCGATACATAAACCGCACCGTCCGGTCCAAATGCCAGATCGGTCGGCCAGAGATTCCAAAGCCATTTCCGGTTATCCGAGGTGGTGAAACTTGCCCCTTTCGGGCTTAGATCAAATGAACGAATCCCTCCAGGGAAATCGCATATGAAAAAAGGACCCGGGATGTTGTTTCGAGATCCAGCTTCAGGGTGAAGAGCAAACCCTGAAGGTCCCTGTGAAACGTAGCCTGAGGAGGAAAGAATATCATCGATATCCCCTTTCCAAAAACCATCCTCAATCCACGGACCAAATCCCTTCATATGCTGGTAGGAACATCTCCAACCATAATCACCATGAGGCACGATGTGTATGATCCGCGATTGATCGTTGCCCGAGGTGTCATTGTCTCCCGCAAACAGGTTTCCGTAGGCGTCGAAGACAATCTCTTGAGGATTGCGAAGCCCATGGGCAACGACCTCCAGATTCGATCCATCGGGTTCACATCTCAGAACGGCACCTGTGTCTGGGTAATGCAATGTCTTTTCACTCGTTTTGACATGCAACCCTCGATCTCCCATGGAAAAATAGAGTCGTCCCTCCGGCCCCCATGTAATGCCGTGTAAATCATGTCCGGAAACCCCAACATGCACACCGAATCCGTCATGCAATTCTTGAGCTGAGTTGACCGCATGTGATTCCGGGTCCCATTCTAAACGCCACAGCCCGGGAACACACTGAAACCAAACTCGACCATGATGCGCCAGGATTCCTGCTGCGGGGCCTGTTGGAATGGAAGAAAACCCATCAGCCAGCACCCGACTCGATTCCGCAGCACCATCCCTGTCATTATCTTCCAGCAATCGAACCCGCTCAGAACCTCGCGTCAAGGGTGTCAGATGATGCCTGAAAGTCTGCTTCAGGAAGTCCGTGCGGTCTTGAACCGAGCGAAATGACAGGTCTTTGGGAAGCCATTCCGGTTTTTGAGTTACCACATCAAAAACCGCATCCCGATAACGATCGGTTTCAGCCAGGTAAACGCGCCCAACCTCATCCACACTGATTGCAATAGGGTTCATTACATCCGGTTCGGCCGCAAATAACGCAACACCATAATCCTTTGAAATTTCCAGAGGAGCAAGCATGGATTGGATTGACGCTGCCGGATGGTCTGGACTGGCAGCCCCCAGAGAGGTCATGCAGCTCGGACTAAAGCCGACACAGGCACTGATCAAACTGAGGTGAAAAAGCAACGACCGTGTGGAGCGAAAAGAGATCAACATATTTAACCTGTGAATAACAATTAATGCTTTTGATGCCCGGCATGCCCTCCCGCTTCGAGATAGGCCAGCAGATCTAGAATGGCTTGCCGGTCCATGGTGGAAAGCATCCCTTCAGGCATCGGTGAGACAGCCGAAATCTCTCGCGTCTTGATCTGCTTTTTGCGTAGGCTCAACAGCTCGTCAGGTGCGAACAAACTTGGGCGTAACCGGATCCTTTCTTCATTTTCATCTACCAGATTACCACTCCATTCTTCACCCTCTTTGGTTTCAACGCGGACTAACCTGTAGGGTTCATCTATATGAGAAGAAGGTTTGAGAATTTGTTGCAGCAAATCCTTCCCCCGAAAACGCTCACTCACATTGGATAGATCCGGCCCCAACTCAATGCCGCGTCCGTCCATCTGATGGCATTGGTGACACTGAGCATCGAGGAAGGATTTCATCCCACGCATGATAGCATGCTCGTCTTTGGAAACTCGAATGGCTTCGAAATCAGCCATTTGCCACTCCTTGACAAAGATCGGAGTGGATAAGTTGCGCTGAAGATCTTCTTCACTGACTTCATCATTCGTCACCCATAAGGCACCATTCATGACAACCCAATGCCCCGGAAAGGTGCAAAGATAGGGGTAAATTCCGGGTTCCTCTGGAGCAATAAATCTCAGCACTTCCACCTTACTGTCTCGACTCGGGCCAATCAAGGGGGTATATTGCAGAATGTGACGATCTGGATCCTTGGGTATGAAATCGGACCGGGCGTTTTTCGGGTTTTTGACCATTTCATTCGCAGCCATTCCAAGCTCCTCCATGGAGCCAGGTTGAACCAGAACCCAGTTGTGATCAGTGGCATCTGGGTTGGTGAAAATCAATTTGACAGGTTGACCGGCCCTGACCGAAACCTTTTCCTCTGTGAATCGCATTTGTTCCGGAATGCAGGCAATACGCAGGGTGACGAGGTCTTTTTGCAAATCAAATTCTGCATCTTTGGCGCTTCCTGGCGGTTCAAGAAATGATTCCACCTTCCTGGCATCGCGCAACATGACGGGCACCAAGGCGTAGCGAGTATTGCCTTCCCAATGACGGCGCATATTTTCAGATCCAAGTGAACATACAAATGCATAACGCAAGTGATCTCCCAAAGGCTGATCGGCCACTCGCAATAAAACATCCAAAGCCTCCTGGGTCCCAAACCAAGAAGCCGCAATGGCAGATTCAAGTCGCACTAATGGGTTTTCATCCGAAACGGCTTTAGCAAGGAGGTCGTGTGCATCCGGCATTTCTCCATACCAACTGCGCAAGACGCGAACCGCCGCGGCACGGGCGTGGTGTTCCTCGCACTGGATAAGCTTTCTCAATAAATCGTGGTTGGTTGCCCCGATGTTGCGATACAACCAAAGAGCCTCGACTTGATGATGACGGAATCGTGGATCAGCCCGATCCAGGCTGTTCAGCCATGAGGTGAGTGCCTCGAAGACATCTTGCTCGGATCGTGATCGCAATTCATTGCGCGTCCAGTAGCGATACCGATATTCAGGACGTTTGAGCACATCCAACAATGACGCAATCGGTTGATCATGGATCAATGGAGGATCTTGCAGCGTGGCTCCTTTTGGAACGATTCGCCAGATCCGTCCTGCACGACGGTCTCGGCGTTCATCCCGCAAGGAATACTGGGCATGCCCTTTCACAGGATTGTACCAATCGCAAACATACATGGCACCTCTTGGTCCAAAACGAAGATCCACGGGGATAAAACTTAAGTTGGAGGAATAAATGATGTCGCCCTGATACGACTCTTCGAAATGATCTTCTTTCTCGATCCATTGATGAATCTCCACACGGTTGGACGGCTTGTACCGCACTTTGACAAAACCTCCCTGCATTTCTTCAGGCCAGAAATCGAAGTCCACGAATTCATGACCACAAACACCTGAGTATGCAGGAAGTCCCGCCGCTCTGGGATGTTGCTGGGGGTAGGGTGGATTCAAGGCATGGAAGGCAGAGGCGAAAACAGGATGACTGGCCACATGATACCCCCAGTCATCGAAAGTCACTCCCCAAGGATTGGTATTGGGGTAACTGCCAAAAGATGTAAGTCGATGGTTGTCAGGTCTAAATTGAAACCAGGCACTATTGTCCGCGCGTACGGGACCATAAGGGGTCTCGATCTGGCTGTGATGGAAAATGGACTCTCTGAAAAGCAGATCTCCTTCCGGGGTCCAAACAAAATCGTGCAAGGCATGATGCGAATCTTCACTGCCGAAGCCGGCCAGCAATCGAACACGCTTATCGGCTTTTCCGTCTCCATCCGTATCTCCAATCCAGCTCATGAAGGGCTCTTCCGAGACGTAAACACCTCCATCCCCCAGTTCAAAAGAAAGCGGAATATGCAAATCATCCGCAAACACCGTGGATTTATCCGCTCGACCATCTTTGTCAATGTCTTCAAGGATGATGATTTTATCGCCAGGCTCATTCCCCGGATAGACATGAGGATAGGTTGTTGAGCAACTGACCCATAGGCGCCCTCGTGCATCCCAACGCATCTGGATAGGACATGCCAGATCGGGAAACTGCTCCTCTGAAGCGAATAGATTCACCTCGAATCGGGGATCGATCTTGAATTCTGATAACTCATCCTCGGAAGAAAGCCAACGATTGGCACCTCGACTTTGAGGGGTTTGTGGCATTGCGGGGATATTGGAATCATCCAGAGTGGCTTGTAAATTACCCTGAGCTAATTCCCATATCCACTCATCTCGATTACTGACCATGATGTCAAAATTTCGCATGGCAGGCAGAAAATCGAGGTAACCGTATGTTTTGTTACGCGCCCCAGTGTAGTAGTAGGTGTTCAAGGGACGATAACGTTGGAAGTATTGCTTACTTTTCTCGACGACTGCTTCACGAAGTTTTTCACTGACGTTTGGGGATTCTTTGTCAAAAACCGCATTGAATAAATCCGAAGCAAATCGAGCATACCCCTGCTCTGTCAGATGAACGCCGTTGATGGTGTAATCTGTTTTGGTATCGGATAGCCAAGCTCGCGAAGTCGCAAGCACATTCGCAAATCCGATATTCAACTCGCCTGCAACTTCTTCCATCACTTGAGTGTAAGCCAGAAGGCGTTCATGGTTCATGTCGTCGGCAGAGACTCCCTTTATATTTTCACATGCAATGGGTGATACCAAAATGATCTCAGGCCCCGTGCGTCCGTTGAATGCCAGCGATTGCAAACGGGATGAAAATTCTCTCAATGAATTCCGAAAAGCCTCCGTTCCATCCTCACCGTCAAACGATTCATTGAAACCAAAGGCCGCAAAGATCACATCCGCTTGCTCCCTAAACAAATACTGTTCGACATCCGCGAAATTGGAGGGACGCGGTTGCAGGTCAGGTGTGTCTGCAGACCATGATAAGTTTCTCGCAGTAAGTGCATGTTTGGGAAATTGCGCATGCAACATGGCTTCGAAAAAACCAAACTGACCAGCTCTCTCAAACAGAGTGTTTCCGATAAAGGCGATACGGGCGCCCTTTACTAATTCAAGCGGCAAGGAGACGGTGCGAGGTTGCCCGGCCACTTCTGCCCTGGGTGCATTCTTGCGATAGAGCGCATATTGTTCATAGAGAGGGTCACGACTCGCCTGATTAGGATTTTGGCTATTACGCGCCGGGTTTCGATTTGATTGAGCTTCCAGCACCGGAGTCAGAAAAAACAACCAGAGCAAGGCTCCAACAAGCACAATCCTCAAGGGCTTGGCATCAATGCGTGCGTTCATCTTTCAAATCATGACAGACAGCCCATAACGGATACAAGCCGGCATTTGAACGTGACATTTGGTGGCACCCATGGAAGATTTCAGACATATGAACGATTGGATCAAATCTTATATAGAGGCTCAAAAAGCGGCGCTCGACTCCATCCCCACTGAAAAGGTAGCCGATTGCGTTGGAGTGCTGCAGAAGGCATGGGCGGAAGAAAAGAACATTTTCGTTTTTGGAAACGGAGGGAGTGCTGCAAATGCATCTCATTTTGCCACAGATTTGGGAAAAGGTTCCTCCGACATCATGAGCAAGCGATTCAAGGTATTGTCAATGAATGACAATGTCAGTTGGATGACGGCCATCGGTAATGATTATGCTTATGAGGATATCTTCAAACGTCAGTTGGAGAACTATGCCAATCCAGGAGATATCGTGATCACCATGAGCGTCAGCGGTAACTCGCCTAATCTCGTTAAAGCCGTTCAATGGGCAAAAGAAAGAGATCTGACAGTGATGGCATTTGTCGGAGCAAAACAAGGAGGCCTTGCGCCTCTTGCTGATCATCTGGTTGTCATTGATTCTGAGCATTACGGTCGGGTGGAGGATTGTCATATGGGCATCTGCCATATGCTCTGTTATGCTTTCATGGAACTGGATTCATTGAAGCATTAGGAAAGATGCTGACCCATCGCGGTGCCTGATACGCGTAAGACCGGGCATCCTTGACCATGCCTGCCACCGAAGCCATTCGAAAAAAAATTTCTCGTCTGCCCCATAAACCCGGGGTTTACTTGATGAAGGACCGGTTTGGCACGGTCATCTATATTGGAAAAGCTCGAAGTCTGCGGAAGCGAGTCAGCCAGTATTTTCACCCATCACGCCGCCAACGTTGGGACATGAAACTCAATGCACTCGTCGAGGCTATTCACGACCTTGATGTTCACCAGGTCAGGAGTGAGCCTGATGCGGTCTTGCTGGAAGGCAAGTTGATCAAGGAATTCAAGCCTCGTTACAACATTAGTTTTAAGGACGACAAACGTTTCCTCTTGCTGAAGGTCAATCTCAAAGATCCCATTCCGCGGTTCACACTGACGCGTCTAAGACAAGATGATGGCGCCAGGTATTTCGGCCCATTTGCAAATTCTGGTGCTATTCGCCGCACCATGACCATGGTGCGACAGAAGTTCAGCCTGCGAGGCTGTCGCCCGTTGACCCCGAACAAGCACGATTACAAGCATTGCCTCTACGGTCATCTCAAGCACTGCACAGCACCCTGTATCGATAACATATCCACCGGAGATTATTTGAAGCAGGTAGAGGCAGCTTGCGATTTCCTGACAGGGCAATCGCAAGAGATGGAAAAAGACCTCAAGCAGATGATGCAAAAGGCGGCAGAAACGCTTGACTTCGAAAAGGCGGCTGAACTGCGCGACATGCTTCAGGACCTCAAGAAAGCCACTCAGAAAACAGGTAAATTTTCACGCCTTCCATACAAACTACCATTGGCTATCGACCCGGCATCTGATTTAACAGAGCTGAGAAAAGTTCTGAGCATTCGAAAAACACCGGTCCGAATCGAGGGTTTCGACATCTCCAATATCAGTGGAACCTTCAAGGTTGCCTCCATGGTCAGGTTTAGAAATGGTCGCCCAGACAGATCCAACTACCGGCGCTATAAAATGAAAACCGTGCAGGGGCAGGATGATTTTGCCTGCATGGCAGAGACAGTTCGGCGACGGTACACGAGACTTCTCAAAGAAGCAGGAGAGCAAAAAACGGATCTGGAATCCAGTGAATCACCTTTCCCTGAATTGATCCTGATTGATGGAGGCAAGGGACAACTCGGAGCAGCCTGCGAGGAACTTGCCAAACTCGGCCTCAGCAAGATTCCCATCATAGGACTGGCAAAGGAATTTGAAGAAATTTACCAACCCGGAAAACCCGACCCCATTCGATTGGACCATCGTTCCGGTGCACTCAAACTCCTTCAACGCGTCCGTGACGAATCGCATCGATTCGCAAACACCTTCAACGCGCAATTGAGGCTCAAGAAAATTTCAGAAAGCTTGCTGGATGAGTTCCCGGGGATCGGTCAATCCAGAAAAGCCGCGCTTTTAAAAAAGTTCGGGTCCGTTCAACGCATTAAGACAGCAAGTCTGGAAGAGATATCACAATTACCAGGGTTTGGTGGTAAAACGGCTGAAAAATTAAAACTTTTTCTGGCCGCAAGGTGAGCATACAAAAGCCTTTAACCCGAGAAAAAGGCAAACTCCTCTCAGGCCTGTCTAGTCGTGGTGCGCTCCAAAAGCGCCTGTTTCAATCGCTCGGGATCCCATCGTTCTCTCAATGCCCGCAACCAAAGTTGTTGACATGTTTCAGGCGCACTGCCGTGCATGGGAGGATCGGAATCCAGGTTGGTTGGGAAAGAGTATCCATCGGCAAAGGCGGAAACCACGTCTCGCAGTTGACGGTCCGAGATTGCCCCTTCCTTCAACCGATCCAGAAGTCGGGGATGTATCAACTGGACCATCTGAGCTCGATTGACTTGCTCCATCGCACGGCCGAATGCTGACGAAACCTGCAGCAAATTAGCCATGCGATCCTTCGCCGTTCGATTCGCACCAGCTGCATGAAATAAAGCAGGGCTGAAGAACAGCATATCTCCACATTTGAATGCCAGCTGAGATCGATGTTTTTCAAAAACCTTCATGAAAGCAGGAAGACGATAAGCAAGATAACCTGGCGGAAAATGATGTGAAAAAGGGAGCAACAAGGTAGGTCCGGATTCAACAGGCATGTCAGTGTGCGCTACGGCACCCTGCAGTGTGAGGTATTGAGATGCCATTTGAGCATGGGCAGGAAACTGGTGACTGACTGCTTCAGGTTGAAATCCGAGATGATAATCACGGTGCACCGATTGAGCCTCCCCACCCGGTTTTACATTGTTGACCTGAGCCGTGACTTGATAGCCCGGCCCAAGCCAGGCTCTCGAGGCCAGAGCAAGCAGCGGATTACCATAATAATCCACGCAAAGCCCAGGGTCTACACTACAAGCCTTTTGAAGGGAATTCCAGATGCGCTCATTGGTTCCAAAATGGTCCCCCTTTACTTGCCCATCGAGTTTTTCCTGGTAAATCCGCGACTGAAAAACCTTGGTCATTTGGTCTACATGCGAAAGATTCTCATAGGCGTTCCGGATCACAAAAACCCCTGGCCCATCCCGCAAACAGCGACAGAGCTCAGATGTAAGAACGAGCTCCTTGCTCGCATCCATCAACGCAGCCCTGAGATCATCCCCCTGATAAATAAGGATATTCTGTTCTACAGCTTCAGCGTGCGGATAATTTTCCAGAGAGAGCTGATGCTCGCATTCGGCTTGCAGCTTCTCTGGGTGGCAGTCATTTACCGAAAAGAAACTTGGTAGGCCCTTGTTGAGGGGGATGTCCATAGTAATTTGATCCTTTCAGAAGGATGATCATATAGCAACTCGAATGGGTAGAGGGTGATGTCTATTCATGGTGAGCCCCACCTTCGAACCCATGGCTTGCTACCGGTTCAGGCAGAGGAGAAAGACAATGAGGATTTCGCAGGCTTCTTGAGGGTAAAGTCAAAGGTTGGGTTGACCTGGATCTCATTGATGAGGTCCAGCTGACATTTCAGTCAAAAGCAGCATCATTTTCTCGCAGGGATGAAATCCACCAGGCAAGTAAAGCTGGCAAACCAACCATCAATTCCCGAGCTCTTCTTGCTAGCGAAAGTGCCAACCCTTGACTTACAGGAATGCCCAGGCTGGCACCAATGAGGGTGATCGTTCCTTCCTGAGCTCCGAGGCCGCCGGGAATGAGGAATGCCGCCATTCGAATCGTTTGTGCAAGACTTTCGAGGATGACCGCTTCATGATACATGACGGGATGTCCCATCAGGGTCATGATTAAATATATTTCTCCTGCCATCCCAAATCGGAAAGCCATCCGCCAGCTAAAAGCACGCATCAACACAAGCGGGGTGCTGTAGATTTCTCTGACTCGAAGGTCCATGGATTCAGACAAGCGGTTGAGAGACTCTGATTTTTCCTGCTTCATCATTTTTTGCAGCAACCGCGAAGACATCGCAAACAAACCCCGTTTTTGAATCCGCAACAGGAAGATAACCATCGCGAGCAAAATCAGCATGGCAAAGCCGCCACCGATAAAGACAGCCTTGTCCCAGCGATGAAACATCAACAACACGAGACCGAGGGGAGCAAAACATATCTGTGTCAATACCTGGAATGTTTTGTCGATGACCATGGTCGCCCAAGGTTCGATGTCCTTATTGGGTTTTGCAAGAAGACGCGCCTTGACAAGTTCCCCACCAATTTGCGCTACGGGCAGCAGCCAATTACAGGCAAGCCCAACCCAGGAGGCGAGGAAGATAGTCCAGAACCCACGATCGCGATTTTTGGCAAACAAAGTTCTCCAGGCCTGTCCAGCCAGCGCGATTGGCAGGAGGAAGTAGCATCCCACCCAAAGAAACTGCCAGCCGATATTGGCAAGTATGGGAAATACTGTTCCCCATCCGATTCGCTGAAAGAGCAAGGTCAACAAACTTATTCCAATCAGTAACGCCACCAATCGGGAATTTGCCATAGGAAACGGGAAGGATGACATATAGGGAAGGTATTGATAAATCTGTGTCCAATATACGCATACAATGCAACT
>Ga0163179_10000126_pt1 | contig 54605 bp, 31 predicted proteins | sample AtlANTMetagenome_FD_109643 | JGI IMG/M metagenome (GOLD analysis project Ga0163179, IMG submission 109643) | Marine eukaryotic phytoplankton communities from the Atlantic Ocean - Atlantic ANT 2 Metagenome | ecosystem: Environmental > Aquatic > Marine > Oceanic | place: North Atlantic Ocean... | reverse complement strand
TATCTCTATCGTGTACACAAGTATAAATGTCGCTGCACATTAAAACAGTTTTGCTTTGATGATTGATTACATCGTAGCCTCTGACATCATGTCCTTTGTCAGCAATTGCTTCTGCACACGGCGTTCCTAACTTGCCTGTGCCAATAAATCCTATCTTCAAAGGCGAACTCCTCTTTTATTATGTACATATATAATTATCTATGTTTTTTAAACACAGTCATGTTCCTGAGATCAGGATAGTCTTGAGATGTCCATTTCTTTGGTTTCTTTACCTCTGCATCAGGAAGGCGATCTAAGCCTAGTTGAGCAGTTTCGGGTGTCATATAATAATGATAACCTATGTCCTTTATATCTTGTTCTTTCCAAGGAGTATTTGGATTACGGCCATCGTAGCTCATACGTTTTAACACATCATAAGTAAGCTTGTCATCACATAGTATGGCACCGCCTCTGCCTAGACTAAGATGTTTTTGAAACTGAAAACTTAAACACATCAATGTGCCTGACAAATAGCTATTTGCTTTCCAATAAACTGCGGCATCGATTATACGAGTATTTCCGAGATAATAATAATCCTCCCAATTTTCTTCACCCCAAAACCAACGTATTCCTAATTTATCTAGTGTCATAGGAACACTCGGATACGTATTAGTTGGACAGGTCATCGCTGATACTGGTTCTACTCTTAAACATAATTCAATTGCATGTGTGCAACAATCTGTTGCTACTGCATAAGGCGCACCATAAAATTTTGCAATTTGTTGTTCAAACTCTTTTACTGTATCAAAGCTCATTTTTCTTCTCTAAAAAAGGTAAAATTATTTCTTCTACAAGCATTTCATAATGCTTTGGTCCAGGATGTACTTTATCAGGATGCATCGGTGCATCATCTGTTTCTCGCTCTCGAGAAAACTCTAGCATACCGTCAATTGGTAAAAATCTTGAAAAATCTATTTGATCATATAAATGAGAGATTCTTAAAGAAGAATTTTTATCTAATACTTTAGAATTCATTGTAGTCATAAAATATTTTATATTATGTTTTTCTAAAAACCATTGTACCCTTAAAATATGTTCTAGCGTATAAATTGAACCTTGATCTCTTGAGTGCCAGAGCTCAAAATACCTACGTCCTAGCTTCCAACCAAGGCTTGCTATAACCCAATTTTTGTCATCTTCAATAAATCCAGTTGGGTTCTCCATCCAACCATCCCAATTAGTATATTCATTTTTGTCAAACATTCCGGCATCTCTAGCTAATTTATGTTTAGCATATTGTGGATCGTCAAACAAAAAATCCATTCTATCAGGACCCGACCACTGTACTCCAACTAAGATATCTTTTGCCGGAACACCATCTTTTAGTTTTTTGGAAACTTCGTAAATAATGCCTCTACTAATTAAACCATTTCCTTGGCTTGCTAATCCTTTTGATATAAGAGAATATTTGGGTAGAAGTTTTAATAAATGCTCTGGCCAACTTTCAAAGTGTGTAGAATGTGTTTCACTAAAACTACATCCACTTGTAATTAAATATCTATTCATCTTAAAAACCTTGCAGGTGTTCCTACATACACACCTTCTTTTGTAATACTTTTTGTTGCACTACTAAACGCACCAAGAGTAACATTATCACAAATTTCAATATTATTAATAGCTGCACTTTTAAAATTAAACATACAATTTTTACCTATTGTAGTTTTACCCGCTAGCATTGTGCCGCTGTGTAGCATACAATTATTACCAACAGTAGTTTGATGGCTTACTAGACAGTATGTTTCAATAAAACAATGATTGCCTACTTTTGCTCCTGCCATTAGAGAACTAAAGTTGGCTACACATGATCCTTTCCCAATTGTTGCTCCTTCAAACACAATAGCACTATCATGTACATACGTTACACAATCACTATCATACTCGTCTAACAAGTCAATAGTCTGCTCACGTTCTTTTAAGTCTAGTGCAAAGCCTATAAAGTACTGAAAGTCATCTTTGTTATCTAACTGCTTAAACTCTTGCGGGGTCATTAAGCTAGTATCTTCAATAACAAAGTTTTTTCCGTAAAACAAACTTTCTTGAGTAAGTGTGCTTTCTGGATAGCCAATAATTTTTAACGGCTTTTCATTTTTTATAATCATCCTAGCCTCTTAAATAGTATGTTCTTTGTTATCGGTTCTTGTAATAATTTTTCTTGCAAATCAAGTATGTGTACTTGGTTAAACATAACTGTTGGCAACATCTTTTCATATAATTCTCTAAGTTCTTCAATACTCATATTACCGAGCCAATTAATTAATTCAAATATTTTTGCTAGACGCTTATGGTGACATTCTTCAATATCATAGCTTTCATCCCAATAATCACTAAATGTTTGAAATCCCCACTTACGCATATATTCTAAATTACCAGGAGGTCCTACCATTATAAATGGCTTACAATTAATCATAGGATTCATTATTTTTTCTGTGAGTATGCCAGTAGCTTGTGCAAATCTTGTTTCATTTACAATAGCACAAAAAGATTCATTATAATATTCTACAGGGTTTGTGTTTATATGCAGGTCTGGAGCAGGATCATTAATGTCTAATGCATCAGTTAGCTCTATTCCCATAGTACTTGGCGCAATTAGATCTAATTTTTGAGCACCTTCAAGTATACTGTCATAGTTTGGTAGATTTGTTATATCAAACCAAACATTATTTCTTAAAATACTTTGACTTGAACTATAAATCCAACTTAAATGATAATCCGAACTATCAAAGTTTCCAGCAAGGTAACTTGCAATCAAATGCCTATGAGGTGCATATTTCCAATTGCCGCACCAGAATTTTTTTACTATATCTTTAGACGGTGGTATTTCAATATTAAGATCCATTGTTGCAGGATAACACCAGCCTATTGGAGAGCAAAATAATTTAAGATCTGGATATGTTAATCCGAAGTATTCATTAACTTTATAATCAGGAGTATATACACTTACATTTGTTAGTCCATTTCTTTCAACAAATTTTGATATACTATCTAATTCTTTTGCTCTAACATTTTCTATATCATCTATTTCATAATTAGTATATAAAGGTCCTTTATCAGGATCATCATTTACATGGTATGTACTTAATGGTTCTAGTAGATAAATTTTTAGACCTTTTTTGTTCATTCTATTTTTTGGTTTTGTGTCTAATATAGTACTTGGCATTTCAAGATAATCTATTTTTCCTACCCCCATATATACTGCATACGGATTTGATACTCCTTTTAAAAATGTTTTACCTAACTGAAGGAACATATTGTCCCAGCCCTTTTGTAAGTTAGTTTTTTCTCTTAACGGAAACCAACTAGGACCTAATGGATAGTTACTATATAACCCTGTATTATTAGGATTTAGTATGTTATGTTGATCTAATAAATTATGATGATGTGAGTATCTCATTACTTAACCTTCCATTTGTTAAAGTAAGGACTAAGTTCAGGAAACACTTTATGAAAGTCTAAGCCTCGTCTTTGATCATATTCTTCAAAAAACTTAACAAAATTTTCTTGGGCTTCTTGTTTTTCTTTATCTGATGTAAATCCTTGCTTCATAAAATCTAAGCTTCTTTCAAATCTTTGTATTTGATGTGGTTTGAATCCTACCCAACGACTTTCTCTATGTTTATCTATGTTGGCTTTCATAAACTCTAAACACTCATCTCCGTAATGCCAAAACTCTTTTGGTAGTACTTTCAAACTTTGCCACGCTGGATAATGTAATGCCGGTGTATCTACAAATACCCTATGATTTCCATAAAATGTTAGCTTTCCATTATCGTCACGTCTTGTCTTTTTTACATTATGCACACGCTGTAGTTCTAATATACCTTGCATTAAACGCTTAATACTTGGCATACTTAACATATTTAATGTTACAATAAACGTAACTAGCCCGTCTTTGGTTCTAGTAAGATAGTTGTTTACGTTATTCCATAGTAGATTAAAATCTAATGGATCACGCATATATTCTGCTTGTTCTCCCCATCCATCAACACTAACATATAATCTAAAACTTTCTAATTTCTTATATTCGTCTATAAAGCTAACAGTGTCTACAAATCTATTCCAGTTTTTTTGTGGAACACTAGCATTGGTTGTTATGCTTATATTAAGATCATCCCTTGGGTTGTCTAGCACATAGTCAAGTACACGAAATGTATTTTTATCCATTAGTGGCTCACCTCCTGTCATTCTAAAATGCTTTAGCTTAGGATATAAGTCAGGCCACCATTTCCAAAATGCCTCAACATAAGGATTTTCTTCTCTGTTAGGAATTGGATAGTGTCCAATACTTTTAAAATATTCAATACTATTATGTGGTACTGTTGTAGGATAAGGTCCGTGCTCTTTAATATCTTCTGCCCACTTACTACTTAGATGGGGGCTACAATAACTACACGCTAAGTTGCAAGCATGGTTAAAGTTTACTTCTAAATATGTAGGATCAATATCGCCATTAGCACCTGTTGATATTACGTCTTCCCAGCCCTGCTGTGCCCATGGTTCTGAACTACGATATGCTCTGTCACTAAGTTGTTTTCCTTGTGCTTCTACTTTCCAACAACTACTGCAACCATCTGGTTGCTTACCTTCAAGCATCATAGCACGTTGTTGTTTTTTCTCAGGTGTATTATGTAATGCACGTGGGTTCTTTTTAACAGCTTCGGGGTCAATTTTATGCAAAGGTGGGAGAAAACAACTATTAGTTAATCCGTTAGTTAAGTGTATACTGCTCCACAGCCATTTAGCCATGCACATTGTAGGTGAGATTTCATCCAACATAGGTATTACCTGCTGTGCAGCTGTCTGCGGATCTATTTCAGTAATCTTTTTCACTTTAAATAATCACCATATACTTCTACTATTCTATTAGCAAACAATTCTTGAGATTGAGGACCTGGATGACTGTTATCTTGTGCCGTATCAACCCTATACTTTGATAAATTTTCTTCCCACCAAGTTATACTATCAGGTATTAATTCAGATAGTTGATTTTCTTCTGGAGGAGATGTATGTAAAATTTTTGTAATTCCATAACTTTTTAATAATAAATCAACATATTTTATATACCAAGAAGTAACTTGTAAATGATCAACATGGTCATATAAGTGCTTATAATAAACTGATGACAGCGTACCTTTTTGTCCGGCCATCCATGTACCTAAAGCATCGTACTTGTTTAGATTTCGGTGACTACCTTTTCTTAATATAGTTGTTCTATCTATAAAAGACCATTGTATAATAACTGCATCATCTTTTGAAATATGTTCAGCTGTTATATTGATAGCATGAGTTATCCATTTATTACTTGTACCAGGCCTACTATGATTTATTACTTCACTAAAATTTAATTTCTGTCCTAGTATTGATGCATACCCTAACTTGCTTGGTGCATGCCCGGGTTCAACTTTTCCAATAATACAATCTTGTAGTCCGTGGCCGTAAGTATAACTACATCCGTATGCAAATAGTTTAGCCACTTAATTTCTCCAGCAAATCATTTTTTAATCCTATGTGTATAGTTTGATTTCTATAAACCCAGTGGAAGAAGTTATGTGTCAATACTTCGTAGCATTCTTTATATAATTTTGCTATATCTTCATCTGATAATTTAATAATACGCTCTATTTCTTTAATGGTTGCTTTTAGTCTTTCTTCATTATTTTCAATAGTATCATAAGTCTCATCTATTATTCCGTCAAATGTTTTATAACCAAAAGACCTTAAACTTTTTAAGTCGTGTTGTGCGCCAACTAAAATAAATGGTTGCCAATATATCATAGGTTTAAATATTTTTTCACTAAAAAATGTTTGCCCGTTTGTCTGATATGTTTCTGTCACAACGTGCAACCAACTATTATAAAACTTATCTCTAGATTCATCAACTGTTGGATTATCGTCTGCGGCATTATAACCATCGTCATAAGTGAAAGGCAATCTATTTAAAAAATTTGGAAAATTATTAGTTTCATGAAGTTCTTCTTTAAGCTTAGGATAATGTTCTGGTATTACGTGGTGTAATGCTTTTCTAAATAAATGCAAAGAACCAAAATCAGTTTCTTTAGCACAAGTTAAAATGCCAAGATCTTTATACTGTTCTAATGCATTAGTTAGTAATATACGATGACCATGAGGTCTACGATTTAGACACAAAAATCTATTAGGACGAGTAACAGTATCTGTACTATTAAATCCATGTTTGGCATACTCTAGTAATCCATGATCATTCATATGCTGTTCCCACCAGTTGTAATATACTGTTGGAACACCGTATGGCGTTTCGTCTAAATTGCCAGATAAAAGCACAAAATTATCATACTGTAAATTATATTTTTCTTTGATTGCATCGATTAATATTTGAAAATGTCCATCATGATTCCATCCTTCCATTACATTAATAACTAATAATTTACATCTATTAGATTTTAAATTATCTAAATGTACTTGATCAATTTCTATAACTTCTTGTAATGAGTGTTTTGAATCAGGCGCTGGTACCCAAGGAATAGGATAATAATATTTCTGTTTCTTAATTGCTTTTAAGCTACTAACAGGATTATAAACCTTATAAGCTTTTTTAGTAGTCAATCCAAGAGGAATAAATGCATCAGAATGCTCAGGAAATAATCCTAAGAATTCTTTTTTAAATCCATTTTGAAATGCGTATGATGCTCTTCCATCACATTTTCGCCATCTGTCATCAGTTAAGTCTGATCTTTCCCAAACGTTCACCCTATCCATGTACTACCTCTTTGCATTTTTCGTAAAAATGAGAAAACTGTGGAAATGTTTGAACAAAATTTTTGTTGCGTCTAATATCATAGGAAGTAAAAAAATTATAAAACTGTTTCATTTCATTTGTTTTATCATTATTTAAATTTTGTGTAACATAATCTACAGCTCTTGCCATTTTTGCTACTTCAGTGTCTTGGAACCCATGATGTCCTATTTCTTGCTCTCTGTTATCTTGCATAAACTTAAGGTCATCTTGCATTATTTTTAACATTTCATTATCAGCAAGAGCAATAGTTTGCCAATTAGGATATGTTAAGTAGCTTATATCTAACCAAAGCTTTTTCCAAGTGCCTGAACCATGTTCAAGTCTCCATTTAAGTAACCATTCTAATAAATTACGAAATGTCGGAATACTTAACAAGTTATATGTTGCCATAATTACTGTTTTTGACTTCCAGTCTAACATTGGTATTTCTCTTGTAACTTTGTTTAAATTACTAATAAACTGATCATAATCTAAACCATCACGTATGTACTCTGCTTGAGCTCCTGTTGCTTCAACACTTGTATACAATTCAAAGTTTTTTACTTTATTGTTTATTATTAAGTCTTTAGCAATAGGTATAAATCTATCGATAAATGCATCTTGAACTCCTAAATTTGTGTTTATACCTAATACTAAATTAGGATTAGGATTTTCTTGTATATATTTTAAAACTTTCCAAGTATGTTTACTAAGCAAAGGTTCACCACCTGTAATCCTAAAGACTTTTAAATTGGTATACAACTCAGGCCATATTTTCCAAAATGCTTCTATATAAGGATTTACTTCTCTATTAGGAATTGGTATTTGATTCTTGGTACGCAAATAATCAAGATGATGTACTTGATAATCTCCTAAATCGTATGCTCCATTAGCTTCAATATCTTCCATCCACTTACTAGAAATTTGAGGACTACAGTACATACATGCAAAATTACAAGTATTATTAAAACTAACTTCTACATATGTTGGTAAAAATTTATCACTTAACGGTGATTCTTTAATTTTTTCAAATTGTCCTTCATTCCAATCTTCACCACTCTTAAAATGTCTATCGCTAAAATGACCATGATTTAAATTTTCAATATTCCAACAGTAATTACACTCTTTAGGTTGCTTACCTTCAAGCATCATTTTACGTTGCTCTATTTTATGCTTTGTATTATGCAACGCATGCGGATTATCTTTAAGTTCTTCTAGTGGAATAAAATGAGGAGCAGGATGATGACAGCTATGAGTGTGCCCGTTATGTAAATGCATTGTTACTTGTGTCCATTTTGCTAAACACATAGAACAACTTATTTCTTTTAATTTTTCTCTTGCATATTCTGCACCAGCATTATACGTACTTTGACTCATATTAGAGCTCTTTGTCGATAAACTGGTTATGCATTCTTCCTGGATTTTGATAAACTGTTTTAAAGAACTTACTTTGTTCAGGACTAAAAGGTATTACAGGAATTGGGACATCAAGTTCATTTAGTAATTTTCCACCCAACTCTTCAATAGAGTCTGCTAGTCCATCCATTGACACCTTTGGTTCAACTCCATTCCAATAGTTATTTAAATATTCAAAATCACGAACATTTACAAAGTCCCAATCTGTTGCCATAGTTTTATAAAGGCCTTCTCGAGCACCATATATAGCCCATGATCCATTTTTAGAATCTGCTCCTACAGTTAACCAAACATATAATCTGTGTAAATTTTTCCAATGTAATTGTGCAAACTCTTCTTTAGTAACACGCAAGCCTCTATCAAGTGCCATTTTAACACCTTCTCTAAAACCAGCTCGCCATGCTTGTTGTGGAGTATGATTATTATATACATAACTAAAACAACTATTCATCTGTATATAATTGATATCCCAGCAGAAATCTACTTGTGCATGCTTATTATCCGGTTCAGCATTTTCATGGGTTTTCATTTCTAATACAAACTTTTTAGGCCAACATTTAAGACCACCGTTTCCGTACATAAGTCCATTAACTACATTATATCCTGCCCAACTAATTACACTATGTTGTAGGTCCTCGTGTTCGTCAAAGTCAATTTCTTGATTAATAAATTTTTCATCAACTATATTATCACCATCTACTGTAATAAAACGATCTGTTTCGCTTAATTCTGCACAAGCTTTGTGTGCAGCATCTGACCCTTCTACTCCATGAACACGTTTTGCCCAAGGAACTTTTTTACATAAATCTGCATAATTTTTTTCTGCATTTGGTTCGTCATAACTTAGATAAATTATATCATAATCTGTCACTTTAAATGTATTACTCATTCAATTACCTCGTGTGCGTAGCTATCAAAATATTTTGCTGTATACAAGCTAACATCTTTATTTTTTTCATTTTCAAATTCAAAAGGAATAACATGTATTTTATTTAACTCTGACATCGAAACTTTAAGTGCTCTATAAAGAATATTTGGATCATGTTTTGCAGTTATACTAAAATATAAAACATCGTCGTGATCATAATTTGTCATTTGTAAAAACTTTAGTGTTGCTGGATTTAAAGCTAATGTCCATAGTTCAGATGGTTTATCTTGAGTAATAATAATATCATATTCTTTATCAAGCTGTACTGTGTATAATTTTTTACCTAGTAAAATAGTACTGCCATTTTTTAATTTAGTTTGATCTACTACTTCTATAGTGTTCTCAGTTACAGAATAATCTTTTGTGTCAGTAGTATCAAATCTTAATAACGTATCATTTTTATGTATCCATTTTACAAGATGATGTTGATCCGTGTAGAAAATTACATCATTTGAAGTTTTGTCATATTCTTTTTCAACAAGACTAGCACTATAAATCTTATTATGTTCTAAAAATACATCACCATCTTGTATATGCGTAATAGTATCAAGACTCTTGTTACTATCTTTATAAAGTAACACATTAGATACTAACATTTCTGCATTGTTAGGATTAAATTCTGTACCTTTTGGTTGATCTTCGATTATTCTATATACACATTTACCAATCCATACATGTTGTCCTGCTAAATGTTCTAAATCATTATACCAAATATCAATATGTAATCCAATGTATTCTTGTGTAAACTGCAATGTAGTTATCGCTAGTGACTGTGTTGCTAAATTAGTTAATTGTACGTCTTCGATAAAAGGCAAAGAGTTCTTTTTACTAAAATTTTGTCCTTTGCGATTAGATTTTAACAATTTATAAACTGTATCTTCATACCAAACTAAATGATCTTTTTTGTATGCTGTATCTTTAAACCATATGTAAACTTCTACGCCATCATATACCTCAGTACATGCCATATGTCCTGACCTATTATTCTTAATAATAGGCAATTGGTAACACATTGTTGATGCTTCCTTATGTGCATCTTCATACGATTTTTCTTTTAAAACTTTTTGCTTTAATACTATATCATAGATAACAATATAATCTGATGTTTTCTTTTCTCCTGTAAGTATCGGACTAGAAACATCATGTGGGACTGCAAGTACATCTTCATTTTCATCAAATGGTTGCTCTTGTCCGCTTAGTCTAAGTACACTTCCAGTTTCTTTATCATAATAGACATATGTCGATTCAGAAAGCTTTACTTCCATTTGTAATGATTTAATTAGATCATTTAATTCAGACATTTAATAAATTCCTATACCTTTCAATTACAGGAGACTTTTCTAAAAAATCATTTTCAGTATAATGCAATATGCCTAACTGATCGTAATTTCCAATTTTAACTTTACAATCTCTTGAAATATAAAATCCAACTCGGTCTTGCCAATTACTTGCTCCATCAACCCAGCCTTGACAATTCTTTTTCATATGTGTAAAACTAGGAAAGCTTACGGTTGGGTTAGTTATATCATTTGTACAATCTAAAATCATAGCAACGATTGACGCACAAACATCTATACTTACATGTGTAGGTCTAGTTACTCCTTCTAAAAATACTTCGTAAAAAGCTTGCCAGTTTTGTACAACTAATTCTAACCAATGATAAAATTCTTGTGCTTGTTCAGACTTCTCAAAGTAATGAACTCCGCAGAATAAATTAGGTAATTTATTTGCAAGAAATGTTTTTCTGTAATATTTAGTATCTGCTATTGTTCCTCTGTAAGTATGTACTTTGCTAGTAAAAAATATTTTATAATTTTCTAAAAACTTCCACCAGGCTGATATGTCTTGTAGTACTAACATATCAGTATCCATTACAATTGTTTGATCATATGGACTAGCGTGATATATTTTCCATCTATTTTCAATTTTCCAACTTGAATCTTTTGCTGAATCTCCAAATGGTATAGGTATTATTTGATCGAATAGATTTTCAAACTCAACTTTATTATCAGTTATAATACTAATTTTAGTTTTAGGATTTGTAGATTTCAAGCTCATTGCTAAAACTTCTGCTTGCTTAACATAACTTACATCTTGGAGATTCTGTGCTAGTACTATAATACCTTTAGTCATTGTTAGCCTCTAAATCAATCATTCTTCCTAAACTATATTTGTTCATCACATGAATTGTTTGACCTTTAGTTTTAAGTGCAGTATATTCACCTAAGTAATCTTTCTTTTCTACTAAAAACATCATCTGGTCATTATCTAATTTCCATAGGATATCTCTATCTGTAGTATACATCATTTTACCAGGCATTGGTTTAGCAAATAATCCTTCTTGGAATCCGTTCATTATATGTATTGCAATACTAAATGCAAAATCATTTCTAAATAATGTAGATGTTATTTGATAAACTCTCCTATAATGATCCCATTCTTTTTCAATATGCTGTACTAAATCAAAATAAATTTTATTAACTGTAGTCTTTCTAAAAAATACACACGTTGCCCAATAAAAAGGAACACTAGTATCACTTATGTACTTAAATTCTTGTTCATCACGTACTTGAGCTATATCAGTTGAATCTTTATAAATTAAAAAGTCGTCTTGAGAATCAAAACAAGACTTTAGTAAACTATTACTAATAATATAATCAGTATCTAATAGTAAAGTTTGATCATATGGACTAAGATCGTATGCATGTGATCTAGTTCTATTATTAAATGTTGCTTGACGCTGATGCATACTGCCATCAAAATATAATCTTTGATTTTGCTGTGGTTTAGATTTTAAAGGAATAATCTTATCAAATACTTTGTCGTCGAAGTCAGATTTTATATACTCTGCTGAATCGGTCAATACAGTAGTTGGTATATCTAAGTATTTTCTTATACGCTTTGCTAAAAAAACTGCTTGCTTAACATAGTCAACCTGAGAATTATTTCGAGCAATTAAAAAAGCACCTTTAGTTTTCTTCATAGTCAACTAATTTTTCCACACTTCTTTGTTTTTTCAATTTCATGTAATCTGAGTGGTAAGAATTTGAAGCCACAAAATATACATCAATAATTGAATCATAAAATTTATCTACATTTTCTACAATAGTAGGAATACCATTGTCATCTGTTAGTACAGCATTAGTATCTTGATGACTTTCAAGAAGTAATTTTACAAAATTAATTAATTCTTTAGTAACAGTAAACTGACATCCATTATAGAAATATAATAGTTCTTCTTGATATTTTTCCGTCAATAACCTTTTTTGGTTATTTAATGTAAGCATGTAGTTTGAAAATTCTAAAGCTTTTTCTAATCTTTCATCCATACGAATTACCTCCTATAATATTATATATTCGCTGTGGCCACTAAAATGGCTGAGGTCTGAACATATTTACTATTATAGCACTATTATAGTAGGTAGTCAACCTTTAAAAAGCAGATATTGTAGAAGATGTAGGTGTAGATCTTTGAACTGTAGTGTAATTAACTCCGTTTATTATAGCTGTTCCGTTAGGTCTAAAAAATTGAACTAAATTTACTACTGAAGCTAATACATTTTCATCTGGATTTCCATAACTAGGATCTGTTAATTCGACTTTAAATTGTAAAACTGTATCACTAAGTTCCATTGCGTATATTGTATATCTGTTAGGATTATATACACCGCCTCCCTGATTGAAGTATGCTGTTTGATATACACTGGACATATAGTCATGACCAATGCCGCCATATGACTGTCCAACTCCGCTAGGTGCAATAGTTCCCTGACAACCAAAGTTTACTGCTCCTATAGCGTTTATCATACTTTTCCAGTCTAGTGTTTTTGCTTGGCTTCCTGAATATGTCATGCTTGGATTAAATCTAATTAATCCGCCTGCATTAAAGTATTCACGTCTTTCTTGGGCACTAGTAAATGTAACTGTAAATATATGACTAAGTGTTCCGTTCCAGTTAGTAGAAGTTATAGAAGTGTCGCATGGTAATAGATCTGCCTGCGTAGCATGACAATCAAATTTATTATTTTCTATATCAGTTGCTAGTGATTCTATTCCTGCAATATATGCTTCTTCAACTTTGTCAGCAGTTGCCGCATTTGTAACAAAATCGCCAATTTTATAAGCCAAAGGTGTAAATGCAGATGTACCTACTTGATGTATTTTAACTTTAGCAACATCAAGGTATAATCCTTGATATGCCGCTGCATCAATTAGGTCATTGCTTGCTGATTGCGAGAGATAGCTACTCGGAGTTTCACCATATCCAAATGTATAATCACCGCTGTTTCTATTTGTTTCAAGACAAGGTCCAAGGACTCGATCTACTCGAGTCTTTAAATTATTAAATCTTGATGCTAATATAACTGTTGGCATTAAATAACCTCTCTATTACTATTTAGTTGAATAATAGCACCTTTGTTTAGGAAAGGTTATTCGTCAGCTGTTCGTGTGCTTGGGAATTGTCTTGCGTCTCCAGGCCAAATAATTCTAACAGCACCATTTGCGCCGTTGTATCCGTCCCCACTGCCTCCTTGAGCACCTGGTCCTCCGCCATATGCACCACCGCTTGAGTCTAAGTTGCCGTTGAAAGAGCCATCACCGCCTTTAATACCGCCGGAGCCACCTTGTCCTCCTTGAGAATTGTTACTTGCTATACCAGCTGCACCGCTAGTGCTTTCGCCGAATACTCCGACACCGCCACCACCGCCAGCTTGGTTGTTACCCTGTACTATAGTTGCGCCACCACCTCCAGCTCCGCCTGTGCCGGGGCCCCAGGGGATTGTTGCGTCTGCACTGCGGCCGTTACCACCATTACCTGAATATCCGCCGGCGCCTCCGCCGCCTCCGCCTGTGTTACTGGCGCCTCCAGTACCACCATTTCCGCCGTTACCACCGCCGCCACCTGGGGCAGTAAAGCCGCCACCTTGGCCGCCATCTCCAGCATTGCTTGCTGTTGGGTGTGTTTGTCCGCCGTCACCCATTAAGGTTGAAGGATTTATAAACCAGCTGTTGCCGCCTGAAGCGCCTGGTGTTGAGCCTGCATTATTTAAACCAACGCCGCCTGCTCCTACCTTGACATCGTATGCTTGTCCAGGAGTAACAGTAATATTATTCCTCCAGCCAAGACCGCCTCCAGCGCCTCCGCCGCCTCCAGCACCTGAACCTGAGGCACCACCTGCGCCGATTGCTACAACAGATACACTAGTTACACCTTGTGGTACTGTCCAACTAGTTGTACCTGGGGTTGTAAATAATTGTTGACCTGTTACCACTGATGCTGTTGCACCAAAAGTACCTGACCATGCTCTGTTAACTATTGCGCCTACGCCAGTGGCTTCTTTAATTACAAAGCTACCTGTCCATGTACCGTCTTGTGTGTTGTGTATGGTAAGTGTATATACTTGGGTTTGTCCATTAGACATAGCATTTGTAATCGAAGCTTTAGCATCAGTTTGCACACTTGGATAGTTAATACTGTAACTAGTTTTACTTGTTGTACCTACTGCTACGGCTATTTGACTTGGTCTAGTTAATTCTTCAACTGTAACGCTTCCTGTACCAGCAGTACATGTTACTGTAATGCTTTCTGTAACTACTCCATTTTGATTAAAGTTAATGGCGCTGCCACTTACTGTAAATGCAAAGTCTGCACTAGGAGCAATAGGCGATGGTGCAATACCAGTTGCTGATCCTCTGTCGCCAAAGTCTCCAAACCCATCTCCAACAATTGCCGGCTTACTTGCTAGTAAAATTCTTGCTGCATCTGTGTTGGTCGATCCTGTAAGTGCAACTCCGTTTACTGTAAACGGTATAGGATTAGTTTGACTTGCCATGTACGTAAAGAATGTTTTAGTAAATCCTGATGCAGCAGGACCTGTAATAGTTAAACCTGCTGATTGAAAATAGTTATTGTAATATTCTCTAGTCCAGTATGCTAAACCTGACGCATCAGGTTTTCTATTCAATGCATACACCGTTTCGTTATTTGTGTTTAGCCAAGAACCTGTATTATTATACAGATTGTCTGCAATCAAAGCACCAATATCTAATGCTGTTGAGTTCGGAATATTATTTAAGAAAGTAGTTCCAAATTCATTTATCCATTGCGGACTATATGTATACGATAATACTGATCTACTAGTATCATTAATTGTAATATTTACTGCAGATTGCCCATTGTTGAGTGTCATTGTCATTACTTCAACATCTTCAGTTGTGTTATCAGCTGTAGCAGTGTATGTTAATGTAGCAACATTATTCTGCATTACAAAATTGCCAGATAAACTTGCATTTCCGATATCAGAAGCAGTAACACCTGTAATAGTATATGGTACTGTTGTATCGTTAGATACATTTGTTGTGGTTAATGTAATAGTAACAGTTTCGCCTTCATCAATTGCATTTTTACTTGTAGATAAAATATATGTTGGAACAGTATTGTCAACTGGTACACTAAATCCAGATAATGCTGTACTTGTAAAATAGGTAGGTGTAACTGATGTAATACTATTTGGTCCGACTGCTCTATACTGTTGTATTGTACTTGTAAGAGCGCCGTCTACGTTGTTGTCTACGTTATTGTCTACAACAACATCATTAAATTCTATTCTAAATTCAATTACAGAAGAACTTGTTTCTCTAGCTTTTACTGTGTATAAATTTCCTGCATATATTCCGCTGTATGTTCCTGCACCTACTTTTGAGTACACTGTTTGATAAGATGAAGTCATAAAGTCATCACCAATAAAATAACCTTGACCGCTGTTTCCAGCAAAAGTCTGACTTCTAGTAAATCTAACTACTCCTACTTCACTGCACAGTGCTGCCCAATCAAGTCCTTTAGAGGTACTAGGATTAGTATTATTTGTAGATATTCTAATTTCGCCGCCTGCGTTAAAGAAGTGCCTTCGAACATCAGCACTATCAAATGTCACTGTAAATGTATGAAATATTAATCCGTTCCAAGTAGCTGTTCTAGTACTTGTTAGTTTAGGTTCTAGTGCAGCTTGACTAGAATGTAATAATAATTTGTCTGATTCTATTGAATTCATTAACGATTCATAGTCAGCTATACCTTTGAGTGTTCCTTCTATATCAGTACCTACAACACCTGCATCATTTATTGTTCCACTGGTGTCTTCTGCAATAATATTAAGGTCTTCAATAACTTGTCTAATACCAGTTTCAGCAATACCTACTTGGTGTATTCTTGCTTTTACCATATCTGTAAATATATTATTAATGTCTGATGATGAGATTACTGAATTGGCAGCTACTGGAGCAGATGCAAGAGTTTGGCCGTATCCACTACTTCCGCTTCCATTTCCTAATATGAGTGCGATTCTAGATTGTAAGTTGTTTAATCGCGCTGCGGTAATATCTGCCATTAGTTAAAATCCTTAAACTTTTAGCACACATTCAACTAACTTTTCACCTTCTTCAGTACTTGTTTCAAGTGCTACGCCGACTAGTGCATTAGTTGTAATAGTGCTGCATACTCCATCTTTCCAGGCATACACTGCTTGTCCTTTTGATATAGGACCATTAACTCTTACAGGAACCCTACCTTTTAAACCAACTGCTTGGCCTTCAGCTTCTGAGTTCATTAAGTATGCTGGGTTGTCTGATATAACACCAATACAAATATCGCCAACTCCTGCGGATCTCACTTCTTCATCGCCGCCTACTGCAATTGCTGTACCTACTGGATATTCTTCATCTGTTGCATAATTTTCTGCCAAGTCAGCATAACGTGCTTGTGTAGCAGTACCTTGGAATAAGTTAGCAGCAATATTTCCTGTAGCATCTCGAACTGCTACTGTATTGTTTGATGCCGCTGAACTTGCTGTTCTAAAGTCTGTGCCTACTCTTAAGGCAGTAGCTTTTGATGCTTCACCTGTGAAGTTTAATGCATACACATTTGAAAATTGAAAAGTTCCACTTCCCAATGCAAAAGTGTTATCTACTGCTGGTAAAATACCTGTTGAATCAAACGTAACTGAGTGCGTATTAGTGCCTGCACCGTTCGTGCTTTTTATTTTTATTTTACTGTTGTTTCCAGTAATATTTTGAATGACGCCGTCTGCGCCATTTTCTACTAATAGTTGTAAATCTTGTGAATTACCAATCTGTATTCCTGCATCTGGGAATTCAACAATATTAGCAAATACTGTGTTTGCACCTCCTGCTGATGCTTGAATAAAGTTTGAAGCTTCTACTCCGCCTAATCTTAAACTGTCTGATGCTGTTCCCCAAAAATAATGACCTGTTGGAGTAGTTACACCATTAGTTGCAAGTTTAGTATTAACTAGTGTAATACCTTTTTTAAGTCTATCAAATCCTGTAATTGCGTTGCTGGTTGCAATATCAAACTCAACTGCACTAATAAGCATTACAGTTTCACTATTTAATGTACCTGCAATAACATTTCTAGTAGTACCATTAGTATCAAGTAACTGTAAGCTTTGCATTTGAGTTATGCCATCGCCTGCATTTTGAGGACCAATTAATACAAAAATTGTTCCGTTATAAACATATAGTTGGTTATTGGTAGTATCCCACCAAAAATCACCTACTGATAATCCAGTAGGTTGTGTTGTTGATGCTTCAGAACCACCGTTAGTTCTCCACTTTGTTCCATCATAAAATTTTAATTTCGAAACTGAAGTATCATACCAAAGCTGCCCGCTTAACGGTCTAGCCGGTGCTGTTGCTCCACTAAAGTTTTCTAATAAAAACAGGAAGTTTTCATTCTGTATTTCACCGTAACCTGCGTAATTTTTACCAATAAATTTTAAATCGGTAGTTTGGTCAACGGTCCCGTCTTCAACGTTAGTTAAAAGCGTGTTATTATATCTGTCTATTTGATATGCCATTGCAGTTCCTCTAAAGTACTTATATGTTATTTATCGTTTTGATCATATGTTAATAAGCAGTCGTTGCCTGCCACTCCCATGCTGTTCCGTTTGATTGATACCTCATCAAACTACGTGTTGCGGACAATGAAACGTTACCACTAGCACCAGCAAATACAATGTCTTGTACTACTGATTCGTTCTGCGTTCCATTAGAATCTACAGCTATATAACTAATTGTTTTAGCTGAGTTAACATCAATGCCACTTGCTGTTGCATTAGCATACGATGTACAATGAAGTTTAGCTTGTTTGCCAGTGTTAATAGTTGCTGCAGGATATAGATCATTTAGATAGCCTGCTACTGCCGCTTGTAGCGTCGAGCCTGTTCCTAATCCTGTTATATCAAAGCCCATTACAATTACTTCATTTGCAATTTCTGTATCTGTATAGGATTTAGTTGATACATCTTGTATATCAGTAGGATCACCTACACCTTTTATCTGTGGTGCACCTGTAAACGTTACTGCGCCTCCTGGTGTAGAATTAATACCGCCGGTGGCATTTATGTTAATTGGACTAGCTGAATTACTAATAGTATTACCGTCTATGCCAATAGAATCAACTTGTAATGATGTAAGTGTACCCACTCTGGTTAGCTCATCAGCATATAAAATGTTTGATAAGCTAGTATTTGTTAATTTAGTTTGCCCGCCAATTTTAATCGATTTTGTTGTATCTGATAAGTCAATATTTTTATTAAATGTCCAAGCATCTGTCGAGCCAAGCCATTTAATTTCTTTGTTGGAATCAGTTGAAAGAAGTGTAACACCACCGCCTTCTGCGCCAACATCATCGCCGCCTGTACTATCTGATTGATAACCTAGTTCAATATTTTTGTCTTCAACTCTTAATGTTACTGTATCAATAGTAGTTGATGTTCCTTCGACAATTAAATTACCTGTAGCTCTAATATCACCTTCAACATCTAGTGTATATGCTGGCAATCTATTAGTTGTAAATATACCAACTTTTGCTGTACTAGCATCTACGTATAAAGCATCGACAATAAGTGAATTAAATTGACTTGAACGTACTCTTAAACTTAGATCGTGGTTTAATAACTGATTTTCAACATAAAATCTTTCACCAATAACTTTTTGCACATTGTTTTGTGAAAGTCCAATTGTAAGACCACCTGAATTTTGAATAGTTAATGCGCCAGTTGTAACATCATTAGCGTTAGATGCTAAAAATTGGTCAGCTGTTTTAGTAACTCCTGCAGCATCTGTAAGACCTAATGAACTATTTGCAACACCGTGCCACTTAAATGTGGAATCGTTAATAATATTAACGCCTTCGTATATAATACCATCTGGATTAGTAGTTGGATCAACTAATCCTATTACTCTCTGAGCATAAGTAGGTGTAAACTGTATAGAGCTTAACACAGCTGAAAGTGTACCGCCAATATAAAGATTGGCTACTGTTCTTGATCTGCTTTGATTGTCAAGTATTTGACTAATTTCAAAACCACTTTTCTTTTGAGTAGTTGTATATTGCGGACCAACTAGTACTGTATCAGTTCCATCAAATGCATAAAGTTGGTTATTTAAATTGTCTATCCATAAATCTCCTGCAACCATTGTAGGCTGAGTATTTTGTACAAATGGACCGCCGCTGGCTTTCCATATAGTACCGTCATATACTTTTAATCTAGCGTTTGTTGTATCCCACCATAGTTGTCCTGTTAACGGTGTTGAAGGAGCTGCAGCATTACTAAAGTTTTCTAATAATTTAATAAAATTTTCATTAAAAGATTCGCCGTATCCAGTATAGTTTTTACCTACTAGTGTAAGATTAGTACTAGCTGTATCAATTTGTCCATCAATTAATGCTGTAAGTAGTGTACCGTCTGTTTTATTTAATTGATAACTCATGTTAGCACTCCAGTGTATATAATGTAGTTAACAGCTAGGTAAGGATCAATAGTATTTAATGCTGTACCTAATGTTGCTGTTGTTTTAATACCACCACTAGAAGCTAAACCTTGTGTTCCTTGTGAGCCTGAAGTAATAGATAGTTGAATCGCTCCTGTATCTGTTGGAGATCCAGTGCCAACCCTGGTTGCATAGTACTGTGTTCCACTATCGCCTTCCATGTCGTGTTCGTGTTCTGGTAAGTTGCCAACTCCTATTGACGTAGTTTCAGAACCCGATGCTCCGCCAATTGTTTTTGCTGTATTATCAGTTACCCTGCTAGCACTTGCACCGCCAATATTATCTAAACCTAATGGGAATCTACCACGCATATCTGGTAATGCAAAAAAGTTTACTCCAGAGTCTGAAATAAGAGAAGCATCTTTGAAGTTAAATCCAATTGTTAGCCATAAATCGTTATAATCTGATTTTCTAACTTCTGATCCATCACAAAATACCCAACCTAAAGGAGCAGTTGTACCACCATATATCATCATTGATCCTATCGGAGTTAATGGTATAGATTTTAAAAAATTAGCTTTAGTAATTCTAAAGACGCCAGTTGCTCCAGCTGGTCTGTTTATTATTAATTCATCGGAATTTGCCGCATCGTATGTAACAGTTTTACTAGAAATAAATGTATTTGCAATTGACATATTAAATGTCTTTGTACTTCCGCCTGTTTGTCCGTCAAATTCAAAACTTGCAGCATCAACATCTCCACTTACTGAAAATGTTGTAGCACTTGCTAGCTTATCTGCAGATCCTGCTCTGCCACTTACTGTACCGCTAACATTACCTTGCACGTTTCCAATAAACGTATTAGCATATACACTATCATATTTGTTAATTAATGTACCAATATTTCTTGTTGATCCTACATCAGGAGCAATATTTCCTGTTTGTAATATTCCACCAACATCAAGATCTCCGCCAATATAAGAATTTAATGCAACACCTAGTCCGCCTGATGTAATAATTGATCCAGTACTAATACTAGTACTATTTGTGGTACTAGTAACTTGTAAAAATCCTGATCCTGCTACACCTGATTTAGGAGTAACCTTTATATTGCCTGCTACTTCAAGATCTTGTTCAGGAGCACTATTATTAATTCCTACTTTTCCACTTGCGTCAATACGCATTACTGTAGGAGTTGTTGTTCCACTACGTAATCTAAAATCAATATTTGAACCACTAGTGTTATGTTGTATAACAGCTTGTTCCCCGTCTACATTTAAACTTAGTTGTCCGCCTGTTCCAATAATAATACCATCATTATTTTTAATTTTTAAATCAAAATTAGATATTGAAGTTTGATCAGTTCTGACAAAGTTTGATGCAGGAATAGTTTGTGTGCCAACAACTAATGCATCTGCTTTTTCTGCTGTACCGTAATATTTTAATGTTTCAGTCCCAAATAATGCTACTGAACTAACATTCATTCCTGCTTTGATTCCAGTTGTAAATCCTGCAATAGCAGTCTTTGGTGTAAATTCTCTGTCACTAATAATAAAAGCTGTCTTATCTTGAACTTTAATTGACATTACTTTGTATGTTACGTTGTCTGTTCCTACTAAAGCTTCAGATTTTGTACCTGTAAGTAAACCGTCAGTAAATTCTGGACCTACTAATACCCAAGTAGAGCCTGTAAACAAATATAATTGCTGGCTACCTGTGTTAACCCATAAATCACCAGCACTTGAATTTGCAACTGCTGGTTCTGAGGTTGCTTTTTTAAGTCCTGCCGCAGCTTGCCAAAAAGTTCCATCATAAATTTTAAGCTGATCAACTCCTGTTGTTGTATCATACCATAGTTGGCCTTCAACAGGACGCAGAGGTTCTGTACTATTAGCAAAATTTTCTAATAAATGTAAAAAGTTTTCACTAATTGCTTGGCCATACGCTGTTGTAAATCTACCAGGTAGACTTATCGTAGTTTCTGCATTGATAGTATTATCTTCAACAGTAATATTACCTTTGTTTACGGAGTCAGTATAACTAATTGCATATGCCATAATCTATTCCTTAACCCGCTAAACTCTGTACTCGAACAGTATAATCAATTTGTATTAATCTATTCAACGATTTTTGTACAGGATGAAAAATTACATGTGTAATAAGACGTCCGGTGCCTGATGCACTATAGCTTCTTAATCCTAATTCATCAAATACATATGCATTATCAGGATCAGTTGCATTATCAAATGCTTGCTGTCCGCTTGGTTCGCCATAATCTAACAAACACGAAACTAATATATCAGTATAATTTGTTCCGCTTACGTGTCGGGTTTCTGTTTTATTTCTAGCAGCGTCTGTATTATTTACACTTCTTTCGTCAACTACTTTTGTATGTGTTTGGTTATATAAACTAGCATTAGTACCTGTTGAATTAGGTGTAAGGTATGTAATAATACCAGTAGGATCAACCGACGTTCCTCCGTTACCGAAACTCATTTCATATATAAATCCAGCACCTTCATTACTCAAGCTTTCTGCTAACGCAATACTCATATTTTCATAATGAATTGCATTACGTTTTTCAACATATACTTCTTTTGACTTAGGATCAAAGATCTTTATATGTCCTTGAACTAGTACTCCATTTTTATCTTGCATATTATCGTTCATTGTAATTCCTATACTGTATTTATTCTGGTAGCGCCGATGTTCCTGCTCGTAAGAATCGAGCTATTGAATTTTCAGCATCTCCTAACATTTCTCCTGTACTTGTCCACGTTTGTCCTGTCTTTTTAATAACTGTTACTTTAGTATTAAGCAACGGAGTTTCACTTAGTGTAATACTATTTGTACTAGAGTTAAATTCAAACTCTTTTGGTAGTGTTACATCACCATCAGGACTATCAAGAGCAATCATTGGGTCAAATGACTGCAAAGATGTCTTTCTTAGACGTTTTCCTGCTGAAAATACTTCAATTTCATTATATGTTCCAACATCAAACCCTAATGTAAATGTATTATTAGACCCTGTTGCAACAAAACTTTGCGACTGTGTCATATCTTTATACGGTACAGTCTTACTTATGTTCTGATCAAATACCTTTTGTCCTACTGGATAGGAAGATTTTACTCCAGTTCCTAATGTACCTCTTCGTAATTGTTTCAATGTATTCCCATCTTTTACAAAATATTCAATACGTTCTCCGTGTATGAAAAGCACACCTGGAATATTTTGACCTTTACTAGGTACTGACAAATTAGTACCGTCAACTACTTCAATACGTAAATCATCGCTATTCAATGGCTCACGTAAAGTAGTAACTTCTTTATCTAAACGCTTAAAGTGTGTTCTATTCAACATATCTTTAAATTGTCTATATGCAAACTTTGCTGTACTTATCTTTTCTGCAAAGTGTAATACATCAATTACATCATTAGCTGCTGGAGTTCTTACTAATTGTACTTTCATTTGGTCATCTGTTACTGAGTAATCAACACTAGGTGTTAGTAGTTCGCCATTAACACTCACCCAAACATATTGTGCATCAACAGCTTTTTTCCTTAGAGGTATTTCTCCGACTGTTAATCTATTATAAGTTACATTTTGTACATCCTCGGCTACTAATACTGACCTACTGACTACATCATAGTTAATTCTTTCTATGCCAAGTAAATCATGATTTGAAAACTGGAATATTTCTACTTTCTGTCCTGCTGTAGGAGTTGTATCAAGTGAAACAATTTTACCGTTAATTCTATAATCGCCGTCTGTAATTGCAAATATTTCAACTGTTGATCCTGGTTCTCCAACAGTATCTGCTAACACAATGGAACTATTAGCAATATCAAATCTCCATTCATTTGGAGTAAATTTTTCTACTCCGTCTACAAATACTTTAATATCGCCGGCGGCATTAGCACCAATTGGTTCCTGGAATGTCTCAATTTTAAATTCCCTTGTATTGTCTGCATCAACTGTGTGCTGAATGTTATATCCAGGATTTAAAATTTTATTATCAACTTTAACAATAATATTATGTTCATTAGGTAAAGAATAAAACGGAGTTTGAGACAAAATAAACTGTGATGTAGATCCATCAGCTTCAAACTGATCTTTGCTAACTTGACTATAGTTTATTTTTGTCTTATCACTAAACACTGTGTAATGTATTGTTTCACCACTTACAGTCCTTGGAGTTTTAAATCTAATCCCAATTTTAGCTATAGGTGCGCCACTATCTTCACTATTGAAAATTTCTACATCAGTAGCAACACCATTTACACTTACAAAAACGCTAGTATCTTTTTGCCAGTCAACAGTAGTTAAGTAATCCGATTGTCCTGCTAAAGATTCTCCTTGTCCAAAATCTAGTACTTTTTGTGTACCTTGTGCCATTGCAATAATGTTTAGTTCAGCACCAGGAGTTGCTGAGTTAAGTGTTATACTATTAGACGCCCAGTTAATAACATACTGAGAGCTAGTTAAAAGAATGTTGTTTACCTTGACGAACACTGCTTCTGAGGTACGTGGAATAACTCCTAAATCATAAACAGTTGCACTACTCATAATATAACTTTGGCTATGTATCATTCCTTGCCCTGCACTATCTCTAGTAAACACTTTTATATCTAATGTGTCATTAACTTGTCCTGGAACTAGTTCTTCAGGGCCGCCACTGGTAGTTGGGGTTACAAATCCATCACCGTCAACAATAATATCTTCTGCATTAATACCTGTTGCCGTTTTATATGCTAAGTCTCCACCTGATAATGCTGTATCATAACTTTCGGAATCTGGTAAAACACTACCATCACTAGTTGTTTTTCTAACAATTAAAATATCACTCGGTAATACTCGTATTCCTAATACTTCTAAATCAAGGACTTGCGTTACTCCGTCGCCAATAACAGAATTTGTAATAGCACTAGGATTCTTATTTAATGTACTATTATCATAATTCGGATCGTCTATACGTACACCGTTTAGATAAAAATTGTACATAATGCCATTAGCTAACGGTTTTGTTAACTGCACTGCATTTGTTGATCCATCGGAGTAAAAAACTTCATCTTCAAATGTATTATCAAAAGTATCCCAGCTATCGGAATACCATCCTTGACTATCCCATCCGGCTGGTTTATCAAATTCGAAACTACGTACTTGAACACCACCATAATCAACTCCGGTCATTAACTGTTGTAATTCTTTACCATACATTTCTGCACTAGGACTATATGCAAAATTAATTCTATCTTCAGCACTTAATAAACTAATTGGTCTAAAATATTTTACTTTAATTTTAAATGCGTTTGCAGGTGGTGTAGTAAATGTAATTTGTCCTTGTTCTCTAGTGTAACCAGCTGTAGTATTTTCAACATTTTTAAATGTATATGCACTTCTTAGTTGCTCAATTAAAGAATTATTATCTTTACCGACCCATACCTCTACTTTTGAGTTTGAAAGGTCCATAGGCCATTCTAGATTATAAATTAGATTAGTTCCTGATCCTTCTAATGTTACTTCTTGTGCTAATGATGAATAATATACTTTTCCTGAAGTTCTATCAAATTTAGTTACAATCTTTGGACTTCTAACTACGCCATTTCCTAAAATAGCAGTAGCGTTAGCTTTAGTACTTCCTTCTGTTTGAGGTCCTTCAATTTGAACTACAGGAGTTTTAATATATCCTGTACCAGGTGTTAGTACTTCAATTTTAGTAATTTTTCCATAACCTAAATAAGCTCTTGCAGTAGCACCTGTGCCTTCACTACTAATTATTTTTACAGTAGGAGTATAAGTATATCCCGTTCCTGGTTCAGAAACTTTAATTTCTTTAACCTGGTAACTGTTATTATCTGCCCAATGTTTTCTTGGATAAGTTGCTACGCTATTAGGAGCACTTACAACAACACCGTCAACAACCTGTGCTTTACTTGGCTCTATAGCTTTATTTTGTTTACTATACTCGGGTGGTAAATCAAAATCGCTTACACTAGAATTTGTTGGTTCTATATTTGCATAGTTACTAATAAATTCTCTTATGTTTGTACTGTACGGTTTAACTTCTTTAATATATGCTTCATAGTTTGCTAGGTTATCATTATTAAATGTTATATCTTGATATAAAGGTCCAATATTATGTTTAGCTTTAACAAAGCTAGTTTTAAACAACCAATCAGCGCCTACTTGTTCTGCAAGTACATAACGCAATGATGCAAAGAATAACTCATTATATTCTACTGCTAGTGTTCCGACAAAGATATTATCTTTGATAGCATTTAAAATAATTCTTAATTCTTTAGACGGAGTATTATCATAAAAGAAGCTATCAAAACTTCTATTATCAAAACCTACAGTATTTTTACTGTAGTCATAAAGCTTATCATTAAATTGCACTGTACCATTTTGTCTGCCAATTGTTTTATAATTTACAGTATAATCTTCAGTATCTTCATCTGCTATTTTTTCTAGCAATAGCCAGCCACCGCTGCCTACTGATGTAATTTTAACTGTATTACCTATTGCGTTATCAAGGCTTGTTAACAAATAGGATCCTGCAATAATATCGTCAACTTCTGTAAACTGGTTATATCCATCTTCATACCAGTCAATTGTATCCCAGAAGTTTGTTACGTCATAGTCTTGTATACTTCTTCTAAACCAAACACTTTCTGCTTCGTTCCAAGAATATAAAGCCCATTTGTTAAACACTGTACTATCAGATTCAACAAGTACAGTATACCTTCTTACAGATATACTAGTAGATTCATTGTAACCCGATCCTTGGTTTTCTACTATAGCACTAGTAACTTTTCCTAATGTATCTATAGTTAATTTTATTTCTGCATTTTCGCCAACACCATTAATTTTAATTTTAGGAGGAACTTTATAACCTCTACCAGCGTCAGTAATATCAACTCTTGTAATTTTTCCATTTAGTATTATTGGAGTTAATTTTGCAGGAGTTACTTTACTTGTGCTAATAAAAGTTATTTCAGAATATGTACTAATCTTATGATCATATTCGCCACTTAATAATGTTGGAAGTGGTTCTTTTTGTGACAAAGCATCAAGATTATATTCATCAGCAAGTAAGTTCTCTTTACAAACTACGTTAACTCTTTCAATAAATTGTTTTAATGCTTCGAATCTGTTTACAAACATTCCTTGTCTTGGTCTTTCTTGTATACCATAACGACTTTTTACAGGAATTTCTTGATTTGGTACTGAACGTTGTTTGGTATCAAATCCAATTAAACTATCAAACCATTTACGTTGTATATCTGCATTAGGTATACTAGTATCTAACCCTTTGGTTAGTATTTGATATTGATTATGTGAGTTTTGGCGTTGTTTATCAATACTATTATTTGTATACTTAATATTTAAAACAACATCGTCATTGCTAACAAGATCATTACAGTTTGTTAAAAGAAATTTATCCTTGCTTAATAAGCTTACATATCTATACTGTTGATTTTGCGGGTCTGCTATAAGTGCTGCAATATTCCTAATACTTAACTTTCTACTTTTAATAGACGGTACAGTTTTTTTATTTTCTACCCAAAAATAGTATAGAGAACTAAATGACTTACTTACATTATCGTAGACTAGTCTAGTTGTATACTTTTGGTTTCCGTGTAAACTAATTCCACTAATACCTTGTGCTAAACCTTCATCAGTGTCTGCAAAACCATCCCATGTATTAGGTAACAATGGGCTCTCAACCCATTCATAAACATTAATAACAGAACCTTCGAGCTGTGTGTTCCAAGTATTTTTTTGGAAATTTGTTGTTCCTTGATAAGGATGAGCAAATCTAGCAGCTTCAATATTCCACCAAACTTTACCAACATAATTTTCAGCCCAATGCCTATTAGGATCTACATTATCATCTGCTAATTCACCTGTATTATAAAATGCCGGATCATATCTAGTTTTAAATGAAATTTCTTGTTCTGCTACTCCTGCAATTTTTCCTTGTATTGGATCAATAAAATCAAGGTATGTAATAATTTGATTAGACTTTTTATTATACAAGAAAGTACCTTTTATTTTATCTACATCAACTGGGGTTACACTACTTCTAATCTGTGTCCATGCAAAAGAATTAGGTTGTTTTCTAAAGTCAACTAAGCCGCCTCTATAAGTTGTGTCAAATTGCTGTGGCATTCCAATATATAAATGATTATTATTTACATACATATGTTCGCCGAAATTTGTTTGAATTAGAGGATAACTAATAATCTCTGATTGTGATACTTTATTTTCTAAAATCTCGTATAGATAAACTACACCTTTATCAATTTTAATATTTTTAAATGTTGTAAACTTATTATCAAATGTAGTGCGAACTTCTTTCTTTGTTGACGTAACATCAAGCTGGTAAGAATCAGTTAATGTTTTTTCATAAGTATCAAACTTAGTATCAATTTTTTGGTCACCATTTAAACTAGATATTGCAAGTGTGTCTTTTCCAAAATCTAAATTGTAGCCAAATCTTTCAGACTCTTCATCTTGTGGTGGAAGCAATACTTGTGTTGGATTTGTCTCTCCTTTAGATACAGATGTAAACACTGTTGGGTATGTTGCTGATAATTTTAATAGTGCAGGTTTAACAACTGTGTCAATCCAAGCAAAATTATCAATACTTTCATCAGTTGGATCTGTTGCATACTTGTGAAAGGCTAATGTATCTTGTGCAGTAATATCAATCGTTTGCTGGTTAGTACTATCTGATACTGTGTTACTTAAACTTGCATCAGCATAAATTCTACCGTCTGTGTGTTTTGTTTGTAAAAAAGGAATCAATGGATGAGTAAGATTTCCTGTACTCATTTGACCTACAGCGGCTGCTACTTCAGTCCAATTAATTTTTAATGAAGTTGTTGGCGTGCCAAATACTCCACTAGCATTTTGATTGTATATGAATACAACACCTTGATTAATTCTTGTAGTATCTCGAAGTGGCGAACTTACTGCAATTTTGTCTCCTGCTGGATTTAAACTTATTTTATCAGCAAACCCATTAAGTGTATCGGGCTTTGTAATCATCTGGGAGAACTGAAATTTATCGTCAACTTCTCTATATACAACTACTGCAATATCTTGTGTACTATCTGTTAGCACTTGCTTACTAGTAGTAACAAGTACATCACCGTTTGCACTTAAATCAAAATCGTCGCTAAATTGTGTAATGTTTTGTATTGGATCAAATATGTTTTCTCCGTAATATGCTTTAGAAGTTCTATTTGGTAATATTCCAAGATAATCAATATTACTGCTTAATGTTTCCCAATTAGTTGTTTCCCAAACCGCTCCAGCAGCAATGTTTGTTTTAGATTTATACAAAACATCATTATAAGCTACTATGCTGCCTTTTTCGTAGCTATAAGTATTATCCCATACTCCTCGATAATTTCTATCTCTTCCGCTTTTCCAACTAATATTTTCCCAATATATAGGATCAGTTATAAAGTTTGTTGATGCCGCAGCTTTTATACATTTGTAATACTGATCTTGGAATAAAACAATATCATCGAGTAAGTAACTTTTTAATTGATAAGGACCTTGAAAAGAATCTTCCTGGGCAGCAGTATATCCATGTCGATAAAATTCTATACTACCTGGATCCTCTCTAGTACCTAGCCCTTCACTTGAGACAGCTAGTGTATAATAATTTCCAGTTTGTACTATTTTAACTTTTTTACCAAATTTTCTATTTGCTTTTTGGTGCTCAGAAACTAGTAAATATTGTCTAGAATACATTCCATCATCACGTCTGCGGTAAATTCCAATAGCTCCTGCATCGTTAGGTCCTGCTGTTCCTGCAGAAGTAGCATCAAGATGAAATACTTGTGTATAATCTTTGTTTAAGCTATATGGAGGATTTGGTAACCTTGATATTCCTTGTTCGGTATTTTCGTTGAAGAACCAATATTCTTCATCAACAATTTCAGGATTTGCTACAACACTAAAGTTAGAACTGTGTTCAAATACTATTAGCTTACCAATTATGTCGGTTCCTACAGCTATGTCATTATCAACGTCTGCTACAGTTCCCATTATACGTGCAACATCTCCAGCACCACGAACAGATGTATTAGCTTCACGTTGTATAGAATATTTTCCAATATTTGTTAATTGGCCCCAATCTCCTGAAAGTGCCTTTACATAAACTCTTACGCTATTAAAGTTTCTACGATAAAATACTACTTCAGCAGTACTAGTAGTTTGTGTTGTGATTGCTAAGCCACCTTGGCCATCGTTGGGTATTTGTACATCACTAATTATGTCGCCAATGACAGGCTCAAACACATTACCATTAAAATCAAACTCGTCAAACGTAAAGTCAATATAGCCGTCCCAAAGATCAACAACTGTTTGTTGCTTGTTAAGTATGTCATATGTAAATCCTGGTGTTGTAACATCAATAGTTCTATTATCGAGATTATAGATTCTAAATTCTGTTGTATCATTTGCAGACAACGTGTCAGTAAAATCTTTAGATCCTCTTACTACCCATTTGTTACTAAGTTGATCTGCTTCTACACCGCCTGGATCTCCTCTATAAGACAGATGTGTAATATAGCTAGCTCTGTTTCTATTTTTAAGATAGGTTCCGATATTACCCACGGCCTGTTGAATATTTGAATAAGTGTTTAATGCTCTTGTAGATGATGCTAGTCTAACATCTGCATAAACTAATCCTCGACCAGTATCATAATAAGTTCCAGCATTAGAATATTGAAAGCCTGTTGAAATATACCAAAAACCATCTACTGTTGTACTTGTATTATATGTCGATGCTTCTGTGTAGAAACCAACAAATACAGTTTCGTTAATAAAAAGTTCATCACTAACGCTAAAAATACCATTTGTATCTTTAAGGTAAACTACTGCACTATCCTCTTTAGTTCCTACATAGCAAACTGTAGCACTACCTGTTGTAGTAGTAACTGTTTGGCCAACTGTAGGAAGAGTAACAAATGTTGTAATAAACAATACATGATCAACTTTATGTTGAATAACATGATTTCCAGTTAAAAAAGCACCGGTAATTTCTGTTATTGCTCCGCCAAAAGGCTGATAATTAGTTAATGTAGGATATGCAAAACTACGTTGATTCCAATAGAGGCTAACAGTGTCACCTACTGACGTACCTAAATACATATCGGTAGGAGCTCTAACAAGTATGTGGTCTACTGTATTATTTGCTAGTCCTGGATCACCTGCAACCAAAAGTTGAAGTGTTGTTGAATCAGCATCTGCAGATGCTGCTAAATTAACATAGGTATCAAATGTTGTAAATGGTTGTGATGAAATTTCCGGAAGTATTCCTCTATTTGCTTTCCACAAAGTTTCTCTATACTTTACAGTATCGCCTTTAGTGTATGTTTGTGTTTTATCAAAGGCGCCTTTAAACTTTGTTTTTACACCACTAGCATTTGGAATACCGACTACTAAATATTCTCCGTCTGGACTTACTGAAACACTTTCGCCAAATCTAGTTGTTGAACCAATTGAAAGCATAGTCTCGTCACTTGCTATTTCAATAACATCATCAAGTACTAAATTATTTTTTTCGTCTGTTCTTTTATAATGTGTTACTTTTCCGGTTCCGTCTCCAGGTGCAGCAACAAATACATCATTATTATTATCTGTTATTGCAACACTTTTACTGAACTGTTGCGAAGTACTATCAAACTCTGAAGGATTATAAATTGTTTGGTTATTAGTATAAACTGGCTTATTTTCAAAAACTGCCCAGTCCCCGAGAAAACTGTCTATCCAAACTTTTTGATTTTCGTACATATTATAGCGACTTACATTAAGTTCATCTATTGTTGCTCTACGTACTTCTCTAAATTTTACTATTTGATAAGACTGATCTAAGAAATCCTCAATATCTGCATTTATGTCAGCTTTAATTGTAATTTTATTAAGATTCACACCATCTTTGTCAATTGCATATAGTCCATTAAGTTTAAATTCTTGTGCGCCTCGTACACCAATAATATCAGATTGTATAATTAATGGTCTAATACCATCACCAGGTATATCTGCCCATGTATCTAATTCTAGCTCAATCAGACGCAAACCATCAGACGATAGCCTATCTGTTTGGACTGTAGCAGCCGTAACTTTGCAGTCTACTGGTATTAACTGATATACACTCCAAGAATCTTTTCCTGTTTCAATTATCCAAATGTACTCACCTAATTGTATAGCATTGACATCGCCTAATGATAATTCAGGTATACTTCCTGCTACAAATGAAACATCTTGTTCTGATACATAACCACCTGTTTTAATATATTCGTCATTCGCTCCGATTACTTTAGTAGGAAAAGGAGCATGATTATAATCTTGTTCTTTGTCATAAACTTCACTTGGAAGTATTCTATAAACTTTTTCATAGTTTGTTTCTGGTAGTGTATTAACTAACTCAAATGCTTGAGGAGTTTCTGTCATTAACTCTTCTTTGAGAGAATACTCTACTTGTTTAATAGCATCAGTAGCTCCAAACCTTCCTGTTTGTATTGCCCATTCTTCATAAAAATCTAGTGCAGAATTTGTTCCATCTCCTAATGATTCAAATAATTTTGTTAACGAATTCATTGTACCTTTTTCAGCTATAAATCCTCTATAAAATTTAAACTGACTTATATCATCATTAATAATGTTTGCAAGATACTGTCGTTTTTGATAACCAATTAAATGCTGTGCTAAACGTTGCTGTTCATCATCAAATCCATCTGAATCTAAATCATAAAAATCAGTAAACTGATTTGCTTTATAATCCATATTAGCTGTTAATTCTGGAGTTGGTTTTTCGTTAAGTTGTAGCCAACGTACTGATTGAAAGTCTTTTGATCCTGGAATGTTATTTTTAGCTGTATAATAAAATTGCTTGTACTTAACTATTTCGCCAATTTTATAATCTCTCCATTGTGTCCAATCAGTGATTTCAGCATCATCATATAAAAATCCAGGTAGATTTAATCCTCCATTCCAATCATCAGTTCTATAACCACTTACCTTAATTCGATCTTGTCTATAACCAGACTTTGGTTGATAAATTATGTCGCTAAATGAAGTTTGATTTTCTAATAGAACTACATGTTCTTTTTGTACAAGAGGTAACGTTATATGATATAAGCCGTCATCAGTATCTTCTACTGCAAGCCCAAAAGAGTTACCATCTCTAATAAGTCCATTAAAGTCTGCTTGTAAAGGTTGACCATTAGCTTTTAATATGCTATAATCATAGAACTTATCATATAGATTATCTACAACAACAAAATCTCTATCAAATTGTATTTTTGAAGCGCCTGGGCTTAGTGTAATAACTGTTCCTGCGGCCCAACCTTGTGTTGTAAAGAACATAAATTCTCTAGCAGTATTTTGCCAGTTTTCAACTTTTTCATTAAAAGAATCAACTTCATTAAATGTAAATCCTAGTTCTTTCTGCCTAGCATTATAGCCTAACATAAAGTCTACTACTTCTTGTGTGTTATTTAATTTTGTTCCGTACTGTAGCGTATGTACTTCTGTATTATCAAAATCTCTAAAGAAAAATGCAGTACGGCCACCTGTAATAGGAAGTTCTTCTAATTTTGCAAAGCCATCTATAGTAAAAGTTGTACCACTAGTAAACTGCCTTGCTGCCCTATAAAACTCGTTTTTATATTGAACAATCATCCCTCTCTCATAAAGAGTATTTCCTGACCATTCTTGACTTGCTTCAGATATGCCTCCAACAGTTACAGTTATCTTTGATGATCCTTGAATTGGCTTGTAGTATTCAAAATTAGGATTGATATTATTGTAACCTCTAATAATATAGCCTGTACCTGCACGTTCTACTGAAACGCCACTATATGTTGCCATTTCTAGAGGACTACTAGTATTGCTAAAAACTTTAAAACTTTCTTGAGGGACAAATATACCGTCACGTTCTAGTTGTTGTGTAGGTGAACGACTATCAAGTATTAAGTTAAATTTGTTAGTATCGGTAAAGCCACCAACTTTGAATCCAAGTTGATTTTTTAGATTTGCAAGATTATTTTTATAATCTGTATAAACACTTAACACATCACTAGATACTAAATTATAGATATAATTTACAAGTCCGCAAGTTAATACTCTTGTATCATCTTTATACGTATTTGGTAATTTTGCAATAGACATTTGTATAGGTTTGTTAGTGTCTGAATGTACCCATTGTTTTGCTAAGTTTCTTTGTGTTCTTGATACATCAAAACCTAAGCCCATTACTTTCGCAGGTTTATTCAATAAAAATGCTAATAATACTGCAAAAGGATATTCTGGGCTTCGTCTCCAAGCTGTTTCAACTGGACCGTGATCGCCAAACTTCCAACCATTGACTGCGTCTTTTCTTACAAATCCTCTAATATATCCGCTATCTCTTGGAGATTTTAATTTTCCTTGGCTATCAACTGGAATATGTTTTGTTAAATTAGGTCTAGCATATTTAGGATTGACTAATTCTGCTTTACCAGGTTCTTTAATTCTACCTTCTTCTAAGTCTCTCCATAAAACTAAATTATCACCTGAATACGGAGCAGGGCCATATGTTGCTTCCCACCATGTTGGTTTCATAGTAAACCCTAGCATTTCCCAAGGAGTAGCATTTGGCCTATCTGTCCCGTAAGCATACATATATGCTCCTCTCCAGAACCCAGGCATGTCATTTCCTAAAGGAGTTTTAGCACTTGCATAATTAAATGTAAAACTATCATTAGGGTCATAAAAGTTATGTTCAGTATATTCTGCACCATTAACTAATCTAAGCCATTGATTGAAATCACCTGCTAAACTATTATCTACTTCTGCTCTACTAAATTCATTAGTTGTATGTTCTCCACCTTTAAAGTCATCAATGTTAAGTAAATCTGATGAATAATTAACTTTAATATTATTAAAAATTCTTCTTTCTAAATCTAATAGTAGCTCATCTCTAAAATCTTTGTAAGCTTTGATATAACTACCATCATGACCCCTAATCATCGCAACACCAATTGGATATTCATCATATGTTAAATCATCTTGAACAGCATGATTAGCTTGTGTGGATGGCATATAAAATATTTGAGACAGACCTTCAAAAACATGTGTATGTGCTGAACCTGTATCAGCACTTGAATCAGAATCTGCAGCAATAGCCTCTTCTTCCGAAGTATATAACGGATAGAACCAGCCAACTTTTCCTTTATGTGATTTTGTAGTTTGATTTTCACAACCGTATAATTTGAAAGGACCAGTTTGATTTGTACGTTGCGATATATAGCTATCATCAATTGTAAGCTCAGGACAATACTTAGGATACAATCCTAGCTTTGTTGGTGTAAGAGCGATAAAGCTACCATCAGTAGTTTCGTATTCAAATATTTCAATAATATCGCCTTCAGATTTAGTTACAGTTATTACAGCATATCCATCTGTATTAAATGTATAATCTTTATTGTGTACTAGTTGCTTTCCATTTAGATAAATGTTAATGCTTTTAGCACTAAGAGATGTTAAGTTAAAAGAAGTAGTTATAGGGTACGTTGTAGTTTTTTCATCTAAAACTGTATATTCAATCCTATTTGCATCACCATAACCTAACATATCTGAAAAGTAAAACGGTTCAGACTTTAATTTTTCTTTATTAAGCTCGTTTAGTATTTTATCTACATGTTGCTTTATAGGGCCATCATATCCTAAGTTATTCGCTGTTTCTAAAAACTTTCTTTTAAATCTAGAATATTCGTTTTTGGAATACTTAATAGCTTTTACAATATTAAAATCTTTATTTGTAATATGATATAAAGGGACATTAATAGGGCCACTATGTTTAACAAATCGTTTACCAAAATGATCTGTTTCGCCTGAGTCTCTTAAATTACTTCTTCCTGGATATACGCCTCTAAAATCTTGTACATCTTCGATCATAGTATCTACATGATCAATAACTTCGCCTAATGTAAATTCAGTTATATCTTCGTTTAGGGGATTTCTTTCTAAGTTATGGGGAAACTCATAATATCCGTTGGCAGTTTTCTTTGCTAAACTATGTGTTTTTATTTTGACAACTTGATCAACATTTAAATCTTTATTAAACCTAACTACAGCAAATCCATTTGTTCTATCAATTTGATAGTCTTGAAGATGAACTTTTAATTTGTTATCTACGTAAACATTTACTCTTAAGTCATTTAATTCGCCAGCTTTTTCATAAACATCAATTTCAAAATTATTAAGTTTAGTTGAAGTAGCATCATATTGCTTAACGATCATTTGTCTAGTGTTAGTAGGCAAACTACTGAATGCATTAACATAATCAAAAGATGTTAATGATTTATATTTTTTAAGATAACCTGTGTCTATCTTTTGAGTTAATAAATCAGTTTCTGTTTGATATGTAAATTCGTCATTTAATAGATTAAAATTAAAAACTATATCGCCTGAATTAGTAATAGCCCTATAAGTTAAAGGAAATCCTAACTCAGGATCATTGTTACCTATACCTTGTTTATATGAGAATACTTTAGATCCTGCAAAAGTAGTAGATCCATAATAAGCTGTATCACTAAAGCTATGTGTATTAGAGTCAAATACTTCAAACATAGGGTGCTGATTATTTGCTGTTTTTTGTTGTGACTGTACCCATCTAGTTCCATCATAATGAAAGCTAGTACCTGCATATTTTGTACCATTAGTAACTAGTACAGTTTCTAAATTAATAGGATCTGTATCAGTTTCAGGTCTTAAGTTAATTTGACGAACTTTGTTAATTGTTACAAAATTAACTTTATAAATTCTTCCGCCTACTAAATTATCAGTGTCAGCTGTAAATAAAATACGCATACCGTCAGCTAAATCAATACCATCAATATTATATCCTGCTGATCCTTCGATAGTACTAAAGACATCTTTTGTAAAAACATCAATTAAGTCTACGTCAGTTTTAGCAAATACACCAAAGTTGTTTAATTTTAACCCTGCTTCGAATTCAATAATAGGACGTTTTGCTCTGGTTGTTTCATCCAAAGAATTTGGTAACTGATTATATGTTTCGCTTGCAAGAATAACGTCTTTATGATACCAACAATTATAACGACTCCATGCGTTTCGATCTGGGCTGGCTCTGTTGACAGTAATATAATCTTTTTTCTCAGCAAATGCTTTCGCATCAGCAAATGGTAATGCATCAAATGCATCAGTATCAAATGGTATTAACTTATCAGTTGAATATGCTGCAGGAATAATTAAGTCTTTATCATTTATAAGCTTAATCTTATCACCAACTCCCTCGACATACCATTGATTATTATCATATTTTGCTGGGGTTACCTCGCCTTGGAATTCAACTTTCATTCCGTTTGATAATACTACACCATTTGCACTTGTATAAGTTTTTTTGCCTAATACTTCATCAGTGATATTAATTGCAGAATTTTCTGCAATATCATAAATTTTAATAAGTCCGCTAGTATCAACATTATTTTTACTAATATAATACAACCTGCTCGGAGCATTTTCCGGAACAGTAAATTCTATTGTACCTTCATCAACATAAACAACCGAAATTGTTTCGCCTTCTTTTCCATACTTTGTTATTCCTGTTGGGTACAATGTACTAACGTTTTCATCTGCTTCAAAAGTAACAGATCCGCTACTGGGTAATACTACAAAGTCTCCCTGATCATAGTTATTTCCATATAATGCACCATCAAACTGACCATCAGCTCTAATTCCTTCACTACCGGCAGTTAGTATTGCAGATCCTGGTGTAAATGTTCTTGATATTGAAAACGCTATAGGATGTCCTGGTGTGTTAATTTCGAATCTATACGTTTGTCCTTTGTATAATTTAATTGTAGGATTACGAGTTAATCCGTCATTGAAAACATATGCAACATTATCACCTTGATCTTCTGTAGTAACAGTATATGTGCTAACTATTTCTTTACTTTGTCCTCGGACTGCAACTGTGCTCGGGCCATTTGGTAACCAATAGTACTCACGAAAGTTTACAAACTTATCCCAGTCAATATTAGGATTCCAACCGTAAGATTCTTGATTATTAATTCTACTATGATTATCTTTATTTGCGCCGAACGAACCTAACTGGTTCATATAATCATTATAATCTTTATAAAAAATTACATTATCTAAATTATCTTTAATTACTGCCGCAGGCTCTAACTGATAATTATTTCTATCAGCACTTACATCTCCAATATAATTGTCTTTGGGAGTATATGCTTTTGCAGTTTCTCTACCAATGTAGCCGCTAAGTTTTTCTGCGACACCAGGTTGTATTAATTGATCTAATGTACCTTGTAAAAATTTTCTATTAGCTTCTGTTCTAAAAAATTTAGGTAAAAACTCAACACTTATATTTTTAACCTTTGCACCAGGAACCGGTAAAGGGCTCTCGTTTTGGAAATTATTGTAAGCCATTAGTAGCTAGATCCTCCACCACCGGAACCACTTGATCCGGAACCACTTGATCCTGAACCACTTGAACTGCTTGAGCTACTTGAACTACTTGAACTACTTGAACTACTTGAGCTACTTGAACTTGTATTCAGCCCGCCTCCTGCTGATGCTGATGTAACTGCTGTAGCTGAAGATGCCGAACTAGTTATTCCCGAAGTTGTGTTAGTAGCCGTAGAAGCTGTAATTACTGTACCGCTAGACTGTATTTCTTTAGCTGTAATTTCACTTATAGTTTGTATATCTGCAACTGTAGCAGCACTAATAAAAATTTCATCTGGTTCTGATTTTATTTCAAACAAACTACCAAATGATTGAGTACCTTGATTTGGAACTATAAGTATTGATGCTAACTTAGGAGTTAGTTCTGTCATAATATATGCACTAAGTTCTTGAAAGTAAAATGTTTCTCCAAAATCCCAATTATCTATAGTAAAAAATCTGTTTATTGCTTCAACAATATCTGATTTTAATTCATTATCGTTTGTTACTATATCTTTGTTTTTAACAATTTTAAATTTCACTTGTAAATCCGCCGGTGCTTTGCTTCCAAATAATATTTTATATTTTGCAGGATAGTAAATAACTTCGTCACTAATACTTTTAATCTTGTCAATCTGAGCTCCATAACTCCTATATAACTCATCATTACTTTGAGGGAAAGGTTGTGTTGCTATTTCACCTGTAATAAATTTTCTAATATTAGTATCATATGTTTTTGTTAGCAAGTAAGTATCAATTAAGTTACTTGCACTTGGGTCAATTCTATAGTTACTATCTGCAACATGTACATAATGAAATTTTAATCCACCTCTTCCTACATATGCTTTATAATCAGAACTTATTGTAGTATTGTTTAAAGATTTGTTTAATACTTTAAAAATTTTTTCATCTTCTAAATAAAATGCTTGCCCTTCAGTTCTTGTACTAAAAGGTGCTATTCCTGCTTCGTTAGCAACTATAGTAATTTCATTTAATTTATTATCAAAATATTTAAAGTCTTGTACACCATCTGTAGTAGTATACTTTTTTTGAAAAATAGTTTTTTGTGCTGTTGTTACTGTGTCAGGAGAGACTATTTCGTCGAATAGTTCAGGATTATCTACTACGCCGTCATCATCAAGATCAATGAACTGTACTTCAATTTTACGAGAATCAACATATCCGTCTGGATCCCTATAAGCATTAGATACCGACCATGAAAAATCTTTTGTAAATGAATTTACACTAGCTGGTTTATTATTAATATTTAAAATATCAATTTTATCTCTAACTATTTGTCCAGTTGACGGACTATAAACTTTGTCAATTCCGTCAAAATAAAATCTAACTTCATCTGCACTTTCTATAACGTATTTTAAATTTCTATATGTTATAGTATAAGTTTCTCCATCTGTTTTAAAAAATAAAAACCAGCTAGAATCTAGATTTTGCCCTGTAGTATCTCCAGTTTTTCCTGTTGAAAAATCTAATAAAGTATTAAGATTTTCGTTAGTAATTAATTTCCATTGCCTGTCTTGTAGATCGTATCTCAATCCAAAATCTTTATATGCAAAAGTTTGGTCAATAACTTGAACCTTAATTGAATCTACTAGCACTCTTGAAAAGTTAGGAATAATTCTATCTAAAATAGCAGAAGTTGGAATATTATCATTAAAAATTACTGGGCCTGCGCCGGTTACTTCGTCTACTATTGTTCCGTTTCCGTTAACAGAAACTACCCTAGACCACTTATACGTAGAAGAACCTAAATGGTCTGCTGCACCTGGCATTAAACTTCCGTCTTCCATAAAATGCGTTCCTGCTGGAGCAGTAAATCTACATAACGCACCTGGCTCAATATATCGCAAACTGTTTGCTGTAAATGTTCCGGTCATATATGGCGAATCAGTGCTATCTAAAAACCGTCCAGTAGATTGATTTGTTGTTGTTGTAGATCTACTCCACTTAGCATTCAAATCTGACACTATAGTTTTTGGGAATTGATCTAGATAAAAATTCCTAGTATTTGAAGAACTTAATATTGGTTCAATTGTGTTATTAATAATTCCCTCAATATCACTTTGTGTAGTAAATGTAAATTGGCTTTTTTCTAAAAATATCTCTTTGTATAAAACTCCGTCATCTGCAAATAAACTTGTGTTGCTATATTTTCCTGATACATCTTTAAGATCAAAGTATCTACTTACTCCACTACTAATTCTATTAGTGCTTTTAGTTTTAATAACTTCTTGACTAACTGCTAATGGGCCAATATTATAATCTTCGCCTGTAACTAGTCTGTTTTGAGTATAATAAGTTGCAGGAGCATTGCTTTTAATCTCGGAATTAGATTCCGAAGCAGATCCATTAGAAACTGTATAATTTAATCTAAATCCTAAAGTAAGTGTTTCTAACCCACCTGCTCTATTTTGATAAGGAATATCAATATTAACATTTCCCATTGCACCAGGAGTAATAATACTACTTGCATTAGAGCTAGTTCTATAATATACTTTAAAGTTACCTGAAGGTAAATTTCCAAATACACCGTCGGAAAATACTAAATTTATCCTATCGCCTACTCTAGTATTAACAGCATAAACATTTTTTAATCCTTGGAATAAATTATTGTATATAATATTATTGCCTTCTACAGCATCAACCTTTGTCCAAAAATCTGTTTCAAAACCGTTAGTATCAATATTGTATAACCATAGATCTGTATCATTAATATCAGTAACGTCAACAGCAACTGATTGATTAGGTGTTGGTGAAGAAACATTAAACACAGAACTATCTAATTTACCTTGTCTAAACTGCATAAAAAATCCAGTATTAGTACTGCCGGCACCTTGACCATCATCTCGGAATAAAAATGCAGGACTATTTCCAGGAATTGGTGGTTCTTCTATTATACTTTCTCCGGAAATACCTGAACTTACTACTTCAAAACGTGTGCTTACTCCTTCTACTCTTTTTGTATAAGGAAATATAGCTGAAGTTGTATTTGTAGCATTAAATCTATATTGCTGAGTAATGACGTTTGCTATTGATGCACTTTTTAAAGGGTTACCAATATTGTTTGTTACCGGTAATGCAGAATTTAAAATTTTAATAACTTGTTCAAAATAGCTTGTATTAGCTTGATCGTTCCATTTAATAACTGTACTTGAAAGATTTTGTCCTGAACTGTCAATAATAGCTTCTGTTGTTTTGACTGTAGCAAGTTTTAATAAGCCGTTTGCAGCTTGATTTCTACGTGGGTTATACGAAAGCATACGTGCTAAACGTAAAATGCTTTCTCTACGCTCTGCTGTTTCTAAGAAATTTTCTCTAGCATTTAGATCAACTCGGAAGCTAAGATTTTGTCCAAGGAACGCAATCATTTCAATTAATGCTAGATATTCTGATGATTCAATATAATCATTAAAGTCCTCAGGATAATTTTGCCTAAGGTAATTAATCATTGTTCGACGAAGATTGTCAAAGTCATAACTTTGGAAGTCAGCATTACGAAATGCTTGATAAACTCGCTTCCAATCTTCAGATACTAATAATCTTGTCTGTCTATCTGTTGACGACATGTCGGTTTCCTCTATTACTATGATATTTATCTGTTACAGATAAGTGCGTATATAATTTATAACAAGCCATTAGCTTGATCAAACGTAAAACGTAGCTGTTCAGATATGTTATAAGGAAGAAATACTATAGTACATTCTACAGTAATACCTTTTTCGTAAGTGTCAACAATAATTTCATCTACACCTAATCTTGGATCATAGTTTACAATTTTAGTTACATCTTCTACAATAGCATCTTGTACGTCAGATGTAAATGGTTCAAATAGCATATCCCATATAATTGTTCCAAAGCCTGGATCGCTAAGTTTTTCGCCTTGGCGTATATGAAAATGATTAATTAAGTCTTGTTTAATAAGTTCAAAATCGTATCTTGCAAAACCTTTAGATGTATTATCAACTGTAGAAAATCCTCTATAGGCTCTCCCCTTAACAGCATCTTGCTGTTTTGGTGGAACAGTAACACGTTTGTATAGGTTTTTTTCTAATTCGCTCATACTATATTTACCCTATTATTGAGGACCTATTGGCAGAGTGACTTCGTTAGGCTGACCCTGAACTGGATTATTAGCTTGTTTAATTTCTAGCTCTAAACTTTTTAAAGCATCAAGTTTTTCATTATTAAATCTTTTAACAACACTAGCTCTAACATTAGCATTACTACGTTTAAAATATGCTAATCCGTTATTTTTTGCTCTTTCATTATAAACTGCTACAATTAAAGCTTCGTCTGTAGGTGCTGGATTTCCACATGCTTTGATAGCTCTTTTAAATATTCTATTACATCCGCCAGCGCCATGTTGTACTGATGTAGACCATAATACGTCTTGTAATGTTTTTGATTTTACTCTAACATCAATACCAGTACTTTTAGTAACTTTATCAGCTGCTGGAACAAAATATGTTACCACTGCATAAGCATGTTGTGTTTCTGCTTTATCTTCTTCTGACATTGCTAATTGCCAAGTTTCTTTGAATGCATCTGTTCCATTTGTTGCTGCTGAATTTCCTCCAGAAGTTTGTAGTACTTCAAATACATCTGGATGCTTTGATTTCAGAAACTTCATGTATCCTTTAAATGCTCCAACTTTACTAGCTAATTGATAAGTTCCGTAACTCCAACCGCCTGTACTGTCAAATCCAATTGCTGATGGATTTCCTCTTGACTCGTATTTTGAACTAAGTGATCCTAATTCCTTATCAAATTTAAAATTACTCGAATAATTATCTAATGGAACTGTTCCTACTCCTGAACCTGTGCCTCCACCCGTACTTTGATGACCACTTGTTAATCCACCTCCTGATCCAGATACGAAAGAACTTGACGTTCTACCACCTTTATTTTTAAAGAAAGTGTCTGGTGTTAACACTCTTTCTGATGTTGATAATGTTCCTGGTGATTCCCTATCAGTTTCTGGTTTTTTAAAGGATGCAGGATCTAAATTCTCGTGATGCGGCCAAGGTTCGTGCTGAGGTGCTCTTGTTAAAATACTATCATATGCAACTGGTGTAGTTGAGCCTGGAAATACATAAGGTAGTTGTACTGTTTCTAAAGGTTCAACAATAGAAGCTTGATTAGCTTTAGCAGCACTTGGTCCGTTCATATGTATAAATGTAGCTGTTTCTCTGTGTTCTTTGCCGGAGTTAATATGAGTATATGATCCTGCTGTTAATCTATTATCTTGTCCTGTGTTAATATGTAAAAATTTACCTGTTGATATAAATTGATTTTCTCCAACCCCAGTATGCATATTGCCGGCAACTGTAATTTTTGAATCTTTGCCTACAAATAAATTATGGTTATGTTGTGCTTCTATTTGCACTCTACCACTTTCATTTCCTTGATTGTCTGTTTCTGCACCTTTACTATATCGTGCAGTAGCTTTCATATTAATATTTCTTCCAGCTTCAAAATTAATATCTCGTTCTGCTGTAATATTTAAATCATTATCAGTCATAATACTCACACTATCTTGTGCATGTATATCAATTTTTCCATCGCTGGTCATTTCAATCCAAGTAGTTCCTCGAGCATTTCCGATATAAATTAAATCTTCTGAATTATGCATTAAAATTTGATGACCTGTACGAGTACGCATACGCACAAGTTCATTTTGAGGAATAGTATATTTTCCTCCTTCTTCGGATGCCATTTGATTAAGATAAATCGGAGGACCATCTTCTGGATGAGTTTTTCTAATAAAAGAAGGATCACCGTCATCCATAACAAAACTAGATCCGCCTAGTCTATTATAAGGCATTGTTACCTTATCTTCTGCTGGTCCTATAGTAACCTTTGGAGCACCATCTCTTTTATCAATAGGTCCAGGTGTACTAAGACCAAAAACCATGCTTGGCATTTCTCTTCTAGCACTGGTAGTAGTTGTTCCTCTATTTTCATCTAACAATAACCCCTGTGTTTCTAATACTTCAGTAAAGTCTTTGTTATAGGGTTTTTTAAATAATGTTGGATCAATTAATGAGCCATCTTCAAATGCTTTATTATATTCTCCTACAGGTAATTTAGCACCTTTAATATTTTCAGGAGTTAATGCTGTTGTTTGTTCTGTACTAGCTCGACCATCTGGAACCATAAAGTTCATATAATCATCAGGAATACATCCTATCCAGTATCCAAGATTTGGATTTCCTTCAGCAAATATAACTAATACTCTTGTTCCAATATCTGGCGGAACTGCCCACATACCATAACTTTTTTGCGTATTTTGATATCCGTCATTTGGTGTTAGGCCTGATGCAGGTGTAATACCATAAAAAGGACTTAAATATCTAACTTGTACAAGTTCGCCACCTTTTTCTGGAGACCCTCCAGAACCACTATATTTTACTATTTCAACTTCTAACCCTCCCATATACCTCACATCTAAGTGATTTACCACTACGGCTTCATACGGTCCGATATCTCGAAATCGTCTATGTGAATCTGGGGTTCTTGTATAATTACCTGTTGCCATTAACTATCCAGTTTATAATAATTATCATTACTGTGGTCCAGAAGGGAAAGGCTCTGATTGCTCAACTGTTTGTATTGTATCGCCTTGTGTTGTTCGGTCGCCTGCGCCACCATGGGTTCCTCCTGCAACGCCAACTCTTATTTTTTTGCCAGTTTCAAAATCATAACGATCAGCATATAGCTCTGAAGGGATATATGCATATACTCCTTCATCAGGAGGTTGTGAAGCAAAATCTTTGCTAACAATTTTAGGAGATGTAGTACCCGGGTCAAAATCAGGATCAAATGGATTAGGTTCATCATTATTAGTAAGGGCTTCTGGTTTTTGATACGAATTTGGTGGCAATCCTGCGGCCTTACTAAGTGCAGCCGCATCAGATTCTGCTTTTGCAACAATGTCTTTTAATTGTTGATTTACTATCACCATTTGTTCTACAGTTTCAGTACCTGGTGCAGGTGGTTCAATCTTTGAACGTAATACCGCGGCTTTGGCTTGTGCTGATAATGCGGCTTGAATTGCTGTATCATTAGCTGATCCTTTAAAAGGAGGTTCTTTAGAAATTGTTGCTAATTTTGCTTCTGAAAACTGTGTTCCAGCAATTGCATCTAGTGCTCTTTTTCTTGCAGTAGCCGCTTGTTCAATATATCGTTGATTTATTGAAAATTCTTCAGGTGTTAAGTTTTTTACTGGTTTTACTTTATTTGTTGTGTTTAGATATACAGCATATTGTGCTACAGCATCAGGTGGTACAACTTCATCTGTTGTTGCTGTAGCAAATACTTGATCTTTTGTAATTGTACCTGAAGGTGTAACAGTTTGATAAAAATTATTTAACGGTATTTTAAAAGCGTTAGGATTAGCATTAGGATCTGAACCTATTGATGGAGCATCAAGTACCGAAAATTTATCTTCACTTTCATCTGCTGACATTATGTTATCGTCCCATTAGCTAAATTTCTTCCAGCTCTTCTTAATGTAGATTGATTTTTAAGAGTATTTTCTGCATCTTCTCGAACTTTTTGTACAGGAGCTAAATTTAAATCATCTACTGAAAAAGAAGCTGTTTTAAGTAAATCGGTTGCGTCTGCAATTGCTGGAGGCTGATTGGCTCCTAATGCTGCATTGTATACATCGTTAATTGCTGCTGTTTGAGCACCTAATTTTCCAGCTGGCGATTCTAAGTCTACTTTTAATTTACCAAAGGAAGGAACCGCAACTGATAATGCATCATTAATTAATGAATTAACATCTCCAACAACATCAAAATTCTGTTGCGAAATACTAATTTTTTGCGTACCAAATTTGCCAAAAGTATTTACTGCTTGATTAGCTGTTGCTTTTGAAAGTGCTTGAGAAGCAACGTTTCCTGTATTTGTTAATTTAGAAACGGCGGCTTGTGCAATTGACGATTGTGAAGATACTACATTTATAGCATTAGCAAGTGAACTAGGAGACCCTGCTGCTCCTGTAGAGCTTACAGAACTTCTTCCAGAATTTTGAGCTTGTGTTAATAAGTTATCAGCTTGGTTGACACTCTTTTGAGCCTGTGAAGATCCAGTAGGATTTTTTTGCGAATCTTGTACAGCTCCAGAAGTAGGTGCTGGTGGTTTTAATTTAGGATCAGATGATGTTTTGAACAATCCAACATTACCTGTAGTAGATTTTTGAGATTGTCCGTACCTTCTTATTAATTTTAATGTTTGTGTATATTGTCCTTTAACAAAATTATTAGTAACTTTTACTACACTAAATAATCCGCTAAATTGAGGTACAATCATAGGTTGTTCCATTAGTGCTCCGTCACTATAATCAAAAGGAGTTCTAAAATTAACAACTATAAAAACTTCTCCTTTGGTATATGTCATGGTTCCATCTTCAGTTGCATTAGGTGACGAACCTGTTTGTTTAGGAGCATAGTTTCCTATCTCTTGCGGTAAGAAAAATGGATCTCCCCATATATCCATTTCAACACTAAGCATATCTGATATTTGATTTGTTATTGATTTATGAAACTGTTCAGCAACTTGTCTACGAATATCAAGAGTTCTACTAACATTATTAGTGCCATTATTGGTTACTTCTTGAGTGCTAGCAGCTGCTTCTTTGTCTCCGGTATTACCAGTTACATCTGTGTTTAATTCTGCTCCTTTGTCAACTGCATCAGAGTTTGTTTTTGACTGACTTGTTTCAGCTTGCATTCCACCTGAATTATTTCCGTAACCAGCTAATGCTGTTTTCATAAATGCAGTATTAAACTCAATATCAAATCTTAAAACATCTTCGTTATTACCAGTATAAAGATAATTGTATTCTTTAGCAGCGGCTTGCTTTAAGCCTTTAGTATTTTTTGGTATCTGCCCTGTTCCTAATGTTTTTGCTTCATCTGTTTCATATGGAAAAACTGAATAAACAAATACCGCAGGAGGCCTACCAACTTTTTCTTCAGTTTTTTTATCTTCAGATAGATAAACATTTGTATCAATTCTAAACCATCTCTTAACACCTTTGCTGTCACTTTCTTTAACAGCATTTTCTTTACAATATTCGCTGTTCAATAGTACTTCTTCAATTGCTCCTGTAATAGAATCACCTTGTTTAAATTGTCTTAGTCTTCCTTTAGTTGGTTGCTGTGCAACTGCTGCATCTTTTCGGATTAATTGAGCACGTTCTGGTTCTCCTCCAAAGTCTGAATAAGACCCATTGTATGTCGCCATAGGTGTATCTCCACCTTCATTGTCATCTGAAACTAATCCACTTATACCAATCTCATTCATATTAGAAACATCTGATGCATAAGCTAATAGTGTTTCGAACATATCAGTGACTGGTTTTATTACTTTGTTTTTTGTTACTTCTTCTTGATTAAAAAGTAAGTCAAAATCCTCTGTAATATCTGCACCAGAATTAAATTGATCTATTTCTTCTTTAGAAGCAATACCTTTATTTGTAATTACAGTTTGTACTGATGAAGGCGCTTCAGGTTTCTGTAAACCCGTAGACAAGTATTTTAAAATACTTTCTCTATTTTTAGGAAATGCAATTACATACCGATCATAACCAGGAATAACATTTGATTCTTCTAATCCTTCTATCCTTCTATTCATACTTGCTGTTAAAGAATTTTCACCTGTTTGCAAAATTTCATGAACAATATTTCCAGGTGTTTTAATATTTGTCATAATTTTATTAATATTATCTGCTAAACCTAAATCTGTATAAGGAACAGCAGTAACATCATATTCACAGCCTTGGCCGGTAACACGCATATCCATTTTGTTTATTTTTAATGGAAGATATACCGGTTTCAATTTTTCAGGTTGTGTTTCAGCATCTTCCTTCCACCCAGTAAAATCAATTCTTATACAGAACGGAGCAGAAAAATAATTCTTGTATCCTAAGCTTGCTGATGCTCCAACTATTGCTTCCGTAAAGTTACCCATAGAAAATGGTTCTATTACTTTAAATTGTATAGTCATTCCTTGTGTAACACCTGTGGCTGGATTTGGAGAAACTACTGCTTCATGACTAAAATCTTCCAAAAAGTACTCTCCGTGTCCTTGAGGGAATCTTTCAAATTCGTCTAATACTTGATATCTTTTGTTTAAACTTCCGCCGGTACTTTTAATGATATATTTTTTAAAGCCACCGCCTTCTCGGTATAGATTAGGATTATTAAATTCTTTTGAACTTAGTATTCCTAGTGTAAATTTATAATTGTAAGAACTGTATTCACGTAACGGATTTGGTATTCTGCTTTTTGAATTTCCTGAATTCTGTGTAGGATCTCTTGGATCAGTAAATGTATCATCTATAAACTGATCAAATTGGCTTAGTTGTGATAAATCTTCTGCTGCCTGTCTAAGAACATCAAATCTGCCACCTTCAAGGCCAAACATTTCGCTTGCACCTCTATTAATTAACCTAATAGGATTATTAACTAGTCCTTCTAGTTCTGTTGCGCCGCCAAGTATTGTGCCAAAGTTAAAATTACTAGGTGCTCCGAAAGTTCCGCCTGTAAAATCTTGTCCTTGAGATCCAAAGACTGAATTAATTCTTCCGGCGGCTTGTGATACTGATGATAAATTTCCTGAAAATCCACTAATAGAGTTAATTTGATTAGCTATGTTTCTATTACCTGTAGCAATGCCTATAGCATCACTTGCAGCTGTACCAAAATTTTGGTTACGTAGAGAATTTGTAACACTAGCAACTCTTGATATTGTGTTAGCAGTCTTTGTAATTTTTTTTAAAAAACTAAGAGCCATTTAAAATCCTAATATTTGACGTAGATTTGAACCTTGAGGTAGATAAATTTTCGTACCGGCAACAAAATCAAAAATTGGATCTTTTAAAACATCCAAATTTCTTTGTGCAAAAACCCACCATAGTTCTTTTTCACCGTACAAGTCAAACGCTAGTAAGTCCGGTCTATATGTATAAGCTGGTAATATTTCATACAATACATCATTGGCTCCAACCGGAACGGGTTGCGGAGCATATATATCTAAATAACCCATATCTGTTAACGGTGTATTTGCATACGGACTTAATTTATTTTTTGCCATTATACAAATCCCTCAATACCTTTAACAAACCCACCTTTAGCAAAAGTATTAAGACTAAACTTAGCTGTTGATCTTCTTGAGTATTGTGGCATCACTGTAACAGTAAATTGACACTGAACAGGAACCATATTTTTATGTCCGTCTACTATACATTCTATATAATCAACATCTGCTGGTAAATCAGTTGTGAAGTTTTGTACAACTATAGGAATATTATTTAAAACATGTGGACCATACCCATTTAGTCTACACACTGGTGGTGGATTACCTTGTGGATTACTTTCACCATAATACATCTTAGTAACAGATCTTAAAAAATGTAATACTGCTACCCAATATTTTGCATCTTGATTATTTTCATTATAAAACTCGCCAGTTATTGTCATATTATCAACTTGGCTGTTTTCATAAGCATTATAAGGATAGTTTGTATGTGTTGGCGCTATCTGTGAATAGTTTGCACTGTGTCCTAGTAATATTGTAGGAGTAAAAGGAAAAATCATCTTAGCGGTTTTGCTTGCTCCTTGTTCTGTTAATTTAAGTGGTTCTAAAATTTCGCTTTCTTCATGGATTGAAGAAGGAACACTAATCGAAACTCTCCAATCAGTATTTGAATAATTTGCATCTATACTTGTAGAAACAATTGCTTGCTTAGGATTTCCTGGTGAGGGAGGTGCTGCATTGAATCTTACACCCTGTTGGGCATTTCCCATCATACGAGTTGCTGTTCCAAAATTTCCTCCGGAATCCATAAATGTCTGTGCCGCACTACCTATATTCCGTACGGTTTCAGCTCCACGACCAATACTACGTAAAGTATTACTATTAGTAAATCGATCTGCAACTCTTGCTACCTGTGCTATATTATTAGCACCGGACGCAATCCTTCCTGCAAGTTGGTTAAATCCTGATACTGCCATTATTTTAAATCTCCACTAGTATTTAGTTGACAAAGTTAACAGAGTAGTTTATAATAGTATATATACTATAAGCCTGGAGCACACATGAGAAAAAAGAACTATCTAAATAACAAAGATATACTAAAACAAATACACAGATCTAAAAACACATTTAACAGCTATACTGATCCTGATTATGCACATTATGATATTATTTTACCAGACGTAGAAAAAATTAATATCCGTACTATTGCAGAAGCAAAACGAAATAAAGCTAAAAGACTTAGTAGCGAAGAATACGAACGTCGAAAAATAGCTGGTGAAAAAGTTAAACAAGCCGATTGCGAAGTAAAATATACAAATATTACTAAAGAAGAGCTTATCTTTAGAATAATGACGTTTGATCATATACCCGAAGAGCCGGGCCGAAAGAAAAATCCAAAAACAGTAGCAGATACAAAGGAAAAACTAAATTTTCCTCCTTTTGTACATTATAAGTTTGATGATCAAGGCGAGTTGCAATTAGTTGGTAAAAGTCATTGGGTTGGAGGTATGGAAAATGGACATTATTCCAAATCACATGGCAAAGCTACTGATAATTTAGCTATGATGTGGATGAAACTAGTAGATAGATATGCTACTAGAGGCAATGTACGTGGTTACACATATAATGACGAAATGAAAGGTCAAGCTATTTTACAATTAACACAGATTGGATTACAGTTTGACGAGTCAAAAAGCCAAAATCCATTTGCATATTATACTGCTGCAGTTACTAATAGTTTTGTAAGAGTTATTAATATTGAAAAACGTAACCAAAACATTCGAGATGATATTCTAGAAATGAACGATTTGAATCCTAGTTACACTAGACAACATGCAGGCGAATGGGAAGCACAAATAAAACGCAACGAAGAAGCCGGTACTAGTGTATTCACTGATAAAACTTCAAAATAGAGGTTGACAGGCGTACAAAAATACTATATAATGTTACTATAGAATTGGAGTATACTGAATTTGTTTAAGAAAGCAGCAGTCTTTACTGATATTCACTTTGGCTTAAAAGGGAATAGTCGTGTACACAACGACGATTGTGAAGATTTTATTGATTGGTACATTAAAATAGCAAAAGAAAACGGTTGCGAAACTGGGATCTTTTGCGGTGACTGGCATCACAACAGAAATTCGTTAAATTTAACCACAATGGACGCAACTATACGTTCAATGGAGAAATTAGGTCAAGCATTTGAACAATTTTTCTTCTTTGATGGTAATCATGACTTATATTACAAAGATAAGCGTGATGTAAACAGTACAGCATTCGCAAAGCACATTCCAGGTATTACATTTTTAGATGAAATAACTGTAGTAGAAGATGTTGCTATTGTTCCTTGGTTAGTGGGTGATGAATATAAGAAAATTAGTGATATTAAAGCAAAATATCTATTTGGACATTTTGAACTGCCTAGTTTTTATATGAACGCACTTGTAAGAATGCCAGATCATGGTGATCTTAAGGTAGAACATTTTAAACATCAAGACTACGTGTTTAGTGGGCACTTTCACAAGCGTCAACATCAAGGAAAAATTAATTATATTGGAAATGCTTTTCCGCACAATTATGCAGATGCAGGTGATGATGCAAGAGGCATGATGATACTAGATAGAGAGAATAATCAAGAGCCAGAATATATTAATTGGCCTGATTGTCCAAAGTATCGTACCTATGGTCTAAGACAGCTATTAGAAAATACTGAAGAATTAATAAAACCTAAAATGTATCTACGTGTTACTATTGATGTTCCAATATCATACGAAGAAGCAAGCTTTATTAAAGAAACATTTGTAAAAGATTACAACTGTAGAGAGTTAACACTAATTCCACAAAAGCAAATTGAAGAAATGTCAACAGATTTAGATATTTCAGCATTTGTTAGCGTAGATCAAATAGTAGCCGGTGAAATTGCAGAACTAGATACTGTAGATTTTGATAAAGTAACCCTTATGGACATTTATAACGGACTCGAATGATAAAAATTAAAGACCTAACAGTTAAAAACTTCATGAGTGTGGGTAATCAAACCCAGGCGGTAGACTTTGATCAGCAACAACTTACGCTTGTACTAGGTGAAAACTTAGATCAAGGCGGAGATGATAGTGGATCACGTAATGGTACAGGCAAAACTACTATTATTAATGCATTAAGCTATGCATTATACGGTTTAGCACTAACTAACATCAAACGTAACAACCTTATTAACAAAACTAACGGCAAGGGAATGGTAGTTACCCTACAATTTGAAAAGGACGCTACATCCTACCGTGTTGAACGTGGTAGAGGCCCTAATTTCCTTAAATTCTATGTTAACGATCAAGAACAAGAGTTAATTGACGAGTCGCAAGGCGATTCACGTAAGACACAAGAAACAATTAACGAGCTACTTGGTATGAGTCACGATATGTTCAAACATATTGTAGCATTAAACACATATACTGAGCCATTTTTAAGTATGCGTACTAATGATCAACGTGCTATTATTGAACAGCTACTTGGTATTACTATATTAACTGAAAAATCTACCTCTCTTAAAGATAAAATTAAAGAAACTAAGGATTCTATCGTACAAGAGACACTAAAGATAGAAGCAATTGAAACTTCTAATGATAAAATCAAAGCAAGTATTGAACAACTAGCACAAAGACAACGTGCTTGGAATGCAAAACACAAAAAAGACTGTGAAAATCTTAGTAATGCAATAGATGAACTAGAACAATTAGATATTGAATCAGAATTAGAACTGCACGAAAAATTAGCTAATTGGACTGAGCATAATAACACTATTTTGGCTCTTAAAAAGGAATTAAGTACCCTTGAGCCGGCACTATTACGTGCTGACAAGTCTGTAGAAAAGGTAACTTTAGATATCGCAGGACTTGATAATGCTATATGTTATGCATGTGATCAACCACTAGGTGAAGAGAAAAAACAAGAGATATTAGCTACAAAAACTAAAGAATTAGAAGATGCTGTTGCATATCAACTAGAAATTAGTACTAAATGTACTGACGTTGTTACTGCACTAGACGAAATAGGTGATATTAACGGCAAACCTACTACATTTTATGATACTGCTAAAGAAGCATATGAACATAGAAGCAATGTAGAGAACTTAAAGAGTAGTTTATCTAGAACTGAAGCTGAAGATGATCCATATGAGATACAAATTAATGATTTAAATGAAACAGCTATACAAGAAGTTAATTGGAACACTGTTAATGACCTAGTTAGCTACAAAGATCACCAAGAGTTCTTAATGAAATTACTAACAAACAAAGATAGTTTTATTCGTAAGAAGATTATTGATCAAAACCTAGCTTATCTAAACAATAGACTTACATATTACTTAGATAAGATTGGATTACCGCATCAAGTTGTGTTCTTAAATGACTTAACTGTTGAAATTACTCAACTAGGACAAGATTTAGACTTTGATAACTTGTCAAGAGGTGAGCGTAACAGACTTATACTTGGATTGAGCTTTGCATTTAGAGATGTTTGGGAAAGTTTGTATCAAAATATTAATTTACTATTCATCGATGAGCTTATTGATAGCGGAATGGATACAGCTGGAGTAGAAAATTCATTAGCAGTACTTAAGAAGATGGGTAGAGAAAGAGATAAGAACATTTATCTTATCTCACACAAAGATGAACTAATAGGAAGAGTAAATCATGTGCTTAGGGTTGTAAAAGAAAACGGATACACTAGCTATGCAAATGATTTAGATGTAGTAGAATGACACACATAGATGATGTACATGACAAACTAGTAAAAGCTTATCTAGAATATTTTTCTGAAAATGAAAAGTTTGAATCTAGAAATTCTGTGCGTACACATCGATCTGTAAGGAAAGCTCTTAGAGATATTAGAACATTTGCTAAGTTAAGAGCAGACGAGATACATGAAAAACATCAAACTACCCGTATAACTCACAAAGGCGACAAAAAAAATTAGGCATCGGTAAGTACTAGGATGCAATGGACATACAAAGATCAAACAGTAGACATATTACCTGAAGACTGTGAAGGCTTTGTGTATCTAATTACAAATCTTACCAATAATAAAAAGTATATAGGCAAAAAACTAGCAAAATTTAAAACAAG